>Ga0315291_10002624_pt1 | contig 23454 bp, 17 predicted proteins | sample YL17G12_20_MG_FD_203070 | JGI IMG/M metagenome (GOLD analysis project Ga0315291, IMG submission 203070) | Sediment microbial communities from Yellowstone Lake, YNP, Wyoming, USA - YL17G12_20 | ecosystem: Environmental > Aquatic > Freshwater > Lake > Sediment | place: USA: Wyoming | collected... | reverse complement strand
AGCGGCCGCATATTCAGGCTGGCCTGCAGACGAGCGTCGACATCCTTCTGCGTGGCCATCTCCACGAGTCTGAAGCGGAGAACGTCGTCTCCTGGCGTGGCGAACTCCTTCACGTGGCGGCAGGTGGGGCATACCAGACGCGGTGGCCGAAGCGAGCCCTGTATGCCACCTTTGACGATCTACACCTCACGATCCTCCCGATCCGCTATGAGGATCGCCCGCAGTTGTGGACGGTTGACCCAAGCGTGTTCCCGACGGCGCCCCGCTACGAAGGGCGGTTCCCCATCGCGCGCCTGGAGGACGAGCGCCGGGCGGTCCAGGCAGAAGAGCGCCTCATCGCCCCGCCGGCCACACCAGGGCCGCCGGTACTCCCGCCACGCCATAGCAGCAACATCGCTTCACGTCGTGGTCTCCGCCTAGTGGGCCGGGATGAGCTCCTTCAGGGAATGCTGGCAGCCTTGGACGATCCTCCGGCAGAGCGCGTTCTCGTGCTCCACGGTCCTCCCGGCGTGGGCAAGAGCGAACTTGCTCGCGAGTTTGCCCGGCGCCAGCGAGAGCGCTACCCGGGAGGGACCTACTTCGTTGACGCGTCCAGCGGTGACGTGCTGGTGGATCTGGTCCGAGTCGGAGTGAACCATCTCGGCCTCAACTTCCCTCCCGGCCTTCCTCTCCCGGACCAGTGCGAGCAGACCCTCCTCTCCCTCGGCACGGCACCCACGCTGCTGATCTACGACGACGCTCGGTCGGTGGAATCGATGCGGCGCTGGCTTCCTCCGGCCGGCATGTCCTGCCACACTCTCGTTACGACCGTCTTGGACCGGTGGGATCTCGGATGGCCGTGCCTGCCCGTGACCCCTCTGTCGCTTGAAGCGTCGCTGGAGCTCATTCGGGATCTGGCCGGCCCCCAAGTCACCGAGCGGTACGGGAAGGCCCTCGCCGAGATGGCTGGGGGGCTCCCTGTTCAGCTTTGCCCGGCGGCCGCGACCCTGGCCTACGAGGCCCGCCGGGGCCGCCTCGATTCGGTGCGACTGGCAATGACGGCCGAGGCCCGTAGGAGTTTCGGTCTGGTCTACGAGCGCTTGGAGTCCCCCTTGCGACTGCTACTGCAAGCCGCGGCCTTCCTGAACTGCCAACGCATCGTAACGCAAGAGTTCTACCGTCATGTCAGCGCTGCCACAGGGTGGAGCGAAGTGGAGTTTCAGAGACTGCTGGATGCCTGCCGAGACCTGCATCTGCTTGAGGGTGACACGGTTCTTAGAATGCATCAACTGTTCGCAGTCTACGTGCTTGGCAACCGGGTGTCCGACGAAGACGCTACGGCCCTGGAACGGATCAGACATTCCCAGCGGAGCCGCATGCTCGAAGTTGCCCGGGGTCTCTCGGCTGATCCCGCAAACGGCGATCTAGCCACGGCCCTCACCGGGTTCCCACTGGCACTGAAGGCCTGGGATGAGGCCGGTGTCGACATCTCCGTCCTCGAAGGCGCAGTCATCGGCTACGCCCTAGTCGGAATCGGGAAGTTCGCGGAAGCCCGACCGTGGTACGAGCGGGCGGTCGCGGAGACAGAGAAGGGCGACGTCCACGGGCGCGTCGATCACGAGAGCCTCGGCGGGGCCCTGCACCAAGTCGGATTCTGCCTCGACAGCGTGGGGAAGTTCGAGGAGGCCCGGCCGTGGTACGAGCGGGCGGTCGCGGAAAAGGAGAAGGGCGACGTCCACGGGCGCGTCAATCACCAGAGCCTCGGCGTGAGCCTGCGCCAAGTCGGGTCCTGCCTCGACAGCGTGGGGAAGTTCGAGGAGGCCCGGCCGTGGTCCGAGCGGGCGGTCGCGGAGACTGAGAAGGGCGACGTCCACGGGCGCGTCGATCACCAGAGCCTCGGCGAGAGCCTGCACCAAGTCGCATTCTGCCTCTCCAGCGTGGGGAAGTTCGAGGAGGCCCGGCCGTGGTACGAACGGGCGGTCGCGGAGGCTGAGAAGGGCGACGTCCACGGGCGCGTCGATCACCAAAGCCTCGGCGTGAGCCTGCACCAAGTCGGCTTCTGCCTCGACTGCGTGGGAAAGTTCGAGGAGGCCCGGCCGTGGTTCGAACGGGCGGTCGCGGAGGCTGAGAAGGGCGACGTCCACGGGCGCGTCGATCACCCGAGCCTCGGCGTGAGCCTGCACCAAGTCGGGTCCTGCCTCGACAGCGTGGGGAAGTTCGAGGAGGCCCGGCCGTGGTTCGAGCGGGCGGTCGCGGAGGCTGAGAATGGCGACGTCCACGGGCGCGTCGATCACCAGAGCCTCGGCAGGAGCCTGCACCAAGTCGGGTCCTGCCTCTCCAGCGTGGGGAAGTTCGAGGAGGCCCGGCCGTGGTACGAGCGGGCGGTCGCGGAGGCTGAGAAGGGCGACGTCCACGGGCGCGTCGATCATACGAGCCTCGGTGCGAGCCTGCACCAAGTCGGGTCCTGCCTCGACAGCGAGGGGAAGTTCGAGGAGGCCCGGCCGTGGTTCGAACGGGCGGTCGCGGAGACTGAGAAGGGCGACGTCCACGGGCGCGTCGATCATACGAGCCTCGGTGCGAGCCTGCACCAAGTCGGGTCCTGCCTCGACAGCGTGGGGAAGTTCGAGGAGGCGCGGCCGTGGTTCGAGCGGGCGGTCGCGGAGAAGGAGAAGGGCGACGTCCACGGGCGCGTCGATCACCAAAGCCTTGGCGTGAGCCTGCACCAAGTCGGGTTCTGCCTCTTCAGCGTGGGGCAGTTCGAGGAGGCCCGGCCGTGGTTCGAGCGGGCGGTCGCGGAGGCTGAGAAGGGCGACGTCCACGGGCGCGTCGATCACGAGAGTCTGGGGGCCAGCCTGAGAGCGGGCGCGGATTGCCTCCGGCGCCTCGGGCTGGCGAAGCAAGCACGTAATTGGGAGAAGAGAGCCTCCGGGCTGCGCTCGCGGACCAGTCCGGCCAGACCGGTTGAACCGGCGGTTCCCTCGGTCTCGGCGGCTCGTCGGCGCGGCGGCCGGCCACCCATGGAAGGGTAGATCCTACCATGCCGGACAAAGTCCGATCTCGATTCTCAGCCCGGATCTGCTGGTGACCGGCAACGAAGTGCCAACGGGCCACGTGCGCTCTCCTTGAGCGGGGGCAGCCCTATCCCCCCTTCGCCCACCGCCAGGCCAGACGCTTCTCCCCGCCCAGCCTGTAGCGGACGACCTCGTAGCCCTCGTCCGTGGCCAGTGAAGCGTAGAGAGCGTCGTCGCCGCCCAGGCAGACATCGGCCACTTCCGCCTTGTCTCCCGCGTCCCCGGCAAGGGGGATAGTCAGAACGGCTCGGCCCGCGCCGTCGAAGACGGCCAGGCAGCCTGGGCTACCCGCCCCACCCAGGCGGGCGTAGATAAGTCCCCGGCCATCGACACCCACCAGCCGCAGGTAGCGGGTGTAGGTCAGGCAGTCCAGGTCGAGCTTACCCTTAGCCCGGCCGCCGGAGGTGAAAACCCAGACCTCCCGGACGAAGGGGTTGGCGCCGGAGGTGGCGCGCGCCCCGCCGCCAGGCGGCCCACTGCCGGGGGCGCCGCTTCCGGGCAAGCCGCTGTCGCCCGGGGGAAGACCACCCCCGGCCTCCCCCACTTCGGGCTTGGCGGCCACAACATAGAGAAGGCCGTCGCTGCCCACGGCTACCGACTCGACTTCCAGGGCGATGGGCAGGTTCTCGTCCACCTTGACCGAGCCGTCGCGGACCAACTCGTAGACACAGAGGTCCTTGAGGTCGCCCTCGACCTCGGGCAGGGCGCGAAGGAAGTAGAGAAGCTTGTCGGGCAGGAGTTCGTAGCCGGCCACGACCACACCACCGCCGTGAAGGGTGTCGAGATCGAGCATGAAGCCCGCCCAGGATTCTGGCGTGACCGGGGCCTGGGGGTCGTAGGGGTCGCGAAGTTCGGCAAAGCGGGTGGGGGTCGAGAGGTCGCGGGTCCACTTGAGGGTCCCGGCGGCGTCGGCGGCCAGGACCACGCCCTCCCAACCGGCCAGGAGGTAGATGTCCGGACCGGAGGCGGGATCGATGCGGCCCGAGGTCGCCTCCATCCGCCAGGCGCCGGCGGAGAGGGCCAGGTCGGTGATGTAGGGCGGGCTAGCAAACTGGGCGGCTTGTTGGTCACCGACGGTCGGCCGGGTGTCGGAATTGCCGCCGGGTGGCTGGAGACCCTGACCATCACCCGCGACCGGGGTCGCGAGAGGCCGGGCCGGCGCGGCAACGTCGGGCTGGGGACGGAAGCCGGAACCCCAGGCCAGGCAAGGGTCGAGCCGCCCGTAGAGGGCGGCCCGGTCGTCCTCGGTCTGGGAGGGGGCAGTTCCGCCGCTGAGGGAGAAGACCCCGAGGAGCCGGCCCTCGGGATCGAAGATCTGGACGCGGGAGTTCAGACTGTCGGCCACAACCAGGGCGCCCCGCTCGTCGGCGGCGATGGCCTTGGGCCCGCGGGGGCGGCCGTCGGCCCCGGCCCCGCGTCCGAACTGGCCCTCGGCCGCGCCCCAGTCGCCCGTTACGACAACCTCCGAGCGAGCGACCCAAACCGTGTCGACCCGAAGAAGGGCCAAGCCAAGGGTGGCCAGGAGGGCGAGACCCAGGACAGCCGCGGCCAGGGGCGATCTCAGTCTCAGAACAACCACGGAAGGGCGCCACCTTTCCCGGCGGGCCGGCTTCGCCGACTGGCCGTCTCCCTCTATTGATAGGCGGGACCGGGAGGGGACATGACAGGCGAGGCGGTCGGAAGTGGCGGGCGAGGTGAAGGTTTCAGCCAGCCGGAAAAGCGATGGCCGACCTTCTCCTCGGTCTCCATCTCCCGAGAGAAGGCAGAGGAGTACTGTGGCCACCATTGTTCGCCGGGGCACCCCCTCCACTGGGCGAGGTAGGTCCGGAAGAGAGCTTCGCTCGGCGCCAACTCGGCATGCCGCACGAGCGGAGGCACGTCGGGGCCGGCTCTGGCAATCAGCCAGTACTCGTCGGCGTCAATGTCTCGAACCCTGGACACGCTTGCGGTGATGATCCTGCCGAGCACGGCGATCGCCTCTCCCTGCCCGGGTCCACATGACGGCGGCAAGGCCGGTATCCGCCTGACCCACGACAAAGATACCACGGCCGCCGCGAACCTGGCAGTTGGCGCTTGTCTTTGGGCCGATCAGCCACGGATGGCAGACGCCCCCAAGGAAGACGGCCGCCTCCCGTTGAATAGACTCGCCCGTGAGTCACCGCGATCGGAGGTCACCACCATGGACTGCAACTCTCATCCGGGCAAGTCGGCTGTCGGCGTGTGCGTCTCCTGCGGCAAGGGGCTCTGCGACGTCTGTACCAACACGGTCGGCGGCAAGATGTACTGCGAGACGTGCTCCAGCAAGCTGTCGGCGGCGCCGTCGGCGCCGGATGCGGTCGGCCGGGTCAAGCTGGCGGCCGGGCTCTTCGGCATTCTTCTCGGCGGGTTGGGCGTGCATAAGTTCTACCTCGGCGAGGCCGGCCTGGGGATTCTCTATCTTCTCTTCTGCTGGACCGGCATCCCGTCCCTGATCGGGCTTGTCGAGGGCATCATCTACCTGACCATGTCCGACGCGGACTTCAACGCCAAGTACAACGCCCCCAAGCCTCCGCGGGGGACGGCGCCGGCGGTGTAGGGCCGAGCGGAGGCGGGGCAGGAGCGGGATCAACGGTGCGCGGAGGGTCGTGTTCAAGAGTGACGGGGAGAAACCCACTGGCGGCTCTCGCCGCGCTTCTCTTGTCTTTGGCTCTCGCGGCCGCCGGCTGCCTCCTCCCGGCAAGCTCCGAGCCGCCCATTCCCGGTTACGACTTCAGCGGTATCACAGCCGCGCCCTCGACGAGGCTTCTAGACCCTGGGCAATACAAGGCTTCTCGGCCCGCCGACTGTTATCCACTGGCCTTCGTCGGACTGGACGGGATGCTCCGTCGGGCCTCGCCTTGGTCTGAAGGCTGTACCGACCTAGCGCCGGCGCAGGCCCATGGTTCGCCCACATGGAGGGACGTCTGGGAAGGAGACACTGCCGAGCCGTACATCATGTTCGTGTCTGCCGCCGGCAGGATATCGACCCTCGGCGTAGGTACTGGGGAGGTCACAGAGCTGCCTACGCCGATTGACCCCGAAGAGGAGGTCACCTGGCTCCCGGACTACTTCATAGCCGTCCACCGGAACGAGCAGGGACAAGGTCTGCTGAAGCTCGTATCCCTGGTTGACGGGGGAACCGAGTTTGAGATGGCCTTCTTCGGGGCCTGGGCCTATCGACCAAGCGGACGATTTGCCGCCCTGGGCGTGCTGGTGACGTCGCGTAACGGCGGCGCGGATCGGGCGGACATGGGTTTGTTCGATGCGGCGGAAGGCTCTACGACAGTCCTCGTCAAGGCGAAATCCGGTGAGTACTTGATGCCCGTGGGCTGGGTCGACGAGAATGTTCTGGCCTACAGGGAGGCGAAAACGCTCACCACTGTGAGATTCGTGGACGTGACCTCGGGCCTGGCGCCCGGCGTGGCCCCGCCGCTCCCACTGGCTCTTGACTTCGGAAGGGTCGCCGGGATCATCCCGGCCAATCTGCGGGAGGGATGGACCGGTCGGTTCGCGGTAAGCCCGGATGGTAACAAGGTGGCCGTCGAGACGGTAGTCGACGGGGCTCCGGCCGTGTGCGTGGGCGACCTCGAAGCGGCAGAGTGGTACCTCATCGGCTCCGGCGCCGGCGCCGCCTGGGGAACGGCGGCGGTTCCCTGCCTGGGCGGTTGCGGTGAGGGCGAATCTGAGCAGGCACTAGCGGACGCCAAGCGGGCCTTCAGCGACGGCGACATCGTGGTTGCCCAGGCTTTCTTGGCCCAGGTGAACCCTGTCCACCCCTCGTACGCGGAGGCCCAGGAACTGCTGGCACGGTGTCGTCTTGCCGACTTCTCTTCCGTGATCTCTCGGGACTGGACGGTTGTCCGAGACGTTTTGACCGGAACGTTCACCCTGTCGCAAGCCGACGCGGGCATCATTCACCTGAGTGTGGAGTCGATCGATGAGGTGGTCGGCTGCGCCTACTGCGATCTCTCGTACTCATCGCCCGGCGGAGAAACGTTCGCATACGAGGGGCAGTTGACGGTAGGGCCGGGAGAGCCGTTTCCGGCGCAGTTCGCAGGCCAGGGTCGCCTAGTTGTGGCCGGGAGAGTTCTTTGGGAGCCTCCATCGGAACCTGTTGTCATCTTTCCTGCGGGCGGGAGTCTAATCGGATGGGCCGTCAGCCTGGATTGCCGTCTCCTCGCCGGCACGTATGTCCTGCAGCGGGATGACGAGACTGTCATCGAGACTGCGGTCACGGACCTTCTCTCTCTGGAATCAACGGTTGTGGACGGACCCTACCGACCCGGAAGCTCCATGCCGCCCGATTGGCGCGGACCGTTCGCTGGGTTGTGGTGGACCGACGCCAAGACCCTGCGCTATGAGCAGTTTGAGGGCGCCGGCGTCGAGATACGGTACTGGACTACGGACGGGTAGGGTCTCGACCGACCAAAACTCGCAGGACCTCGCCCACCATGCGGCGGAACCTGTCGGCGTCGTCCACGACGTCGAGCTTCCCCTCCTCGATCAGACGCCGTGCGTGCAGGAGCGCTGGGTCGGCCAATCCGACTTGATCCATCACGGAGATGAGCCGGCTCAGCGAGTCTACCAGCCGATAGGGTCCGTAACTCGGCGGTTCCGTCAGAAGCCCGTGCGCACTGGCGGCGAGGTAACCCAGATGCAGCCGTAGGGCCGTGCGCAGGGTGGCGGCATCGGCGCTCTGGCCGTCGCTCGCCGGTCGGGCGGTCAAGTCGAGCGCTAGAGGGGTCACTGTCTCAGGGTCAGAGGGAGCGCCCGTGGGAGCCGCGGAAGAAGCGGCTACGGAACCGTCAGGGGAAGCCTCGGGGGGAGCCTCCGCGGCCCCGGCGATTCCCGCCTCGGCCGGTGCACCGATTGACTCCTCGAGGCGGCACCCCCAGCGATCGAGATGAACGAGGTCCCCCAGGCCGCGGCGCTTGGGGCCCCTGGGGAGAGGCGCCTCGGGATAGCCCAGGGTTATGAGTAGCTCAGGAACCATGTGGTCGGGCGCGGCCAGAACACGGCGGACCGCGTCCTGATGAAAGGAGCGAACGACGCAGGCGCCCAGACCGGCGTCCGTCGCGGCTAAAAGGATGTTCTCGGCCGCGAAGCACGCGTCCATGAGACCGAAAAGCTCCCCGCCCTCGCCCGCTTTCCGACGAGCCTTCTCCCGGTCGGCGCAGATAACGACAATGGCTTCGGCCCCGGCCGAAATGCCCGGGGCCAGGCTGCCCAGCGACCTCACCGTGTCCGGGTCCTGAATGAGAATGAACTCCCAGGCCTGAAGGTTACTGGCGCTCGGCGCCCGCCGGCCACTGTCGACCAAAGCCAGAAGCCGCTGAAGCCCGATGGCCTGCTTGGTGTAGCGGCGGACGCTCCGCCGGGCCAGGATCGCTTCCCGCAAGAGCACTCTCGTTCACCTCCGCCCGGCCCAACCCTACGATGCCTTGCCGAGCGAAACAGCCGTTTCTCTCAGGCTCTCCTCCACCACTTTCCCCTTCTCGAACACGACCCGGCCATCCAACTCGACCGTCGTGTCGAGGGAGACAGAATCCGAATGGGACGGCCCTGAAACGCCGGAGGGTGGGAGGAGAGACGCGCCGATGCTGCCAAAGCCCCAGGTCGTCGAACCCCAGACTCTCTGGTCCTCGAGGATGTCGCCGACGAGTCCGGCACCGGGGAGAAAGCCAATTCCCGTGTGGGCCACGGAAAGCATTTGCGGGTGGCCAAAACCCCTCAGCCACGCTTCGTAGGTCGCGGCCTCCTGGCCGCCTTCGACCGCGACAACGCGGCCCTTCTCGACTCGCACGGTCACGGGGGTCCGCACGATGCCGATGCCCGGGGAGACCGAACCGTCCAGCACGATCGCGCCGTTGACGCTCTCCAGGGCAGGAGTCCAGGCCACCTGTCCGGCCATCATGTGCGTCCCCGGGGCGTCGGCGTACCCGTCCACGAGCAGGATCGGACGGCCTGGAACATTGTCGAAGGAGACATCCTCGCCGGCCTTGGAGGTCATGCGCACGTGGGTCGCCCCCCGGACGAGTTCGGCCAGCGTCTCGCCGAAGCCCTTGAGGGACCGGTAGTCAACCCGGCCCAGGCAGCGAACCATGCTGGCGGTGGCCACTCCCGTGAGGCAGTAGTGGCGCAGCTTGGGATTGCCCTTCATGGCTATCTCATAGGGTGTCGAGTAGAGGATCCACTTTCGGTTGAACTCCGCCCAGGCGTCGGCGCCCGCGAGAAGCTTCCCGAGGGCCTGGACCGGCAAGTCGGCGTCGGCCGCTTTGCTCACCCCGGCCGGCGTGGAGGTCCAGACGACTAGTGGCTTGGCCCCCGCCGCGAATGCCTCCCTGGCCGTGGCATCGACGACCCGCTCATCGGTCTCCGTGTCGGCCGTAATGGCCAGGGTCTCCCCGGGTCTGAGCTTGAACAACTCGCGCACCAGCGTGCGCGCCGCCTTGGTCAATTCCCAATCCCACTGCCCGTCCATCCCTCGCGCCTCCTCGGATCGTGGTAGTCTCAGCCACGTAGATGGTAGTCTCAGCCAGGTAGATGGTAGTCTCAGCCAGGTAGATGAAGCCCTCGACCGAGGAGCTCGGCTTTGCGGGCGATGGCGGTGGCCACCGCTCCGTCTTGAACCGCCACTCCGACCGACTTGAACAGGGTGATCTCCTGGTCGGAGAGCCGCCCTGGTATCTGTCTATTGATCAGTTGCCCTATCTCGCCCACTATGTGCCGGCGGCTGAAGAGGCCCGCTTCGATGGGAATGATGATGTCGCCGGCCTCTTCAAGACAGGCCTCAACGGAGTCGACAAAGAGCCTGCTTCTCCGGACCAGCTCCCCGGGTAGCTCACGCGTGTGGGGCCTGTAGGCGCCGATGGCGTTGACGTGGGCGCCGGGCTTCACCGCATCGTCGGGAATGACCGGGTCGGGCGCCGTTGTGGCGGTGCAGATCACGTCGGCGGCCCGCACGGCCTCGGCGGCGGAAGCGGCCGGCGCCACGGGCAGACCAAGCTCGCGAGTCATCCGCTCGCAAAAGGCGGTGAGCCTATCCTTGTCCACGTCGAACGCCCAGGCCTTCTCGATGGCCCTGACCGCGCACACAGCCGCAAGCTGCGAAGCCCCCTGCACGCCGGCGCCGATGACGGCGACGGTTCGGCTGTCCGGCCGGGCCAGAAGATCCGTGGCCAGACCGGAGGCGGCCGCCGTCCGCAGCCGGGTAAGTCCGATCCCGTCGATCACCGCCAGCGGCGTCCCGGTCTCGGCGTCGAAAACCTGGACCAGGGCCTGCAGCAAGGGAAGGCCTCGCTCCCTATTGCCGGGGCAGATGGACACAACCTTGACCGTGGTCGTCTTCTCGGCCGGCAGGTAGACCGGCATGATCAGGACATCGCCGAGACCCGGTAGGACTATGGCCGTGCGGAGCGGGGAGATCGCTTCACCCGCCGAGAGGGCCGAGAAACCCGAGCGCACGGCCGCGATGGCTTCCTTCATCGAGATGATGGCAGCCAGGTCACTTCCTGTTAGGTATCTCAACGCGCCTCCGCTTTTGAATCGGCCCAGGTGGTCCGGGTGTACTGGAGATGCTCCAAGGTCAATCTCGAAGCTTCCTCGCTCTGACCATTGGCGACAGCATCGAGTAGTTGGCGGTGGATCTCGGCCACGGCCGTTAGCCCACCCTCGCGGGCGATACGCTCCAGGCCGTGGAGATGCATCCGCTCGCGGAGCTCCGCGACAATCCCAACTAGAGTCGTGTTGCCGGACGCGCCCACCAGCAGAAGATGGAACTCCGTGTCCAGCCTCAGAAACTCGGGCAGATCAGAGTCCGTGGCCGCGGCGCACATCCGGTCCACCAACGCGTTCGCCTGGCGCAGGGTCTCCATGGAGACCGACCCCGCCGCCTTTCCCACAGCCCACGGCTCCAGTAAACTTCGAACCTGAAAGATCTCGTCCAACTCCTGATCCGTGACCTGCGAAACACGAAAGCCTCTGTTGCGCACCGGCTCGACCAGACCCTTGTGCGACAGCCGGATGAGAGCCTCCCTGACCGGCGTCCCCGAGATGCCGAGTTCCTTGGCCACGAACTTGGCCGAAAGCACTTCACCCGGTTCCAGACGGCCGGTCACAATCGCTGTCTTAATAATGTTGTAGGCTTGTTCCTGGAATGTCTTCTGGGGAAGGACCGCGTCAATCTCACCCCAGTCCATCTGACCCCTAGGCGAGGTTCCCTTCTGCGACTCCCGCAAATTGGCTCAGATCCTCCTCTTGGCCTCCGTCTACCCCGCCGGGCCACCGGTCGCTCCATAGACATGGCACCGTACCCAGTGGGTGTCGGACGTCTGGACCATCGCCGGGTCAACCTTGGAGCAGACCGGCGTGGCCTCTGGGCACCTAGGGCTGAAACCGCAGCCCGGCGGGACGTTGACCGGACTGGGGATTTCCCCTTTTGAAAGGATTTTCCTTGGTTTCAACTCCTCCTCGGCCGCCGTGACGACAGGGATGGCCGACAGGAGCATCCTGGTGTAGGGGTGAAGAGGGTCGCGGAAGAAAGCGGCCGTAGGCGCCAGCTCCGAGACCTTGCCCAGGTACATGATGGCCACTCGGCTGGCGACATTGCGCATGAGGCTGAGGTCGTGAGTAATGAACAGGTAGGACAGACCCAACCGCGACTGTAGGTCAGCCAAGCGAGCGATGACCTTGGCCTGAATCGAAACGTCGAGAGCCGAAGTGGGTTCGTCCAGGATCATGACTATCGGGTCGGTCGCGAGGGCCCTGGCCACAGCCACAAGCTGGCGCTCTCCCCCGCCGATGGAGTGAGGGTTTCGGTCGCTGTACTCCGGGGGCAGGCCCACCAAGGTCAGAAGCTCGGCCACCTTTTCCGGAAGATCGCGGGCGGACACTCTCCGGTGCAGCCGCAACGGAAGGCCGAGACTCTGCGCGATCGTTCGCCGGGGATTCAGGGATGAGCCGGGATCCTGGAAGACAATCTGGATGGCCCCCTTCTGGGCCAAGGTTCTCCTAACCGCGGCGCCGGCTACGTTCTTCCCGTTCAGGGCAATCGTCCCGGCCGTTGGTTGGTACATCCCGACGATGGTGTAGGCCACCGTGCTCTTACCGGAGCCGGATTCCCCGACCAGTCCCAAGGTCTCCCCCCGGCACACCGAAAGGTCAACGCCGTCCACCGCCCGGAGGATCACGTTCTTTCCCACGGTGAAGTACTTCTTGAGGCCAGTGACCTTCAGCACATCATCCATCTTCATCGTTCACCTCGCCCGTAGATAGCAGGCGACCATGTGACGGCCACCGGCGTCCAGGAGGGAAGGCTTGGCCTCCCCACAGGTCTTCAGAGACTGCGGACAGCGCGGCGAGAAACGGCAGCCTCTTGGCGGATTGCGGTAGTCGGGAAGCCTCCCCGGAATGCCTTCCGCGAAGCCCTGGCCGGTGAGGCGGGGGATGCACTCCATGAGGGCGGCGGTGTAGGGATGGAGGGGCCTAGCAAAGACCTCCGCCGTAGGCCCTCCCTCAACGATGACGCCCGCGTACATAACGTAGACGTACTCCGTCACTTCGCGCACCACGCCCAGGGAGTGGGTCACCAGCACGACCGCCAGGTCCTTGGTCTCGGACAGACCGGTGATCAGGCGAAGGATCTGGTCCTGAATGGTCACGTCCAGTGACGTCCCGGGCTCGTCGGCCAAGAGAACTTCTCTTGTGGCGGTCATGGCCGCGGCGATGCAGACCCGCTGCCTCATTCCCCCGCTCAACTGGAAGGGATAGGTCTTCATGATCCGATCGGGGTCGGGCAGGGAGACCTCGGTGAGAGTCTCCGCGCACCGCTTGATCAGGTGGGCCTTATCCGTCTTCCCGCGGGACTCGGTCGCGTATCTCAATCCCACCTGAAGCAGGTCCCCAACCGTAAAAACGGGGTTCAGCGCCGCGGTGGGGTCCTGAAAGATCATCGCCGCCCCGCGCTGCCGGAAAGACTGAACAGCGGCCGGGCTGGCCTTCAGCAAGTCCTGCCCTCTAAAGAGGATCTGACCCCCCTCGATGACCGCCTGGCTCGGGAGGATACCCATGATGGCTTTGAGGGTCGTTGTCTTCCCGCAACCGGCCTCCCCGACCAGGCCAACCCTCTGGCCCTTGGCCACGCGGAGGTTGACCCCGTCAAGGACCCGCGTCTTGCCCCCGTAGACTCGGAAGGAGACCTGAAGGTCATTGACTTCCAGAACAGTGTCGGTCGCCATCATGCTTCCTCCACAGTGAACAGGTCGCGTATTCCGTCGCCCAGAAGGTTGAAGCCCAAGACGATGACAACGATGGCAATGGCGGGAAAGACAGTCATCCACCAGTAATCCGGGAGGTACTTCACTCCGGCCGAGACCATATTCCCCAGGTCGGGGGCCGGCGGTTGCTCACCGAGTCCCACGAAGCTGAGGGAGGCCCCCGTCATGATGACCCAGCCCATGTCGAGAGTCATCTTGGTCAAGACCGGAGAGAGGCAGTTGGGCAAGATCTCCCTGGCCAGAATGTGGAAGGTGCTGGCCCCGGTTAGCTCGGCGTAGCGGACATAGTACTCGTTCTTGATGGATGAGGCCACATTGTAGGCGAGGCGACAGTACCAGGGCCACCACATCACGGTGATGGCCATCATAGCGTGGGTCAGGTTCGGCTCCAGCACCGAGGCGATGGCCAGGGCCAGGATGAGGGGCGGCACGGAAAGGAAGATATCCGTTACTCTCATGATCAGGGAGTCCAGAAGGGAGCCGCGATTGTAGCCCGCGATCAGGCCCAACCCGAAACCGATTGGCACGGATATGGCCAGCACCAGGATACCCATGAGGAGCCCCGGCCTTAGAGCGAAGATGAGCCGGCTCAGGATGTCCCGGCCCATGTTGTCGGTGCCCAGAAGGTAGCCGCTGGAGGGCGACTGGTTGGCCCTATCAAAGTCGACGTACGGCCCCGCCTGCTCGGGATGCGGAGATACGAATGGGGCCAGCAGGGCCAAGCCAACCACTATGAGCACGAGAACGGCTCCGACAACGGAGGCTTTGCTCCGCGAGAACTTGTACCAAGCTTGGCCGAACAGATGGCGCTTCTCCATCGGCGGTCTCACCCCCTGAAGTGGTTACTTCGCGCCCAGCCTAATGCGCGGATCGAGGAGCGACACGACGACATCCACAACGAGGTTCATGACCACGAAGACCAGGCCCATGAACAAGACCACGGCGCAGATGCCGTTGAGGTCCTTGCGGAGCATGGACATGATCCCGTAGCGAGACAAGCCGGGCCAGGTGAAGACGAGCTCGACCAGAAAGGCGTTGCCGAAAAGGGACGCGAAATCGAGCCCCATGATGGACACCGTAGGAATGACGGAGGGCCGCAGTAGGTACTTCGACATCACGACGCGGCGGGGCACCCCCTGCGAGATGAGCGACGACACGTAGTCCTTACCCATGTTGTCGAGCATGGAGGCCCTGGTGATCCTGGCCTCCTGGGCCATGCCGCCGAGGGCGAGAGCCAGGGCCGGTAGGATCAGGTGGGCCAGGGCGTCGCCGAAGGCCCGGAGGTTCCCCTGCAACAGGGCGTCCAGTGTCACGAAGCCCGTGATGCTTTGGAGAGCAATCGACGGACTGAGGCGTCCTCCGATGGCTGGAAGAATCGGCCACCAGAAACCGAAGACCAAAAGGAGAAAGACCGCCACAACGAACGAGGGCGTGGCCACGAAGACATAGCCCATCACCCGGATGGTCGTGTCAATCGCACGATTGGCGTACATGGCCCCGATGATGCCCAGCAGTAGTCCGAGAGCGGATTGGAGAAGCCCGGCCATCACTACCAACTCAATCGTGCTGGGCGCGAACTGTTTGAGATCATCCATGACCGGTCTCTTGGTCATGAGGGAGTAGCCGAAGTCACCGCGGACGGCGCCCTTTATCCAGTAGATGTACTGAACGTAGAGGGGTTCATTGAGGTGCATCTCTTCCCGGAGCTGCTCCACGACCTCCTCCGGGGCCCGTGGGCCGAGGGCCATCCGGGCCGGATCGCCGGGCACGACGCGGGCGATGACGAAGATCGTCATGGAAAGGCCAACCAGGACCAGAATCGACCAGCCGAGTCTTCGTAGCAGGTAGCTCGTGGTGGTCACAATCCAACCCCCCAAAAACGACGCTCACGGGCCGACCGCTCCGAAGGACGGGGTGGGAGGCGTATCCCTGAGTCACACTGCCCCCCACCCGGTCCTCCTTCGACAAACCTAGCGGACAGCTGGTCGTCCGGCCTACTTCGGCATCCTGTCGGGATAGATCTTGATGCCGCGCATGTACCACAGGTACCCCATGACCGGGACCACGGGCTGGCCTTGCTTGGCCTGGTCAGCCGCAGCCCAGACCATGTAGCCCGACTGGTAAGCTATCAAGTCGGTCTGGTCGAAGAGCGGGACGGTGACGCAGTCGTCCATGAGGGTCTTCTGGATGTCCTTGTAATTCTGGAGCCGGGCGTCGAGGTCGGTCGTAGCGATGGCCTCGTCGATGGCCGCGTCAATAGCCGGGTCGCTCACCCACTCGCACCGCTCCCAGGAGCCCACCGGCTTCGACCGGAACCGGGCCACTAGCTGGGAACCGGCTTCGGAGTAGTCGGGCGCCGTCAAGACGGTGGCGCTGAGCGGGGTCGTGGCGGCCTTCGATGAGTCGTCCACCAGGGACAGCCAGGGCAGCTTGACCACGTTGACCGTGATGCCCAATTGGGTCAGGTTGGCCTGAATCAGCAGGGCCAGTTTCTCGCGGTCGGGGGTCTCGGCAATCCAGGCCACCTCCAGCGGATACTGGCTGAGCTTCGAGTAGTACTTGGACTGCTTCAGTTCGGCCAGAGCCTTGTCCATATCCAGAGTGAAGCTCGAGGCGGTCGGGTCGTGGCCCGCCACCACGCGACTAACCACGCTGTTGGCCTTCAGACTGCCGGGGTAGATCTGGCTGACCATTGTGGCGTAGTCGATGGCCCAGGCAATCGCCTTCCGGAAATGAACGTCATCCGTGGGCGGCCTCTGATTGTTGAGGGTGAGGCTCATCAGGCTGCCAACGGCGAACCTGGCGACATCCACACCGTCAATGGCGTCCATGGCCGTGTAGTTCTCCATCGGCTCGTAAGTGCTGGTGATCTCGAGCTCCCGGCGGGATATCATCGTCTTCACCGTCACCGGGTCGGCGGAGGAGAGCAGCTTGAACTGATCCGGGTTGTTCTCGTCAAAGCCGCCCCAGTAGTCGGCGAACTTGCCGGCCAGGAGGTACTGGTCCTGCTGAAACTCAGTGACCGTGTAGGGTCCGCTGCCGGCGTCGTTGCTCTGTAGCCAGGCTTTCCCGTAATCACCGTTGGTCCCGTAGTTACCGGTCGCCTGGTTGGCGACGACCGTCTTCTTGTCGACGACGTAGAGCCGGACAAGAGTGGCCCGGAAGGGGCCGAACGGCTCGTTGAGAGTGAACCTGACCGTGTACTGGCTCGGGGCCGTAGCGGCATTGACCCGACCCTTGAACAGATACCCGAAGCCTTCTCCGATTTCGGTCAGCCGGGTCATGCTGAAGGCCACGTCTTCCGCCGTGACCTCGTTGCCGCTGTGGAACTTGACCCCTTGGCGGAGATCGAACTCCCAGGTCAGACCATCAGCCGAAACCCGGTGGGCGGTGGCGAGGCTGTTGGCCACCGTTCCGTCGGCATTGGGGAAGACCAGGGTATCGTAAAGATTGCAGAACGTCGCGGAGCTGGCCTCATCCGAACCAGTCGCGGGATCCATGTTTGGCGTGTTGGCCAGCATGAACCGCACCAGCTTGGGCCGGTCCGTCTGCTGGGCCGGCTTGCAGCCCGCCAGGACGCCGATCATCACGCAGACTACGGCGGCGACCGCGACCAAGCGAACCACGGTTTTCGTGCGTCTCCCCATCACTAGACACCTCCCACAAGTCTACTGCGGCGCGCACGGCAGCCACGGCAGCTCCCCGGATCGGGGGTCACTCCTTGCCGACGGCGCGCGCGAGCTCCTTGAGCTCGGGATGAATGACCCGGCCGTTATCCACGATCTGGTGGCCGTCAAGCCAGACTGAGGTATTCAAAGACACGCCGTCGCTGTGGGACGGAGCGGCGACCCCTTCGGGCGGGGCCAGGAAGGTGCCCACGGCGCCTAGCCCCCACTGGGTGCAGCCCCAGACACGTTCGTCCTCACCGATTTGACCGGTTAGCTTGGCGCCGGGATGGAACCCATAACACACGTGAGCCAGGCGCATCATCTGCGGATGGTTGAAGCTCCGGAGGAAGGCCTCCCACTGGGTAGCCTCGCGGCCACCTTCGATCTTGGTCACCGTGCCGTTCTTAACCGTGAGTTTTACCGGCTGGGTGACGATACCGATCTGGGGAACCAGCGACCCATCAAACACGATTGTCCCGTTTACCGTGTCGAATGCGGGGGCCCAGCCGATCTGGCCGGCCAGCATGTGGGTGCCAGGCGTGTCGGCGTATCCGGTCGAGCCAAAAATCGGGTAATCCGGATGATTGTCAAACTCCACGTCTTCCCCGGCCGACGTGGTCAGCCGGACGTGTTTCGCCTGCCTGGTGAGCTCGGCAATCCGAGTGACGAACTTGGCCAGAGACCGGGGCTCCACCCGCGCGAACAGCCTGACGAAAACGTCTACGTGCATGGCCGGCAGGCAGAGGAAACGCATCTTCTTGTTCTCTTTAGCTACGATGTCGTAGGTCTCGGAGTAGAGCAGGTACTGGTAGTTGAACTCAACCCAAGCGTCGGCGCACTTGAGAGCCGCCCTCATAGCTTCGGCGGGAAGCCACGCGTCGGTCATCCGCCCTGTCCCCAGGGGCGTACTGGTCCAGATGACCATCGGCTTGGCCCCCGCGGCGAAGGCCGCCCTGGCCGTGGCGTCGACCACCCTCTTGTCGCTGAGGGTGTCGGCCGTGATAACGAAAGTCTCACCACCTTTCAGCTTTAGGAGTTCATTGACCAGGACATCCGAGGCTTTCCCAAGCTCCCACTCATACATGTACGACAAACCGAGCCCTCCTTCTCGACGAAGTTGAGGAGTTGTCTCCTCTGGCATGTGACATAGTACGCATTACGCACCCCGGTTCGCTGAAGACGTGCTTTTCCCTTCTCTCTCTGAAGATTCGCAATCAGTGTTTGCTGGTAACGGCCTCAAGGACTAGCGGGGCGGCCAGGGCGAACCAGGCCGCGTTCTGGGGGAGCGTGGCTGAAGAGGCCGAAGGGGCGTCACCTTCGGCGCGACGGGCGCGGGTGGCCCTTCGTCGCAGGGCCCTTCCCCGCCGCGACTCCCTTGCCGTAGTCCGGGGAACGGGGGGAGGTTTTTTCCGACACCCGGAGGGATGTGCCCTCCCGGCTGGAACAGTATGGCCCCACACCTACGACCCGCAGCCTTGAGCTTACCCGCAGGGGTGATGAACGTGTCGGAGCAGGTCCAGTTGACCGACGTAATGGCCATCCTCAAGAGCATGCAGGCCCAGATGGCCACGAAAGACGAACTTCGCGCCCTCGACGCCCGCATGGATCAGATGGACGCCCGCATGGAACAGATGGCCACGAAAGACGACCTCCGCGCCCTCGACGCCCGCATGGACCAGATGGACGCCCGCATGGACCAGATGGCCACGAAAGAGGACGTCCGCGCCCTCGACGCCCGCATGGAACAGATGGCCACAAAAGAGGACCTCCGCGCCCTCGCAGCCCAGATGGCCACGAAAGACGACCTCCACGCCCTCGACGCCCGCGTGGACCAGATGGCCACGAAGGACGACCTTCGCGCCCTCGACGCCCGCATGGATCAGATGGCCACGAGAGACGACCTTCGCGCCCTCGACGCCCGCATGGATCAGATGGCCACGAGAGACGACCTTCGCGCCCTCGGTGTGCTCTTTGAGGAGCAGCGTGACCACATCAAGCTCCTGTGCGAGAGCGTGGCCGGATTGGTGGAGCGCTTCGACCGGTTCGAAGCTAGGTTCGATCACCTTGAGAACCGCGTGATGCTGCTTGAGGTCGGTCGCGGCGACGCGCGAAGAAGCCGTTAGATCGTCGGAGGGAACGGAAAGCGCGGCCGGCTGCGGACCAGGGCAGCCGGCCGCGTGGCGTCGATGTTAACAGGTACCCAGATCTCGAGCACGCACCTGGTCTCGTCCTCCAGGTCGAAGCTCGCGGGGTAGGCCTCGAAGTCGTACGAGCCGGCCAGGGCATAGTCGGAGTTCGGCAGCCAGGTTCGGTAGATGCCCTCGTAAGTGGCCGCGAGCTTGCCGAGGGAACCCCGGTGGATGAAGACGGCGTAGGCAGACGCCGTAGGCGCCACTCCCGTCCTTCACGTTGGGGATGGCCGGGCATCTGGGGTTGAACCTCTGCCATAGCCCGGCGATCTCGTTGTTCTTGTTCTCGCCGTAGTAGATCATGCCGACCACCATCATCTTGCCGCGCTCTTCAAACCTTGGATCCATGTCGACTCCTCCTCCGGTAGCCCGTTTGAACGACCGGGTCAGGGCGGCCTGCGACTGGTACTGGTACTCCAGGGCGATGTCGAGGATGCGGTCCTCCCGTTCGGCGAGGAGGCGGGCCGCCTCGGCCAGCCGGCGATTGCGGATGTAGGCGCCGGGCGTCTCTCCGGTCACGGCCCAGAACAGCCGCAGGAAATGATGAGGGGAGTACCCCACCCGCCCGGCTACGTCCTCAAGGGTCAGGCGGCGGTTAAGGTTGGCCTCGATGTAGCCACGGCCCTGTCGATCGGGTCCAGATGTCCCATAGCTCGTCACCAGTAAGAGCATAGACTGGAAGTCGCCTACGGCGCTTGATCGCGATTGCGTTCCTCGCCGGGTGGCCGGGGCCTGCCGCGGCAGGCGGGTTTGAGAAGCGCCCGGGGGGCCGTCGGGGAGCTTGCGATCAGCGTCGTCGAATGTCCCCTGGTGCGGGAGGAAATGGAAAGGCCGCGGGCGAAACTGACCCAGGCTGTTGCTCCGGCCGAGAATGGCCTCAGGTTCTACGTCCTGTGCGTAACGGTGCCAGCGGGCCGTGGTCGTGGAGGGCAAGGGTGCGGCAACCGAAGACCACGACTTCAATGTAGTCTGGGAAGGGGGGATCGCGAAGTGGGTCGGAGAACCCCGGGAGGGTTCCGTGGGTCGAAGGGAAGCGGTTTGACCCCCTGTACGGAGGAAAAGTACCGCATTCTGTCAACATCTTATGTCATCGTCGGAATCTCGACTCGCGCCGCAGCTAGAACCCCCCGAAAATGCCTTGCCCTGTGAAGGACGCCCCGATCTGAAGGGGATTGACACCTATATTTCCCCACCGGAACGTCGTAACAGTTCCAGCTGTGAAGGACGCCCCGATCTGAAGGGGATTGACACACCATTCTGCTCGTTCCATGGGATCTAGGCTCGGCAGCTGTGAAGGACGCCCCGATCTGAAGGGGATTGACACATAGAAGTTCCCCACCGTCCCCGCGAACGGGGCGCGCTGTGAAGGACGCCCCGATCTGAAGGGGATTGACACAAGACCTACTTCTCTCCGAACGCCCTCTCCCGAAAGCGTCTGTGAAGGACGCCCCGATCTGAAGGGGATTGACACGTAGCCCTAAACTGGACACGATCTGGAAGATCCCGGCTGTGAAGGACGCCCCGATCTGAAGGGGATTGACACGAAAACAACCGAACGTAATCAAGATCGCTCCAATCGCAACGCTGTGAAGGACGCCCCGATCTGAAGGGGATTGACACAAGGAACCACTTTCCGTCCGACGGGGCCGCGAAACGCCCTGTGAAGGACGCCCCGATCTGAAGGGGATTGACACAAGTGGCGTGGTGCCGTGCCACGCAAGTGACGACGGCGGCCTGTGAAGGACGCCCCGATCTGAAGGCGATTGACACTTCATGCAAGTCTGCGACAGCATAGACCGCCTCCCGACCTGTGAAGGACGCCCCGATCTGAAGGGGATTGACACAGGAACAGGGTCAGGTTGACATAGGTGACGTCCCCCTGTGAAGGACGCCCCGATCTGAAGGGGATTGACACCCGCACGACACTCTGTCCCATGGGAGACAACTCGCCACTGTGAAGGACGCCCCGATCTGAAGGGGATTGACACACTGTTATCTCCGCGGTGAAGTCGTAAGTGTATTTCTCCTGTGAAGGACGCCCCGATCTGAAGGGGATTGACACCTGGAACGCCGCTTGATACAGCTTCTGTTCTCCCGGACTGTGAAAGGCGCCCCGATCTGAAGGGGATTGACACAGGACCATGGTTAGACGTTGGCGCCACCGATGTCGTCTGTGAAGGACGCCCCGATCTGAAGGGGATTGACACGTGGACATGCGGCCCCGTCGAGTGCCCGTTGTCGCCCTGTGAAGGACGCCCCGATCTGAAGGGGATTGACACCTCTCACCCCGGCCCCGTACGTTCGGGTCTGCGGGCATTCGGCCTGTGCAAGCCGCCCCGATCTGAAGGGGATTCTGCGTGGGAATCTTGGGACCGCCGGCCCTGGCCCCGTGCCGCCGGAGAGGTTCAGGTTCAGCGTGCGGGGGCACGTCTCACATACTACAACTCGGCAAACGGCAGGGCCGTCAGGCCCGCCCCGAGGGGTAGCCGGACATCGCCGGGATGGACTACGTAGCCGGGCAGTGCCTTGTCGCCGAAGTCCTCGCGGAAGGCCTTGATGGAGGAGGCCATGGCGGAGCGCGGTGTCGCGGACAACTTCACTTCGATGGGCACGAGTCTCCCGCCGGTCTCGACGACGATGTCCACCTCCGTGCCGGCCGAGGTTCTCCAGAAGTAGACCTGCGGGTCCAGTCCGTGATGGGTAAGGGTCTTGACGATCTCGGAAAGCACGGCTGTCTCCATGATCGGGCCGCCCATGGGGCCGGAGGCCGCGTGTTCGGGGTCCTTCAGACCGGTGAGATAGCAGAGTGTGCCGGTGTCGGTGAAGTAGACTTTCGGCGTCTTGACAAGTCGCTTTCCGACGTCGGCGTGGTAAGGCCTGAGCACGATCACCTGGTAGGTGGCTTCTAGCACGGAAAGCCAAGCCTTGACCGTGTTCACGGCCACGCCGAGGTCCCTGGCCAGATCGGTCAGGCTGAGGAGTTGGGCGGTGCGCGCCGCCAAGGCCCTGAGGAAACTCTGGAACTGCGACAGATTGCCCACCTGGCGGATCGTGCGGACATCCCGCTCAAGGTAGGTCTGGACGTAACCCGCATGCCAGAGGTGGTTGTCTCGCCCGGGGTTGGCGACAAGCTCCGGATAGCCGCCGCGCAGGAAGTCCTTCCAGACACTCTGGAAGGAGGCCTGCGAACCTGCGCCCTGGGGTTGTCCGAGCTCCCACGGCAGACAGGCTTGAGGGTTTCCCTCGGCCTCCCGGCGCGAAAGGGGTAGCAGGCGGAGGATCGCCGCCCGGCCGGCCAGGGACTCGGTGATCTTCTCGGCGAGCAGGAGATTCTGGGAGCCCGTGAGCAGGTACTGTCCGGTTCGATCCCGGTGGGCGTCGATCCTCTCCTTGACGTAGGGAAGAAGAATGGGCGCGCATTGAACCTCGTCGATAATCACCGGCGGGGCATGCATCTGGAGAAAGCCGCGGGGGTCTTCCATGGCCGCCGCCTGGACATCGGGAAGCTCAAGGGAGACATACCGGCATTCCTCGCCAAAGAGGCGCCTCAGCAACGTGGTCTTGCCTGACTGCCGGGGACCGGTCAGGACTACGGCGGGGAATTCGGATGCGGCTCTTTCAAGGACCGGTTCCAGTGTCCTTCTAATATACCTGGGAGCCATGGCGCGCCTCCTTGGTGCAATTATGCACTAAAACTGCAAAGATGCAACCGCTTTGTTCCTGGCGGAAAGACGGTGGCGGGCCAGCGAGCCCTCATCGGCTGGACGGGCGCGATCGGAGAAGAAGACCTCGCCAAGTGGGGGGACGAGGCGGGTCATGGGAGGAATTCGAGAAGCTGCGGGCGAAGCTGAGCCACTGACTCTCGTGGAGGGCAAGCGCGTCGACCACAACTTCTAGTCGGTCTGGAAAGGGGGGGCTCGGAGTGGATCGGAGAACCCCGGGAGGGTTCCACGGGTCAGAGGGGGTCGGTTTGACCACCTGCGTGGAGAGAAAGTACCGCATTCTGTCAACATCTTATGTCATCGTCGGAATCTCGACTTCCGCCGCAGCTAGAACCCCCCGAAAATGCCTTGCCCTGTGAAAGGCGCCCCGATCTGAAGGGGATTGACACACCGACGACAAACGTTCCTCCTCCATAGAGGAGGATACTGTGAAAGGCGCCCCGATCTGAAGGGGATTGACACTTCTTACTGAGCCAAGGATAAGTCACCTTACCCAAGGCTGTGAAAGGCGCCCCGATCTGAAGGGGATTGAC
>Ga0315291_10002623_pt1 | contig 23455 bp, 17 predicted proteins | sample YL17G12_20_MG_FD_203070 | JGI IMG/M metagenome (GOLD analysis project Ga0315291, IMG submission 203070) | Sediment microbial communities from Yellowstone Lake, YNP, Wyoming, USA - YL17G12_20 | ecosystem: Environmental > Aquatic > Freshwater > Lake > Sediment | place: USA: Wyoming | collected... | reverse complement strand
TTCTTTTCCCCAAGGCGGAATCCATTCTACTTCCTGGATCGACTTTAGGGCTTTCGACCTCAGTCCATTTTTCTCCATGGAGATGAACCACTGTTCCGTGGCCCGAAAGATGATGGGGTCGTTGGTCCGCCAGCAGTGGGGATAGGAATGCTCCACCATCTCCTGCTTGAGAAGAGCGCCCGTCTCTTCCAGTTTCTTAATCACTGCTTCATTGGCATCGAAAACGAATTGTCCGGCAAAGAAGGGTACATCCGCCGTGAACCGACCATCATCGTCCACAGGGCTGTAGATGTCCAACCCATACTGGACACCGCTCTCGTAGTCTTCTTGCCCATGGCCTGGGGCCGTATGGACGCATCCTGTCCCAGCGTCCAGGGTGATATAGGGTGCAAGGATGAGCAAGGAATCTCGATCCAAGAATGGATGGCGACACTTCAGTCCTTCCAGCGCTGCCCCCCGGAACTTCTCGAGGATGCGATAGTCTTGGACCTTGATCTTCTTCATGACCTCCTCGAGGAGAGCCTCCGCCATGATGTAAATCTCGTTTTTTAGTTCCACCGCGACATAAACGAAATCCGGATGAAAGGCGATGGCCAGATTGGCCGGGAGGGTCCAGGGAGTCGTCGTCCAGATGACCACCGACACAGGAAGATTCTTGGGGTTGGGAAATCGTCCGCCGATGTCAGAGACCATCCTGAATTTGACATAGACGGACGGAGAGCGGTGGTCTTCGTACTTCACCTCGGCCTCCGCCAAGGCTGTCTTGCAAGTGGCACACCAGTGGACCGGCTTCTTCCCCTTATAGACGGAACCCTTGAGAAGAAACTTGCCAAATTCTCTCACGATGGTGGCTTGATAGTCATAGCTCATGGTGAGGTAAGGGTTCTCCCATTCACCGAAGACCCCGAGTCTTTTGAACTCTTCCCTCTGGATGTCGATGAACTTCGCTGCATAATCTCGACAGCGTCTCCGGATTTCGACCACAGAGAGTTCCGCTTTCTTTGACCCCAGGCTCTTCTCCACTTCATGCTCCACAGGCAAGCCGTGGCAATCCCATCCTGGGACGTAGTGACTATCGAAGCCTCCCATAAACTTCGACTTCACGATAAAGTCTTTCAGAATCTTGTTCAGGGCAGTTCCAATATGAATATGGCCATTGGCATAGGGAGGACCATCGTGAAGGATGTACTTGGTCCTTCCTTTTGATCGCTCACTGATCTGGTGGTAGATCTGCTTCGCTTCCCATTCCTTGAGGATCTCGGGTTCCCTCTTGGTCAAATTGGCCTTCATGGGAAAGTCGGTCTTCGGCAGGTGGAGTGTCTGGCGGTAATCCATTCGGTTCCTTTCCGGGATTGACGTGGGTCCCTTACCGACCGGGTCGGTTGAATTATGTCAAAAAAAACGTTAACTTAAAAAAAATTTTTAACATAAAAACAAGACCCTGGCAACTTTGAGGAGATTTCGATGGGAAGGGTCAGAAAGAAGAAAACGGTGGCTGGAAAATGGAGCCCCACGGGCAAACCCCTGCCTACCGCAGACAGGCGTGGACCCTTGCCCAACGCTCATGTGGGGCGACATTCCCCGTCTGGTGTCGGGACAGGCCGTCAAGAGATGGCGCATACTTCCGCAGCCAAGGGTCGTGGTCTCCTGTTGCCTGAAGGAAGTGCACCGACCTCCACAGGGAAACCCATAGCCTCTCTTGCCCTCGCCTATCAATTGACCCAAAGGGCCTCCAAGGTCGGTTTTGATTGGCCTGATATCCAGGGGGTTTTGAAAAAACTGGACGAGGAGCTGATGGAATTCCGGGAGGCCCTTCGCCACCGCGATCCAAAGAGAGCGCGAGAAGAATTAGGCGACCTCCTATTCGTTCTTGCAAACGTAGCGCGGTTCCTGCAAATCAATCCTGAACAGGCCCTGAGAAAAACGATACAAAAATTCATCTCCCGCTTTCATTATGTGGAGGTTTCACTCAAGAAAAGAGGGAAATCGCTCAGACAATCCACCCTGATCGAAATGGACCAATTGTGGGAGGAGGCAAAACACAAGAAGCGAATGAGGAACTAGATGAAGAATTCAGCGATGTTAATGTTGTACTCGTTGGGATCGAGGGTCCGGACAATGTTTCGCTTATACTCCTTGGTCCTTTCGTCCATCTCCCGCAAGTCCACAATGGAGCCTCTCCGGTACTCCCCATCGCTGTAGGAGAGGAGAAAGATTCTCGGTCGATCGATCAACTCCGTATCTTCCTGAGCCTGGACCACGATTCCCATCTCATTCGTATTCAAGAGAACCAGTGTCCCGAGTGGATAGATCCCGAGCATGTTGATGAACACCTTAACGAGAATCGGGTCAAAATCCTTCCCGCTCCGCTCCAACATGAACCCTAAGATTTTCTCGGAGACGTAGGGAAAGCGGTTGTAGACGCGAGGTCTCACTAGGGCGTCGAAGAAATCGGCGATCGTGATGATGCGACTGAATAAGGTAATTCGTCGTTTTCGGGCCAGTTTGGGGTATCCGGTCAAATCATATTTCAGGTGGTGCTCGAAGGCCCCACTGATCATTCGGGTTGAGAGTTCTCCCCACTCTTTCAGCTGAATCACGGTCTCGGCTCCCAGCAGGGGATGGGCCCGAATGATTCCCCATTCTTCCGGTGTCAGCTTGCCTGTCTTGTTGAGGATCTCTTTGGGAATCCGTGTCTTTCCAATGTCATGAAACAGGGCCGCCATACCGAGATGGGAGAGGTGGTTCTTGGCAACTCCGACCCTCTGACCCAAGGCGATGGCATAGATGGAAACATTCACCGAGTGGTTGAAGGTATATTCATCGTAATTCTTGATGTTGGCCAACCCCAGCAAGCTCGATTCATCCTGAATGATCGCATTCACTGCGCTCTGCATGAGCCGTTTGGCTTTGCGGACACTGAGGACCTTTTGACTCTTGACGTTTTCAACAACCTCCTTCACCAGACTGACGGTCTTGAAATAGACCTCCTTGGAGTGACGCTTCTGGTCTTCCGAATCGGTGAAGATCTCCTCGTCCTTAAAGGACTCCAGCTTCCCCACATCGATGCCGTTGATCGCACGAAATTCGAGCTGTTTCTTGACATAGAGGTAGTTGCTCTCATTGCCCTCTTCCAATCCCGACACCAGGAAGATGAATTCCTTCAGTTGCTCTTTAGTGACCTCTTCAACGAACTCCATTTCTCCGATCCACCGTCTCCGTAATTCCTGAAGGAGCCCTTTGAAAACCGGATAACGGTCCGCCTTCACCTGAATTCGCACATTGTTGTAGAAGAAGTTGTCCCGGACGACCTTAAGAAAGAGATGGCCCTCGGAGCTCAGGATGGGGTTGATCGTCTCGAGGCACTCCTGGGCCAGGCGGTCAATGATGACATTCTTCTGATCGTAGAGCGTTGTTCCCTTGAGGAGGCGATAGAATCGAGTGATAAACTCCACCGCCAGCTTCGCTTGGAGCTGCTCATTGTCAAAAGAGCCTTTGGCCTCTTTCAATTTCACTTTTCTGACCAGCTCTTCCTTTCCCTCTGGCATGAAGACTCCTTATCGGGGTTGGGCTCTCAGAGCCTGAAGGCACGCATTTCGGATGGCCGTGTCTTTCGAATCTCTCCCTGCCTCGAGTATCGCCTTGCCCTCTGGAGTTCCAATCATCGCTAGGGCATGAGCGGCTCCCATTCGCATTTCGTCCGTCGCCCCTCGGCCGAACCAATTCTTCCGTTCCAGGAGTTGTTGAAGCACGGAAATGGCCTCATTGGAGCCAATCATTCCAATGGCTTCGAAGAAGGCTTTGACTTCGGCTGTTTCTTTCCGATGAAACTCCTTGGATTGGACGACCTCCAAGAGAGGGATCATGCCGGCCGTCTTTCCAACCTTTCCAAGATTGAGCGCAGCCATGCTGCGGATGCGAACGTCATCATCCGTCAACGCTTTCACCAGCAGTCCAACCGCCTTTTGCCCTCCGATGATTCCCAAGGCCTGAATGGCTTCACGCCTAACTCGGACATCCGCATGGCCGAGGGCCTTCTGAACATAAGGAATGGCTTGCTCTTGTCCAATCCGACCCAGAATATACGTGATATTCCGAACCAGGTACCACCGACGATCCTCCATGAAGGGAATGATCAGCTCAATGGCATTCTTTCCGATTTCTGAAAGGGCGTCACAAAGAACCCTTCTCGTTTTTGAATTCTTCAACTCTCCCAGCAACTTAATCAGAGGCTTGATCGAGTTTCTCTGCAACAAAACAAGGTAGCCACTGACGTCCTCCAGCCGAATCCCCTCATCCCTATCCAACACGCGGCCAATTCGTTCGATTCGATTCGCATCTCCCGCGTTCTCGATGAGTTGGCGAATGATTTCCACCTGCCAATCTTTGAGTTCATAAATTTTTATGATGAAGTAGATCCGTTTCAGCAGATCGCCGGCCTTCTTGAACTCTCCCAACGTCAGGAGGGCATCGAGGATTTTGTTCACGATATTGGCTGCATCCTGGAAAGGCTCGGGATCTTTCTCGAGAGCCAGAATTTCGAAAACAATGTCGATGACATTAAAGATAAAAGAAGAATCGGTCTCGGTTTCGACTTCCTTGCGTAACCCTTCGACTTCGTCCGGAGTCAAGAAATAAACGTTTCGGTTCGTGGCCACCGGAGGTGGATTTTCCAATCTCTTTGCGATGAGTTCGCTCACGTCGCCCTCTTCCTCGGTGTCTCCCTCAAGAGGATCGACTTCCACCTGATGAGCAATAGGTTTGAAGATCAGATTCTTCCTGAACTGATCCACATTCTCAGGAATGACGACGGGAGTCTCGTCCAGGAATTCGTCAGTGGCCATGTAACTGATGTGAATGAAATCTTTCTCCCAGATCAACGTCACCAGGTCATCTTCGAGTTGATTGATGGTCTCACTCCGCTTGATGAGATCGACAAATCCCTGGGCTTCCCACTCTTCGATTCCCTTCATCAAACGAAGTTCTCTCAAACCGTCTTTGTACATGAGGAAAGCCAGGCTTGACTTCACATCTCTGTTTTCATACAGAACCTTCCCCTTGTAAGAGAATTCGTACTCTCCGATCTGAAGGATGTAGTGCTGATATTTGTTGACGAAGAATTGAGTCTTCTTGAGGAACTGATCCCGGAACCCTTTGACCGTAGGATTGTCTGCAGGATAAAAGCGGGCAGCTTTAACCGCCTTTACGAACGCACTGGTGACATCTCGGGCGAGGAGAAGCTCCTCATCGGTCTCAACACCCTCGATCGCAGGCATCTCGCTGCTTAGATCGAGCGTTTTCTTTTCACCGGTGACTTCTTCAGCCATAGCCGTTTTCTATCTTCCCTCGTGAGGCACATCTATCTTTACGAATTTGGGACAAATTGTCAACAACTTTTCTCTTCTGCAATTCTTCTTGCACTGTCTGTGAGAAGATGATTTCTTGAAGAGTTGGAAGCTTTCCTTGCTCCACATTTCCCAAAAGAGTGTTTCACTTTCCGCACGCTTCTAGAAGGGTCAGACCAGAAATTGGCTGTCCTCTGGTAATGCTCAGAAAGAACATTATCAATGGACCTCTACGGTAGCGTCCCTCTAGGCCTGGACGTACCTTTTCATTATATACAAGATTAATGCCAATGTGGAAAAGACTAACCTATTGAAATTGATAATGTTTTGCTGTTGACCCACCAGCGACCCCGAACATATTTGTCTTTGCTGGCTAGAAATTTATCAAGTGTAACGAGAATTGTCATCGCAGATTGTTGTCTCACCTTGAACAAACAGCGAAGACATGGAGCCCCACGGGCAAGCCCGTGGTCCCCATAAACCATACCCACCTACGCCCCTGGGCCCCGAAGCGCTCCTGCCTTCGCGAAGCCAGCTACGGCGGGGCGTAGGAGGGTCGGTGCGCAGGCGCCAAGGCTTCGGTGGGTCATCCGCCGGTGAGCGAAATCCGCCGAAGCATGGTAGAATGGTGGGTGTTAGCTTTCCCGTCCAGGGTTACGCATTCCTCCACGGCCAAGGCTGTGGTTTCCTGCGTAGGCGGATGATATTTTTGGGACATCATTTGTTGTCTTTTCTCACAACCCGATTCGAGTTCATGTCATTTCCAGCAACGGCTCGTATTGAGGTTCGACTGATCAGGTTCAACTCTATGTCATCATCTCAGGGGACTCTTTATATCGTCTCCACGCCCATCGGCAATCTGGAAGACATCACCTTAAGGGCTCTTCGTACCCTAAAGGAAGTTGATCTTATTGCAGCCGAAGATACGCGGCGGACCGGTCTGCTCCTGAAACACTTTGGAATCCAAAAGCCTTTGACCAGTTACTTCGAAGGCAATGAACTGAAGAAGCGGGAACTCATTCTCTCCCGCTTGCGCCAAGGTGAAGATGTGGCTCTTGTGTCCGATGCGGGAACGCCGGGTATCTCCGATCCAGGATTCCGATTGATTCGTCTAACGATCGAAAATGAGATCGCCATCGTTCCAGTCCCTGGCCCTTCTGCCGTGATTGCTGCTTTGAGTGTGGCCGGCCTTCCAACAGACGCCTTTTTCTTCAAGGGATTTCTTCCCCACAAATCAAAAAGGAGGCGAGATCTCTTAAAACAGATGGAAGATCTCAGAGAGACCCTCATCTTCTATGAGTCTCCCCATCGTCTCTCCGAATCCCTCAAGGATATTCTTGAGATTCTCGGAGATCGAGAGATTGCTCTGACTCGAGAACTCACGAAGGTTTATGAAGAGATCCTCCGGGGAAAGGTCAGCGACGTTTTACAGCAGATGGGAGAGAAGACCTTGAAGGGAGAAATCACTCTGATCGTTTCAGGGAAGACTCGCAAAGAAATCAGCACTCACTTTTCTGACGGACGCCCCCAATAGTGGATTTTGAAGTTGAATTGAGGAAATCGCTGGGGAAGTCGAAGCAAGTTATAGACCATCACCCCTATGGATAGCCGATCCAGCCACGACGACAAAGGCCACCCAAAATGGACTGTGATACCTTGACCGGGCATTTCGTATTCGATGAGCTTCAACAAGGAGATGATGTGATGATACAGTCCTTGTTTGCCCTGAGAGAAACGAAAATCATTGGCTCCACATTTGACCGGGATTCCTTTCCTGGGAGAACAAAAGGTGACATACACTTCATTCCCAGGAGGGCCCACGTCACATATCATTTCTTCCCGTGGTCGGCGGAAGTAGATGTTCATTTCAGGATGAGAGGCTTGGGCCAGATAGAGAACCATCGACATCTCACTGTCAGCCTTCTCGATCTCCTTGACTTCAGGCCCCCGTCTCTTGGCCACCCAGAGACCTGCCACTAAGACAAAGAAAGTCACTGTCGCCCACATCATCGTGCCGTGAGGTTTCATGGAAGCCAAAAAGAAAAAGCAGCTCATGAAGATAATCCATATGAGCAAGGTGATGAACCGACTGGTGTTGAACTGCCTCACTTCTTTCGTGCCCATCAGGTAACGGTAGATGATCAGGGACCCCATGTTGATGCAGAAGCTTGCAATGAGCCCGAGGGCGTACATGTCCGCCAGAATCATCTGGCTTCCTTGGGTGATCAAGACGATGGTGGAGAAAAAGAGGGCGTTGAAAAGATGGATGCGAAAGAGGGATTGTCTGCGATTGGTAGTGATGAACCAGTGGAAACCGTAGCGCTCTGCCACACGTTCCATGAGTTCACTGGAGGCCACGAAGGCTGTATTCACAGCCATAATTAATGCAAAGCTGGCCAGAATCGCCACGATGATTCCGAAAGGAACTCCATTGAGGAGGGTCGCATAGTAGGTAATCAAATCACCTTCGTGCTCGGCAAAATCGATCGGAGCAGAGAGAGCCAAGGCAGCCACCACCGGAGTGACCAGACCTACCGTGACGGCAAGAAAAATATATGCCTTCCCTATTTCCTTCCACGTTCTAACCAAACCGGCAGTCTGAAGGACTGACTCGACACCCGAATAGGCTAGGATACAGCTTGCAATGGAAGCAATGAAGACTCCGTAATTCTTGAAGATCGACCCTGTTCGCATGCGGCCGGCTGCATGGTGGTATCCCTCTTTGAGCCGAATCAGGGAGTCCCCATCGAATGAAATGATCCCCGATGCGATCAGATTGAAGAAAACGAAGGCTGCAAACATGAAAACCATGAACGTGAACCTGGCATTTTCCCGAATGCCCAGGATGTTGAGCCCTGCAATCGCCCAGATGATCATGAGGACAAGAACTATGTTCATGAAATGAGGGAGTTCGAAGAAAGACGTCGCATTTAAAACCGCGCTCACAGCAGACATGCAAGCGGTCAATGTGTAATCGACCATGATGGAGGCTACTGCAACGAAAGAAATTGTAGGTCCCAGAACCAAGTAAGAAAAAGAATAGACTCCACCTCCGAAAATTCCGTGATGTTCAAGGATCTCTCCGATTTCCACGAGGCGGGTGGTCATGTAGTGGATGAATAGAGAGGTGAATGCGATAAAGATGATCGCGCTCGGCCCGATGAAGCGGAAGGCTTCGGCAGGGGCATAAAAGACAGAAGTCAGCTCATCCATTAGGGTGATGATGGCGATGGCCAGCCAGGTGAGCCAGACCTTTCCGCCCCGGAAGTAGGTAAGAAGTCCCTTTTTCCGCACCAACAAGATAAAAATGATGACAATTAACAGATTGAGGATTAGGAGAACGTTTGTCTTCATATCAAGACGCGGTGACGCCGATTCGAAAATTCCTTTCTGCAACCTACTGGGTGCGGTGAAGGAAAATCAAATGGCAACAGAAGACTTCTTTCTTTAGGATATGGTTTTATTTATATCCATTTGGGGATTTAAAATCAAGCCGTTTTGAGGAGGTATAGAGGAATCAAAATCCTGAGAATCGTGGTCGTATTGTTTCTAGGCCACCCAAGGTCGCCCAAAAAACGAGGGTGGGCTCACACTGGGCAAAGGTAACGATGGTTTTTAAGGTGGTTCCCTACTGGATCTTCTGAACGTCCACCGTCTTGCCGATAACCACCAATATATCACTGTCCTTTATCACAAATTCGGCATGGGGCACCATTCTTATGCGATCGGGGAGCATTTCCTTCACGGCGATCACCTCGACATGAAACTTGGCCCGCAGATGGAGGTCTCCAATGCTCTTCCCATAGAAACTGGCCGGAGGGACAATCTCGCTGATCGTATAATCCTCGGAAAGCGGAATGTAGTCGAGAACGTTCGGAGAGATGAGGCTCCTTGCGATTTTGTCAGCCATTTCCTTTTCAGGGATGATGACCTCGGTCGCCCCGACCTTTTCCAAGACTCGCTTATGATCCTCATTGGGTGCCTTCACAATGATGGTTTTGACTTTCATCTCTTTGAGATGGAGTGTGGTTAACGTGCTTCCAGCCAGATCTTCCCCAAAAGAGATAATGACCACATCATTCTCATGGATGCCTAGAGAGTCCATCACGTCTCTGCTCGTCGCGTCCGCGTGAACGGCTTTGGTGCAATATTCTTTGATCTGTTGAACCAAGTCCTTGTTCTTGTCAATCGCAACCACGTCCAATCCACTCTCGTACAAGGTCTTTGCGAGATTGAATCCGAAAATCCCCAACCCGATGACGACCACGCGTTTCATACTGTTGCCTCCTTATACCCGATAGGTGGAGCTTCCCGGCCGCAGGTCGGCGCTCCCCGGAAAGGAAATATCGTCTTTATTGTGCTCCTTGACCCCGCCTATCCTGCTAAGGCGGGACGGAGCACTTGCCGGTCAAAAGGGCATCACATCCATGATGCTCTTCGCTCTCTGCTCTTTACCCTATGCTCTATGCCCCAAGCGCTTTGCCTTGTTCTTGTTATCCGACCATGACCCCTTCCTCGGCATACGTCACACCGGGTTTTTCCTTGCTCCGAGAAAGGGAAAAGGCAAGGGTCAAAGGCCCAACCCGGCCTGCAAACATCATGACGATAAGTGCATACTTCTGAAGATCATTCAACTTCGGTGTGATCCCCATGGATAGCCCCACCGTTCCAAAAGCAGAGACCGTATCGAAGAGATATTCGACAAAAAGCCGACGGCTCTCGATGAACGGCAGGTCTCCGCCGCCTGCAACCAAGAGAACCGACCAGATGAAAGCTACCGAAAAAGCGGAAGCCAAGATGATCGAGACGGTTCGACCAATAATCTCACGGGGGATGGTTCGTTTGAATACGTTCACGTCTTCATTGCCTTTCAAACGGCTCCAGATCACGAGGCCGAGGATAGCTGCGCTCGTGGTCTTGACTCCGCCCCCCGTAGAGCCTGGTGAAGCTCCAATAAACATGAGGATGATCAAGAGAAGGATGGTGGCGTTGGTCAGGAGGCCGATGTCCACAGTATTGAAACCGGCTGTCCGTGGAGTAACTGATTGAAAAAGCGAAATGAGGAACCTGGTGAAAGGAGAAACCTCTCTAATGATGTAATTTCTTTCGAAAAGATAGAATAGAAGCGCCCCCGTGCCAATCAGGATGGTCGTGGTGATCAAAACGATTCTTGTGTGGATGGATAACCGCCTCTGTTTCCTCCTTAACCACCTAAGGACCTCGTATTGGACGATAAAACCTATCCCGCCATGGACGATCAATCCCATGATCGTGAAATTCACGATGGGATCTGCCTGGTACCCGATCAGGTTGTCTGAAAACAGCGAATAGCCGCAATTGTTGAAGGCAGAAATAGCGTTATAGATCGCATGATAGAGAGCCGGGCCCGGAGGAAAGTCTTGAGAAAAACGAATAAAGAGGAAAAGGGTCCCCAAAGCCTCTGTGATGAACGTGAACACCAACACTGCCTTTGCGATCACCACGAAATCCCTCCGAGGAGTGTGGAGAAACGTGGATTGAACGATCTCTCTTCCTTTGAAGGAAATGCTCCGACCCATGAGAACAAAGAAGACTGTGGAAAAGGTAATGATCCCCAATCCTCCGATTTGGAAGAGAAAGATGGTAAGGACCTGACCGAGGGTGCTCAGGTCCTTGCCCACGTCGATCACTACTAGGCCCGTTACGCAAACAGCCGAGGTGGACGAAAAAAGAGCATCGACAAAACGGAGATGACCCCTGATGGCAGAAAAGGGAAACCAGAGAAGAAGGCCACCCGCAAGAATCACTGCCGCGAAGCTGGCCACAAACATTCGGTTGGGCGTGGCTATTTTTGAAAACCATCGTCGATAAGGCATCGTTTCTCAACCTCTCAGAACCAACCATCTTGGGGAGAACCAAGGTCTCTCCGCTGCCAATAAAAAAAAGCCAGGAGAAGAATCCCCTAGCCTCTTTCCTCCCTCAGTCGCCTGCGAAGTTAGCTGACGGGTTAGGATTAAGGGATATCCTTTCCGGCAATGCCGGAATTCACCCCGGTAACTTGGTTCCTCCGCTTCTCACAAATTCGGCCGACCAGAATTGGCTTAATTCTAAATCTACGTTACCCGCTTGTCAACATCCTTTCTCTTTCTACATTCCTGCGAAATAGACCGGGACATTATTCCCAAACCGATTAGATATAGAAGAAATAGATTAAAATGTTACAGGCTATGACGACAAGCATCATGGCTGGATAGCAAGACTTACAATAGTAGCCCCAGCCGATCTTCTTGTCGGTCATCCGCTCATAGGTTGCAACCGCGACAACGTTCGCCGAGGCACCAATAGGTGTCCCATTTCCTCCGATATCGGTACCCAGGGCGGTCGACCAGACCAGCGGAAGAAGAGGGAAACCGAAGTTTTCGCTCATATGCTTCAGGATCGGAGCCATAGTGGCTGCAAAGGGAACATTATCCACGATGGAAGAACCAAAGGCACTGATCCAGAGTATGATCGACAAGGCAATGAAGAGGTTTCCTCCTGAGGCGGTCTTTACTGTAGCAGCAGCGATTTTGAGTAATCCCACGTGTTCCATGGCGGCCACAATAATAAAGAGACCCGCAAAGAAGGTGATGGTGGGGTAATCAATCCTTTCCAGTACCTTCCCCATTTTATGTCCACCGAGTAGAAGAGCGATCAGCGCCCCGGTCAGAGCCACTGTCGCCACGGAAAGGTGAGTGATATGGTGGGTGACCAGCATAATCACGACATAGAAGAAAGCCAACAAGCCGATCTTAAAGAGCCATTTGTCCTGCACGGCTCCAGCCGGATCCAGCGCATTGACCTGTTCCTCGACCCATTTTGGATCCTCGAGGAGCCTCTTTCGCGTCGTCAGGATTTCCTTCTTGTAGAACAAGATGAAGAAGATCGTATTGATGACAAAACCCACCAGGGCAATGAAACCTGTGTTTCTGACAAAATCCATGAACGTAAGTTGAAAATACGTTCCTAAAATCACGTTGGGAGGATCTCCGACCATGGTCGAAGCCCCTCCAATGTTCGCCGCACAAATTTCTGATAAAATAAGGGGCAGAGGGTTAATCTTGATGATCCTGGATACTTCAATGGTCAGGGTGGACATGAAGAGCATGACCGTGATGCTGTCTACAAAAGCCGCAAGGAACGCTGCAATGAATGGAAACAAGATAAAAAGCTTAATGGGGTCCAGTTTCACATATTTGGCGCTGTGAAGTCCCAGCCATCGGAAGAAACCCGACTCGTTCATCGTTTCAATGACGGTCATCATCCCGAAGATGAAGAGGATGGTCGCCCAGTTTTCGTAGTGGAGGATGTCCTGGGGCGTCAAGATAAAGATGAACGCCAGGACGGCACCCAAGATTGAAGCGATCGTTCGGTTCACTTTTTCCGAAATGATCAACCCGTAAGAAAGAACAAAAATTCCGAGAGCAATCCATTGCTGCGTGGTCATTCCAGTCTCCTCTCGTCCCCACTCAGCCCACCATATTACACAAACCCCACAAAAAATCAAACCTCCTAGACTCTTAATTTCTCGACTTGTCTCCCGGGTGAACCACTCCGAGGTCTATGCCTCCGGCCCGTCTCCAGCCGCTGCTGGTTAATCGCTCAAGATTCACCAGCGCCGCCCCGTAGGAAGGATCGAGAGAAAGGGCTGCCCGGTAGTGCTTTTGCGCCTCCAGACGATTCCCCCGAAGCTCCTCAAGAACTCCCAAGAGATTAAACGCTTCAGGTCTCGCAGGGTCGAAGGATACTGCTTTACGGACATGCTCAACCGCTGCATCGAAATGGAAATCCATAATCGCCTTCTTGGCAAGCTCAATCGAAGACGCATAATCGGTCGCCTTTTGTCCATCAAGTTTTTCCCTGTCCATGACTCGGGCTACGATCTCTCGGATCTCTTCAGGGATAAATGGCTTCTGAACAAAATCGACAGCGCCAAGCCTCATTGCTTCCACCGCCAGTCCAACGGTCCCGTAAGCCGTTATAATGATCACCCTGATATCAGGTCTGATCTCCCGTAGCTGCCGGAGCACTTCCATTCCCTGCACCCCGGGCATATGAAGATCCAAAAGAACAAGACCGAACTCCTTCTCTTTGAGCTTGGTGAGTGCCTCCTCTCCGTTTGCAGCGGTGTCCGTTTCTACGTCCAGAATTTCGAGCGCTTGGGACAGAGTTAAACGAATATTTCTCTCATCATCCACGATCAGGATGGGTTTGCCTTTCATGGGAATCTCTTTTTCTTTTCTCGCAAGGATAAGGGGATCCTCGTCGATTCCGGGCCTTCGGGTCATGACCGTGGTCGATTCGCTTTCAACCAGTGTGACCTTTTCCTGCAAAACGCGTCCGAGGAGTGTCCCGTGTGATCGGCGTTGAAGATCTCCGATGAAACGGAGGCATGGTCCAATGAGAGATTGAAAAAGACCCCAGCGATTTTGTACGGTTGTTTCCCTATCCTGGCCGAATCCATCAGGACGTTTTTGACGATTTTGAATCATGGGCTACCTCCCAATCGCAGATTCGCCTCATCGCTTCCTGCGGAGATTGGGCGGATCTGAGACTCTGAAAAAGATGTCTGTTTTGAGCTGCATGGCTGGCAAGACTTAAGATCTGAACTTGAATTTCGGGGGTTTCGGCAGGGGAAAGGATCAGGAAAACAATCTCAATCGGTTTATCGGTGGATACATTTGAAACGCCCTGCCTGGTCATGCCCAGGGCGATGACTGGAGTGTTAAGACCATTGACCCGGACATGAGGGAATGCCACGCCTTCATTGAAAAAGGTGGATCCCTGTTCCTCCCGTTTCAGAATGTCACTCAATAAGGCTTCGAGGTTGCCCACCCCGCTATCTCTCACGAGAGCTTCTGCCAGTGTTCTGAGGACCAATTCTTTTTGGACAGGGTAATCCCAGATGAGAATCCGCCGGGGTGAAAGCAATTGACTCAATATCAGCCGGGTCGGACGAGGGGCAGCAGGTTCAGGCTCAGTGGCGATGGGCACTGTCTCCTCTGGGACCTCTGCCGGATACTTTGTGACCGAAGGTTCCTCTTCGCGAGTATCGAGAACGATGAGGGTGACTCCGCTCGCATTCTTGATCAGGTTGTTGACAATATTCTGGTTTTTCCTAAACCTCTTCCACACAGGCTTCGGAGTCGACCTCCCGACGACGATATGTCCCACACGATATTCCTTTGCAAACCTGAGGAGGGTGTCTGCAATGTCTTCTCCCTTGTAAGTAAACACCATGGCACCCAGTTGTTTCGCCAGAGTCAATGTGTCAGAGATAAACCGTTGGCTCTGGGCATCGATGACGGTGGCTTCTTCGGATGGAGTCTGGACATAGACTGCATACCAGTTCCGATTGAGCCTCCCTGCCAGCCGGGAGGTGTAGCGAAGAAGCTTCTCGCTGTTGGGTCCCCGGGAACTCAAACAGACCATCACCTGGTCCGGGGCCACTGAATCCTCCTTCTCAAAAGTCTCCCGTCTTCTCAAATCAATCTGCGATGCAAGTTCACGAAGGGTCAGCTCACGGAGCACCTCAAGGTTTGACGCCCTAAAGAAATGGTCGAGGGCCACCTCGATCCGCTCCGGAGTATAGACCTTGCCTTCCTTCAAACGGTCTCTGAGATCCTCCGTGGAAAGGTCCACATTGACGATCTGGTCAGCCTCTGCAATCACACTGTCCGGAAGACGCTCCCGAACCTTGACCCCCACGGCCTTCTCAACCGTGTCGTAAAGAGTCTCAACGTGCTGAATATTCAATGTGGTGATGACATGGATCCCGGCAGCAAGGATGTCTTGCACATCCTGATATCGTTTATCGTTGCGGTTTCCAGGAACATTGGTGTGGGCAAGTTCATCCACGAGGGCGACCTGGGGTTTCCGGGCCAGGATTGCATCCACATCCATCTCTTCCACCACAATGCCTCGGTACTCTTGTCTGCGACGGGGAGTCATTTCAAGACCTTCGAGAAGCCTTTCGGTCTCTATTCGGCCGTGGGTTTCAACAAGGCCTGCGACCACATCAATCCCCTCTTCCTTGAGCCGACGACCTTCGAGAAGCATCTGGTAGGTTTTTCCAACACCTGCAGCGTAACCCAGATAGACCTTTAGCCGTCCACGCTGGCTGCGGCGAATCATCCAAAGGAAGGTATCGGCTTTGTTTTCAACCCTGTTGTTCATCGTTTTTCATCAAGATCAAGATTGAGCATCAACACGTTGACTCGCGGCTCACCCAATATTGCAAGAGTCCGCCCCTCCGTATGTTCCTCAATCCTTCTCAGAACAACCTCAACACTCATGCCCCTGGCCTTCGCCACTCGTCTGGCCTGGAGCAGCGCGTTTTTGACGCTAATGTGGGGATCAAGACCACTCGCTGAGGCCGTCACCGCATCAGCCGGGACTGGGGTATCAGGCGGCAATTCATTTTCGGCACGATAAGCAACAGCCCGGTTGCGCACTACATCGATCAGTTTTTTCGATAAGGGGCCCCAGTTCGTGGCCCCGGAATGGGCACCATCATATCCTTCGCCTGCTGCCGAAGGCCGCGGATGAAAATACTTTGGATCGGTAAACCCTTGGCCGATAAAGCTCGATCCAATGACTTTCCCGTCTCGCACGAGCAGCGAACCATTGGCCCTGTCAGGGAACAGCCCCTGGGCAAAAAACCAGATGATCAAGGGATAGACTCCACACAGAAGGACCGCCAGAGACAATGTGGCGATCAACGAAATGCGAAGTTCTCGAATGAGATCTTTCATGAGCCTTTTCCGTCTATTCTCATACGAGGCGGAGTGCGTTCACCATCAGGTCTACCAGTTTGATCCCAGGAAACGGAATGATGACTCCACCGAGGCCATAAATCAAAAGGTTGCGCCTCAGGAGTATTGCTGCACCTAAAGGCCGAAACCGTACTCCGCGCAAGGCCAGAGGGATGAGCGCAATGATGATGAGAGCATTGAAGATGACGGCACTCAGGATTGCGCTGAAAGGGGATTGCAGATGCATGATGTTCAGGGGAGCGATAACGGGAAACACTCCCACGAGCATGGCCGGGATGATGGCGAAGTATTTAGCCACATCATTGGCGATGCTGAAAGTGGTCAGCGCTCCACGGGTAATCAACATCTGCTTGCCGATCTCTACAACCTCAATGAGCTTGGTCGGATTCGAATCGAGGTCCACCATGTTACCGGCCTCTTTGGCCGCCTGAGTCCCCGTGTTCATGGCAACACCAACATCTGCCTGAGCCAAGGCGGGCGCATCGTTGGTGCCATCTCCCGTCATAGCCACAAGGTGTCCCGCAGCCTGTTCCTTTCGAATCAGAGCCAGTTTATCTTCAGGTTTGGCCTCGGCGATGAAATCGTCCACCCCTGCCTCTTTCGCAATAGCAGCAGCGGTAAGACGATTGTCTCCGGTAATCATCACGGTCTTAATACCTATTGCACGAAATCGTTCAAAGCGATCTCTCAGTCCGCCCTTTACGATATCCTTCAGATGGATGACACCCAGGACTCGTGCTCTTTCAGCCACCACGAGCGGGGTGCCGCCGGAGCGAGCGATGGTAACGACCGACGTTTCTACCTCCACAGGGAATTCACACTCGATGAAGTTCCTCACCGTGTCAGCGGCCCCTTTGCGGATCTGCCTGCCATCAAGATCAACCCCGCTCATCCTCGTCTGTGCTGTAAAGGGAATGAACTTTGCATTGGGCGTTTCAGAGATGGAGCGACCTCTCAAGCCGTATTGTTTGGCCAGGATGACAATGCTCCTGCCTTCGGGCGTCTCGTCAGCCAACGACGCCAGCTGCGCAGCATTGGCGAGTTCTTCCACTTTCACCCCCGCTGCTGGGAGAAACTCAGTCGCTTGACGGTCTCCTAAAGTGATAGTCCCTGTCTTATCCAGGAGCAACACATCCACATCCCCCGCTGCTTCAACGGCTCGACCGCTCATGGCCAGCACATTCTTCTGGACCATGCGGTCGATTCCGGCGATCCCTATGGCGCTGAGGAGCCCTCCGATCGTGGTGGGGATCAGGCAGACCAGCAATGCCACGAGTACGGTAATCGTAATAGACACACCCGAGTAAAGTCCAAAAGGTTTCAAAGTCACGATAACGACCAGGAAGATGATCGTCATCGCCGAGAGGAGAATCGTTAGGGCGATCTCGTTCGGGGTCTTCTGGCGTCGGGCTCCTTCAACCAGGCTGATCATACGATCCAGGAAACTTTCACCGGGATTGGCGGTCACGCGAACCTTGATCCGGTCGGATAGAACCCGCGTGCCACCCGTCACTGCGCTTCGGTCACCCCCTGCCTCGCGGATGACAGGAGCGGATTCGCCTGTGATGGCCGATTCGTCTACCGTCGCAATACCCTCAATAATCTCCCCGTCCGCTGGAATAATTTCCCCTGCAGAAACAACGAAGAGGTCACCTTTCCGCAACTGTTGGGCAGGGATCCTCTCCGTCGACCCATCACTCTTGACGCGGTTGGCCATTGCCTGGGTGCGGGTTTTTCGTAGGGACTTGGCCTGGGCCTTGCCCCTACCTTCAGCCATGGCCTCTGCAAAGTTGGCAAAAAACACAGTGAACCAGAGCCAGAGCGCGACCTGAAAAACAAAGCCAAAGGGTTCATCTCCGTACCTGAGGAAAAGTCCAAGTGTGGTAATGGCCGCCCCTACTTCCGTTACAAAGATAACCGGGTTTCTCAGCAACGAGTGGGGGTTGAGTTTCCTAAAAGAATCGACCATTGCCTGTCGAATGATTTCACGATCAAAAAGGGAATGGATTCTTGTAGCCACAGATTCTTACTCCGTCAATAGAGCATGTTTGATCCCGTCATCACGAAATGCTCGACAATAGGCCCCAGTGCCAGAGCAGGAAGGAAGGTGAGCGCCCCGACAATCAGGACTGTTCCAATCAGCACAAGAGTAAATGTCACCCCCCAGACAGGGAAACTCCCTCCGGTGGCAGGAATCAATTTCTTTCTCGCCAGATTCCCGGCCAGTGCCAGGATGGGCACAATCATGACAAATCGTCCAAAAAGCATGGCCAATCCCAGGGTTGTGTTGTACCAGGGGGTATTTCCGCTCAGTCCGGCAAAGGCGCTGCCGTTATTGCCTGTTCCGGAGGAATAGGCATACAGGATCTCACTCAAACCATGGGGGCCCGTATTGTTCAACCCCGCCAATCCCCACTTGCTTGCGATGGCCCATGCCGAGAAACCAAGGATGCTGAAGATTAGAATCAGAACGGCGAGGACGCTGACCTTCACGTCATAGGATTCGATCTTCTTCCCCAGGTACTCCGGAGTTCGGCCGACCATGAGTCCTGTGAGAAAAACAGCCAGGACCACAAACACCAACATTCCATACAAACCGGCTCCAACCCCTCCAAAGGCCACTTCCCCCAACTGGATGTTAAAGAGGGGAATCAAACCGCCCAAGGGTGTAAACGAGTCGTGCATGGAGTTCACTGCCCCGCAAGAAGCATCGGTAGTGATCGTTGCGAAGAGGGCGGAATTGAAGATCCCGAAGCGGACTTCCTTGCCTTCCATATTTCCACCCGCAGGGTCCAATCCAAGCGCGTGCAGCCTGGGATTACCAGCATCTTCTGCCCACCCGCAGATCAGAACGCCAGCAAAAAAGAGAATGAACATGGCGGCCCACACCGCCCATCCGTGCTTCTGGTTTTTGACCATTCTGCCTAGATAATAGGTCAGACTGCTTGGGATAAGGAAGATCGAAAGCATCTGGATGAAGTTGGACAGGGGTGTCGGGTTCTCGTAAGGATGGGCGGCGTTGGCATTGAAAAAACCGCCGCCATTGGTTCCTAGCATCTTGATCGCCACCTGGGAGGCTGCCGGTCCCTGTGCAATCGTCTGGGTTTCCACCTTCTGACTTTCCATGACGGGATTGCCTTTATCATCTTTGATCTCCTGGCCGGCCGCATCTGTCTTGGGAACCTGAATCGTGAAGGGTTCGACCAATCGGGCCGTCGCGTATGGTTTGAAGTTTTGGATCATCCCCTGGGAGACCAGGAATAGAGCGTAAATAATGCAAATGGGCACCAGAAGATAGAGAGTCGCACGTACCAAGTCCACCCAGAAATTACCGATGACCTTGGCGGTATGACGCGAAATCCCTCGTACCAGTGCTGCCGCGATAGCGATGCCCGTGGCCGCCGACACGAAATTGTGGAAGACCAATCCCACCATCTGTGAAAAATAAGAGAGAGTCGATTCACCTCCGTAATTCTGCCAGTTGGTGTTTGTGGTGAAGCTGACGGCGGTGTTGAAGGCCAGGTCCGGGCTCACCGGCCCGAATCCCTGCGGGTTCAATGGAAGGAGATGCTGGAGTCTGAGAATGGCATAGGTGAACAATAACCCGATTAGACTGAAAGCAAGCAGTGAGATCGTGTATTGCTTCCAATCTTGCTCCTTTTTCGGGTCCAAACTGAAAACACGATACAGCAACCTTTCGATCGGCTTTAATGCCGGATCGAGAAAGGTCTTTCCTTCGGCGTCCAGAACAGAGACGAGGTAGAGGCCTACCGGTTTGGTCAACAGGAGAAGGATCAAGACATAAAGGGCCAGCTGAATCCATCCAAAAAGGTCCATCGATCTTACTCTCCTTCAAAACTTCTCAGGTCGAAGGACTGTGACAAGTAAATATACGATCAGAATCAGTCCTACGATACTTCCAAAGAGGTTGCTCATTTGTGAGACTCCCAACCCCTGCACGCGGTAGGCAGGCCTGCCACCAGAGCGAGGCTTGCGGGGCGCTTGCCGGTTACAGCCTTTCACACGCATGGACGTATATAGCGCAGAGCCAGAAAAAAATGATCGGGATTAAGATATAAATAATGTCAATCACCGGGTTGCTCCTTCGAAATCTGGTCAGCCCTTCTTAACGTGAAACTGAATGTGCTTCCTTCTCCCAAGCGGCTTTCAACCTTGGCTGTTCCGCCATGGGCTTCGACAATTTCCTTAACGATAGCAAGGCCAAGCCCCGCTCCGGTCCCTGTTTTCCCCTGATCCGGAACCCGGAAAAATTTCTCAAAAATTGTTGCGAGATACTGCCCCGGAATACCTCTCCCGGTATCTGAAACAGAGAAGCGCACCCATTCCTCGTCTGCTCCTGCCGTAACAGTCACCGTTCCTCCCGGTGGGGTATACCTCAGTGCATTCGAGAGTAGATTGGCGAAGACATGATTCATCCGTGCCTTATCAGCCCAGACTTCCGGCAAATCATTCGGGAGCTCTGTCGTAAGGGTCACGCCCCGATCCTTGAAATCCGTCTGAAAAGGGCCCAACGCCTCAAGAACCATCGAATGGGGGGAGATCTCGCGAAAATCCATCTGCACTTTTCCGGACTCGATGCGGCTGATATCGAGCAGGTCGTTGAGGATGCTGTGCAACCGGTCGCTATCTTCGCGGGCTGCGATCAGAAGCTCGGCCTGCTTGGGCGTGAGTCCCCCTACCCTTTCTTCCAGAAGCAGGTGAATGGCCATACGAATGGAGGTCAGCGGGCTCTTCAATTGATGAGAGACGGTAGAGATGACGCCTCTTTTGAACTCCTCCTGCTCTCTCTCCTGGGTCACGTCCCGAAGGACAAGGACGACGCCTGTCGGCTGTCTATGCTGATCAAGGATTGGAATGGCCTCTGGACGAAAGTAATGCTCCTCTCCATCCACAAAATGCTGGAAGACCCTCTGCTCTCCCTTGGGCACGATGGTTCGACCGGCCCTAAGGGCCTCTGAGAAAATCTCCCCTGCCCACCGGAGCGGTGAATTCTGGATCTGTTTGTTGGGATTGAGACCAAAAACGTTCTTGGCTGTCTCCGTTGCAACTTCTACCTTTCCTCCTAGGTCAACAATCGCAACGGCATCGGGCAGACTGTTAAAGGTTTGCTCTGTCGCACGTTGGATCCGCATCAGTTTGGTCTGGTCGTTCCGGCGGCTTTCGCGAAGGGCTAAGGCCATCTCGTTGAATGCCTCCGACAGCCGTCCGATCTCATCCCGGGAATCGCTCTGAACGACAAGTTCAAGGTTCCCCCGCTTGATGTCCTCGGCAGAACGAGTAAGTCGGCTGATCGGCCGCAGAATCCATCTCCTTGTGAAAAGAACGAACCCGACCGCCACGATCATTCCGACGAAAAGAAGAACATACATCTGCTTTCGGGCCGACGCTGCCCCGTGGCGTGCCCGATCATTGGCGTCGCTCATGTTCTTTTGGTTCACGTGAAGGATCTCGTCGGCGGTCTCCTTTATTTGCAGGAATAAGGGCAATTGCTTGCTGAAAAAGGCTTCCCGCTGCTGGTCAATGGAACCCTTTAATCCTTGTACTTCATGAAGGGACGTTTTGTACTGTTTGAATAGTTCCTGGAGACGGGCGGCCTTCTCTCCTTCTCCTGGAACCGTGATGTTATTCAACTCCACCTGAAGTGCCTTCTCAAAGAGCGCCTCATTCTTCTGGATGAGTTCAGTCCCTTTCGGTTTCTCGCCAAGAAAGATGAAGAGCATGCCGCTGTCCATACGCTCGAGGGCTTCTTTCATGTCCTGGCAGGCAATGACACTGCGGTAGTTTTCACGGAGGATCACGTCGATGGCTGGCCCCAACTGCGTGAGATGGAGGATGCTTTGGATGCCTATCATTAGGATGATGAGCAGCAATCCACCGAACCCAAGAGATAATTTCTGCCGAAGCCCCAACATTTGTTTTCCTCCTTTCTGCTATTCTCAAAGCAAACTTCGTGCCTGAAAGATCTCCAAGTAAGTGGTTGTATTCCCAAGATTTTTTGCGGTGTTCTTTGCTGAGGGTCTTGCAATTTTCAAGCTTGGATGTGAGAAAGCTTGAAAATTGCAAGACCGCGAGATAGGAAGGAACGTTGACGAGAGGGAAAAGTTGCGAGACAAGGGGTGCGAAGGTCTATCTTTTATCCCGGAGTCGAGGTTTGACAAGGTATACGGGAAGACATCGCTTTCTTCGTGTAAGAGTGATTTGACAGAGAAGACGGGAAAGTGTAGGTTTTCATCAGTAATGGTTAGTTGGCCTGGCCTTTCATAAAAAGCTTGACATCCAAACAAGAAATAACATTCGGCGTTAGATGTACACAGGAATTGGGGGAAAATCATGGATATTAATACGCTTCAGAGAGTTTTCATGTGGTGCACAATCATAAACGGAGCCTGGTTTGTTGTCGCGGCAATGATTTGTGTATTTGCCGGTGATTGGGTATTCCGCATGCAGAGCAAATGGTTTCCTATCTCTCGGGATACCTACAACGTGGTAATTTACTCATTCTTCGCTTTGTTCAAGATTGTCTTCGTAGTGTTCAATGTCGTGCCCTACGTTGCGTTGCTGATCGTGGGATGAGATGGAGCTCCAGCCACCAAATCCACCATAGTCGGATAAGCTTGGACCTTTCCGAACCGGTGATTTCCACCTTAATACTATAGTAATCCACAAATGGCACCTGCTCTTCCCGATCCCCCATTGTGAACAAAGAATATTCTTGACATTTGAAATCAAATTGATCTATGCTGAAACTAGATGGAATAAAGTAACTCGGGTCCAGAAATAGCTTCAGTTATTTCTGGAGGCTAAAGAAGGAGATAGTCGGGCCGCTATCTGAGGTTACCACCTCGGAGTGCGGCTTTTTTTATTGGAGGTGAAGATTAGAAGACAAACAAGAAATTCAACAGGCAAGTAGGGTTTCACGGGTCCAGAAATAGGTTCAGTCATTTCTGGAGGTTAAAGAAGGGGATAGTCGGGCCGCTATCTGAGGATGCCACCTCGGAGAGCGGCTTTTTTATTGGACAATCGTCGAGGGAATGATCGGCACTTAGATGCCGAAAACCAATCAAAGGAGGACGAGATGGAAGCAGGAACTCAGAATGAAAAAGAGAAGAAATTGGAGACGAAAAAAACAGGGATGCAAAAGTTCTGGAGTGGCTTCGTTAGTTTCTTAATGATGGGGGGATTTATAGTCATTCTGGCCTTAATAGCCGGCATTGCGATCCTCATCTCATATTTGACGAAGTGAAAAAGTTGATGTCGAAGTCAGCACGTCGGCGCATCCTCTTATCCAAAGGGTAT
>Ga0315291_10002619_pt1 | contig 23471 bp, 26 predicted proteins | sample YL17G12_20_MG_FD_203070 | JGI IMG/M metagenome (GOLD analysis project Ga0315291, IMG submission 203070) | Sediment microbial communities from Yellowstone Lake, YNP, Wyoming, USA - YL17G12_20 | ecosystem: Environmental > Aquatic > Freshwater > Lake > Sediment | place: USA: Wyoming | collected... | reverse complement strand
ATTCGGGTGCGCCTCAGATGATCGACGGCTTCGATTATCCGTACTGGCCACAAATCGCTTGTATCGTAGAAACGCCATTCGTTTTCAGCTTCGTTGTATGTGTATTTCCCTTTTGTCTGATCTTCTGTGTACCGCTCATAACTTGCTGGGGTGTCTGTTGCTACCGGAGCGTGCACCAGCTCAACCACACCAACGTCATTCATGCTTTTACCAATCAAATGCTCAGGCGGATCTGATCCAACAAGCAATACGAATCTTCTACTATTTTCTCCTTGAAGATAATTGCCTGCGTGTAATGTCTCCCACCTACGTTTTACTTCTTGCTCGGGGGTAATGGGATTTCCTTCAAAATCCACACCGTTAAAATAAGCAGTCTTGAAGAATTCCTGCATCTCTTTTGAATAGGGGTGTTTTCCTTTTAGATCCGCAGGAAGAATGCTTTCGTAATCTTTAACTCTAAACAGCTCATTCGTTGCGTAGTTGGCAATGGCCATTCCCACGCCAACTGCAATACCTACATTGTTTAGCTGCGCTTCAAGTTGGTCCCAACCAAACTCATCATTGATAAATCCCACAACTATTTTCAGATCTCGGGCATATTCTAGCGCTTCTTCAAGGTTCGTTGTAGATACGTACGTACCATGCCCACCCAAGGTCTGCTTTTCTGGGTTTATAGCGAAGCCTTGCTCTAGTATCTCACGCGCATAAGGGGATGCGTGGTACACCTTTTCTGGCGGCGCAGGTACATCTTCCTTGCGTTCGTAATAGGCTCTTGTGCGCCGTCCTAATTGCGCAAATAGCTTATCGACATAACTCATTTGGAAATCCCTAGCGCCTTTTCCACTTCTGGAATCTCTTCGCGCTCCAATCCGCGCTTCATGATATGTTTAATCTTCTTCAGTATATCCAGGTACTGATACCGTTCTAGATATTTATACAGCACGTTTCCTGGTTCGCTATGCGGATTACCTTCTGTGTTGATCGTCAAAGCCTTGGTGCGCTCATCCTTAATCTGTTCGTAATCCTCGACAAGTTGGGATAGATCAGCCTGAATCTCCTGCAGCTTTGTCTCCAAACGCCGCCTAAGCACTTCAGGGTGTTTTACTTGGTGCACAGCTTCCTCAAGCACTTCATAATCTATCGTTTTATTCTTTGCGTCCCGGAGCGTGCTATCTAGATAGTCCATGACTACTTCAACTTGATCACGCTCCTCCTTGAACTCCTCTTGAGGATCGAACTCATCGGGAAAGATAACAGGATTATGAATAAATTTATCCTCCAACACGTCGTATACAGCGTCATATTTAGTACGCGCCAACACCTGATCCGCTTCGTCTTCCCCCTCGATCATGATAGAGACGTTTAAGGGGTGCCGAGAATCGTCCAAGGGTATATCGTGTAGTTTGGTATGCAGATAATCGAAAATTTCATCTCCGGTCAGCCCTGGATAAAGCTTGCCCACAGGCTCTTTATAAAGCAGCACGCGACAGTCCAAGTCGGTTTTTTTGTTATACTGATTGGTCAGTAGCGAACCATATACAAACAATCCCTTTACCGCTGACTCTGGAATATCGAAGTCATCTAGGGCGGACATGACAGTATCAATAAGCTGCGTTTTTACTTCTGGCCGCAGCTTGACATCATCGTCTTCGAGTGTCCAGATAGCAGGATCGAGATCTTCGCGTACATAATCGATAATAGATTGCTGCCGTTTCATAGATACCTCGAATATCTTATCCTATGTAGCTTTTCTAGTTTGAATTTATACTGTGGTATTCGTTGCAGCGGCATCAATACACCCCGCCCTAGTTTAGGAGCGAGAAGCGTTCGTATGTCGGAACAGTTGTCCTTCAACTTTTCGTCTTCTTTGATTAGCGCTTCGATTATTTTGTCTTTCTTTTGCAGTGTCTCTTCCAGTTCCGGTAGGAGTATCTCGTTAATCTGTTCAACTATGGCATTCAAATCACGCCTCGTCGCGTTACGGTTTTTTAACTGCTCTGCATATATTACTCCAAACGCGAGAAATACAATAAGCACCGAGAAAAATCCGATAGCAAAGCCTAATTTTTTCATGTTTTTTCCTAAAAAAAGGTATTATATACTGCCGAAAGGTGTTTGCAAGAAAACCTTTCGTCTGGATTGTTTATGCCCGGAGGGGTCGCCTCTATTAGCGCCGAACCAGGATTTTGCACTTGTAAGTTGTACTTATGCCCCCAATATGAGAACGCTGGGCAGCTGCAGTCAACCAGAACATGTAGTTGGAGAACCTCTGGATACTGCTGAATAACGGTCATCAACGGCATATTAGGGTCAATATCAGGAGGGACGATGTCTTGCCAATCCCGAAATTGTATTTGTTGAACCCATTCGTTATTTGACGTATTGCACTGTGTGGCAAAGGTAAAAAGACCGTCAATAACATTAGCGTCATGCGCATAAGCTCTACAGCCGTGCTCCGTAACGCGCTCGCGCGAAGCTCTGTCGGTCATAGATTGCAACTGCGAAATTGTTAAGGCTGTTATCTTCATATGATCTTTTCCATATCTTTCAGCGCGGACAGCGCCTCTGCTAATTGTTGCCGCTTGATAGAGAGTATTCTATCTTTATAGTGCTGCCCGGTCCTGGCAAATATATCTTGAAATACCTCTTTTGGGATTTCATCCTGAAGCTTGGTTCCTTGGAGGGCTTCGTTGATCGCATAATACATCTCCCCGCAAAGCTGACTTACCATGCGGCCAACTTCTCGAATGATGGCGTTCATGTAATTTTCGAGGAGCTGAGCAACCATTACCTTTGGTGCGCGAATGGCGCTGATGTCTTTGATCTGCTCTCGTGCTTCTCGGTTTAGCTTAGCGATACGATCTAACAATTCCAACGCGGTCAAACCGTCCAGCTCAACCGCTACATCTTTTTGATCAATGATCTTAGCCGCCTCGTCTTGGATCTCCTTTACCTTGGTCGTGTACTGGTGTGTCATCTGAACAAGCATTCGGTATGCTTGCTCGATGTCTTTATCTACTTCAACTTGAACGACTCGATCTATGGGATGCAATGCGTCTACGATTTCGGGAAAGGCAATTTGATCCTTTAGGATCTGTCGGCCATCCATTACATGCAGCCGAAAGTGGGTGCTAATTGTCTGTGGTTTTAGCATCGCGCCAAAATGTTTTTGGATGTACCTTTGCAGCTTTTGATAAGAATATTTCTTATCCTGCCGTAATCGAATAAGATGACCTACATTGGTAATACTCATTCGACATAGCTTACAATGGGGGTCCCCACCAGGGAGGAGTTTCAGATGGTCAGAAGAGAGGTCATACGGAACAAGGGCGTTGTCTGACATTTTTTGCTCATTTAGATATAGCGTTCTGATACCAGCTCCGACCAGCCAGAAGGATCGTTTGGTGCAGCAAATTCCTGTCTTTCGATATTGTCCAAATGATCGATGCGCATATCGGGCTGCAGAGGCTTAATGACTTTTGGTCGTGTCGTTTCGCTGCGCTCCACCAGATCATCAATTAGGGATTGCGAAAAAACGAATTTCTTATTACAAAGAATTACAATAGTGGGGCTTAGCAAGTCCCCCTGAAAGTAAGGAAAAGGGAATTCCATTGTAAGGACTCTCTGGCTTGCCGTCCTTACCCGTACGGTAAATAGAATGGTCCCCTTGACTTTTTCCAGCGGCTTGTCACTCTCAAACCCACGCATTCCGACCAGTGATATTTCGGGGGAAGAAGGAAGGTCAAAGGAATTAAAATACTCCAGCGCGAAATCCATCGCCTCATCTTGCAGATCGCTCAAGATGGCCTGCTTACCCATCCCCCGGCTTCCCGGTACCACGATTCTTTTGCGAAGAAGCTGATTTTCGAATTCCTCGCTGGCGTTAATGCGCATTTAGCCCGCCTTATTCAGATCCGAATCTTTGTACATCTTAACCTGGAACGGGTCGAGGATGACAATATACTCCTTTGTATCAGGAATATAATCTACAATCGTTCCAAATTTGCCCGTCTCTTTACACTGGACATGATCGTTCAAACCGAATTTGATCGATCCGTTAGCCTTGAGCGCATGTACATACTCGCGATGGTCATCGAATGTCTCTGCGCCATCCCGCACTCGGCGCAGCTGCCCATTTTGCGCTAGGGCTATAAGCGACTTTAGCCAGTTAGCGGACCTACGATCTCCAGAATACGTGCATACCTTTACAAATTCTGGAATCTCTTCTATTGTCAGGTGGCCAGCAGGGTCGCTGTCAAACCTACGAGTTGCCATAGCTTGAAGGCGATAGGGCTGCCCTTCGGTCAATTTCTTAAATTCAACGTTGGACAGAACTCGCATGGCTAATCTCCTAGCTTTTACGGGTTGTAGCTATCGGTCAGCACGTCGCCGAAAGCTTCGGTTAAATTGGCGCGGGGAAGTTCGGGGAAAGCCTGCTGGACCACGTCAAGAATTAGCTCTTCTTCGTCGATCAATTCGTCAGCTTTATACTCTTTGGGGTAATTGTGACCGAGATCTGCCTGGAGCACCGTAGCGATAGCGTCGTACGCGTAGCTGTTGTTGAAGGCGTTACGGAGTTGCTGCGGCAACCTCCTCGAAGCGGCAGCGGCCGGAAGCTCTTCTTGCGGCGGCTGTGCGGGGGCGGGCGGAGCGGCTAAAGCCGGTGTTGGCGCCGGAGGCGGGGGCGGAGAGATAGCTAGCTGCTCCTCTTTCGGCAGTTCAAATTGTGGGAATAGCTGCTTGAACATTTGCTTGTACGTATTCGGTTCGTAGATAACTGCTCTGGCGCTAGGGGATACTATCTTAGCGATTTCTCGCTCCGCCTCGGCAAGCCCCGCATTAATGTACTCTTTGGCTTGCTCAATAGACGCTGCGCCGCCTTTCTTTGTTGCTAGTTGCGACGCAGCCAAGGAGGTGTGAGAAATGATAAATTCTTTTCCTTCATTTGAGAACAAAGGAAACCCTTGCGCTCTCTTCTTTCTCTGGGATCCTAAACCTTTCAGGGCGGACTCCCAATCTGCTTCACCCAGATCCGGCGCAAGCGGTTGGCCAGAGCTAGCCTGCTCACCGGTTTCTATAGTCACTGTAAAACTCGCGGCGGCGCCGCGTTTGACGAGATCTTTGCCCCATTCTTCGCCGATGGTTTTGGCCGTTTCTTCCGCAGCGTCCCACTCGCCATAGACGATCTCGCCGCTAGGTTGGAGCGTGATGACCGCGCGATATTGCGCTGACTGCGGCGGTGATTGCGGCGGTGACTGCGGCTGTGCAGTTTTCTTTTTCATAGACCCCTCCATCCAGAATTCGTATTTGTTATTTTCGGGATCGTGATCTAGTATAGAAAATTCGCCGGAGGGGATTTTTAGTCCGTGGTCCTCGTGGTCATCCATCCAACTAACGCCATGACCCAGATACTGCATACCGAGATACCAGCCAAGCTCCCAAGGATCAAACGAGCCTTCCTGTTCCCCTGGAGGAACAAACGAATCAAGGCTAATACTATTAGCAGACTCAATCTCGGAGATCTTGCGGCTCGCGAAGGATTTTACATCTTGTGGCGTGTCTGGAGCAACATCTAGTATCTCCATACCTGAAAAGGAAGTGCCTTGTTCCTCCTCAAACTCTGCCCAAGCGGACTTAAACAGCGCGTCGGCAAACCCATCTGCTACGCTACCTTTATATGCTTGCTTTTTCAAGCTGCCCTCGCTTTTTTTAATTTTTGGCATGTGTGGCCCTCCTGGTCAATGATTACTTCGCGTCCTTGCGGCCGTAATCTTGAACGAGGGCTTTGGCGAAGTCGCGGTCGCCGTACATCATCTCAAACATATCGGCGAGCTTGGCTTCTTCTTTCCGCTTTTTGTAGGGCTTCATGTCGTCCTTGGCGACGAGGCGGGTATCGTGGCCGAGCTGGACAAAGGCGTTACCAGCATCATCGAAGCGCACAATGCGGCCGTAGCCATATGGTGTGTCGACAACGTCGTTGGCCTTGAATGAGTCGCTATCTTCCGCTTGGACTTCGATGTCCTCGGGGTTGCGAAAGAGGCACATAAGGCCATCGTTATCCTTTTTGAGCGTCCAGATTTCATTTACCGTGCCTGAAGCATCAGCCGCACGCTTATAGAGCGCCGTGCCGATAGGCCGAAACTCAGGCGGAATAGCGCTCATGGAAGAAACAGGAATGACTTCCATCGAAGGTTCCAGTACCATGACCACGATCCCGTTATCGGGATCAATCTGAGCCAACTCCCAATCGACCTGGTGTTTTGGATAATCCTGCGCCACGAGCGAGAGGAGGTCGGTCTCATCTGGGTTTCCCAACTTCGGGTCAAACTTAACATGAGCCTTAAATTTGCCCTTTGTACTCCTAGCGTCAGTAGTGAGCTTCAGATCCGCGCGATATCCACGCGCCTTGAGCTTGTTTTTCAACCCTGAGAAAAATTCTCGGGAAAGCTCTTTTTTATTCAGGTTGGTTCTGTTATTAACTTTTTGAAGGCGATTGAGTAGCGCACGATTCATGGGGGTCTCCTAGCTAGAGTTTATTTTCCTAGAATTGAGTTCCTTTTGTTGCTTATCAATCTTCTTCGTGTACGTATCACGTCTTTTTCCGGTGGCGTTTTCGGCCATAAAGGAAATATAGTCTTTTTCGCAGTACTTATTAACGATGCTGTAGAAATACGGGATAGAAATTCCAAGCGCATCACATTGGGCCTTGATGTTTCCGTAAACCTTGGTAGTTTCCTTAAGAACATCAACAATATCTATCTCGTATTTCTTTTCTAGCTTGATTATTTTTCGGGGCTTGAATTCGAAACAAACCCGGCTGCACCATAAGTATGGCCGTAGGATCCGTTGAATGGAGACGTTTTCTATTGACTTTCCGCATACCGCACACTTTGGAGTTTCTATGCTCCCGCGTATCCAATTCCGAAGAAGATCATTTTCTTCTTGCAACCTTTCCACTTCTGAGATAATATGCGATTCGACTATATCTGTGATTATCATATCCTAGTCTCCAACCATTAAACTCTCGGAAGGCTTTTTGTGAATTTTCGCGGCATTACCATCCCACTGTCAACTAAGATTTACCTTTCAAATTCTTCGCCAAAGAATTCGGGAACGTGTTCGCGAATCTTCTTTAGGGCGCTGTCAAATATAGTAACTACTTCTTTTATTGGAATATTTTCCATGGAAGCGATTTCTTCAAAAGAGAATCGCATGCCTGGCGCAGAGTTTATAATCTCAGAAAGCACCCAAAAACAACCATTATAGCCCGTGTCGAATATAAACCAAACACATTGATCGCAGTCACAAGGTAGGATCGGCAAATTTGTGCGTCTGCACGCACAGCGTTCTATAAGCATTAAGCTATCCTAGTAGTCGAAATCCCGTCTTCCATGTCAATATTCCAAGTATGGTGAAACAATCTTGGATCCAACTCTCGATGAGAAATAATCTTTACCGAATTGGCCCCAAGGTCTGCAGCAACGTCTATGACGGCCTCAAACACTCGGTCGATAGCATCCTGGTCCAAAGAACCAAACACCTCATCCAGCCACAGCGAGCTTACGGACTTTGCGGACAAGGCATGCGCTGCTTTCCAAGTACCCAACAGCACCGCAAGGCCGACTTCCGTCGACTGTCCTCCAGAGCACAGCTCTACCGGAATCGTCTTGTAAGGATCAGATACTAAAATTCCAATCTTGTCAAGCAATCTACTTCCCGTAGCGTCAGATTGTTGTGAGACAAACTGCGCCTTGTACACACCATAAGAGATCTGATCCAAAATCTCAGTTACATATTTGTTTAGCAGCTGCAGTACAGTATCGATCTTGTACATCTTCACCTTTTTGATAATAGAAAGCGACGCGGCCAAATACTTTATCGTTATACTTACCTCTTCCAATTTCTTTTTAGATTCTGCTAACTTAGCAGTATTGCGAGCTATAGATCCTAGAACAGTTTTGCGCATCGCTTGCGTTTTTTCATATACTGCCAGATCTACTTTCAAGGAATTTTGCAAGTCTTTATGCTCGCGGAGTTTAATATTTCCTTTCTCCAAAGCTAACTCGCACTTTTCAATTTGCTCCTTTGCTTCCGTAACATTAAACTCCTGCTGCGGGGAAATTTGCCTTAGCAGTGCAGCTTTGGCGCGGGTTGATTCTATCGTTTGCTCTCGTTTTTGCGCCAGCTGTAGGTCATCTTTAGTTTCAGTAAGTTTTCTATCAATAACAATAATCTCTTTGCTGGCCTTGGTAATCGTCTGCGCGCACGCCTCTAGCGTCTTATCCTTGAAAGATCGTGGCACATTGGTAGGGCAAGCTTTTTGATTTACAGGGCAAATGTTCTCATACTCGTTGACTGTTTTTATCTCACGCTGACTCTGTTCCAAGATCACCGTGTAGTTGTTCTTTTCATCCCTCAGCCCCTGCATTTGGCCAGTAAGCTCCTCCGAAGTGAAGTCAGGCCACTCAGTATTGATTAGCTTGACGCGAAGCTCTGCGACCTCCTGGCTCAATATCCGGGCCTGATCTGCTTGCTTTTTGAACGCTGCGGCCTTGTTGACGACCTGTCGGTATTTATCAGCTACATTGCTGATTTTTGATAGCTTTTCCTCTATAGTAGCTATCGATTCGTCTGCTTTTTCCAATCGCTTTGATTTTGCAGCTGCTACTGCCTCGTCTATGCTGTCAGCATCCTCGATCAGATCTTCCAAATTTTCGATCTCTTTTTCGGTATGCTCTATGTCGCTTGCATATTCCTGACTATTCCCATTCTCCGCTTTTATCCTATCCATACAACTTTTAATGGCTATGTCGTATTTATCTAGTCCAAAGATGTCTACCAGCGCGGAGGCGCGTTCACCAGGGGTGCCTGTCAACATGATCTGGGATTGCTTCTGCCCAAAAAAAGCAATCGATTTGAATTCCGAGGCTGAAATACCCAGCTCAGCCAGAATAAGTTTTCGTGTTTCTGTATCGGATATACCTACAATCGGCGTATCCGCTTTGTAGAAATACAGCCCCTTCTTTGTCCTATTTCGTATTTCTTGTATTTTGTACGGCGTTCCATTTATTTTAAGCTCTAGGGAAATATCGTATCCACCATCAAGTATTTTATTTACGAGGCTATTGACGCTGTCCTTATCCCTAATGGTTTTTCCAAAAAGTAGATAGAAAATAGCTTCAAAAATGGCGCTTTTTCCAGAGCCAATATTTCCCTTGATGAGGGTCACGCCCTTGCTGTTTAGAGTAAAGGACGCTTTGTCGTAGGACAGCCAACCGTCAAGATGGAGTTTTTTAAGATCGATCATGTCACTCACTAACTGAATGCTGCAGTATTTCGAGCACCATCTGTTTTAGTTTGCTTGTATCGAGATCGAATTTTTCGTTGTCCAATATGACATCTACTTCTTGCTCAAAGGTTTGTGCTCTTGCTATTTTGTCAATGTCAACCCGACTGCGAACATTCAGGACCGGATCATTGTCAAAATCTAACGTGATGCAATGTTCTTTTAGCTGTTCCTTTACATACGGTTTGTTTATCCCAGCATATTCTTCGACAGGCAGATTGAATTTTAGCTTTACTAAATTACCCTTCCGCGCTGTAGCTTTCACAAATTCTATAATGCTATCTTCAGTATCCTCGCCGTTAGTAAACTCAACGTGGAATACCATCTTTCTTGGCAAATCCAAATCCAAAATCGAGACTTTTATATTGCTGGTGGTCACATCTACTATGAGAGCGCTAAGCTCATCTACATATGCGGTTTGCGTGAGACATCCAGGATAGTAACATCGATTGTTAATCTTCCATTGTTTATGGATATCGCCAAGTGCTACGTAATGAATCCCAGCTTTTTCTATAGCACTAACCAGCTTATTTTCTACATTCATCGCCAAAGTTTTTATGTTGATTCCAGGCACGATCCCATGCCAAATTGCCACTAGGGGCTTTTCTCTTGTTTCTGGGGGCACTGTCTCTTCTATATCCCCCCATTCATCCAATGCCCAAAAAATAGCCGCGTCGTGGGTGATATAGCGGCCAGGATCGATGACACGAACATTCGATAAGCGTTTGCAGGTTGCAAGCAGGGACAGGTAGCGCAACGAAGAATAATCCCTATTCTTGTTTATAAAATCGTGGTTGCCCGCCATAAAGATGAACAGCATATTTTGATTATCTATGATTGTTTTTAGCAGATAATCCTTGGTTCGCTGGTCAGGCTGGGCTTTGTGAAAAATATCCCCCGCGCAAAGGATAATATTAACATCCTTGGCCTTTGCTGCTTCGATTAATTTCTCAAGGGGGTACTGGCAGGCTGGGGGGAGATTGGGCGCCCCCAGCTGCCAGTCAGCGGTGTGGATAAAGCAGACCATTAGGATCCTGTAGATGAAACGCCTACTACTGGGGTGCCAGTTACGCCTATGCTAGATGGCGTACTCAGTCCATAGATGCTATCCCCATAGGGCGTACTCAGTCCATGCCCGCAGGTAGACCAGCCATATTGCCCTCTACTTTGGGCTTCTAGCTGGCGAAACCGATCTAGATAGTATATGACGCGCTGCAAGACGCCAGTAACAGCGGCTAGGTCGTCACCGGGGAAGCCCAGCGAAAATTGCTGCAGATATAGCCGCAGCCCTTCGATAGCCTGATCCGCTGTGGTCTCAGTCGTCATCGTCTTCGTCCGCGTCGTCATCGAAGGAGTACAGATCGTCGTCCTCCTCTTCGTCATCGTCGTCTGCAGGCTTCGCCTTCTTCTTGGCCTTTTTCTCTTCCTTGGGAGCCTTCTTGGATTTCTTGGGAGCCTCCTCCTCCTCGTCGTCGTCGTCAGAGGCATCCTCGTCGTCATCCTCAACGGGCTTCGCCTTCTTCTTGGCCTTTTTCTCTTCCTTGGGAGCCTTCTTGGATTTCTTGGGAGCCTCCTCGTCGTCGTCCTCTTCCTCTTTTACCTTCTTGCCCTTCTTCTTCAGTTGGCTGATCTTGACCACGCGCGAGACGGTAGCGCCGTCCTTCGTCTCGTAGTCCTCAACTGAAATGCGGACGGTACTGCCAATGGCCTCTTGCAAATCGACTTCTTCCTCGTCCTCATTGGTTACGTCGATACCTGCGCCCTGCGCCCACTTGTACAACTTGCTTTTCGGCGTGAGCAGTGCGTTGCAAAAACCAACTACCCGTGCGTCACCCTTAAAGGGCTCATCATCAATAGTTGCCCCCGCGACCTTGAAGGCCCAGGTCAGGTACTCATTCCCCTCCTGTCCTTTCCCTACGTTGATCGACTCAATAACAGCCGTATACTTCCCCTCATCGATGTGTATCCCACCACCCGCCGACTTCTTAATTACCAGAGTCATGTTTATCTCCCTTTGGTTAGTGCCTGGTTAGGTCGCGTTCTAGCGCAAGCGCTTTTACCTGCTTGGCCAATGTGGTTAGTACCTCTTCAAGATCATTTTTCCGATGCTCAACTATTTTACGAAAGCTATCGGCTGCGATCAGTTTAGTCTCAATCTTGTTTTTATAGCGATGCAGCTTCCGTAGCTTTGTACGAATCATTGCTTCCTGCACAGAGTTTTTGAGCTTACGAATTTCTTCGTTTGTCATAATCTCTGCGCCCTTCTCTTCTATGTAATCGATAATCAGTAGCTTGACTCTCTTCCATCGCGTAGCATTGTCTTCGGCCAGCATCCCAATGGTAACGCAGCGCGAGTAGTAGCTTTGCGCCATAGCGTACGCTCCGTTTATCTCAGGCAGGCTGCTGACGTCTACCTTCGTCGGGGGCTTGACGTACACTTCAAGTAGCTCGCTTTTAAGTTCTCCATAGTTCGGGGTCGTCTTCTTAGCCAGTTGGTACTCCTGCACCAGCACGTTGGTCCGCGCGGCCTGGCTAAGCTCGTCGCTGTCGCCTGTCAGCAAGTGATCCAGCTCAGCGAGTGTTTCGATTTTTTGCTTTTTTATCTGCAGCGTTTTTTCTTTGGGCATCGTCCACCAGGCTTTCGTTGGCCAGTTGTTGCCGTATCTCACGCCATATACTCTTTACTAGCGGATCTATTTTAGACGAATTTTTTACATCCGCAAGGGTAGAGTGATAGGCTTTTTCAAAAAGTTTCTGCTCAGTGTCCGCGTCCACCCGATCAACACTGTCTTCCCATGCAGTGCCGTAGGCAATGACCCCGAGGGATCCATCAGGAAACTTCTTTGAAATGGTAATATCAAACTTCTTCTGTATCTTTGGCATGCTTGGCGCTCCTGGCTACCACGATGTCCGCGCGGATAGCTTCGAATAGTTTTTTGTCCTCAGCTAATATTTTGTATGCCGAATTTTTACCCTTGGCAAAGGGCTTATGTTTATACAGAAAGGTTTTTCCTTCCTGCTCGACGACACCACTAGCTTCTCCTAGCTGGATAAGCTCTCCGGCCATGTTAAAGCCTTTGCCAAATAGCAGCTCTGTCTCGATTACCTTAAATGGCATAGCAAGTTTATTCTTGATAATTTTTACTTTTACCTTGTTGCCAATGACCCGTTCTTCTCCATCTACTTTGGTAACTATAGAACCCGTTCTCCGAATGTCCAACCTGATGCTTGCAAAGAACTTGAGAGCATTTCCGCCGGAAGTAGTTTCGTTTGACCCCCACGACACTCCGATCTTATGCCGAATCTGATTGATGAAAATGGTCATTGTATTTGTCTTGGCGTTGACCCCAACGATTTTACGTAACGCTTGTCCCATCATGCGGGCCTGTAGCCCCATATGGCTATCGCCCATATCCCCTTCAATTTCTGCCCTAGGTGTAAGGGCAGAGACAGAATCGATTACGATGACTGCGAATTTACCAGACTCAGCAGCCATTTCTACGATTTCGAGGCCCTGCTCGCCCGTGTCTGGCTGGTTGATCATGAGCTTCTTTAGGTCGACTCCCATCTTTTTGGCCAAGTTCAGATCGAGAGCGTGCTCAGCGTCAATAAAAGCTGCCATACCCCCGCGCTTCTGCGCCTCTGCGATGACGTGAAGTGCCACGGTGGTTTTTCCGCTAGACTCAGGACCCAGTATCTCAATGATCCTTCCTCGCGGAAATCCGCCAAGTCCCAAGGCCTGATCTACAAGGATAGAACCTGTTGAGATGACCTCTATCTTCTCATCCGTTTTTACCTTGTCGCCAAAAATATGAACTGACTCAGCTCCAAACTTCTTCTGAATTTGCTTAAAAACGTCGTCAATCGACTTCCCTGCGGTACCCTCGCGCGCTTTGCGCTTCTTACCCATGATATTTCTCCAAACTCCCAAAGGTTTTACCAACTTCGAAATCGAGGACCATTTTGCAACGGAAATCAGGAAAAGCGTGGGCCGCAACATGTTTCATGATCTTGACCATCTTCTTTTCTTGCCCTTCTCTGACAAGAAAGATCTGCGCATCGTGCTGCGTGGCTGCCGGGCAACATTCGACACCGTTCTTTACAGCTAGTTTATATCCCTTGACCATAAAGTGATCGTTCAGGTTACTTGCCAATCCTTGAATTGGCGCATTAGTTGCTTCGCGTTCGGCCTTAGCGACAAGCATATCGTCGTCAGAAAATATTTCTGGGAGTCGGCGATAGCGCCCCAACCAAGTTTTGACATACCCATGCTCATGCACAAGGGCAACCTGTTCCTTCAGCCATTGACCTGCTACTGGATATTGAGCAAAAAAATGCGTACGCAATGACGCCACTTGTTTAACAGATAGGTTGTAACGCTTTGCCGCTGTCCTGTCTCCCATCCCGTACATGAGCAGTCCAAAGGTTACCGCTTTGGCAGCTGTCCGTTGTTCCTCTGTAACTTCATCTTCGGGGACTTGAAAAACACTCGAAGCCGTATTCTTGTGGATGTCCATGCCTTGCTCAATAGCTCGGATCATATTAAGATCATTTGAACAATGCGCCCAGCATCTAAACTCGGCTTGCTTCAAGTCTGCTTTTACAAAGGTGAATCCAGGATCGGCAATGAGGCATTCTTTATAATCTTTAGCACCCCTGGGGATATTTTGCATGTTTGGCGAGACACAGCTTAGCCTTCCAGTAACTGTGTGCGCTTGCAAATAATTGGCGTGGATGCGCTTGTCCTTCTTGCTCTTGTCATACGTAGAAACCAAGTAGGTTGCAATGTACTTGGACAAGCCGCGATAATCGATAATGTCCTGACAGAGCTTTACGCCTTGTGCCGCGTAGGTTGTTAATGTTTCTTCGTCAGTTGACGGTTTCTTTGTGCGTTTCGAATATTTAATCGGAGTGAGGTTCAGCTGCTCAAACAGCAAGGCAGACAGTTGCGGTACTGACTTCTGATTAAATTGCCAGTCTCTCTCCTTAATGTATTCTTTAATATACTCTTTCAGATCGGGATATCGGCTACGTAGCGTGTCTGACTTATGCCAACGCACCGCGATTTTCTGTTTTGCAGCAACCCTGCGCCCCCTTTCAAATTCCATTACCACTTTGTTTGCGCTGATCCCTTTACTATGCTCTAGCAGCGTTTTGCGGTAGGTCTCTATCAACAACGCAAGCTTTTTACGATCAACTAGTACCCCACGGAATTCCATGCATACTAGCAGCTGCATTGTCGGATTAGAATACTTGCGGTAGTAGTCTGCCAGGTCTTGCTTTATTAGCTCTTTGGAGAACAATTCATACAGTCTAAAAGTTGCGTCAGCGTCCCACTGCGCGTAGTCTGCTAGCAACTTATAGTCAAACAGATCATAAGAAAATGCTTTCTTGTGGATCTTTCGCTCTTTACAGATCCTGGCTTTTTCTTCTTCGAGCGGTGCCCAGTATTCCCCAATGTCGAGATGCTGCAATGTAAGCGCATCCAAACTTTTTTCTCGTACGTTCTCGTCGATGAGCGAGGCCGCTAACAGCGTATCAAAATATGGACCTTTTACTTTCAAGCTTTGGCCCATAAGCATTTCCAAGTCGAATTTGAGATTATGATTTACCTTTAGGACTTTTGAGCACAGGATTTGCTGGAATCGGTAGAGCTGCTCACCGCTAAACAAATCCCATTTTATCGTCACGCCCAATCCGGAGCGCCAAGACAATGCGACACATAGTATTTTGGCCCCTGTAAATTGCAGGCTTGAAGTTTCCAAGTCAAATACGAAGGCGTCTACTTTCTCTAGCTGATCTAAAACCTTGTCGACCTTCTCTCGGGTGTCAACATCGTAATGATCAGCCAGTATGCTAGACGTCCGAAGCACAGCTGCTGCTCCGGATTCATCCTTTAGCAACCCTAGCCCCTTTTGAAAGTCTGTCAGGGCACCTGGATTACGCAGAATATACGCAGGATGATAAATCGGAATTACCTTTGTTTCGAACTCCTCACTGTAAAATACATTATTCTTGAGCTTGGTAATTCCGTTTCGTTTAAGTACTGCTTTTAATGCTGTCGCACCCAAAGCGGCAATCACATTGGGCCTAATCCTTCTTATCTCCTTTATGAGATACTTTCTACAACAGGTTATAGACCGCTGATTTGGCGCTATGTTTTCCCCTGATGTAGCGCATTTGACTGAATTTGTGACATATATATTTTCGTCGGCTATACCAACAGAGCTTAGCATACCCCTTAGAAGCTTGCCGGACTCCCCAACAAATGGCCTCCCCTGGGCATCTTCATTCTGCCCCGGGGCCTCTCCTATAAACAAGATCTGTGCTTTGGACGAACCAGACCCGCGCAGCCTAGGCGTATTGATATGTTCGTTATAACGCGGGCAAGACTCGTCGCATAGAGCACGAGGATTATCGAGCATAGGAGAGACCCCTTTTTACTGCCTTGCAGAATTTTACTCAGCGATTTTCTCGCCCGTGATGCGGTAAACACCACGCTTCGGGCTCGTGATCTCATACATAGTTTTGAGCTTGTTGAGCATGACGCTGATATAATTTTTAATGTCTTTATCGTCCTTGTCTTTGCCCAGCCCCGCCTCGCGAATGGCTTCCGCGAGCGTGTCTCGGGTCTGCGCCTTCCTGGTCAGGAGCTTGACCACCAAACCGATCTGGCGGCTATGCTTAGGCTTGCTGTCGTCCGGCGCCTTGTTCGAAGATACAAGTGGTCGCACCTTGGCCTGCGCCTCTCTTATCTTGGCCTTCTTCCCAGGCTTCGTTGTCTTTTCGATCTCCTTGCGGACCTTCTCGGGCACCTTCTCTGGAGTCCTAATCTTGGGAGGCCTCCCTCGCCGCACAGGCGCGGCTGCCGCCTCTTTTTTAGAAGTCAGAACTTTTTGCGGCTTGCGCATCCCGGCTAGCACCGCCTCGACTTTTGCGAGTCTTTTTCCCATTGCCTCAACCTCTTCTTTGGTGGCGAACTTAGTGCTATACTGTTTCTCCTCCTCCTCCTCCTCCTCTTCTTCTTCTACGGCAGCATCTTCCTCATCATCTTCCTCTTCCTCCTCTTCCTCCTCCTCCTCTTCTTCTTCTTCCTCTTCTTCTACGGCATCTTCCTCATCATCTTCCTCTTCTACCTCCTCCTTCTCCTCCTCTTCTTCCTCTTCTGCGGCGGCATCTTCCTCTTCCACGGCTTCTGTCTCATCATCTTCCTCTTCCTCTACGGCATCTTCCTCATCATCATCTTCCTCATCATCTTCCTCATCATCTTCCTCTTCCTCTACTGCCTCATCATCTGTAAGCGCTTCTGCCTCAAGATCGTCCTCGTCCTCGTCCTCGTCCTCGTCCTCAAGCTCCTCCTCAAGATCCTCCTCTTCATTAGAAATGGCTTCGATACGAAGGGCATTCTTGTCTTTCATTGGGGCCTCTCTCTTTTCTTTGACGTTTTTGTTGCCTGCTACTACCACCATAGGATTTTTTCTGTTTCCTAGAGGAGTTACCATATAGGTAGGATCTACATATATTATTTTTCTAGTAGCATTAACGGTAATTTGAATGTTGTTGGCATTTTTTTGCATGATCTGTACTTTTTTTCCGCCAACAGTCAAAAACGTCTCGCCAACCTCGCCAGAAGAAATCGGCACTTTTTCCATACAGTCCTCCAAGTCCCTTAAGCATTGCTGTTCTATATCTAAAAACGGCATGGCTCTCCTTATGTATTCTTGTAGCGTTGATGATTATATATAGGTATATTTCGTTGTCAACTAAAAACAATCTTGCGGACAGATAATTTAACTATACGCTTGAGTATCTGGCTGTATTTTTTGCGCACGAAGAGAGCTACCTCCAAAATGGACTTATCCGTATAATTTAATTTAGCCTGCGCATGGAAAAATGTGAGGTCAAAAATATCGTATAGTAAACACCTCAACGTAGGATCCTGATTTATAAGTTTTTTTCTTAGGTCGATTTCTAGTTGTTTATGTAGTTTATTAAGCATCTCTTTACGGTCATCTTTTACACTTGTTATATCAGGTAGGTATCCCTGGTCCGACATAAGCGCATCGGACAATGAAAATATACTCCCGTGCGCTAAGCAGCCAAAGCAATGGTACGTACCGTCATCGTAGACCCAAAACGAGGGGCTAGAATCACCGTGGAACGGGCAAAGCGCCTTCCATTGATCTTCCCCGGCTGGCTGAAGTTTAATCCCCGCCAGTGCGAATAGTTTTGGTATACTCATTCTATTTTTTTATTGGGGTTCTTAAACGTTGTTGCATCTGCGCGCACACGATCTCCTACATAAGTTGTGGCCCAACGAGCTGTCACAGCCACTTTTCCACCAATGCTTCCATATCGGCACTTGTCAATGACGAACCAAACGATGCTGGCTAATTTATCTGCTGGATCCTGTTTAGCTCGGATCACGGTTTCACAATGCGGAGCCATGAAATTAGACAAACCGATATTGTGAACACCCTCATTTTCTTCTTTCCGTATATCTGCCTTCGAGGCATCTCTACTCTCCTGCGCGGCCGTGAGCAGGGAGACATTAAGGTATTTTGCAATTTGGTGGTACTCTAGGAACAAGTTGTTGAATCGCTCAGACAGGTTGCTGTATGGCTGCATTGGTAGCATGATTCCTGCGTAATCAACAACGATAAGATCCGGCTGTCTACCTGTGACCGACTTATATATTTCTGTCTCTTCGAGAATGACGTTGCTCTTAGCATTCATAGCTACATCTACAATATAAATTCCAAGTTGATCCTTTACTTGCTGCTTCAGCACATTTTTATACTTAATGCGATCTTCTCTGTTCAGCCTGCCAAATATAATTTGCTTGCTATCTATTGCTGCCATCCGGCTATCGAAGCAGGAAGCAAGAAAGTTAAACGCCATTTCGAGAGAAAAGTAGATTACATTGTACCCTGCCCGTGCTGCATTGTAGGCTACGTTAATTGCAGTTCGTGTTTTTCCACCACCCGTCTTGGAGTAAAAAAGCGTAACGAATGACTTTTGCATGCCCCCAGTTTTTTCATCCAGCGCGGATATGCCGAAGGGGATGATGTGTTTAGCATCCCGGCGGCGGGATTCTTTATACTGCGCATACCGTTCATGTACATTGCTGTGAAGAAAGCCCCGCTTCACTACGTCCTTCTCCCCAGCACCCATTACGAGCAACTCTGTAATCATGTCTTGCTTTATATTACTAAAATTTACTTCACTCTTTTTGAATTTTTCAGTGAGCTTAACTCCAATATCGAAGATCCTTCGACCCATAAAATAGTTGTTCGCTTTATCGTAGTAATACTCAAACTCACTCGGCTTGCTCGACGGCAAGGTTTTAATTAACTCCACTGCTGCAGCAACCTGAGTCAGCGCTTTATCTGACGTAATTTGTTCATTAGCAAAACTTAGCAGGGCGGATTTGGATGGCGCAGTGCGATACTTGTGCACAAATTTCTTGATAATAGCAGCCAGGTCTTTATGCTGTTTAATGGCAAACATATTGAGGTCGAGTGACAGGGACCGCATGAAGGTAGGGTTCTTTAACAACAGCGCTAAGAGCTTTTTTTCTACTTGTGCAGAATGCAATTTAGCCATAGATCAATAGTCCTCCTCGTCGTGTTGTTCGTGTAGCGTATGACGTAACACAATATCCTGTAGCGGACGTAGCCGTTGGCGCATAAATACAGGCATCTTCTTAAGCACAGCGTCTTTAGGAACATTGGAGCTAATTAATATAGCTAGCCTGTTTTCGTCCAAGTCGCTTAGCATTTCATAAAAATGAAGGGCTCGAAAATCCCCTCCTGCTGTGTCCGCTTTTTCTATATCGGCGATTGCAACAATATTCATGTAGTGAGTAAATTTATGCACAAAGTATCTAGAGTCGGAGTCTCGATACTCAAGCTTTTTGTTGAGTAGCGTTGCTGCCTTGCAATAGCACGCACGATGTCCATTATCCAAAGCGCTGCGTAGGACGTAGCACATAAAGGCGTTTTTGTTTAGCCCCGCAGGGGAGCTTATCCAAAGGCCTTTGCCGTTCTTAATCCGTTCGGAGATGTTGTCTGCATAGGATTTTATTGTCTGTATTGCCCCCTTGTTCTTGAGCTTAAAGTTTTTTTGCAGATTTCGTAAATCCCACTCTTGAAATTTGCGAGGTATTAACGCTAGTTCGACGTTCTTGCGCGTTTGTTCCGCGAGCGCACAACGGCAAGGATCAATTCGATATCCGCCGGGAACCTTTATCTCAACGCTAAGCACCCCATGACAAATTTTGCAATCTTCAATGTTTTGACCCTGCGGCTCGGTACTCATATAGGTTACGATCCCTCACGTATTTTTCGAATTGTTCATTTTCAACTTCCAGCTGATGATCCAACTTGAAGTAGCCTGCCCGCGAGGCAATTCTTACCGGGCGGTGCATTAGATGGGAGAACAAATTAGGAGAGCAGATGTGCCCTATGTGGGGGGCATTAACAGCATTGAAGTAGCGCTCAAAGGCAGAGTCAATAAATTGCTTATACTCCTTGTTCATAATCTTGTTAACGCGTATGAATTCCTCTATCCTTTGATAAACACGAGTTATGTTGTGTTCAGAACGATATTGCTTTCTACAGATCTCTGAATACCTGTTGCAAAAATAGTGGTAGAAGTCATACGGCTTCCATTCTTCTACTTTCTTAAGTTTAGACCAAGCGTTGGTTTGGTCAATATGCTCCAACAACCGTTTATTCTGATATTGCAGCCGTTGTAGATTATCTAGGATATGCAATTCTACTGGGTCTTCCGTGTCCGCTACGTTGGCCAAGCAAATGTCTACTTTAGTTGCCATCGAGATCCCTCCATGGGAAATAGGTCTTTAGACACTTTTTTGATCTGGACTTTGAACCCAGTCATGCCCTTATAAAGTGCCAATCTCTTTCTAGCGTGCTTCCGTAGGTACTTACCTTTATCGATAAAATCGATAATTAAACCATATTTTTTTCCTTCAGCGGCGGTCAGGGATCGCATTTTTTGCCTGCTTGCTAGCCTGGATCGCATTCCTTCGGCATTGATTACCGCATCCAATTTAGGCAAATTTAGTCCTTCCTTGCCCACGGTAGCAATTACGCAGTGAATAGTTTTGTCCTGGAGGGCCTGATAAATTCCTTTCCTAATACTACTAGCCATCGATCCCTGTACAAAAACGCTTCCAGGGATCATATCGTGTAGATTATTTCCATGGTCTAATCGAGTAACTTTTATAAAAACGGTTTTTCCCTGCTCTTTAAGCTTCTCTGTGATCCTTGCAATGAACCTATTGCGCATCAGGTTATCTACCAGATTAGAAACTTGCACATCCGCGTACGTAGGTAAATATGAAGTGTACCACGCATATGGCAAATCGTACATGACGATGAGCGGCTTTGCTAGGCGACCCTGATCTATCAATGTTTGATAGGGAGTTAGAGATATCACTGACCCAAGCTTCGATTCAAATTCTAGTAAGGGGACCTTATCCGGTTTCGGCGTTGCGGACAAACCAATTCGATATGCGGCATTTTTGAATCGTCCAAGAATTTTTTCAAATTTTGGAGAAACTGCGTGATGGCATTCATCTAGGATAAGTACCTTGGCCTTCTCCAATTCTTTTTGTATCTTGACGTTTCGCCGTTTCGTCTCTGCTTTTTTGGCACGCTCACCCGAACAGGCTGCAGTTAGTGCTTGATAACTTGTAAGAGTAACATCCCCCGGACAATATTCGCTCTCTGAAAAAAAGCCTATCTTGCAGTTTAGGTGCTTTTCCAAGTCTATTTTGGATTGAACCACTAGATCGCTACCGGACGTTACGAGCCATACCGGATAGTGTCCAATAGCATTAACGACTGCGCCCATGATGGCCGTTTTGCCCGAGCGCATAGGGGCCATGAGCACCCCATAGCGGTACTTCAAGGCACGCTTTACGGCGCGAATCTGGAAAGAATCAAGCGTCAGGTCTGCTACCTCGATCTTCCCCTTGGGGGCGCATTCGTTGGCGTACACAATATTTACTTCGTAGTCTTGTTTCTTGAGGTAATTGCTCAACCGGTGGAGGCATCCTAGGGGCAATTCCTGATTACGTTTTACCAGGCAGATCGATCCGTCCCATCCCATGAGCCTGTGTTGGCGAGTGTACTGATAGCCCGGCACTGTAAAGGTAAAGGTCCTCTTCAGCTCGCGCAAAACCGCTAAAGGCAAGTCCGGTTTTATACAGAGCTGTGTAGCTCCTACAAATAGTGTTAATTGCACAGGGGTTCCTCAAACCAGCGGTACGATTTTTCCTGTTCGAAACTCTTGTTCCTTTTTACGTAGAATCTTTATATTATGGCGACGGAGACTGTCAACCCCTAAATGCAAAGATTTGAACGTGCTCCTGTGGTGGTGGTATACAAAGGTACCTAAACTGATCATGAGGCGATACCCATACGCACGTAAGCGCATGGAATACTCATCGTCGTCACCCAGGCCGATATTAAATTCTTCGCAAAGGTTGCCTATTTTCTTAAATGTCTCACGCCGAAACGCTGCGCAAAAAAAGGAAAGTGGCAAAGAACCAATGTCGATGTACTTATCCTGGAAGTTCTGTTCCAGTTGTTTATTGTATAACTTAATATCGTTGTGGGTCATTGGAAGAGAAAGATTCCAGCGCATGTTGAGATTGTTGGCCTCTTGCCAGGCGATCCGGCTTTGAGTTACAGGGCCAACCGCGCCAACTTTGTGATTCACCTTGAGAGGCTTAATCAGCTTTTTCTCCCAGTTTTCGGTTACCTCGGTGTCGTTGTTTAGCAGAATAACATAGTCACCTTTAGCCTCAGCGATTCCTTGATTTACTGCTTTTACGAAGCCCAAGTTGCGAGAGTTGTGAACTAGCTTGCACTGCACATTGGGTCGTGTTGCTTGCCGCTTTATTTCTGCAAATTGCTTAGGACTGCTCCCATTGTCTACCCAAATGATTTCATGCGGAGTCGCTGTGCAAGCTCGAATAGATCGCAGACACTGCACAGTCTTTTCGGCCTCATTCACGGTCGGTATGATAATGCTAATAATGGGCGGAGTACTAGACATGCTTTGGGGCTCCGTGCTTTTCTAATAAAGCATCTTTCAGTTTTCGATATGCTTTTGAGTCTGCCCCGCCCATGTGCTGGATTAAATCGGCTGGGGAATAGAAGCCGATCCAATACCCGTAGGCTTTAGCCCTTTTTGTTATTAGGTAATCTACACCGTACAAAATTCCTTCTGGATGCCCGCCCAACTCCAAGAACAACTTTCTAGGCGAAAGTCGACAAGCTCCGTTTACCAGCCAAGGAGAAGTATTGTAGCTTATGAATACTTCTCCGTCAACCGTTTCCACACGTTTTCCGTAGGGATCGTTGTACAGCTTCATTCCGGAACGACGTGCAAAGGACCCGTTAGTCCAGGGCATGTCCCAAGCCAGGTACGCTAATTTAGGTTCGTCTACGGTCTCGAAAGTACGAACGATACGTTGAGCAAAGTTAAGCGGCGGCAAAATATCGTCATCTATTTTTAGAATGTATTCCCCCGTAGCTTTTTCGGCTAGGAAATTTATTGCTTCCATTCCAAAGTTCTTTTCTGAGGCATGCACGCTTGTAACGCGGCAATCGGCAGTACCGTAGTTTTCTAGCCAATCGTAGGTACCATCATCAGATCCATTGTCCCAAATTAATACTTCGTGGTCTATCTTGCCAATACGATCAATAATCACAGGTACAAATTTCTCGGTCAATTTTAGGCGATTGAACGTGAGGATGAGCACCGAAACTTTTTTCACCGAATAGCCTCGACGTTCAAGCTGATTAGAACTCCATCCTCTTTGTTCATATGCGGTATGTAGGCTTGGGAATAATCATCAAAGCCTGCAAGCTCTCCAATGAAAACCTCGCGCCAGTCCCATACTCGCACTGAGCTGAAGCCTACCTTAAACAGCCGATTTGAAAGCTTTCGGTAATCGTATAGGCATTTATGCTGCAGCCAGTAATCCCCAAGGATATCACTTCCCTTGGTGCACCAATGCCCAAAAATAGGGCCTGAAATTAATTTAAGTGGATCCGCGCAGAGATCATGGTAGCTCTGATATACTTCG
>Ga0315291_10002618_pt1 | contig 23482 bp, 20 predicted proteins | sample YL17G12_20_MG_FD_203070 | JGI IMG/M metagenome (GOLD analysis project Ga0315291, IMG submission 203070) | Sediment microbial communities from Yellowstone Lake, YNP, Wyoming, USA - YL17G12_20 | ecosystem: Environmental > Aquatic > Freshwater > Lake > Sediment | place: USA: Wyoming | collected... | reverse complement strand
TCAAGCACAGTCTACTTCGGTTCGGTGCAGTCGCGTTCGTTGGCACCGGAACACTCTTTCGCGGCCAAGTTCACTCAGGTGATAGAGAAACTCGGCGTAGAGAATAGGATCAAGGACAAGTCTGTCCTCATCAAGATGCATTTGGGTGTAAATGTCGGCTTCAGCACAGTCAACCCGTTCCTTGTGGGCCTGTTGGTGTCCAAAATACGGAAAGCTGGCGGGAGACCATTCATAGCGGACAGCCTCGAGTGCTTCAAGGGCGCCACGTCCCGGGGATACACGCCAGAGGTCTTGGGGTGTCCCGTCTTCCCTATCGCGGGGCCAACTGACAACTACTTTGTGAGGAGAGAGCTGAAATACAAGAACGTCGACGAGGTGGAACTGGGCGGCCTGTGCAAGGACGCTGAGGTCATAGTCACGCTCTCTCACGCGAAGGGGCACAACACCGTGGGATTCGGGGGAGCCATCAAGAATCTCGCGCTGGGCAGTTTCACGACCCGAACCAGATCGAAGATGCATAGTGTCATGCAGTACGACAAGTACTGGTCCCCCGAAAAGTGCAGTGATCCGGAGCTTCATGTCGGTGCATGTCCCTATGGCGCGATCTCGATCAGCAAGAAGACCAAGGGCGTCAGGATAGAGTTCGACAGCTGCAATCAATGTAGAAGATGCGTCGAGGGCAACCCCCATGGTTGCTTGGAGATTAATCCCGCGAACTTCCACGCGTTCCAGGAACTGATGGCCCTCACCACGAGGGAGGCGCTCGCCAACTTCAGCAAGGACGATAGGTTCTTCATCAGTGTAGCCACTGACATCATGCCCGTCTGCGACTGCTGGGGGATAACAACTGGCTCTGTCTTGGAAGACCTTGGCGTGCTCGGGTCAACAGATCCCATTGCCTTGGACAAGGCGACGCTGGACATGTTGGCGAGCAAGAGTCTAATCAAGGAAAATGTTCCCCAATCCATGGAGATCATCGAAGGAGACGGTCTGCATCCCTTCCAGAGGATACACGGGCCATACAAGGACCCTTACGCAGTGATCGAGTATGCCAGCAGACTGGGGCTGGGCTCGCGGGAATACACTATAGAGGAGGTTATTCCTCAGGAGAAAGAACACAGGTTCTCACATGCCAAGTTCCCTAAGCTTGCCCAGAGAAGCAATGTTACGAGAAATGACTGAACTAGATCGGACGGTTCAGGAAGCTTGGTGTGGTCATAGACATGGAATCTCCTGAGGAGTTCGAGCACAAGCTCAAACGATTCATCGAGTCAAACGGGATCGATGCAGAGCAGCTGATCTTCGAGAGTTCTGTTCACACGGTGGAAGAGGCAGCTGTCGCCCTCGGGCGCAGTGCATCCGACCTCATAAAGAGCATGGTCTTGATTCAGCAGGGCAAGATCTTCGTGGCGATAGTGTCGGGAACCGATCGGGTCAGTCCTCGAAAGATCGGAGCGCTAGTCGGATTTCCGGCACCGCGCGCCGCCACTCCCAGAGAAGTGTTGGAGCACACAGGCTACCCCGTCGGAGGAGTCCCACCATTCGGTTATGGTGCTGCAGTCTTCATAGATCCCAGAGTACTTGACAAAAAGATGGTGTTCGGTGGCGGGGGATCACCTAGGGCCCTCCTAAAGGTGCAACCAACCGATCTGCTGCGCGTGACCAAGGGAACCGTTGTCGACGTGCGTGAGACCAGTGAATTGTGAGGATAGGACCGATTCACTCCAGAGAGGAAAACCTGATGACTTGCGATCAAGACGAACGGCGAGTCAATGGAAGACGACTCCTTCTACCCTTCAACTTCTCGATGTCGCTTGACGGAAGAAGAGGACACAGCTTGCGAAAAAGGAGAGGCGGATGATCGCTGTGCCCCCGCATCTCGAAATCGAATACTTATATACGTAAAACAGCCTCCTTATGCAGGTGCATGCAAAAATGATGAAAAATAGCACCAGAATCATTTCGACTGCTCTAATCGCACTACTTGCTGGCGGAATGGCCTTTGCTTTCATTCCAGCACAAGCTGCCCTAGTCTACAATGAAGGCGGAGAACTCAAGGTGGGTGTTCCGAACGCTGCCAACGCACCGTTGATGACAGTAAAGCTACTTGTCACCGTTGGCAACAACCCGATCTCAGTGGGAGCGAGAGACATAATCTACAGCCTCGCATTCCAGTGTCTGGCTGCTACTCTGCCAAACGGCACATATGTCCCCTTGCTAGCAACCAACTGGTCCGCATCCTCCGATGGCCTTGTCTACACGTTCAATCTCAGAAACGCAAAATGGAGCGATGGGATCCAGTTCAACGCCACCGATGTCCTTTACACATTTCAGGTGTACAATTCCTCAGTCAGGCTCGACGAGTTCGCGATCTGCCCATACGTCTCTAGGATCGACATACTCAATGCGACCGGTATCAGGTTCACATTGAAGCAGGCATTCGGTCAATGGCTCGACTACTTCCTCACCTACGTTTGGATAGTCCCGAAGCACGAGTTCTTGACCCCTGCAGCTCAGACAGGCTCTGACGGTTACAACAAGAGTTTCACGATTGGCACTGGTCCCTTCCAGGTCGCGAACTTCAGGCCGGGTGACACCAACATACACTTGGTGAGGAATCAATACTACTGGGGAGGCACACCACACCTTCAGAACATAACAATCATGTTGCTTAACCCTGACGCAAACATCCCGGGGCTTCTTCAGACGAAACAGCTCGACCTCGTACAGCTTACCGGTGGAACCATGGTACCTGCAATCATCTCACAATCAAACTGCACTGTCGACATCTACCCGAGTCAGGCATTCGTGGGTGACCAGGAAGTTGGAGCAGGTGTTGTACTCTTCAACTGCCTGAGAGCTCCCTACACTGATCCGCTAGTGAGAAAAGCCATCGCGCTGAGCATAGATACGCCAGCTGTCGTGAACTATGCACTAGGAGGGTACGGCGCAGTTGCCAGCCCTGGTGGTCTGCCAGCAGACTTGACGAAATGGGTACCATCAGACTTGGCACCATGGACACGCAGCATAGCTCAGGCACAATCGTTGCTGCAGCAAGCCGGGTTCATCAAGGGAGCGGACGGCTTCTACACCTTCGCGAACGGCACTCAGTGGAGACCTGTCATGACTCTGAGGGCGAGAGGTCCGTCAACGGTCATCGCTGCAATAATAGACCAGAACCTGAAGGAAGTAGGAATCAACGTCCAGACCCAAGTACTCGCCTCTGGAACTGTGGTCAATAGCTGGTACTACGGGACCTACGAGTTCTCAATACTGACGACAAACAGGCCCACGTTCCCTGACTTCATCCTGAACATCTTCAGAGACAACCCAGGAGGGGTCTCGCCAATTGGCGTCTATCCAGCCTCGGACTACCACGGTTGGTGCAGATGGGCTAGCGCGGAGCAGACTCAAGCACTCGCTGATGCCAGAACGGCAACGACATATGCCGGCCAGTTCACCCAGTTCGCCATCGCTCAGAGAGTCGTCGCGGATGAGGTTCCATATTTCACGCTCTACTACCAACAGACTCTGTGGGCCCGCAGGACTGACACCTTCGAGGGATACGACACGCCAGTCAGCCAAGGCTTCATGCTCCCGATGGCCGGACTCGCCATGGCCCTACACCTACCGAGCCACGAGGTCACCCCGCCGCCTGACAACACGATGTTGTACGTTGGAGGAGCCCTCGCGATCGTCGTGGTGGCAGCAGCTCTCTACTTCCTAACAAGAAAGAAATAGGCGCAGTCGAAAGAGAAAGAAGAAATGATCACGGCAAGGTATCTCGTCAGGAGGACTTTGAACTCAGTCCTGGCCTTCGTCGTAGCGGTCGTGTTCATCTTCATCATCCCGAGGCTGATGCCCGGAAGCCCGACGGACCAGTTTGCGTCCCAATACAGGCTTCCCGGGCCAGTCGTTGCGGAACTGAAGGAGATGTTCGGCTTGGACAAGTCGATCGAGACGCAATTCGTGCTCTACATCAAGAACGTCTTGCTCACTTTCCCGCCGAATTTCGGCCTGTCCTACAACTTCTACCCCGCGACCGTTTGGTCCCTTCTGGCTCAGGCCTTGCCGTGGACCATTTTTCTTCTGGGCACCTCTTCGATACTAACCGCTATTCTGGGAGTTGCACTCGGCATGATGTCCGCATGGTATAGAGGATCAAAGCTCGAGGCGTTCATTTCATCGAGCTCAATGTTCATGCTGAGTGTGCCGTACTTCTGGGTAGCGATGATCTTAGTTTTGTTTTTCGGCGTGTTCTTGAGATTGTTCCCGTTCGCCGGGGCAGTTTCTCCTAGCGCCGTATACAACGGGTTCAGCATCCCCTGGCTGTTTGACGTATTGTATCATGGTGCACTGCCCGTCCTGACTCTAACCATCGGTTCCTTCGCGAGCTACACACTGATCATGAAAGACAACATGATGGCAACTCTGGGCGAGGACTACATCCTGACTGCCGAGGCGAAGGGAGTCAAGAGGGAGGACATAATGATCAAGCACGCAGCCAGAAACGCTGTGTTGCCGGTGATGACCCTTTTCGTGCTCCGCCTCGGATTCTTGGTAGGCGGGTCCATTCTCACCGAGACCGTCTTCAGTTATCCAGGAATAGGGCTTCTGCTCTACGGTGCGGTCACAGGGCTAGACTATCCGCTGATTCAAGGTGCGTTCTTTGTGTTGGCATTCACTGTCATTCTCTCGACTCTGGTGGCCGACATCCTGTACACGGTCCTAGATCCTAGGATAAGGTATTGACGGGATGGCTGTAATGCCGAGTGAAACGACGCAAGGTTCGGTCAAGAGGAAGAGCGGATTCGGCGTCACCGTCTTTGCAGTAGACGTGTGGAATCACAGGAGAGGAAGAATAGGAGTTCTAATTGCGGCCTTCTTTCTAGCGATTGCATTGTTTGCACCTTGGCTAGCGCCGTACAACCCGTACAAGTTCGGAGCTCTCCCCTATCTGCAGCCGACGCTGGAGCACTTACTCGGCACGGATGGAATCGGTAGAGACATCCTGAGTCAGCTCCTTTGGGGAACGAGGATATCACTCTTGATAGGGTTCGTAGTAGCTGTCTCAGTCATAGTCATAGGTGCTTCCATCGGTCTCGCTGCGGCCTACTACGGAGGCCTCATGGATGAGCTTCTGATGCGCTTCACGGATGAGCTGATGGTCTTGCCGAGTCTACCTCTAATGATCTGGATGGCGACCATGCTCGGACAAAGCATGTGGAACACCATTATCGTGCTTGCTGTCTTCGGGTGGCCCTCAATGGCAAGGATGGTTCGATCCGAGACCCTCTCAGTCAAGCAAAGGCCGTTCGTGGATGCTGCACGGGTTTCTGGGGCATCCGACCTCAGGATAATGGCACAGATAATACTGCCGAATGTCGCCCCTTTGATAGTGGCAAACGGGATACTATCCATAATCTCGGCCATTCTGGGTGAAGCCTCTCTGAGCTTCCTAGGACTCGGAGATCCATTCAACATGAGCTGGGGGACGATCCTATATTTCGCCCAGATTGAGGGCGCCTTCTATAACAACGGTTGGGCTTGGATCTTGGCACCAGGCCTCAGCATAGCCGCGATAGGTTTGGCCATCACCTTCATCGGATCGGCGATCACAGACATAGCGAACCCGAGGTTGAGATCCACTTGATGTCATCGGAGCCCATAGTCGATGTCTTGAACCTCAGGGTCAGCTTCTGGGCGCGAAGGGGCGAGGTGAAGGCAGTCGATGACGTGAGCTTGCAGGTGAAGAAAGGAGAGATCATGGGACTGGCGGGCGAATCCGGCTGCGGCAAGTCAACGACCGGCCTCGCCCTGATGCGTCTGATAAAGCCTCCTGGCGAGATCAAGGACGGACGAATCATCTTCGACGGGGGCACTGACATCCTTTCCCTAAGTGAGGAAGAACTGCGGTCTTTCAGATGGAGGAAGATATCCATGGTATTCCAAGGGGCCATGAACAGCCTCAACCCAGTCATGACCATCGGATCTCAGATAGCAGAGGCGATTAGCGCGCACGAAAGCGTCGAGGGGAAGGACATGGAGGAAAGAGTCGCCAAATTGCTTGAGCAGGTCGGCGTTGATGCTTCACGCTCCAAGGACTATCCCCATGAGTTCAGCGGAGGAATGCGACAGAGGGCAGTCATCGCGATGGCGTTGGCGCTCAGCCCAGAGTTGTTGATTGCGGACGAGCCGACGACCGCGTTGGACGTCGTCGTGCAGAGGCAGATCTTGGATCTGATGATAGACATGCAGAAGAGACTCAACCTCTCGATGATGTTCATCACACACGACTTGGTGGCTCTATCTGAGTTCAGCGACAAGGTCTCGATAATGTACGCAGGCAGGATTGCCGAGGTGGCGCCGACCTCGGAACTCTACGAGTCCCCCCTCCACCCCTACACTCAAGGCTTGCTCGAATCACTTCAGGGAATCGCGACCCCGGGCAAGAAGCTCTGGTCCATACCTGGGGCTCCACCTGACCTCGCGGCTGTGCCCAAGGGATGCAGGTTCAGGCCCAGATGCAGGTACGCTTTTGACAGGTGCGTGGTTGAAGAGCCGGAGCTGTTGTCTCCGAAGGAGGGCAGGTCAGTGGCATGTCATCTGGTGAACAAGTAACCATGTCGACGACAGCGTCAAGCGAGACGAAGGTGACCCCGCCGATGCTCTCAGTGAAGGATCTGTACGTGCACTTTCCTGTCTCTCGAAGTCTCAACCTCTTTGCGAAGAAGAGGTCAGTGAAAGCAGTGGACGGGATCTCGTTCGACCTCGCGAAGGAGGAAACCATGGCCTTGGTGGGGGAAAGCGGATCCGGAAAGACCACCACGGGTAGGGTCATAGCCAAACTCACGCAACCCACGGGCGGGTCGGCCGAATTCGAGGGTGCTGACATACGGAAGCTCAACGGCAGCGAGCTCAAGGACTACAGGAAGAGAGTCCAGATGATGTTCCAAGATCCATATGAGTCGCTGAACCCTCGTGCTGCGATCGTGGATCAAGTTGGGCTTCCACTGGTGGTCTTCAGCATGGTGAAGACGAGACAAGAAAAGGAGGACGTCGTTTCTTCCCTCTTGGATAAGGTTGGGCTCAGCCACGGGGATATCCTCTACAAGTACCCGCACCAGCTCAGTGGGGGCGAGAGGCAGAGGGTCTCAATAGCTAGGGCAATCGCGACCAATCCCGAGCTTATTGTGGCGGATGAGCCGGTCTCCATGCTCGATGTTTCGGTGAGGGCAGGAGTCCTGAACCTCATGCAGGAACTGGCAACCACTTATCATCTGTCATACCTTTTCATAACGCACGACCTCAGTGTCGCGAAATACATGGGCAGGAGAATGGCCGTCATGTACTTGGGTAAGGTGTTCGAGCTTGGCCCGACCGCCGACATCACGTCAAAGCCGATCCATCCTTACACACAGATGCTTCTTGAGGCAACACCGAAGATTGGCCCCAAGAGCGTTGGAGGGGTAGGAGCTCGCGGGGAGATCCCTTCTTCGATCGACGTGCCACCGGGCTGCAGATTCCATCCGAGGTGTCCATACGCGACTGACATCTGCGAATCCGAAATCCCTCCGCTCAGGAATCTGATGGGGGCTCACTCCGTTGCCTGTCACTGGGCGGAGAAGTTCGTTTAAATCCGGAGCCCTGCCGTATCGCTCAGCTTGGGGGTCCTCCTCACTCCTATAATCAAGAGGAAGGTCATGCGGCTTAGAGACCTCTCAGGAAGATCGCTTGCAGTTGACGCGAACAACGTGCTCTACCAGTTCTTAGCATTGATTCGAAAACCGGACGGCAGCCTGTTGACCGACTCCCAAGGAAGAGTGACCTCGCACCTGATAGGGCTATTGTTCAGGACGACACGGCTGATTACGGACTACGGAATGAAGCTGGCGTTTGTCTTCGACGGCAAGCCTCCTTCGTTGAAGGGAGCTGAACTGGAGAGGAGGAGAGAAGTGCGCGAGAAGGCGCTGGCGCAATGGCAGGATGCGAGAAAAGCCGGGGACTACGCCAAGGCTTTCTCCAAGGCCGTCGCATCAAGTAGACTCTCCCGCCTGATGGTGGAGGACGCAAAGAGGTTGCTTGACTTGATGGGACTCCCCAGCGTCCAAGCCCCTTCAGACGCAGAAGCTCAGGGATCTCACATGGCCTCCAAGGGAGACGTATGGGGAGTAAACAGCCAAGACTACGATTCGCTGTTGTACGGTGCTCCCAGATTGGTACGTTACATCACGATAACCGGGAAGGAGTATCTGCCAAGCAAGGGAAGATCGAGACGGCTGCTGCCGGAGCTGATAGAACTGAGATCGGTGCTGGAGGATCTCCAGCTGTCGAGGAGTTCACTGATTGACCTGGCGGTGCTCGTCGGGACGGACTTCAACGAAGGAGTCCGCGGCATCGGGCCAAAGAAGGCGCTCACGCTTGTTAGGAGATACGGATCGATAGAAGCTATGCCGGGCGACGTCTTGGCCAAGGTCACTGCGAACCTGGAACAGGTGAGGAAGACCTTCCTAGAGCCGGAGGTAACAGATGAGTACGGGCTGACTTTCCGAAGGCCGGATGAGGAAGGTCTGCTGGAGTTCCTCTGCCGTGACCGAGGGTTCTCACCGGAGAAAGTCCGGGCAGTCGTCAAGCGGATCAATGCAGCTAGCCTTCGTGACCAATCCTCTTTGGCCACTTGGATGTCTGGAGGTTGATGCGCCTCCCTTCACGGATTCGATGTGTCCCTCGTGACCGCGGGATCGGACTATTTTGCTGACAGTTCTTTGGCCCTTTCGGTGAGTTCCTGCCTCTTCCAGGCTATGTCTTTCGGGATCAGATAGGAGGTCAACCACAGCAGGACAGCACATAGCGCCCAAGTGATCGTGACTATGATCAGTATCGCTGCCTCAAGCCCAAACATGTCTGCAAGATAGCCGGTCAAGAGGGGTGCAGATGCCGAGCCGATGTTCTCGAAGAAAACCTGCAGCGAAAGTGCACTGCTTCTCACTCCTGGCAGCGCGACATCTTGGATAGAGGCAGAGACGTTCGGGCCGGCCATCGGGATGAAGAAGCCAGTCAGTCCACCTAGAACTAGGAAAAGACCCAGACCGCCCCTGACCGCAACGGTGGCGTCGAACAAGACCAGTCCAACTGCGACCGCTACAGCAGCGAACATCGTCCTACCCTTGAGAGATCTCTTGAAGGCCCAATCTCCTCCGATGCCCGACACTATGTTCCCTCCCACCATGGCTAGGAGTGCCACGAGCATCACAATCAACTGCTCGTCAGCTGTGAAGCCTCTGATCTGTGCCATGTATAGCATCAGCCAGTATGATAGTATCTGCCACGGGAACACCCCGAAGAACCCCTGCGTGAACAGCAGTATGACTGACTTTCTCTCGAAGAGCTTCCTGACCGATTGAAGAGAGAAGGTTTCCTTCAGCTTGTCCTTGACCTCTGCCAACTCAGGCTCGGTCACACCTCTGGGTTTGTCCTTGATTGTCAAGAAGATGACGGCGGCCAAGATCAGCCCTGGCACTGCTGTGACGATGAACGCGTTTCTCCAGCCAAGGGTCGTCCCTGCTATGGTTCCGATGATCACGCCCAGGAGCGTCCCAAATGCGGTCGAAGTGTTGACGAATCCCACCGCAGTCGCTCTCTTCTCAGGGGGGAAGCAGTCGCTCAGAAAGGAGTAGACCCCGCTGTAGGATTCGTTGTCTATTCCAGTTAACGCTCGGGTGATCACAAGCTCTGTGAAGTTCCTTGAGAAGGTCGACAGAATCGTCGTTACTCCCCATATGGCGCTTGCGAGCGCGACCAACGGCGGCCTCGCGAACCTGTCAAAGACATAGCCCCAAACTGGCATGAATATCACAGCCACGATCACGGAGCCCGTCTGGATTGCGCCCAACTGCGTGTACGATAGGTTGAACTCAGCTTGGATCAGGCCCAACAGGGGAGATATCAGGAACTTGTCCGCGTTGTGCAGCATCATGAACAGAAAGAACATGAAGGCCACATACCACGCTTCGCGAGGGATTTTCACGGACTTCTCTTGGCCCATGGACATATGTCCTGTGTCTGCGAATTTAAGATTCATGGATGCAGGGGCTGATCGCCTTCGAAGTGCCCTAGACTCATGTCGCCATTTGACACGCCAGCATTCGACTGGAGGCACCAGTCAAGACTAAAAAGGTCACAATGATTGCTACAAGTGATGACGACTGTCGAAAAGATCAGGGTTCTTGTCTGGTCTGAGTTCACTGAGCCTAAGGAGGTCTATCCTGAAGGGATTCACGGGGAGGTCGCTTCGTTCCTCAACTTGCATCCCAACATTACTGCCAGGACTTCGCAGCTCTCTGAGGTCGCATATGGTCTCAGTCAGGAGGCTCTAGACGGAACTGACGTGCTGTTCTGGTGGGGGCACGCGAAGCACAACGAAGTCGGCGATGATGCGGTCGAGAGGGTGGTGACCCGCGTGAGGGATGGAGGGATGGGTTTCGTTCCGATACACTCGTCACATTTCTCAAAACCGTTCATTGCGCTTATGGGGACCAAGTGCTCCCTAGGGAGCTGGGACGAGGACGGTCTGCCGGAGCGGGTTCATGTCGAGACCCCCGGCCACCCGATCTCGAAAGGGATCCGAGACTTCATCATAGAGCGCACTGAAACCTATGCTGAACCCTTCGATGTTCCGGCGCCCAAGGATGTCGTCTTCACGTCCGTTTTCCACGATGGAACGAGGTTCAGGTCTGGGCTCACTTGGGAGATAGGCAAGGGCAGGATATTCTACTTCAGACCAGGCCACGAGACCTACCCTATCATGATGAACCCAAGCGTCCGACGGATCCTCACGAACGCAGCTCTTTGGGCCGCACGGAGGGTCTAGTTGTGCAAGGGTTCGTACGCACAGATGCGAATCCACATCGACGGACAATCATTCCAGACGCTGGACCAGCTCAAACAGCACACGGGGTGAATTCCTGCGGCTTGAGTGTCTGAGCCTTGAAGTCAGGTCGCCTGTTGCTTTGCCATAGCCGACATGTCACTTGTCAGCAGGAGTGACTATCTGATTTGCGGCAGTACTGGTGCTCTCTGGAATGCCTCGGCATACTTCGACCCTGCCTCAACTCCTCTCACTATCGCCAGCGCCTCGACGTATTCCATGATCCTGGGGAACGCTGTCAGTTGTGAGGCGTACAGTGACATTGCTCTCTTCTTCTTCTCCATGAATTGCGTCATGTCCACGAGGAAGGATGGAGATGTGAAGAGATCCCACACTTCGAAGTAGTACACGGACGAAGTTCTCCACGGTTTTCCCAGATCTAGGTAGTAGAGTTGCGAGGCATGCCAGGCAGCCTCGGTAGTTGTGGATGATACTGATGCATGAAGGTGATGCCTGTCCTGTGGAGCGTGAGTGAAGACCAAGTCGGGCCTGAAATCCCTCATTTCCTTTACGAGCTTCTTTACTACATCTCTTCTATCGGCAACGTCACGTATGCCCCAGCTCTCATGCGCGAACCCCAAGTACTTCGAGACCTCCTCCAGCTCCCTATATCTTACATCCTGTCCTTGCGTTTCATCGAGAACGCCTCTGACGCTTTCCCCTCCTAGGTGAAACACGATGACTTTCACAGTCTTTCCTTCGGAATGAAGCTTGCTAATGGTCCCTCCTGTGCCGATTATCTCGTCGTCAGGGTGTGCAACGACCACAAGAACCTTGCTCGGCACACTCTCCATTACACTAGCCGTGAAACTTGGCGGAGGATAAAAACTCGCAGACGAGACGCTGTCAAGCGGTGAAGAGGGTTATATCATCACGAGCGCCGGTCATGACAACGGGCTTGGAGCGATTCTGGAGGTTCACGCCGAGGTTCGGCCCTGAGTGGGGATCAGGTGGTGTGTTCGGTCTGAGGTACCACAAGGGAACTCTCTACTTCAATCTCGCATTCGAGGCCGAGGCGCATTTCGTGAAGGGGAAAGAGGTCAAGGTCTACCACTATGATCTGGTGGGCCCCGGCCCAGCCTCGGGCGGCGACACGTACAACGCGGTCGCGGCAGTCGATGACGACATCTACTTCGGCGGATGGGTGCACACCCCTGCCGTCATCTCGAAGGAGGAAGGGACACTGCATTTCTACAACAAGTTCTCTCACGTTCACAAGTACAACGTACAGGACGACGAGGTCAGCCTTCTGTGGAAGGAAGGAGCAGGTGACAAGCTCGGTTGGGTCGGCGAAGTATCCGAGATCCTGCACAACCCCGTGCAAGATGAACTGCTACTCGCAAGGGCAGATGGGGACAGGAACCTCGGCATATACAACCTCTCGCTCCGCGACAACCATGTGGAGAGAATATCCGAGGACCCGGGTCTGCACGGGACGGTCTTCATGGACCACGCCGCATTCAACACGGGTGGCCTCTTCATGGACGGTGCTCAGCTGATCAACCTACATGACCACCGCACGAAGAGATACGATTTCGACCTCAGCGGGAAGGCATCTAGGGATGGTGGATCGACTTCGTTGACTTTCGTGGGCAGTCTGTCTTCAGCTTTTGGGAGGCTGTTCGCTTTCGTCAGGAGTGGCATTGTCGTCGGGGATCCTCTATCGGGCTCTGAAGAAGATGCGTTCTCCTTCGTCAGGTTGTTCGACTTCCCTGGCTGTCAGGTCTCGCCCTTCAGGACGAACTCATTGCCGGTTGGAGGAGGCATTCTCACCGCGTACAATTCCCTGCCTGACACATTGGGATTGAGCAGGGCTCCAATAGTCATGCCGTCCGTGCTGGTGTACGTGACACCTCCATCAGTGAGGGTGGTGGCAACTTTGGGATCCAGAGTGACATCTCTGGAGAGCTGCTCCTCGAAACTCCTCGTTGCGGGAAACACTATGCCCAACGTCTCATCGTACAAGACCACTGCCTTGGATTCCGGACACAGGGACATACTGCAGCTGAGTCCAGATATCCTGAGCAAACATCCTCCACCACTTGACATCGCGTTGACCGCAACTGACCTCGGGACCTCTCACTGGGGTGGAATACCCCTAAGCGGGTACCGGAAGACGAGAATGACAGTTCGGGCAACGAAAGCGAACACCCTTGAGGTATTCGAGTATGACCTTTCGCTTCCTAGTCAACCGGAGGTTCAACGGGAGACGGTGAAGCTGTCACAGGGCAAGAACAACGGCGACCTGAGCAGCTTTGACGGCATAGTTTCGTTTAGGTTCGCGGAAGCAGATCCGCAGGCGAGGATCGGCATACACCTCTCATAGGCGCGCGCCGTTGCTTGGAAGCTGTGAGAAAGATGCTCGCTTATATCGGCAAGTCTGGTGACCCGATGTATGAAGTCTGAGGAGCACAAGTCCCTGTACTTCAAGAAGGCAGGGGAGGAAGCCACGGAGATGTTGTTCAAGTTTGTCAAAGACTGCGCGAAGAAGCGAGGCATCAAGGACCTCGTGGTTGCTTCGACGACCGGAGCGACGGGAGCAAAAGCCTCGAAGATCTTCAAGGGGCTCAACCTGGTCGTCGTAACACATCACTCTGGGTTCGCGAAATCCGGCGAAACTGAACTCACCGAGGAGCATCGAAAGGAGATGTTGGCAAACGGAGCCAAGATCGTGACGGGAACTCACGCTCTCAGTGGCGTGGAGGGAGCGATCAGGAGGAAGTTCAATACCCTTGAGCCGATGGAACTTGTGGCCAGCACTTACAGGACCTTCGGGCAGGGCACGAAAGTCTGCGTTGAGATAGCGTTGATGGCAGCCGACGCTGGCTTTCTCCCGGTAGACAGAGATGTCATCTCGATGGCGGGTACAGGGAAAGGCGCCGATACTGCCCTTCTTCTGAGGCCCGCGAACTCCTCCAATTTCTTTGATCTGAAGATACGAGAGGTTATCGCGAAACCATCAGACTTCTGACACACAGCTTGGGGTCACAGCCCGGCCATCAAGCACCCCAACAAGGATCGTGGCAGCACTACTGAGTCCCTTGTTGTCTGAACCACAGTCCGATTGTCTTACGTTTCGATTCACGCCGTCAAGTCTTATCTATCCATGGTCCCAGTGTATGCTCCAGTCATGGCTGAGAGAGTGGCTCTAGGTGTGATCCTCATGCTCACGGTAGTCCTCATTGGCCCATGGGTCGGACCTGCCTCAAGTCAAGCCGTTTCGTTGTCAGTCCCGATCTCAGCGACTCCGGTAGTGGGTCTCTCTGATTCATGCTGGTCGGATGCACATGTGATTTCGTTCCCGAGGGCTTCGGGGACCGGAAACGTCACGGTCTGGCTCAAGTACGATTGGTTGAACCGTTCATTCTGCCTCCGGTTTCGTGGACCAGACGACACCTATGACTCGTCCGACTCATTCAGCATACGTCTCGATGCGGGAGTCGTTGGTAGAGAACTAGACGCGAACTGTCGGTGGTTCTACATCAACAGAGGCGGAAGCCCATGGGTTCACGAGTACAACGTGAGTTCGAGGTCTTGGCATGTGGTACGGTACAGATGGACTGCATGGTGTTCGAATGGGTCCAACTACTGGGAAGCAGCCTTTTCGATACCGTTGCAACTGGCGAGGAACCAGACCGTGGGACTCTGTCTGTGGCAGCAGGACGTGAGCCTACCGCCTAGAACATGGAGAGTGTCTAATCCCTACCCAGCCGGTTCGGCCGCAGACGTGCCGATCACTTGGGCCAGCGTGGGCCTGGACAGGCGAACGAACCTCACTCTTTCTGTATCTCCCGGGGATGTGGAATTCGATCCGGTGCTTCGCAGACCCAATACAGAGGTCGTAGTCTCAGGGTCACTGGCTCCAAGCATTGTTACTGCCATCACCATCACGTACACCCGACCGGACGGTTCCATATACACAACAAGCTCCATGACAAATGGATTTGGGGAATTCGGAGAGACGTTAGTCCCCGATATGGCCGGAACTTGGCTGGTGCGCGCCTCGTGGGAAGGGAACTCGGAATTGGACCCGTCGACCAGTGAGCAGGTTCAGCTTCACGTCTCATACGGTTGGCTGACTGTTGCAGTGATCGCAGCGGGAATAGCCTTGGTGGCATTTGTGGGAGCTTTCATTTGGAAGAAGCGGAGTTCACGGGCTCTACCGCCGCCTCCGCCCCCTTAGCCCCAGCTTCGACTGCTCCGGTTGAACTAGGACAGGGCAACCCTCAAGGTCTTGATCTCATTAGGGCGAAGCTTGAACAAGAGGCGGCGTTTCTCCCTCTTCAAGTCAGAGATTCTTCTCTCCATTAGGTCAGTCACCACTGCTTTCTTTATCGGTCGGTCGAAATACAGTACGGTCTTGGCCCCTTGGCCAGTGGCGTCGTACACCCTGACCATGAGGTCATCTGAGTCTTCTGCGAACTTCGCGCAGGAGATGACAACGTTGTCTGGTGACACCCTGATGAAGCTGTCGCTCTCGGGCCTGGATCCACTAGTGTTCCCTTTCTGAGCAACCACAAAGGCTTCGAGCGGGTGGTTAATCTCGTACCCTCTCCTGAACGTCAATGCCTTCTTCCAGTCTCCTTTGTGCGGGTAGAGAGAATAGAGCATCTCGTGCTTCCCTAGGTCAGGGGTCGGGTCCGGGTTATAGCCGCTCCTCACGAGTGTGATTCTCATCGTGTTCCCACTCACGTCGAAGCCGTACTTGCAGTCGTTAAGCAGGCTGAGCCCGTATTCGTTGTCTGACACGTCAATCCATCTCAGAGCCGGGACCTCCCTTCCATCTGCGGGACGAACCACGTGGCCGAACGGCACTTCGAAGGTCGCCTTCGACGCTCCCAGCATTGGGGTGAATGATGCCTTCAACATCGGTGCCTCGGTTTCCTCGTTGCCAATCTCTCCCCAATCGATTGACGTCTGGAAGTCGACTCTGGGAATGCCACTGTAGATGGTCGTATCTTGAATTATCTTGGACTTGTCGTGCTCGTGCGTCACCCTGACCCTAGCTCTGACAGGTCCGCGATCCAGTATTTCCACTCTGGCTCCCTTGAGGAGGTTCTCGACTCTTGATATCTGCCCTATCACCCATGCGGACATAGCGGCCGGCGTCTCGTACAGAACCTGCAAGAGGTTGCTCATGATCGGCATGGTAGCTTCGCCTCTCGGGGACTTGATCACGAACCTCTTGTTCGGCTTGTCGTACAGGCTCTTCACTGCCCCCGAGTTGCTGTCGAGTTCCACCTTCAATTCCTCGTTCTCGAGCACCAGCTTGTCACTCACCAGCACACGATCCTCGTGTTCGCCTTCCGACAAGTAGTAGGTGTTGTAGCCCAAGCTGGGCACCTCCGCCATGAAGAGTATGGTATCGCCGTCTGCCTGAGCAGCGCTTCTCTTGCCCTGCGCATCAATGACACAGGGATGCTTCGGTATCAGATCCTTCGTGACCTTCGCCTTGACAATATCCTTCCTGTCCCACGACAATGTGTTGAAGACGACGATCGGTAGGCCGCTCGCTGAGAGTTTCACGCTTCCTGCTATCTTGCTGACCGAGTCTCTAATGATCCTATTCGCGGTCTCGATAGCCTGTTGCGCCGTTTCGGCAGAGTGAACATAGGTGTCGCCAACTGCGCTACCGTCCAGTATGTCGTGGAACTGGTTGAACAGCACGTTCCTCCAGGCTTCAAGCAGCTCCTTCTTCGGAGCCAAGTCGGCCATTGCTGAGAGCTTCTCCGCGTCGACGAGCAACCTTTCACACACTCTGTTGTACCGCTTTATGTCCCCGTGAGTTGTGTAACAGCCATCGAATATGAAGTTCAGCTCACCCTTGACAGTGGGCAGCTTGGGTTTCTGCCCGGAGACCTCGTCGAAGAAGGAGTGGGTCGAGCTGAGGATTGCGTTCGGGAGAGTGGGCCTGGCGCGGATCAGGTGAGCCGCGTTGATGTCCTCGATGGTCGGACCTCCCCCATGGTCGCCGACGCCGTAGACGAACATGCTCGTCCTCAGGCCGTACCTGCGGTAGAACTCCTTCGCAACTTGGGCGATGTTCGCTGGCGTCACATAGTTGTTGTAGACGCTGTTGAAGGCCAGAACCCTTGAGCCGTCTGATCCCTCCCACCAGAACATCGGATATCCCTTGCCGCATCTCATGAAGTAGTAGTACGGCAGGTTGCTTTGGCGTAGTAACTGGGGGAGCGTAGCCGGGTGACCGAACGTGTCTGGTTCCCAGCAGACTCTTGGCTCGAGACCGAACTTCTCTTTGAGGTACCGTTTGGCGTAGAGCACTTGCCTGATCATGGCCTCAGTGCCACCCATGTTCAGGTCAGCCTCGACCCAGGTTGACGCGGTGACATCCCAGTTCCCAGACTCCACCTTTTCCTTCAACTTCTCGAACAGCTGCGGGTCTGAATCCTCCGCCGCCTTGTACGTGGCGACCTGACTCTGAGAGAAGTGCAGATCAGGATACTTGTCCATGAGCGACGTGATCGTGGAGAAATCCCTTCGAACAATTCTGACAGTGTCCTGCCAAGGCCAGAGCCAGTTCATGTCAATGTGGGAGTGCGCTATCAAGTGGACCTTGAACTGCTTAGCGTACTTCGAGAGAACAGACAGCTTTGACCTGGCCACCTCTATCTCCTTCAGCAGTGAGTCAGGCCCCCTCGCAATGGCACCTGCGTCGAACTCCTTCGCCACCTTCTTCACAAGCTCCCTTCCTTTCGGCAGTATGGTCGCAAAGTCCAGTTCCTCGCAGAAGGAGTCGATCTCGAAGGCGATTTTCTCAACTGGTTCGTACGCAAGGTCCATTCTTGGGATTCCCGCCTTGGCTCCCTTGGAGATAGGTAGGAGGTTGAACGCTCTGATGGCAACCACGTGGGTGTCGCCTGGCGTCGCCTTCTGAGTCAGGACTATCCGAGGGCCCCTGAAGTCTGTCCAGTACCCTTCCTTCAGCACTAACTTCCCATCCACGAAAACCTCCGCTCCAAGGGTCATGATGAACGACACGATCTCGACCTTCGAGCCAGCGACATCAATTCCAGAGACACGGTCGGGAACGACCAGCTTGAACCTGAGCCAGCAGTCTCCGTGAGTTGGATCCCATGTCATGGGCAGGGTCCTTGACTCCCATCCGGTGTCATCGAATTCCTTCTCGTGAGCTCCTTCGACGTGCCCTTCGCGAAACTTCCACGACAGCTGGCTGCGATAGGTTGTGAGGTCGGAGTGGATCTTTCTCAAGGTCTCGACAAGCCTTCCCGCGTCTTTGCCAAGCTCTCTGGCAGCGGACATGCGGCAGGAAGGTGGTCATGCGTATAATAGCGTTCTGACCAACCCTTACACCACCCACATGACAAATAAGCCCACATTGCCTTTGTAGGCGCGGATGAAAGTGGGTTGAAGGAGGATGCAATTGAGAGTGGTCTGCTCTTGCTTCAGAAAGAGTTCGGAAGCGATTCGGTCAAGAAGGCGATAGAAGGAGTCAAGGCATTTGAAGTGGAGATCCCCTCTTGGGCGTTCGGTCCGTTCGGCGGAGGAAGGTTCGGAGAGTACATGCCACCTGGCGCTGCCAGGAACGTAGCTGAGAAGATGGACGACGCTGCTCTTGTGAACCGACTGACGGGTTCGACTCCTAGGGTGGCAACGCACGTCCTGTGGGATCTGACCGAGGACGGCACTACGGGTTCGCTCAAGGTCGCCCGGAACGTCAAGGCCCTCGCGGAACGGAGGGGATTGAACCTGGGAGCTGTCAGCCCGACGTATTTCCTGCGGGGCTCTCATCGCGGTTCCTTCTCAGCTGACGACGAGGAAGTCCGCAAGAGGTACGTCGAGCAGACGGTGTTCGCGGGGGGAGTAGCCAGCGAGCTGGGGAACAACCTCGTCACTCTGTGGTTCCCTGACGGGTCAAGCTACCCCGGCGAGAGGGAACTCAAGATCGCGTACAGGAACCTGAAGAGATCATTGGCAGAAGTCAGCAAGCGGTTCCCGCCTGGGGTAAGGCTTCTGATAGAGTACAAGCTATTCGAGCCCGGGACATACAGCACGACCGTACCCGACTGGGGCACCGCCGCCCTGCTGGCAAATTCGATGGGACCCAATGCCGGAGTCCTCGTTGACCTAGGCCACCACCATCACGGAACGAACGTCGAACAGATAGTGGCCACGATAATCGAGGAGGGAATCTGGGGCGGCTTTCACTTCAACACTCGGTATGCTGCAGATGATGACCATGCCGTCGAACCCAATCCGGAACTCGCCCGCATAATGTACGAGCTGGTCGCAGGTGGTGTCGTGCTCAGCCAAGATCCAAAAAGGAATTGGGCGTTCATGATTGACCAGGCGAGCCCTAAGGAGAACAGGATAATGGCGGTCCTGCATTCGGTCGACTCGCTCCAGCTTGCGCTAGCTAGGGCCCTGCTCGTAGACCGTGAAGAATTGCGGGCACGTCAGCTGGCGGATGACATAGTCGGGGCCAACAGACTGTTCAACGAGGCGACGATGAACATCGATGTGAGGTCGGTTGTTGCCAGGGCCAGAATGGAGAAAGGAGTGCCCGCCGATCCCGTAGATGCTTACGTCAAGAGCGGATACCAGCAGAAGATAGAGAGAGAACGCGCCTGAGCCGGCCCCGATCGATGATCGAGCACGAACTGGGTTCCGTCAGAGCGTTCACTTGAAGATTCGCTGACCCGCTAGTGCGCCAATTGCTCCAAGGATCCCGTGGATCACTGAGTTGATGATGGACACACCTAGGACTGCCATTACTATGTTGAGGTCCGAGAACACACTGGGGGACAGCAGGAGTGTCATAGCCAACTGAATCAAGAAAGTCAGGACGAAGCTGGTCGTGAACCCCCAATTGACGTTTCTGCAGATGGCTCCGACCACTAGAGAGCCTAAGAAGAACAGGACTATCCCAGGGCCCTCCAATCCTAGGGCGTAGTTCAGAACGAGAGCTAGGGCGTAGATCACTGCGCCAATTGCCGCTCCCATGTAGATTCTCCTTTCCATCGGTGAAATCAGGACCAGGTGGCTCTGAGCGGCTAATAAGCCTATTACACGGTTATCAAGACCTCGAGTCCTCTCAATCAAGACAGCCGCTCCAATGTATCGCGAGCCATAAATCCCCGGCAGTGTGTCAACCCTTGAGGTTCAGACCATGATCCACACGATTGACCATGTGTCCATCAATGTGAGTGATTTGGGCAGGTCCATTGACTTCTACTGCAACGAGCTGGGATTCAAGGTCTCGCGCACCTTAGACACACCAGAGCTCAACATAGTATTCGTCCAACTGAGAGCCTCGTCACTGGAGCTGATTGCACGAAAAGACAGGCCCGCAGCCACGAAAACGGCGCCTCGGACGGATGGCACGGGCTTAGCCCATGTGGCGGTGAGGGTCAGCAACATCGATGAGGTCTTTTCACAACTGAAGGAGAAAGGCGTTGAGTTCTCGTCATCTCCTTATGATGCAAGTGGAGGGCCAAGGATAGCCTTCTTCCGCGATCCCGACGGCGTGATGCTCGAACTGATACAGTGGAAGTAGACTTGCACGGAGGGACGCGGGGTCTAGCCCGCTGCCTTCTTTGCCACCATGTCTGTGACTGATTCGATCATTGACTCCAGAGACGGAGGAATGCCCTCTATCTTCGTCTCCATGAACCCTCTCACGAGGATGGAGGTGGCTTCGTCGTTGTTGAAGCCCTTGCTCATCAAGTAATAGATCTGATCTGCCGACAGTTTCCCGACCGATGCCTCATGGGTGAGTTCGACATTCATTGCGTTGCCCAGCAGTTCGGGGATCGCGTACACCTTCGATCTCGGGTCCATGATCAAGCCCCTGCACTCTAGGTGGCCCCTCACGTCATCGGTGTTTGCGGTCAGTCTCCCTCTCGCGTAGATCACGGACTCCTGAGTCGAGACCGACTTTGAGATGATCTCACCTTTCGTGCCTGGAGCATTGAACACGATCTCGCTGCCAACATCCATCTTCGACTTCCCGAAGCCGACGATCAAGCTCGAGATTGAGGTCTTCGCGCCGGGTCCGTTCAGTCTGACTATTGGATACATCTGCAAGGAGGAAAGCGGGTTCAAGTTGACATAGTGACTGATGAACGTTCCTCCCTCTTCTACCATCACTCCGGTCCTCGGTCTCACGTGAATCTCATGCGTCCAGCTGTGGATCATTGTGAAAGTAACCTTTGCACCCTTCTTGATGTGGAACTCGCTTATGCCCACGTGGATTCCTGCCTTCTCTGGCATCGCGGTGCACCCAGTGATTATGTTCAAACTGGCGCCTTCTTCAGCGATGATTATGTTGTGTGGGGCCTGCAACAAGTCGTTGGTCCGCATGAACAGGCAAGCCTGGACTGGAAGCTCTATGTTGGCACCTTTCTTGGCCACGATCACATAGCCGCCCTTGCCGTATAGCTCAACAGCTGATGTGAATCCATCCTTGTCGACCGGCACGGCTTTCCAGTAGTAGGGCTCGAGGTTGATTCGCTCGAACGCGTCCTCAAGGCTCATCACCTCTAGGCCCTCGACTTGAGCCTTTCTGATCAGAGCGGTTGTGTCCATCTGGAAGTATGTGCCTGATCTGGTGGTCTCGTCCTCCACGACGCCGACCGCCTCGCTGGTCTGCTTCACGTCCTGAGGAAGCGATGACACACTGTCTGCCTTCTCCCCACCTTGGCGTATTGGGACGAACTTGGATATGAGATCAGTCTCCTCAGGCGTTGCACGGGCAAGTCTGTCCTTGGCCTTCTGCCTCAGGTCAGCGCCCCAGTCGGCCCTCAGCGCCCCCTCCTCATGCACCTCGCGCATTCCTCAAACCCCCTCGTCAGAACTAAGTCGACAATCGCCTTCGCTTCGCCGAAACAGGCGATCTTTCCGTCAATCATAATGTAGGCTCTGGACGCATTCACGTGTTTGCCGATTGTTCCCTGATGTGTCACTATCAGCGCGGACGGCCTGTCTTGTGGGTCGAAATCCCTGGGCCTGAGCACCTCCTCAATTGCTTTTGTCACAAGCCTTATGCTCTCCACATCTACCCCAGAATCCGGTTCGTCGATCATCGAGAACATCGGTCTTTGGGCCAGTAGCAGCAGTAACTCACCTCTCTTCGTCTCGCCGCCACTGAACCCCACATTCACGTCCCGACCGACGAGTTCCGAGCAGTTGAGCAGCTCGACGTACTTCTCGATTGGGTCGCCATCGTGTTTGCCAGTTTCTTCGTGGATCTCCGAGAGGAGTTTGCCGAGCGTGACTCCATTCACTTTTGGAGGCAACTGGAAGGACACTCCGATGCCAAGCTTCGCCCTTTCGTCTGTGCGCAACCCGTCGAGGACCTTGCCTTCGAAGATGATTGACCCCTTCGTCACTCTGTAGTCCGGATGGCCCATTATGGCATGAATCAGACTGCTCTTGCCGGATCCGTTGGGCCCCATGAGCATAACGGATTCGCCCCGGTCTACCGTGAGGTTCACGCCCCGCAGAACCTCGCGTCCCTTGACTTCTACGTGGAGGTCCTGAACCTCAAGAAGCATCGAGTTCGGTTTCAATACAGTGTAATAAAGATTGGTATACTCGGTTCTGGAACACACTGATCAACGTGGGTGCCCCATTCAAACTGACTCAAGAGGAGGAGCCCATTGGTGCTACCCCCAAAAAGAGGAGAGGAAGAGTATGCGGTTTTCAGAGGTCTTGAGGCTGGATCGTGCTTCTCTTGTTCCGCTCGCATCTTTGTGCGGCCTTGGTCAACAGGTGCTCAATCTCATCGTTGAGCTGATCCAGCGTGTCAGCCGCGACCCTCTTGTTGTGCTTCTTGAAGAACTCCTTTACCGCGCTCTTCGTGACGTACTGCGGTCTATCTCCCTTTGCTGCAGACATGCTTCTTCTGCCTCTAGATGGGTTTCTATGGCTATTTATCGTTATTGGGCTCCTAGAGGCATAATAGTGCATGTTTTCGAGGCCATATCAGAACGACTGCGGAGCTCAATTGGGTTCAGGTCACGCGTTCAGGCGAGACAGCTTCATGACCTTTCTGCGAGACAAGCTGACGTTGTCAGTTCATTCCGCATCATCAGGTAGTCGTGTATCTCATCCTCAGAGACAGCGAAGATTCCATCTGCCCGCGCGAAGGGGACCAGGTTCCGGCGATTCAGGCGGAAAAGGCGTATAATTGAAGGGGCCGACTTCTCGCGCCCGATTGTTGACGAAGGACACGGGGAAAAGGAGTTGACACAGACGCCATGATGACCTCAACCCACATGGCGGCTGGATTCGTGCTGAGCGGCATCTCCTACAGGCTCTTGGCGCAGCTATTCCCCTACTACGTGAGGTATGACCTGCTTCTTCTGTTTCCGTACGTCCTTGTTGCTGGTCTCGTAGGAGGCTTGTTCCCGGATCTGGACAGAATGGAGCGGGAGATCCTTGGCTTCAGGGTCGTCCACAGGAAAACGCTCCACTTCATCGTGGGATATGCTTCGGCCGGTGGGCTAGTAGCTGTCTTGCTGTTGCTCCACCCGGAGCATGCTTGGATCCTAGGTCCACTTTTCGCCTTTCTGC
>Ga0315291_10002617_pt1 | contig 23482 bp, 28 predicted proteins | sample YL17G12_20_MG_FD_203070 | JGI IMG/M metagenome (GOLD analysis project Ga0315291, IMG submission 203070) | Sediment microbial communities from Yellowstone Lake, YNP, Wyoming, USA - YL17G12_20 | ecosystem: Environmental > Aquatic > Freshwater > Lake > Sediment | place: USA: Wyoming | collected... | reverse complement strand
TATTGGTGGGGATAATGAGTGGAACAATATCTCACTAGTTAAAAAAATATGTGATTCTGTGGATACTCTTTTAAAGGGCAAGGAAAAAGGAAAGAAAAGCATTTCATCTCGCCAATCTTTGATTGAGTTTGTTACCGATAGAAAAGGACATGATATTAGATATGCTATTGATTCCAGTAAAATTCGAAAAGAATTGGGCTGGAAGCCACTTATTGAATTTGAAACTGGTCTGGAAGAAACTGTTGTTTGGTATTTGAACCATAGGGATTGGTGGTTATAATTATTTAACCAACATGACAGGAGTTTAGTATGGTACGAACTAAGCATCTTCCATCTGGGGAGAAGACTGGGACAATTGTAGCAATTGGCACTGATAGCATTACAATCCCATTTAAAAGATTTCCTCGTAAACCCTTAGTATGGTTTGCGGATCATAAAGACCACCCAAATCCATGTGATCCTAATGCACACATTGACACAGTTGAGATTTTAGTTCAAAAGGTTAAAAAGACGCACCACAAGCATAAGTGGTCTTTAAAAATAATGTGGGACATTTCTGAAGGTAAGACAAGAAAGATTCATTGGCGAGTTGATGTTATAGATCGTTTCGTTGGTTTTTCAGGTAAAAATATTAAATGGATTTCTTATAACGATACAGATGATCGGAAGTGCATAGAGGTACCAGAAGATTTAGAACCCGTTTCTGACGAACAACTTCTAAGGGATTATGTAGTAAGAGATAGTAAGATTGTTTCTCGATATAGTAAACCAGCCAATGTAGCCGTTATATCCGTGTACAATATCAATTGTGGTATTGCAACGTACACAAAATACCTATGTGACGCATTAGCACCCTTGGTAACTAATTTAAAAATATTTGCAGAACACGCATCAAGAGATAAGAAAACGGAGCAGGATGAACCATATGTACATCGTTGCTGGAATCGATATGATGATGATTTTGCGGAACTTCAAAATGAGTTAGATAAGTTTAACCCCGACCTTGTCATTATTCAGCATGAGTTTGGTATTTTTCATCAAATTAATGTGTGGAATTCTTTGATGGGGCAGCTATCAAAGTGGAGAACAGTTGTCACTTTCCATACGGTATTAGATCATGACGTTACGGATGAGATAGCTCGTTTGGATTATACCACACGCTCTCTTGCGGAAGCACCATGTCCAGAGATAATTGTACATACCCCATTAGCAAGAAAGCCATTGAGGGGGCGTGGGTATTCTGGAAGGTTACACTATATCCCACATGGATGTTTTGCGCCTGATAGATCCCCAAGATTGCCATCGACCAAATACAACATGTTCCCGAAGTACTCTATATTCCAATATGGTTTTGGTGGTACTCATAAGGGGTGGGAATTCGCAATTGATACAGTTGAGATATTAAAGAACAAATACCCAGACATTTTGTACGTTGGTATGTTTAATACAATTGAACCAAATATGAAAAGTAAATATTTCCAAAGTTTACTTGATCTTATAAGGAAAAAGAATCTTCTTAAAAATGTTGCGTTGCAAAAAGGCTACCAAACTGAGGAAATGCTTAGAAACTATATCCGAAGCTGTAGGGTTTGTATCTTCCCTTATCAGCGTCCTAACCCACATTGGGCAAGCTGGGGGGCCAGTGGGGCTATTCAGTTGCCTATTTCATTGGGTTGTCCTCTGGTGTTATCAAACTACCCCTCTTTTATGGAATTTGAGGGCAGGTTGCCTTTAGTCAATACGGCCAGTGAAGCCGCTGAAGTTATTGATAAAATTTTTAGTGATCCTCTATATGAGAAAGAAATGTCCGATACTTGTTTTTCTATATCAGAAGAACGTAATTGGGATATTGTAGCTCAGTGGTATTTGTCAACAAACCCAAATGAAGATTTTAATGCTTTAAGTGTTTGATATTATTTATGTAGTGTAAATAGTAAAGTTTTTGTGTCAAAATTCCGATATGTTGTAGTGAGTGGGTGTTAGTGTATTATTAACGAGAAAGATGGCGAAATGAAAAAAGTATTAGCTATGTCACATATTGTGGATCTTGAATACAAAGGTAAGTTAATTCGCCTATACATGCGTGAAAAACTTGGCAAGCATCAAGCACCATATGTTATTGCAAAGCAAGCAGATGGTAATGAAATACATATTAGAATTGAAACACTAGATACTTATGATGACACTGGATTTGATAACAAAGTTTTAAGTTTTGTCAAAAAATGGATGGTGGGTAATAAATCAAAATTAATGGGCATATGGCGAACAATGAAAGAAGTAGGGCGGGCACCAAAACTATCCCCAAAGCATCAGATTATTAAAGCTTTGGTTCATCATGTTGTTGAGATAAAGACTACTGAAAATCTTCTAATGGCTTTACGTTTGGAGAATGGTGATATTAGAATTGCTGATTTTAAAAAAATCATTCCTAAAAATCCTGTTTTAGAGATTTTAAAAGACCCTAAAATATTTAAGAGGGCAAAAGTTTTTGGTAGTGGTATTAGGTGGGAAAAAGAGGATATTGATTTAGAAGTTAATGATGTTTTAGAATTTTCGAAACCAATTGATTTGAAAAAATTAATGAGTATGTATGAATGAGAAAAGTATCAATTGTCGGCTGGTATGGTCATAACAATATAGGCGATGAATCGTTTAGAGAGGTTTTCACACGCCAGTTAGGTCATTACGATCTTTCCTTTGGTGAACGTCCTGATTTGAGTGCAGATGCTATAATATTGGGTGGTGGTGGTGTAGTATGCAAAAAATATTTAGATGGTCTTGAAAGTTACCAAAAACCAATATATGCTGTGGGTGTAGATATATCGGTAAATGGTGAGGAATGGCAAAGAATAAAATCTTTGCCATTCCGTTTTTTATTCATACGTTCTTTTGAGTATTGGCAAATTGCATCTAAAGAAGCTTCAAATGTTTGCTATTGTCCTGATATAGCTTTTTCTCTTTTTGAAAAAAAAGAAAAGAGGGATGTAAAAAAACCAACCGGTCGTATTGGTGTTATTCTCAGCGCAGACATATCAAGATATGAGCATTTGCGCTGTCACATCTCTAATGCATTAAAAGAGTTAAGTAATAAGTATAACGAGATTGTGTATATTACTATGTGTGCCGATAAAGCATCTTTGGATTTTAAAATGAATCAGGATGTTTTTGAAAAAACAGATCATGGTCATCAGATACTTGTGACACCTGATTCTGTTTCAGAAGCATTAAAAGTTATTTCTTCCTTGGATGTATTGATCACTATGAGATTCCACGGGGCTATTTTTGCCACTATATGTGGTGTTCCTTTTTTGTCTATTGCAAATAAAGGGAAATGTTCTTTGTTTTGTGATCAAGAGGGTATCTTGGATAGTTATGTTGAATTGTCGGATATCAATGAGTTCAAAATTGTAAATCGTATCAATAGGATAGATAATTATCGTTATGCCGATAGGCTAAGAGATATTTCAATAGAAAATGTTGATTTAATTGACCAGATGTTTGACTACATCCGGTTTAATCTTGATCTGTCATGAAGTGGGATTAGATGTTGAATCAGGTTTCAACATCTTCTTCATCCAATTCTTCGAATATATCATCTTCAAACACTTCGTCATCGAGTTTTAAATCTAAAATCCCATCGTCATCGAGAGTATCTTCATCGTCTTCATCTTCATCACAAATAGTACATCCACCAATACATAGGTGACCATCATCATCATCATCATCTTCATCATCTGCTTCTTCTTCTTCTTCTTCTTCTTCTTCTTCTTCATCTCCTTGTTCATCTAATACTTCGTCTAATTCAACATCTAGCTCATCAAAGATTCTACTTTTAGTCGTCATTTTTTCTCCTTTAATCAATTTGAGGTATTGATGTATTGAATTCTTCACTGTTTCGCAAGTAATTTTTCGCCTTGTACATAGATAGGGGAACCCATAGGAGAAAGCATACAGGTGGCAATCCAAACAACACAGCAAAGACCAACCATAGTTTTGAGTGCCAAAAAGCTAAAAATAATGTTAAAGCCGAGATACTAGAGAGGATCAATAGTACATTGACAATTAATTTAACGATAGGCCGTAGGTGGTCTTTTTCCATAGGAACCTCAAAAGGTGGTATGTTACGTTGTGTACCAAAAGTTAATGTAATTTGGTTGCTCTGTCTACAGCAAATTAATTTTTTCAAACTTTGGTCATTATGGCATCTTGCTATTTTCTACTTGATTAGCTACCTTTTAGTCATCAATCATTACAATTTAAATAGGTGTTTTTATGGCTAGAAAAAAGAAAAAGTGTAACAACAGTTATAAGCTTCCTGATCATGTGGCTGAAGAAATTTTAGGATTGGATAACAAGGATATTATTAGTAGGGCTACTGTGGAGTATGCCAATTGGACAGTTTCAGAAGAAACAAAGAAAGCCGATCCGGCATTACAATCTATCGGCACACAGATTAGAGAACTCGAAAATGAAGTAAATGAGATGGATGAAGTTGTTGAGTTATCAGATAAGTTAAAGGAATTAAAGGAAAATTTGAGTAGTGAAAAACTTTCTACTTATAGAGAAGAACGTAAAAATTTGCTAGAGCCTTATAAGGAAGATATTAAGTTTTTTAAAAGTAGTTTTAAACTTACTATGGATGAAATCAATCGCAGGAAAAAAGGCGGTCTGTTAACAATCGATGGGAAGATTGTGTGATTGTTAAATTGGATCTGCATTGTCATTCAATAGCATCGGATGGTGTATTTACGATGCTGGAGCTAACGTCTTTAGCGGAAAAAGTAGGTTTGGCTGGTTTGGTTCTGACCGATCATTGTAGCCCACATGATTCTTTCCATACAAACTTAGTGATACTAGAGACATTGAAACAGGCCGGTTATCATTTCCCTTTACCAGTTATTGTAGGGTCTGAAATAAAAACACCCTATGGTGAGTTTTTATTGTTTGGGAAGAAAGCCTGTGAACAGTGGAATCAATATAAAGATCGATTGTGGGGTATAGGTAATACATTTGGTGTTGAGCAATACTGGCAGATGTTCGGGAAGTTCGTAATAGGCAAGCATACGATATTGAACGAATCCAGTGTACCGGATTTTACTTTTGGGTGTACTTTAGATTATGCGTTGGCGATCTGCCATCCTAGAAGTGTGACATTATCTTGGTGTAATAAGATGCCCGACATGTTTTGGAGTATGCTAAATGGCTTTGAGATTCAAAATGATTACGAGTGTTATGATGCTTCAAATCCAGATGTGGTAGATTTCTTTTTTAAGAAGATCAATCGTTGTAAGTATTTGAGAAATACGGATTGTCATGCGGATGAATTAGGGCGTGTTTATAATGAAATAAACTTAGAGGAAGTGACAGAAGATGCTCTGATTGGGTGGTTTAGGTCTTAGTTGTGTTCGTACTGCTCCCATCTTTTTGCTTTTTGTACACAAGGGATATCAAAATCTTCAAGAGGGAAACCAGTACACTTAGCTACTTTTTTTGTAAGGCTTGTTATTACCTTTTTCGATTTCTCATCATAAAAGCAAACCCAAGTATTCCCTTCAATACAATCCCGCAATATGTTTTTTTCCAATTCAGATAATGTTTCCGATGGTGGTAAACATGTGGTTTTTTCTATTTGTTGCATTAGGTTTTCAGTGGCTTCTTGTACGGTGACAAGTAGGTTTTTTTCTTCTTCATCAGAAGAAGCTTCGCAAATTGCATCAAAGATACAATCCCCTAATTGCAGACGATCAAACAGGCATTCTATTTCTTCTTTGGTTAGTTTTAACATATATCATCTCCAATCTTAGTGTTTATGGTATTAAACCTTTTTCAACACTTTTTAAAATTTCTTCGAGGGCGTTTATCGGATCTTTGGCTATTTTTGCTCGGATAACCATACCCCATAGATTATTTCTGGCATCCCCTTTTGGGTTTTTCTTGTAGTATGTGTCATATATTTTAGCTTCTATTTCTTCAATCTTTTTCATATGTGCTTTCCCCTCCCCCCGAAGTAGGAATAAATTTTAAAGAGCGACCCATCGCTTCTTGTATAGTTAAAACACCTAAAAAACCATTGATGATTCTACCATCATCCATTACGATTTTAACTGAATATCCCATGTGGTTGCATTGGCGTGTTTTCCTAGAAACCGTAATTGCAGCATCGAGAACTCGAAAAGTTTTTCTTTGTTGCGGTGATTTCATTTCGATCTCCCTTAGTTTAAGTTCTCTGTTTTTCTTGCTTCGCTTTCTTTGTCCAGATCCTCAGATTCTTTGATTGCCTTTTCTGCATTACATTCCTGAAAAGGTATGATCCCATCATATAGAGCGTAGTAGTCGTTGAAATACGCCCAAGCAAGAAGACGGTCAATTGCATTAGCTAGTTCAAGATGGGTCTTGGGGTTGAGTTTAACCATCTTTCTGTAGCAGTAGTCAAAGCTAACCCCATTTTCCTTGCAGCTTTCTTCAACTAGCCGATATAACCATTCTGATGATAATCGGTTCATTGTTTAACCCTCTGTTAAATTCATCGGCACAAACCAGTGAAAACTTTAGTTTCTATTTACAGCCACCGCTTCAGCTACGACCACACCTTGTGAACCAGAACCTACCGGTGTAACCGGTTGATTGGTTTGCGTACTGCTAGGTGTTGCAGTAGCTGTCGTTGTTGTCGCTTTTACTGCGGTTGTGGCAGTTGCAGCGGTTGTTGTGGTTGCTGTGGTTGCCGTCTTTGCCGTCTTTGCTTTGGGAAGTGGGCCATAACCGTTATAGGTAGCAGAACTCTCAAAGGCTTCGGTTACGTAGTTATATGGGTTTTCTTCTGCTGGTAAAGATATTCCATTGTTTTGACGTTGTTCTTCACATTTGTAACTTGTGATCAAGGTTGTAAACCTTTTAAGAACAACTGGTTTCCCATCAAGTGCAATTTGGTTTTCAGCAGACAGGTTATAGCACCATGCAACAACATCATTGTCTTTGACCAAACGTAAACCAATACGCTTTGAAGCCCTAAGTGTATAGGATACCGTTGTGTCTATTTCAGGTGGTAGATTAAAAGAGAATTTACCTGTGCTATCTATTTCACTTTCACTAGCTACTCCAGTATCCGATGATGAAACCAAGAAAGCTTGGAGATTTCTTTTGAAATCTTTTAAGCCGATCTCAGCATCAAAAAACAGATCATAGTCGGGATATTGCTTCTTAACTTCGGCTTTAAGACGTACAACTTCCTGTGTGTAGAAATCTTCACTATCACGATAGTTTTTGTCATTGATTGACACATTGATTGGTGAAACATACCCCTCTACAACTAAGAAACTTCCTGCTAATTTACTGTTCTTTTCTTTGTCTACTTCTGCTGTGGTGGATTGATCTTGCTTTGTTAGATCCGTACCACAACCAATGATTGAACTACTTACGAGTACCAATGCGAAAATGATTTTCTCTAATGCTTTCATGTGGAATCTCCTTTCTAAAGATGTTCTTGATGAAGCTTAGTTCTACCCAGTTTATATTGTAAATCATTGACAAGGGCGAACCCCATGTCCATGCCACAACCATTAATAGCTACCGAACCTTCGTCATGCCAGCGAAGCCCAAGAGCAGTAGAAACACGACCAGAGACATTTACAATTTTCCCATCTATCTGAATCAGTACTTTGAATCTTCGGCACATTCCAGATGCGGACACATTTGTAAGAACCGTATAAACAGTACCACCCTCAGTAATATGTTCTTGAAGGAATCCAACAGCATTGTTGATTCGTTCTTGTTTTTCTTTTTTAGTCAACTTCAGTGGTGCTGGCATAACTTAATTCCTTTCTTGTTACAAATAGCGTATCGGAGTTTGGTACGACAAACTTTAGCGGTTAGTAACTTTTTTATATTTAAAGTTTTTACTTGATATATTAGATAGTTGAGTTTTGAGGGTGTGGATTAGTTGTACATTTAGGCAAGAAGATCAATGGTTACAGGTATGGCTGGCCCACCCATTTTAAGGTAATCCCGCCCACCATCAACGATAGAGTCACCACACCCACATTTCCGGTAATCGTGGCGCATACGGCTATATAGTATATCACCACAGTTATTACATTTAATGCCTTTTTGGTATCTCCAAGGTTCAATCTCGTTAGTATCCATCCCTCTGACAATACCTTTTTCGCCATTACTCATTAATAAAAGATAGTCCTTGTGACCTTTCTCCCTGTCAGGGCTTGCAACGTGGTAAACAGCTACTGGGTTGTATTCATCGAGAATACAAAAAGTACCGCAATATGTTAAACCACCTTGGAAGCGTTTATTTATATTCTCACTATTAAAACCATACCAGCTATCATTTTCTTCTTTGGGTTTTGCTATCGCTTCCATATATACCTCAATGCAGATCGATTAAGTGTTGAATAGATTTTTTTAAGTGGTCATCATTACCTCTTAAGACATTTATCCTCTCATCTATAAAAGGTAAGAATTTTTCAGAGATCTGGTGCTTCATCGCCTCTAAAAGAGATGGGCTTTTTATTTGGTTCAATGCCGTTTTCCTTACATTGAAATCAGGCTCATTTATAATTATCTTTTGCAGTATATGCGGATCTTGTGTTTTTCTAACAGCTTCTATACGTACTTGAATGCTGCTGTTATTTACAGCTTCCTGCCTGATAATCATGCGATTATGTACAGCCTTAATAGCTTCTACTCTAAGAAGTTCAGAACTCTCTTTAAGCGCCAAAGCATGGATTTCTTCTAGATTACATACTTTGATTATTTCTCTCTTTATTTCAAATGCTTCAGAATCATTATAGAGTTTAACCAGCAGATCTCTATCTTTTACCATACTTATTGAATCAATTCTTCGGTAGATATTGTTAGTAGTATCCATAACAATATTGAAGTTTCTCTCATCGCTAGTAGGTATAACTTTGTCATCCATATTTTGCGATCTTTTGATCACAACAATTTTAGCGGGTTCTGTTTGTTCTTGCCCTTGCTCTTTCTGCTCTTTCTGCTCTTTTTTTTCTGTGTTTTTAAAGATTGCAGTTTGCAATGATTTTGTACTTTTTGTTAGCTTGTCTTGTGTAGCGGTTGCCCATTCTTTTAAATCTTCGTAAGAAAGATCATTATAGTCAGCTACACACTTTATCGCTTTTTCTAAGCCATTTTTCGATGCAATTCTATTTATTAAAACATGTAGAATTGAGTTTTTAGCACTTTCTAAATTAGTTTCCACGTAATTTTCTCCTATTAGTAATACTCCTAAAAAACCACACTAAGTGTAGTTTTGTCAAGTTATTGCTTTTAAAGAATTATGTTCTTGTTATCAGATTTTTTTTGTTCTATCTTGGTAAAGTAAAAATAAGAAGGGGAATTATGAAAGGTATTGTATTAGCCGGTGGTGCCGGAACAAGATTACATCCAATTACAATGGCGGTAAGTAAGCAGTTACTTCCAATTTTCGATAAGCCAATGATATTTCATCCTATTTCTGTTTTGATGCTTTCGGGTATTCGAGATATTCTGATCATAAGTACACCACATGATTTACCAGATTTTAAACGATTACTAGGTTCAGGTGAGCAGTGGGGTGTGAACTTCTCTTATATTGAACAACCAAGCCCCGATGGATTGGCCCAAGCATTTATACTAGGTGAAAAGTTTATAGGTAATGATTCGGTATGTCTTGTATTAGGTGACAATATTTTTCATGGGGATACTTTAGTAGGTTTATATCGCAATGCTGTGGATAGGGTTTGCAGGAATACAAATGTGTCTACTGTCTTTGGTTACTATGTAAATGATCCCGAACGATATGGTGTTGTTGAATTTGATGCTTTGGGGAAAGCTATTAGTTTGGAAGAAAAACCATTAGCACCAAAATCTAATTTTGCTGTTACGGGTCTTTACTATTATGACAATAGTGTGATTGAAGTTGCCAAGAATGTAAAACCTTCTGCAAGGGGTGAACTAGAAATCACAGATGTAAATAAGCATTATTTGTGCCATGGTAATTTACATGTTGAGACAATTGGTCGTGGATCTGTTTGGTTGGATACAGGTACTCATGAATCGCTTTTAGAAGCGACAATGTATGTTCAAGTAATTGAAAAGCGTCAAGGATTGAAAGTAGGGTGTCCCGAAGAAATTGCGTGGCGCATGGGTTTTATTAACGATGAGCAGTTATATCTGGCATCATTGCGTTTAGGTAAGAGTTCATATGCTAGCTATCTAAAGAGTTTACTATCTTATAATGTGTAGGTATGGTTATGGAAGTTATAAAAACTGGTATGCAAGATTTGTTAGTAATTCAGCCTAAAATTTTTGGTGATGAAAGAGGTTGGTTTGTTGAAACATACAGCATCTATCAATATAGAGAACATGGCATCCCTACTAACGGCTCCTTAATGGTTAATTTTGCCCAAGACAATATGTCGTTCTCACGCAAAGGAACACTGCGTGGGTTACATATGCAAGTACCAGCACAAGGTAAACTGGCTCAAGTTGTGCAAGGTGAGGTATTTGATGTTGCTGTTGATCTTAGAATACATTCATCAACGTTCGGAAAATGGTATGGTATTAACTTATCAGGTGAAAACAAAAAACAGTTATGGGTTCCTAAAGGTTTTGCACATGGCTTTTATGTATTAAGTGATACCGCTATTTTTGCATACAAGTGTGATGAGGTTTATAATTCTAAAAATGAAACAACTCTCTTGTGGAATGATCCAGATATCGGTATTAAATGGCCCTTAACCGAACAGCCGATTCTGTCGAATAAAGACATGAACGGCCTACCTATCACCAAGCTGTTTAATAAGGAAGTAGTGGATGCGGCCAAAGAGGGAAATCTGTCGTGAAATACATAAAATTTTAAAAGAATCAGAAATACCTGCTACGCATTGGGAGAAAGTGCTAATGCGTATAGTTAACTACACTTACAACTATGCAAAAGTAGTAAAAGAAGAAAAGAAATTTAATCACCAATGTAAAGTTCAATAATATCAAGATAGTATATGATATATAACTTTTTGCTAATGTTTATAACTTTTTTGCCGATAAGACATCATAAGGAAAGAAAAACTATTTCCACTTTATGAAAGGGTGTTTTATGGCGATGATTTTGAAAAGTGAAAAGCATAAAGGCTATTTGTTAAAGGTTGGTGATCCTGCTGGTGTGGCGTATCTAGAGATTAATGGTGTTACACACCATTTGAATCAACCGTATCTTCAAATTAAATATGTATCTGGTGGTGATGGCAATGATCGTATATTTTCGGGGTATGAAATATATGGTTTAGTTTTTTGGTTCGAAGAAAAGAAAGTAACAACAAATAGGTTGTTAAGAGTATTGCATGAGATGGGGTTTCATTTAACCGCAAATGCTCTGCGAGAGGAAATCACAAAAGATTTTGATTTGTTGTCTAAATCCGCTTAACATGTATGAAGAATATATGCTACTATCCTCAATATTCACAATAAAATATTGGGGTTTTTAAATGTCTAGGTTGTTATTAATGGGTGCCGGTGGTCATGCTTCAGAGGTTTTTGAGTGGGCTATGCGTTATGTATCTCGTTCTGTCGATGGGTTTTATGCTGAGAATGGTGTAGCATGTGAGACTGTCTTAGCTATTCACCACGAAAGTAATATCCCTATCTTTTCTGATCTATCAGATGTGGGAGTAGATTACTCATTTTTAACCGCTGTTGGTGATTCATACTTAAGATATAAGTTTTACCAATTAGCAGTTAAAAAAGGTTTAAAACCAGCACAGCCTTTTATTTGCAGCAATGCTATTGTTTGTCCTCAATGCGTCATTGGGCATGATTCTACGGTTTGCCCAAATGTTATTATTACGACTCGTAATATAAAAATAGGACATTCATCTGTTCTTAATTTTGGTAGCACCATAGGCCATGATTGTTCTATCGGTGATTATTTTACAGCCCTGCCCTATGCTAACGTAGCGGGTAATGTTACTCTCGGTGAGTATGTTACTCTCGGTGCTAACTCATGTATTAAAGAAAAATTAAACATAACTGATCATGTTTTTATCGGTATGGGTTCTGTGGTTGTGAAAGATATTCTAGAATCGGGTGTATATGTGGGGAATCCAGCCAGAAAGATAGGGGATATCAAAAAGTGATCCAATGTATTAAACCAGAATATTCCCTTCAAGCTTTTTGGTTGTTGGGTAAAAAACCAATGAACACCATTATTAAGTTTGCTGAAAATTTCGGTGTAGAGATTAAACCCTATTACCAAAAGTTACATGAGTATAATAAAGAATGTGAGCAAACCAATATATTCAATAATTTCGGTTTCTGTATCCCGACTAGACCAAATTTAGAAGATGATGAGATTGCTAAGATACTAGCTATGCTTCGTTATGCAAAAAAAGATAACTTGATTTAAGGGATATTACTAGTTAGACAGGAATCAATAGCAGCATTGTGTTCTTTAACAATATGTTTTGCTATCTCGACAGGTAATCCAATACAGATCATATCGTCCTCTGTTCCAGCTATTTTAATGTGTGCATGAATTCCAATGTCTTCTATTTCCCACTTCATATTTTTTCCTTATGTGTATTGATTAACGTGCGTCATTTTGATGGTAGAAATATGGTTTGTTTTTTGGATCTCCCACACTTGGTCGTATATGTTTGCCAATTGTACTTCTTTATTGTGTGATATAACAAAAATAGTACCATGTTTTTTCTTTAGCATTGGTAGTAACTGGTTAATAAATCTGAATTTTCCGCCCTCATCCAATTGGGCATCTACCTCATCAAGAATGAGCATATCCGCTTTTTTGCTATGTGGTACACAGTCAGCTAGTGTTAGAATAAAAGAAACCGACATCAAATCTTTTTCACCGCCACTAAACGAACTTATATCATGTTGAAATTTGTTTTTGACCTTATTCGTTGCATCATCTACTTCTTCTCTACAAGCCAGTATCTTGACATTGTTGGCATCAACTTTATGTTTAAATGTCAGTCTTTTTTCTTTAAATAGTACACTGCAATATACTGGTAGTTGTTTAATAATGAGGTCTACCATTTTCTCTAGCTGCTGAATACGAAGACCTTTCACGCCATATGCATCAGTTAGTTTACCCCAAAAGAATTCTTCCTTTTTTAACTCGTCCAGTTTACCTAATTTCTTATTTATCTCTGTAAGCTGTGTTGAGAGCCTTGTAGCTGTTTCGTTTATGTTCTTATACTCACCCAGCATTTGTGTTTCTTTTTGTATTTGTGTCTGTAGATTTAATATTTCATTATGAAGGGAACTTTTTTGTTTCAGGAGTTCTTCTTTTGATCTACTGGGTTTACTAGGAATTAAACTTTTAGCAATTTGGCATTGCTTTAGTCGTTCAATAAGTTCTTTATCTTGAGTCATCTGCTTTTCAATTATAGGGATAGTGGACGGATCAACTTCTTCTAATATTTCCATTCTTGATAGGATGTTTAGGCTAGATACTATCTCAGCATATTCTTTTTTAATCGGTATGTATTTTTCAAGAAATGATATTCTGTCACGATTCTCCTTAGAGAACTTAGGTACTTTTGCCAAATACTCCTCAAGAAGTTTTCTTCTTTTAACTTTAGTATTTCTATCTTTTACAACAGTGTAATCTTCTGTTAAATCATCGATGGCTTCTCGTAATTCAGAAATAAGTTCAATCTCTTTTTGGACATCTTGTACAGTAAATTGCGACCCGCATTCAGAGCAGATCCCTTTTTCTTTGGCTATTTTGCTTTTTGCGTGTGTTTGGTATTCAATTTGAAGCGAGAGTAGCTGTTCTTCCAGTTTCTTAACTGGGATTTCTTCCACTGTCGGGAGTGTTTTAATTTCCTTTCTTAAATTATGTACGGTGTCATTTTGGTTTTTTATACTTACAAGTTGTTGTAATTCTTTTTCATAATCGTTTATAAGTAGATGGTCTTCTAGTAGATTTGGGTATTCTTCAAGAGCTACATTTTTATTTTTCTCAAGATCATCAATCGCATTATTCACTTTGTTGGCTTGCTGGTTCCTGTTTTTAATGCCCTCAATTTGTTTCAATTTAGTTTTTGTTTCTATGATAGCTTTTTCAAGATCTTTAATCTGTTCTTCTGGATCACTGGAAAAATTAGCAGCTTCTTCATATTGAGTAAACTTCTCCCATTTTCTTAGATCACTATCCAATTCATTTAGTAAAGATGTGTTTGATTCTGCATGTTTTTTTAGGGTACCTATTTTGGCTTCAAGTTCTTCGACATTTTTAGTTTCGAGATTGGTTAGTTCTGTTTCTAACATTTGTTTTGAGTGTGATAGACCAGAAAGCTTATTAATCGTATCTGCTATTTTCTCACCCTCTTGTTTTGCAGCTAAATGAATCTGATCATATCTGTCATCGATACCAAAAAAATTAGATATGTATTTCTTTCTTTCAGATAGTTCGCTTTTTATTAGAATGTGCTGTGCATCTTGGGTTAAATGAACAGACCCCTCAAATTCTGCTTTAGTAAGCCCAACTATTTTGGAGATGCTTTTTACAGCGTCTGTGTATGAATGCTCGGTAATTTGTGTGTTGTTTTTTTGGATATTGTATGACCATTTACCTTTTCTCCTTTTTAAAGAGATGTTATATAGGTCATCATTTTTTTCAAAGCTGACAGTATATGTAGCATCGTCATCATTTTTAGTAAGTTCATCTTTTTTATGTTCTGTTGGAGTAGATCCGTATAGTACCGCTTCAAACAAATCCCATAGCGAACTTTTACCTACGCCATTATTTCCCTGTATAAGAACTACACCTTGGTTTTCCAGAGGGATGTTAACTTTTTCGAAAGTTCTCCCGTTTTCTATTTGAAAATGTTTGAATTTTATTCCTTTGGATAGGTTAAGAGATATGTCATCCATGTAGTTTTTCCTGCAATTGATGAATAAATTCTATCGGCATATTACCCGGATCTATTTTGTGCTCCTTATCATATATCGGTAAGTAGAATATGTCTACATCACATCCAACCCTTAAATCCTTAAATATATGTATGGCAGCATCATATCCTGCTTGATCACCGTCCATGGCTATTATTATTTTAGGCGGTGCTTTTGCTAGCAAATAGTTTTTTTTGATCTCCGACCAGTTCTGAACTCCGAATATGCCTAGCGGGAAAAAGCCATCAGCAAATAACCTAAGAGCATCAAAGTGACCCTCAACTAATATGATAGGAACCCCGTGGGGTATTGTGTCATATAGAAAAAATACTTTGCTGGTATCAGCAAATGTTTGGTACTTCTTATCTGTCCCATCTAGATTGCATATCGTATAGCCGACATAGGTGCCATTCATGTAAAGGGGGAAATAGAGATAACTTCTATCAAAGTTTCGATCCCAGTAGAACATGCCACCTAATTTATCATAAAATTTCTTTCCATAACCACGCCAACTAAAACCATCTGGTAAATCTTCAATCCCTTTTAATGTTTTATATCCCATCTGTTCATTTGCCATTTTTGCACGTATATCTTTTAAGATGATATCAATCGGGAGAAAATCATCACCGTTTTCTATTTCAGGATTTAGTGTTTGTGGGCTTTTGGATCTGAATTCAAAAAGAGGTAAGTTTAGTCTTTTTGCTAAAGTGTTCCAGTTTCCTTTTGCTTTACATCCAAAGCAGTTAAATGAACCCGGTATGATTTTGTGTCCAATATGAACTGATAGCGATGGCTCGCTTTCATTATGCCAAGGGCAATTTAACCAGATATGATCGCCCTTTTGTTTGCCACCAATAGCCGCTAGATTCTCTATAACCAGTGCTCGTAATCTATTTTGGCGTAGTATGTCCATAATTTATTTTGAACTCGGAAGTTACAAATGTTCGGATATTGTCTAATTCGATACTATTTGATACTTCACTTAAGGTATCTTTGTCACTTTCTTTTGGTAGAAAGGTTGAGTTACTGATAAGGATCGGTTTCACATCAGTTCTTGGTTGTATTAGACAACCAAGTTGATTATCTCTACTTACAACTAATGTCAAATTTGCTGCTTTGGTTGTTGGTGTGTAGAAAGTTTCCAGTGTGGTCAGGAATTGATTCATATTTAACTTTAGTTTTCCTAAAGAAGCTTTCATCCCATGTTCAAATAAATTATGTGCCGTATCTTTGGTTGTGAGTAAGCTTTGTGGGCCTTTTTCCAATATTCTACTAACAATTTCAGGATGTGATAGCCCATAAACAGCATGTTGATCTACATTTAATAGAATTATTGTTCCTAAAAATTCCGCATCATTCCCATTAACTATAGAAATAGTTCTTAGGTAGTCCTGATCATTGATTGCGATTTTTAATCCTTGATAGTGATGTGATAGGCGAGAAATAATAAGTTCCATATGGTTCCCTAGATTTCAGTTTCTGTTGAAACGTTTGCGTTAGTTTCTTCTACCACCCAAATAGTGGGTATATATCCGTATAGACTAGCATGTGATATCGCTAGCTGCATAGAGGTAAATCTTGATTTTTTTAATTTTATAAACGCATTCTCAAATAGCTGTAGATTATATTCTATTGGTTTGTTGCCAACTATTTTAGATATTCGAATTATTCCTGATTTGTTTTCGTTTTTGTATGTAGCTTTTACTTGGATTTTCATAACAACCTCATAGTTAATTTCACCCTTATTCAAAAGTAAGTACGAACTTCGTAAAAATACATATACGAAAATATTATGACAATGTTATATTATCTTCGAAATGATTGAAGATAAAACTTATATATTATATAGTTTGGGGATGACGATATGGCACATACAATTGATGTAACAAATCTAAAAAGTAGTAAACTAACCCTTCGTGCTACATTGCTTTCAGGCGTATCAAGAGCTATTTCAATTGAACCCACACATACAGTTCCAGTAGATCGTGACATAGTATTTGCGGCTATTGATCAACTTCTTGAGTATAAGCGCAAGGGTGTTATTTGGTTTGATGAGAATGCTTTAAACGGTGGTGGTGCAACGGGATTACTTGGAGCAACGGGGCCACAAGGTGTTACTGGTCTAAGCGGGAGTGCAACAGGGTTACTCGGAGTAACTGGATTGCAGGGGGTAACTGGTCTTGATGGAGTTCAGGGTGCTACTGGTTATGGATCGCAAGGTGTAACCGGTGCTGGCTTGCAAGGGCCACAAGGTGTTACCGGTGTTGAGGGATTGCAAGGTTTGCAAGGCGTAACCGGTGCTGGTCAACAGGGTATCACAGGTAGTGGGGCACAGGGAGTAACCGGTGTAGATGGATTACAAGGTGTAACCGGTGCTGGCTTGCAAGGTGATACTGGTATTGACGGTGTTCAGGGGGTAACCGGCCCCGGTGGTGGTCAACAAGGCGTTACTGGCATTGCTGGTGTTGGCATTCAAGGAGTTACTGGTGTAGATGGCGTTGGAACTCAAGGTGCTACCGGTGTAGATGGCATCGGAACTCAAGGTGTTACAGGTATTGACGGTGTTGGAACCCAAGGTGCTACTGGTGTTGCTGGTCAGGATGGCGTAACAGGTGTTGGGGTACAAGGTGATACCGGTGTTGGTGTTCAGGGTGAAACTGGTGTTGCTGGCGTTGGTATTCAAGGAGTCACTGGTGTAGATGGCATTGGAACCCAAGGTGCTACTGGTGTTGCTGGTCAAGATGGTACAACGGGTGCTGGGGTACAAGGCGATACTGGTGTTGGTGTTCAGGGTGAAACTGGTGTTTCAGGTCAAGATGGTGCAACAGGCGCAGGACTACAAGGTGATACCGGTATACAGGGTTTACAAGGAACAACAGGTGTTACTGGTGGTGTTTCTGGTCAAACATTGCAAGCATTATCATTAAATAGTAATGAAGTTAACTTACTTGTTATGGCAACCAGTGCAGAAGCTGCCGGTATCTCCGCTACAAAATCTTCAAATAGTTGTTCACTTGCATTTGGTGTTGGCTCACCGAAACTTGTTCAAGGTATGGTTTATTTTACCTCTGCACAACATGGTGGTAACCCACTTACAATCACATATCCAGATGTACAGGGCGCAGCCGGTATTACTGGAACAAGCCCATTAGTACCTGTTAGATATAATTATACTGGGTCTGTTTTAAACGCCCCAAGTGTTACACTTTCTACTGGTATGTCTTTAGCTGGTGGAAATATCTCATTTCAAATGAGTTCAACTGTAGGTCAAGACCAAGTTGTTATCTTGTCTTAATGTTTTGATGGAAAAGAAAGAAAAAAGAAAAAGTAGGAGAGTTACATGAGTTCGCCCCTTTTAGTCCTTCGATTAGTTGTAAATTCTAGTACATATGTATCTACGGGTATTTATCAAATTCATGCTTCTGTACTAGATGCATATCCTAATTATAATGCATCAAGTATTTCTGTCGGTGATGTGGCATACCTCGATTTTAGTCAGGTAATTGGTTCTGAGGGAGCATTTAATAGATATACCGTTAAGCAAATAATTTCTGCTAGTGGTAATAATGCTGTTTTGAATATTGAGTATGCGGATGATGGGGCACCAGCAGATCCTATTGATGTAATCGGATACCCTTCTTTTATTGGTGCGCCATCTCAATATTTAAAAATTGTAACTTTTGGGTATTCAGATGCTCTATCGTTACCAAGAGATTTAATTACTGCGGCAATAACTAAAGAGCTAAGAGTAAAAGTAGATGCACTAGGTCAGTTTCCAACGGGCGTTAAGGGGGAAACTGGTTTGCAGGGCACAACTGGGCAAGTTGGTTCTACTGGTATTCAGGGAACTCAGGGCCAACAAGGGCAGCATGGTTTAACCGGTTTGCAAGGCCAGCAAGGTTCTACGGGTGTTCAAGGGCAACATGGTAGTACTGGTTTGCAAGGCCAGCAAGGAACAACAGGTGCCCAAGCACAACAGGGTACAACCGGCTCTAAAGGGGATCAGGGTACTACTGGAGCATCTGCTGTTGGCATTCAAGGTGTAACGGGATTACGTGGAACAACTGGGGTTCAAGGAGTTCAGGGAACTACTGGAACACAGGGAACAACTGGTATTCAAGGTCAGCAGGGTTTTACAGGTAACCAAGGAAGTACTGGTGTAATAGGATTACAGGGAACAACAGGTCATCAGGGTTCTACTGGGATAGGCACTCAAGGTTCTACGGGTGTTCAGGGGAATGCCGGTCTTCAAGGTCAGCAAGGAACTACCGGTGCCGCAGGTGTTGGGACGCAAGGCCAACAAGGTACTACAGGTACGGTTGGTCAACAAGGAACTACTGGTGTACAGGGAACTCAGGGAATAACGGGTCAAAATGGATCTCAGGGATTAACTGGTACACAGGGCACTACTGGTGTTGGTGGTTTACAAGGTGTTACTGGATTAGGAACAACTGGTACTCAAGGAACAACTGGTACTCAGGGTGAGACAGGTTTAGCAGGTAATCAAGGCAGAGCCGGAGCTACCGGTACTCAGGGTATTCAAGGCCCAGTTGGGGCTACTGGTACTCAGGGAACTCAAGGCATCCAAGGTCAACAAGGCACTACTGGATCTGCTGGTTTAGCTGGTCAACAAGGTGCTACTGGATTACGTGGAACAACGGGTACTATCGGTCAACAAGGAACCCAAGGTGTTACGGGTATTCGAGGACAAACAGGTGTAGGTACATTGGGTAGCACAGGTTTACGTGGCCCAACAGGGCCATCTGGTGGGCCACAGGGTTCAACAGGTGTAGCTGGGGTAACCGGCCCAGGTGCCGGTCAACAAGGTGTTACTGGTATTCAGGGTAGTCAGGGGAATACTGGTCTTGTAGGTGCCACAGGTGTTGGTGTTAACGGGATACAAGGTGCTACGGGGATTTCTGGTACTCAAGGAAGTACCGGTGTTTCCGGTGTCGATGGTGCAAACGGTGCTGACGGTGCAGACGGTGCTGCTGGTGCTGTCGGTGCTACTGGTTTATCTGGGGCAGTTTGGTATACTGGAACAGGAACACCCGCAGGTGGACTAGGAAATACTGGTGATTTTTATTTAGATACCGCAAGCAATGCATATTATGAAAAAGTTGGCGGTGTCTGGGTTATTCAGGGAAATTTAACTGGTAGCCAAGGGGTGACTGGTTTAAGTGGGAGTAAATGGCACACGGGTAGTGGTGTACCCCCAAGTGGATTAGGAAATACCGGTGATTTTTATTTAGATTCTTCTACTGGTAGCTATTATGAAAAAGTTGGTGGTGTTTGGTTAGCTCAAGGTAACCTACAAGGAACCACAGGGGCGGTAGGAAGTACGGGTGTTGGTACTCAAGGAGCTACTGGTGTTGCCGGTACGGATGGTAATCAGGGAACTACCGGTGTTGCTGGGGTTGGAACCCAAGGTACTACTGGTGTTGATGGGGTTGGTACTCAAGGAGCTACTGGTGTTGATGGAGTTGGGATTCAAGGAACTACCGGTGTTGCTGGGGTTGGCACTCAGGGAACTACTGGTGTTGATGGAAACCAAGGAACCACTGGTATTGCTGGTGTAGATGGAAACCAAGGAACCACTGGTATTGCTGGTGTAGATGGAAACCAAGGAACCACTGGTATTGCTGGTGTCGATGGAACCCAAGGAACCACTGGTATTGCCGGTGTTGATGGAAACCAAGGAACCACTGGTGTTGCTGGTACTGATGGAACCCAAGGCGCTACTGGTGTTGCGGGTACTGATGGAACTCAAGGTACTACTGGTATTGCTGGTGTAGATGGAAACCAAGGCACTACTGGTGTCGCTGGTGTAGATGGAAACCAAGGAACCACCGGTGTTGCAGGTACTGATGGAAACCAAGGCGCTACTGGTGTTGCCGGTGTCGATGGAACTCAGGGTGATACTGGTATTGGGGAGCAGGGCGAGACAGGTATTCAGGGTATTCAAGGTGATACTGGGCCTATGGGGCCGGTTGGTACTGGTGTTGCTGGGCCACAAGGGGTCACCGGTATTCAAGGTGAAACCGGAGTAATGGGCGACACAGGTTTAATTCTTCAAGGTACTACAGGTGTAGGAGTTCAGGGAACTACTGGGATTGCTGGGGTTGGAATCCAAGGAACTACTGGGATTGCTGGGGTTGGAACCCAAGGAACCACTGGTGTTGCTGGTGTCGATGGAAACCAAGGTACTACCGGTGTTCAAGGTATAGGTACGCAGGGAACTACTGGTGTTCAAGGTATAGGTACTCAGGGAACTACTGGTGTTGCTGGTATAGGTACGCAGGGAACTACTGGTGTTGCTGGTATTGACGGGGTTGGCACACAAGGAACAACTGGTGTTCAAGGAACTCAAGGTTCCACAGGTGTTCAAGGTATAGGTACTCAGGGAACCACTGGTATTGATGGGGTTGGCACACAAGGAGCAACCGGTGTTCAAGGTACTCAAGGAACCACAGGGGTAGGGGCACAAGGAACTACTGGTATTGGGGCACAAGGAACTACTGGTGTCCAAGGAACTCAAGGTACTACCGGTGTTGATGGTATTGGAACTCAGGGAACAACTGGTGTCCAAGGAACTCAAGGTACTACCGGTGTTGATGGTATTGGAACTCAGGGAACAACTGGTGTTCAAGGCATCCAAGGAACTACTGGTGTTCAAGGCGTAGGTATCCAAGGAACTACTGGTGTTCAGGGAACAGGAACCCAAGGTGTTACGGGAGTTGGTGTTCAAGGTTCTACTGGTGTCGATGGTTTGCAAGGTTCAACTGGTGCAGGTATTCAAGGTGAAACTGGTGTATCTGGCACTAAATGGTATGCTGATATGGGGGTACCAAGTAATAGTTTAGGTTCCGATGGTGATTATTACATAGACCAATCAGATAATAATGCGTTTTATTTCAAAGGTTATGGGGGTTGGAACTTTCAAGGATATCTTACTGGTAGCACAGGCGTACAGGGCACACAGGGTGAGACTGGCTATCAAGGAGAGACTGGTGTAGGTGTAGTTGGTGAGACTGGCATACAGGGTGAGACTGGTGTAGGTGTAGTTGGCGAGACTGGTGTTGATGGACTACAAGGTTCAACTGGTGTTGATGGATTACAAGGTTCAACTGGTGTCGATGGTTTGCAAGGTTATACGGGCATTGATGGTGTTCAAGGAACAACTGGTATTGGTGGTTATACGGGTATAGGGGGACAAGGAGCTACTGGTGTTGCTGGGGTTCAGGGAACTACTGGCGTAGGTGCTGGCGGTGGTGGTGAAGCTGCTCAGTGGTTATCATTTGATTCTGGTAACATCCGTGTGTTAGCGGTAGGTACTACTGCCAATCTAGCATCTGTTACAGCAACAAAAAGTTTTGTAACTACTGGTGTTAGTACATTGACACTCAATAGACCCGGTACGAGTCCAGCCACCGTTAAGTATCTTTCTGTATATGTTACATTTACTGCGGCAGAAACATCAGGAAGAACATCTATATTAATAAGTGTACCAGAACCATATAGTGCAACGGCCATATCCACATCAATTAGACCAATATCGTTTAGATGTTCGGCTACGGGTATTTTTGGTCTTTCATCTGCACATGCCATATCTGGTAGTAACATAAATACGACTATAACAGGGTATACAGCAGCACAGGAACAGGTAGCAATTTATAAGGAATAGATGAAATGGCTCTTTTTTACTTTAATGCTAAGTTCACAGTAACAAATTCGACACCTATAAGCGCAAATGAATTTAATGTTACTGCTGATATTGTTGATTCTACAGGTCTTAGTAACGGTGGTTTAGATGTTCAGGTTGGTGATATAGTTATAATCGACACACTATTTGCACCATCTTATCCGGGAACAATATCTCGGTATAAAGTTAGCCAGATAAATGCTCAAACACCTTTAAATGTGGATGTTAATTTACTTTGGAATGATTTTACAGGATCACCAATTGATCCAATAGAAGCTATGCCAAGTGAAGGGTATATTACAAGAGCAGCACCTGTTAAAAAATATGCTTGGCATTCAGCACCAACCTTACAAAATTTAAGCGATTATATAGTCCAATATGCAAGGGATGCTGAAAATTTCGGTAATTTTGGTTGGACGTTTGTAGCTGCTAACTACACGGCATTTAGTGGTGATTCTGTTGGTGCAGATACATCCGCAGGTTCGTTTACCGTTACATTACCTGCATTACCTAATGTTGGTGACTCAGTACGAATAATTGATGCTGGTGGTACTTTTCTTGAGAATTATTTAACTGTAGACCCCAATGGCAATAATATAGGCGGGGTAGCTCAAAATTTTATAATGGATTTTAATAACATGGATGTTACTTTTGTGTATTACAATCCTACCCGTGGCTGGTTACCCGTTAAATGATTTAAGTTAAAGTTAGTTAAACCGAATACAGAATATTTTTGTATTCGGTTTTTTTAACTTTAATTAAGCATCCCCCCCCCATGTTATATTTAGAGAGATGATCCACCCAAATTAAAACTTTTAAAGGAGAATTATATATGACTGAAATCAGTACAACACGTTCAGGGAA
>Ga0315291_10002614_pt1 | contig 23488 bp, 19 predicted proteins | sample YL17G12_20_MG_FD_203070 | JGI IMG/M metagenome (GOLD analysis project Ga0315291, IMG submission 203070) | Sediment microbial communities from Yellowstone Lake, YNP, Wyoming, USA - YL17G12_20 | ecosystem: Environmental > Aquatic > Freshwater > Lake > Sediment | place: USA: Wyoming | collected... | reverse complement strand
ACTTCAAGATATTTTATGCCTTGATAACAAAGGGAGGATGAATTACCCAGGAACAGTTGGTGGCAATTGGGTATGGCGATATAAAAGGGAAGATATTACGAAAGGAATGGAAGAGAATCTTGCCATTATAGTAAATAAAAATCCAAATAGATAAGAGGAGGTTGATTCAAAATAAAAGCCAATTAATAGTAATTTTTTAGATAAATAATCGGATAAAAAATATAATTAAAAAACCTTAAAATAGTTGACGAAATTAGATTTTTATGTTAAAAATTATAAAGATATAAAGTTCTAATCTTAAAAGGGTTTTCTATTGAATTGGAAAGATTTAGGAAAAGGTTAATCCCGGGTAGTAATCAGTAACATTATTAAACGGTTATTGTTGGGGGTTTTTTTATTACCACCGTTTTAAAAAATTACTCTAAGGTTAGAAGTTTGTTTTTTAATTAAAATAATTTAAGATAAGGAGTCTATAGAATGTACAAAAAATTATTTATTCCCGGACCGGTTACTGTAACTGAAGATGTTTTACAAAAGATGGCTACTCCGATGATTGGACATCGGGGCAAAGAAGCCTCTAATCTTCAAAGAAGTATCAGTGATAAATTAAGAAAATTAATGTACACTAAAAGCGAAATTTTGCTCTCCACTTCTTCGGGAAGTGGCTTAATGGAAGGATCTATCCGTTCCTGTACTCAGAAGAAAGCAGCCGTCTTTTCCTGTGGCGACTTTGGTAATCGATGGTTTGCTATGGCTGAGGATAATAATGTTCCTGCTGATAAGTTTGAAGTGGAATGGGGAAAACCTAACACCTCGGAATCAGTGGATAAGGCCTTAGCTACTGGTAAATATGACCTTATTACTATAACCCACAATGAGACATCAACTGGGATTATGAATCCAGTTGAAGAGATTGCTCAAGTGATGACCAAATATCCAGAAGTAATATTTTGTCTTGATGTAGTAAGTTCTCTAGGAGGAGTAAAGATAGAAGTAGATAAATTAGGGATTGATGTTTGCCTCACCTCCAGTCAAAAATGCTTGGGTTTACCCCCTGGTCTTTCTCTTTGCTCTATATCGGAAAAGGCCTTAGAAGCAGCAAGAAAGGTTGAATTTAGAGGAACTTACTTCGACCTCTTAAAGCTATATGATTATATTCAAAAGGCAGATTATCAATATCCCTCTACCCCTTCTCTATCTCATATGTTTGCCCTGGATTATCAATTAGATAATATATTTGAAGAAGGATTAGAAAACCGTTTTGCACGACATACAGAGATGGCTGATTATGTAAGAGCTTGGGCTAAAGATAAATTTGCTCTCTTCGCCCAGGAAGAATTTGCCTCCAATACCGTAACCTGTGTAAAGAATACCAGAGAGATTAACCTAGATGACCTAAATAAAACCTTAGGCGAAAGAGGTTTTATGATTTCTAATGGATATGGAAAGCTGAAAGAGAAGACCTTCAGGATAGCCCATATGGGTGAACTTACTCTCAGCGATATTAAAGAGCTTCTTTCTAATATTGATCAGATTTTAGGGTTATAGGTGGTGATAAAGATGTTAAAAATATTAATAACTGACGGAATAGATAAGGAAACTATGTATAATTTAAGGGATATGGGATATGAAGTAATAGAGCAATTTTTTGAACCCGATGAGCTAAAGGAAAAGGTGAAAAAATTTGATATACTAATTGTTCGTTCTGCTACAAAAGTTAAAAAAGAGATTATTGATTCAGCTTTAGAGACAGAAAATTTAAAAATGATTATTAGAGGTGGGGTAGGGATGGATAATATAGATGTTTCTTATGCGGAAGCAAAAGGTATAAAAGTAAGAAATACCCCCAAATCGAGCAGTCAAACAGTGGCAGAATTAGCCTTAGGACATATGTTTACTTTAGCTCGTTTTATTGGAATTGCCAATGTTACTATGAGAGAAGGAAAGTGGAACAAAAAATATTACGAAGGTATAGAACTTTTTAGTAAGACTTTAGGAATTATTGGATTGGGTAGAATTGGTCAAGAATTAGCTAAGAAAGCCTATGCTTTGGGAATGAAGATTATTTATACTGATGTATTGGGTCCCAATAAAGTATGTTTTAATTATACTTTTGTTTCATTGGATCAACTTCTGGCAGATTCTGACTTTATCTCCTTACATATACCAGGGAATGAAAAGGAATCTCCTCTAATTGGGGAGACTGAATTTGCCAAAATGAAGGATGGTGTTTATATTATCAATTGTGCTCGGGGTAATGTGATAGATGAAGATGCTTTACTTAATGCTTTAAATTCCGGAAAACTTTCCGGGGCAGGATTAGATGTCTTTAGTGAGGAACCAAGTAAGAATTTGAAATTAATAAATCATGAAAAAGTGTCAGTAACTCCACATATCGGAGCTTCTACCAAAGAAGCTCAAAAAAGGATTGGAGAAGAGATTATTTCGATTATTAAAGAAAATTTTTAAAATAGAGAAAGTAGAGAATGAAAAATGGCAATAATCAAACCGTTTAGAGCTTTAAGACCTATGCCTGAATTAGTATCCCAGATAGCTTCTCCACCTTATGATGTAATTAATAGAGAAGAAGCTTACCAGATGGCCAAGAATAATCCATATTCATTTCTTCATGTGAGTAAAGCTGAAATAGATCTTGATTCTACTATAAACCATTATGAGGAGAAAGTGTATGAAAAAGCTAGAGATAATTTGATTAAATTGATTGAAGAGAAGGTATATTTAAAAGAAGAAAAAGAGACTTTCTATATCTATAGGCAAATTATGGAAGGGAGAATTCAAACTGGGCTGGTAGTTTGTGCTTCTATTGATGATTATCTTAATGGCATAATTAAAAAACATGAAAATACTCGAGCAGATAAAGAAAAGGATCGTATAAAACATATTGAATATACTGATGCTAATACTGGACTCGTTTTTCTTACTTATAAAGTAAAAGAGGAAATAAATCAAATTATAAGTAAATGGATTGAGGCAAAAAGTCCAGTATATGATTTTACTTCTGAGGATAGAATAACCCATACCTGTTGGATAATTAATGATAAACCAATAATTCAGCAATTAGTAAATTTATTTGCCAAGATTGATTATTTTTACATCGCTGATGGGCATCATAGGGCGGCAGCAGGGACAAAAGTGGGGCTTAAAAAAAGAGAACAATTTAAAAATTATACCGGAAAGGAAGAATTTAATTACTTTTTGTCGGTTCTTTTCCCCCATAATGAACTTTATATTATGGAGTATAATCGGGTGGTGGCTGATTTATATGGAAATTCTCCAGAAGAATTTATTCGAAAAATTTCTGAAAAGTTTACTATAGAAAAGTATAGCGATAAAAGTCCCTACCAACCAGAAGCTAAACATGTCTTTGGGATGTATTTAAGTAATTGCTGGTATAAATTTACCGTCAAACCGGGAACTTTTGACCAAGATGATGTAGTGAATAGTCTTGATGTATCGATACTTCAAAATAATCTTCTTGCCCCGATTTTGGGAGTACAAGATCCACGAACAGAGCAGAGAATTGAATTTGTAGGCGGAATTAGAGGTTTAGAAGAGCTGGAAAGAAGAGTTGATAGGGGTATGAAAGTGGCTTTTTCTTTATATCCCAGCTCCATAGAAGAATTGATGGAAATTGCTGATGCAGGGAAATTAATGCCTCCTAAATCAACCTGGTTCGAACCTAAACTTCGTAGCGGTATCTTTATCCATCAGTTATCAGGACAAAAAATATTTCCAAAATAGTATTTGACAAAACAATTTGTATATGCTAATATTTTTTAAAATTAAATATATAAATACAGAAGTGTATCTAGGGTTCCGTCTAATTAATGGTTAGAGTCTGGACCAAGCGATGCAAAGTATCTGGTTGATGCTACACTTTTAGGATAAAAGCCTGAGAGATAGGTTCTGTTGATATTATCATCACCTATTTTTCAGGTTTTTTTATAAATAAATATTTAATACTTTAAATACTTGAAGAATAGCAAAGATATTGATTTTAATGAACAATAGGGAGAATTATGACTAACATAGATTATGAAGATTATTTAAAAACATTAAATGAAATAAGTAGAGCTATAACTTCTGATCTTTATCTTGAGGATATATTAAAACTTATTGTAACTTTAACTGCCAATGTAATGAAAGCAAAAGTTTGTAATGTATGGTTAATAGATGAAAAAAAACAAGAATTTAATATTAAAGCTACTCAATCAATGCACCAAGAATATCTTAAAAAAAGAACCATAAAATTAAATGAAGGCATAGTAGGATTAGTAGCTAGAGAGAAAAAACCAAAAATAATTTTTGATGTATTAAAAGATGAACAATACAAAGAAAAAAATCTGGCTATAAAAGAAGGCTTAGTCTCTATGGCTAGTATTCCTATGATGGTAAAAAATGAAGTTATTGGCGTTCTTAATGTTTATACCAATAAATATTATGAATTTACTACATCTGAGATTACTCTTTTAAGCACCATTGCCAATCAAGCAGCGGTAGCTATTGAAAAAACTGAACTAATAGTTAAAACTAAAATAATTCAAGAAGAACTAGATGCCAGAAAAAAAATAGAGAGAGCAAAAGGTATATTAATGGAAGAAAGAAATATAAATGAAAATGAGGCTTTTGTTTTAATAAGAAAATCTAGTATGGATAAACGAATCTCCATGAAGGATATTGCCGAGGCCATAATACTTTCTGATGAAATTCGGCAAATAAAATGAATTAATATATTACACACCTAACCTAAATCAACTATTACTAATTAATAAGTTTTTAGGAGATATGATTTTTAATTATTGTTTTTACAAATAAAAAAATAGAAAATAATTAAATAATTTAAATTTCTACAAGGTAGTAGAATAAACGGCAAAGAAGCTCAACTATTTAAACAAGGCCAAAGAAGCCCTTTTTTGACAGCGTATGTCTTAGAAGGGCTTCTTCTTTTTTAGATTAGGCCTTTTCATTGAGGCAAATAAAGAGAAAATAGGAGGAGGGATTGGTTTATGGTAATTAAAAAAATTAATTCGGGGGGGAAAATAAACGATGACAAGTAAAATAGACACTTTTGAAATGCTGCAAATACAATTGGAAAAAGATACTTATAAAGCAAGTGCTTTTGAAGTAGCACAAATACAACTAGAAAAAGTTGTTAAAAAAATGAATTTAGATCCTAATATATTAGCTCAACTTAAAGAACCAGAAAAAGTCTTAATAGTTTCTATTCCAGTAAAGATGGATAACGGAACTGTAAAAGTATTTACCGGTTATCGAGTACAATATAATTCTGCTCGAGGCCCACTAAAAGGAGGAGTAAGGTATCATCCCGATGTGACCTTAGATGAAGTAAAAGTGCTTTCTGCTTTAATGACCTGGAAATGTGCCGTTGCAGGAATTCCTTATGGTGGGGCTAAGGGAGGAGTTACTTGTAATCCAAAAGAAATGTCAGAGGGAGAAATAGAAAGACTTTCCCGAAGATATATCTATGAAATTTCGTCTATTATTGGTCCTGGGAAGGATATACCGGCACCTGATGTTTATACTACCCCTGAAATTATGGGTTGGTATATAGATACATATAACAAACTTAAAGGAGAGGCAAGTTTTTCCACTATAACTGGGAAGCCTTTAGAATTATGGGGTTCAGAGGGTAGGAGAGAAGCTACCGCCCGTGGTTTATCTTATACGGTAGAAGTAGCTGCAAAAAAGCTAAGTATTAATCCTTTAGAGGCTACAGCAGTAATTCAAGGCTATGGGAATGCTGGTTCAATCTCTGCTAAATTACTAAACGAGCAAGGATATAAAATTATCGCGGTCAGTGATTCTAAAGGTGGAGTTTTTAATATGGAAGGGATTGACCCTTTAGAAGTATTAATTCATAAAAATCAGACTGGCACAGTAAGTAATTATCCAAAGGCAAGATTTATTACTAATGAAGATTTATTAGAAATAGAATGCGATGTTTTAGTGCCGGCAGCCTTAGAAGGGGTAATAACTGAGGAGAATGCAAATAATATAAAAGCAAAAATAATAGCTGAAGCTGCAAATGGGCCTACTACTCCAGAGGCAGATGAAATATTGTTTCAGAAAGGAATTTTTATAATTCCTGATATTTTAGCTAATGCTGGTGGTGTTATTGTATCTTACTTTGAATGGGTGCAAGGTCTTTATGGCTATTTCTGGAGTGAAGAAAAAGTGAATTCAAGATTAAAAAAGCTAATCTTAAAGGCATTTAATGAAGTCTCAAGAATTGCTGAGAAAGAAAAAACAGATAATCGGACTGCAGCATATATATATGCTGTATCACAGGTAGCGAAGGCAATAAAGGTCCGAGGGGTCTGGCCCTAATCGAGCTAAAGAGGTTATAAAACAAATGAAAAATGTAGAGTTTGATCATCGAACTAATCTTATAGAACAGTCTGTGTATAAGTATAATCTTCAAGAGGTAGACGAACCTAATCTTTTTCGAAAAATATTCCCTTATACAGAGATACCAAAAGTAACCTTTAATCATAGACTTGTTCCTATGTTTGTTCCAAAGGAGATTTGGATTACCGATACGACCTTTAGAGATGGACAGCAATCTAGATCTCCTTATAAAGTTGAGCAGATAGTAAAGATTTTTGATTACTTAAATAAACTTGATAACCACTCTGGGGTGATAAGACAGACAGAATTTTTTATTTACTCCCCAATAGATAGAAAAGCAGTGGAAAAATGCCTGAGTAGAGAATATCTGTATCCTGAAGTAACCACTTGGATAAGGGCAAAGGAAGAGGATTTTAAATTAGTCAAGGAGATGGGCATAAAAGAGACAGGTATATTAGTCCCTTGTTCTGATTATCATATATTTAAAAAACTTAACCTTACTCGGAAACAGGCGGTAGAATTGTATATTTCTATTATAAAATTAGCCTTAGAAAACGGAATAATTCCTAGATGTCATTTTGAAGATATTACCAGGGCTGATTTTTATGGTTTTGTTGTTCCTTTTGCGAATGAGCTTATGAAACTTTCCAGACAAGCGAAAATGCCTATCAAAATAAGGGCTTGTGATACTTTAGGTTTAGGCGTTTCTTACCCGGGAGCAGCTTTACCGCGGTGTGTGCAAGGTATTATATATGGGCTTAGACATTATGCCGAGGTACCTTCAGAATGGATTGAGTGGCATGGGCATAATGATTTTTATAAAGTGGTAACCAATTCCACTACCGCCTGGCTTTATGGCGCATCTGCCATAAATACTTCTCTTTTAGGAATAGGTGAAAGAACGGGAAATTGCCCGCTCGAAGCAATGATTATTGAATATGCTCAACTAAGAGGAACTATAAAAAATATGAAATTGGAAGTGATAACTGAGATAGCTAATTATTTCGAGAAGGAGTTGAACTATCAAATACCATCTCGAACTCCTTTTGTAGGGAGTGCTTTTAATAGAACAACAGCGGGAATTCATGCAGATGGAATATTAAAGGATGAAGAAATTTATAATATATTTGATACAGAAAGAATATTGAATAAACCCGTATTAGTAACAGTTGGCTCGCATTCAGGGCTAGCTGGGATTGCTTTTTGGATAAACAAATATTTTAAATTAGAGGGAGAAAGAAAAATAAGTAAAAAAGATCCTAGGGTTTTAAAGATAAAAGAATGCATTGACCAAGAATATGCAACCGGTAGGGTAACTAGTTTTAGTGATGAAGAACTAAAATCTTTTACCAGAATGCATATACCAGAATTATTTGAAGAGTTAAAAATAAAAAGTAATGAAAACGGGTCGGATAAATACGACCTCTACATAATTAAAAGCAATAGTTTATTAGAAAAATAGCTTTGAATTTTGAATTATGGTTTTTGGTTTTTCATACGCTATAAAGGAGGTTTTAAAGGTTGCCTTTAACGATTACGCAAAAGATAATAAAAAGTCATTTAATCAAGGGGAAGATGGTTTTTGGAGAAGAAATAATAATAAGTATTGACCAGACGCTTACTCAAGATTCCACCGGAACAATGGCTTATCTTGAATTTGAAGCGCTAGGTATGGATAGGGTAAAGACAAAAAGGTCAGTAGCATATATTGATCATAATATATTACAAACTGGACCTGAAAATGCTGATGATCATTTATATATTCAAACTATAGCTAAAAAGTACGGAATATTTTTTTCAAAACCAGGTAACGGTATATGCCATCAAGTTCATTTGGAAAGATTTACCATCCCAGGGCAAACCCTCTTAGGATCAGATAGCCATACTCCTACAGCTGGGGCGGTAGGGATGTTAGCAATAGGAGCTGGTGGGATGGATGTTGCCATAGCTATGGGCACTGGAGAGTATTATATCACCATGCCTGAAGTGGTGAAGGTAAATCTTAAGGGGGAATTACCTCCCTGGGTTTCAGCAAAAGATATTATATTAGAAATTCTAAAAAGGTTAACTGTCAAGGGGGGTGTTGGTAAGGTATTTGAATATGTTGGTGAGGGCATAAAAGATTTATCTGTTCCTCAAAGGGCAACGATTACTAATATGGGAACCGAATTAGGAGCATTAACTTCTATATTCCCCAGTGATGAGGTAATCTTGGATTTTTTAAAAGCTCAAAAAAGAGAGAATGATTTTTTAGAAATAAAAGCTGATTATGAAGCAACCTATAATGAAGAGATAGAGATAGACCTTTCTCAATTAGAACCCTTAGTAGCCTGTCCTCATAGCCCGGATAAGGTAGTATCGGTATCTTCTTTAAAAGGGCTTAAGGTTAATCAGATAGTTATAGGTAGCTGTACAAATTCCTCATATACTGATTTGATGAAAGTAGCAAAGATACTGGAAGGAAAAACTATTGCCGAAAATATTTCTTTAGTGATAGCACCAGGGTCAAGGCAAGTATTAAGTATGCTTGCTAAAGAAGGGGCGTTGGTTTCTTTAATTGCAGCAGGAGCAAGAGTTCTTGAATGTGCTTGTGGACCCTGTATAGGCATGGGGCAATCTCCATCAACAAATAGTGTATCTTTGCGAACTTTTAATCGAAATTTTGAAGGGAGATCTGGCACCCTTTCAGCAAAAGTATATTTAGTAAGTCCTGAGGTTGCCGCAGTATCAGCAATTACTGGTTATCTTACTGACCCAAGGGAGTTAGGGGCACCTATTATAATTGAAGAACCAAAAATGTTTTTGATAAATGATAATTTAATTGTACCATCTATAGAAAATAATAGTGGGATAGAAGTAATAAAAGGACCCAATATAAAGCCATTTCCAAAAGGTAAGCCCTTAGGTACAGAGGTTCAAGGAAAAGTTTTAATCAAAGTAGGGGATAATATCACCACAGATCATATTATGCCATCAAATGCAAAACTTCTTCCTTATAGGTCAAATATACCCTATCTTTCCGATTATTGTTTGATCCCTTGCGATAAAGATTTTCCGAAGAAGGCAAGGGAAAACAGAGGTGGTTTTATAATTGGAGGTATAAACTACGGACAAGGATCAAGTAGGGAACATGCAGCCCTTGTCCCTTTATATTTAGGGGTAAAGGCAGTTTTAGCAAAATCATTTGCTAGAATACATCAAGCAAATCTTATAAATAACGGAATAATCCCCTTGATATTTGAAAATCCAGAGGATTATGATAATGTTGAAGAAATGGATGAACTTTTAATAGAGAATTCCTTTCTACAGCTTAAAAAAGGCGTAGTTAAGGTAAAAAATATGACCAATGGCAAGGAATATAAGATGATTTTAAAGATAACACCAAGACAGAAAGAGATAATAGTTCAAGGAGGACTTTTAAATTTAGTAAAATCAAAAGGAAATATAAAAGAATAATTAGTTAGGAGGAAATAAAATTGGCTTATAATATTACCTTAATTCCGGGAGATGGAATTGGGCCGGAGGTTATCAAGGCGGCTCGAATAGTTTTAGAAGCAAGCGGCGTGAAAATTAATTGGGAAATTGTGGAAGCTGGTGAAGAAGTTATTCAAAAATTTGGTACACCTCTTCCTAATTATGTGATTGATAGCATTAAAAAAAATAAAGTAGCCCTAAAAGGACCCATAACTACTCCTATAGGTACCGGCTTTAGAAGTGTTAATGTAGCATTAAGACAGACGTTAGAATTATATGCAAATATTAGACCAGTAAAATCATATAAAGGTGTACCCTCTCGATATTCGGATATTGATTTAGTGATAGTTAGAGAAAATACAGAGGACTTATACGCCGGGATAGAGCATAAGATAGGAGAAGATGCTGCTGAAAGTATAAAGATTATAACTAGGAAAGCTAGCGAGAGAATAGCCAGGTTTGCTTTTAAATTAGCTAAGAGGGAAAAAAGAAAAAAAGTCACCGTGGTACATAAGGCAAATATAATGAAATATACAGATGGGCTTTTTTTAGAGTGCGTTAGGAAGGTATCTCAAGAGTATCCAGAGATAGTTTTTGAGGAAATGATAGTAGATACAATGAGTATGAAATTAGTTCAGGTACCCAATAACTATGATGTCTTAGTTATGCCCAATCTTTATGGGGACATACTTTCTGATTTAGCTGCAGGGCTGGTTGGTGGTCTTGGAGTGGTACCAGGGGCTAATATAGGAGACAAAGAGGCAGTATTTGAACCAGTACATGGGTCTGCACCAAAACATAAAGGGAAATTTGTTGCTAATCCTACTGCTACTATATTAGCAGGAGTAATGATGTTAAAGTATTTGGGGGAAAGTAAGGCAGCAGATAGAGTAGAAAAAGCTGTAGTAAAAGTATTAGAGGAAGGAAAATATTTAACTCGCGATCTCGGTGGTAACACCGGGACAATAGAATATGCTGAAGCGGTTATAGATGCTATTACAAAAGGAGATAAATAAGATTTAATAATTTTATTGCAAAAAACATCTTAAAATATAAATTTTATAACACCTAATAAGAATTTTATAAAAAATATTTCTATTTTGCTTGACATTTAGGATTAATTATTGTAATCTATATTTTAAATAAAAAAGTAAAACTTGAAGGAAAAGTAGGCGAACTAAAACTGCTAAAGATAGCCAATGGTTATGGTGAATTGGTAGCGAAAGTTTGTCGAAAATCTCACCTTTATATATATAGGTACAGGCAAAATATTAAGTAACCTGTAACGTCTTAAAAACGTTATCTTTTATAAACCAACTGAGTATAAAAATAAGAAATGAAATATATTTGTATTTCTTATCTTTATTAAAGTAGGGTGGTACCACGAATAACTTTCGTCCCTATTTTAGTCTTTATAGACTAAATTCTTTATAGACTAAAATAAGGATGAAAGTTTTTAATTTTTCGGGAGTATGCCTAGGGTTCCGTCTAATCAATTGAGGTTAGAGTCTGGACCAAGTGGCGTAAGATACTATTACTAATGAGTAATAGTGTTACACCGTGGGTATAAAAGACCCCAGCGGATAGGTCCCTTTTGTTTAATTAACAGAATGGATTTATTTGCTGGGGTCTTTTTATATCTAAAAATAAAATAACAAAAGTAGGTGAATAATTATGCAAAGTGATGTAATAAAAAAAGGTTTGGCCAGGGCTCCGCATCGTTCCTTGCTCAAAGCATTAGGGGTAACCGATGAAGAGATGAAAAGGCCTTTTGTTGGTGTTGCTCAAGCAGCCAACGAAATTATTCCAGGTCACCTTCATTTAAAAGAGATTGCTCAAGCAGTTAAAGATGGTATAAGAATGGCCGGCGGAGTTCCATTTGAATTTTCTACCATAGGGGTATGTGATGGATTGGCTATGAATCATGAGGGTATGAAATATTCTCTACCTAGTAGAGAATTAATCGCTGATTCTATTGAAATTATGGCTAAAGCCCATGCCTTTGATGCTTTGGTTCTTATTCCTAATTGCGATAAAATAGTTCCGGGAATGATTATGGGTGCTCTTAGAGTTAATCTACCTACTATTGTAGTAAGTGGCGGACCTATGTTAGCTGGATTTTACCAGGGGAAGACTATCGCCCTGAGTAATGTCTTTGAAGCAGTAGGAAAGTTCCAAACCGGTTCTATAAGTGAGCAAGAATTAAAAGAAGTAGAGGATTGCGCCTGTCCTGGGGTAGGTTCCTGCGCCGGCCTGTATACCGCTAATTCTATGAATATTTGGGCGGAAGCAGTGGGTATAGCTCTACCCGGTAATGGAACCATTCCAGCTGTTGATGCTCGCAGAATAAGATTAGCTAAACATGCAGGAATGAAAATTATGGAATTATTTAAAAAAGAGGTTAAATTTTTAGATATTATTACTAAAAAGGCTATAGAGAATGCTATTACAGTTGAAATGGCTTTGGGGGGTTCCTCTAATACGATGCTTCATACTCTGGCTATAGCCTTTGAAGCAGGTATTCCTTTTGATCTAGATGATTTTAACCAGATAAGAGAACAAGTTCCTCAATTGTGCAGCCTTTCTCCTGCCGGGGAGCACCATATTCAAGATTTAGATAGAGCGGGAGGTATTTCGTCCCTAATTAAAGAACTGAATAGAAAGAAGGTAATTAATTTAGAAGAGATTACCGTAACCGGTAAGACTGTTAGTGAGAATATTAAAAGTGCTCAAATATTAGATAACCAAGTAATAAGAAATATAGAAAATGCCTATAATCCGAAAGGTGGTATTGTGTTTTTAAAGGGTAATTTAGCTCCCCAAGGTGCGGTAGTAAAAAGTTCAGCGGTTCATCCGGATATGTTAAGGCATGAGGGATCAGCAAGAGTATTTAATTCAGAAGAAGAGAGTACTAAAGCAATTTTAGAAGGTAAGATTAAAAAAGGAGATGTAATAGTAATCCGTTATGAAGGGCCTAAAGGTGGACCGGGGATGAGAGAAATGTTAACTCCTACCTCAGCAATTGCTGGAATGGGATTAGACCGCGAGGTAGCTTTGATTACCGACGGACGTTTTTCCGGAGCTACCCGAGGAGCGTCTATTGGACATGTCGCCCCTGAGGCAGCTGTAGGAGGTCCTATAGCTATTGTTGAAGATGGAGATATTATTGAAATTGATATTCCCCAAAAAAGACTAAATATAAAGCTTGGGGAAAAAGAAATAAAACAAAGATTAAATAAACTAAAATTACCGTCTTCTAAGATAAAATCAGGTTTTTTAAAATATTATATTAATTTTGTAGGGTCTGCCGATAAAGGAGCAGTAAGGAGATGAGTTATATGAAATTAACCGGGGCGCAAATAGTAGTAGAATGTTTAAAAAAAGAAGGGGTTAAAATTATTTTTGGCATTCCTGGAGGGGTTATAATGCCGGTTTACGATGTTTTTTACCAAGAACCTTCTATTAAACATATCCTGACCAAACATGAACAAGGAGCAGCTCATGCTGCCGACGGATATGCCCGGGCTACTGGTAATGTAGGGGTCTGTATAGCTACTTCTGGACCGGGAGCTACCAATTTAGTAACCGGTTTAGCTAATGCCTACTTGGATTCTATTCCCTTAGTAGCCTTTACGGGCCAAGTTCCAACTAATTTAATCGGGACTGATGCTTTTCAGGAAGTGGATATCAATGGTATTACTTTACCTATCACCAAAAATAATTATGTGGTAAGAGAGGTAAGAGATTTAGCCAGTATTATTCAGGAAGCTTTTTATATTGCCCGTACCGGAAGGCCAGGTCCGGTATTAATAGATTTACCTAAGGATATCCAATTAGCACAAACTGAATTTAAATACCCTGAAAAGGTTAGCCTGAATGGGTATAAGCCAACTTTTAGTGGACATATTCAACAGATTAAAGCAGCAGCACAAGAAATAAGCAAGGCAAAGAGACCAGTTATTTATGCCGGAGGAGGAGTGATTTCCTCTAATGCCTCTTCAGAATTGAGAGATTTAGCTTTCCAAGCCAATATCCCGGTAACTACAACCTTAATGGGAATAGGTACTTTCCCTGAGACTCATCCCCTCTCTTTGGGAATGTTAGGTATGCATGGTACAGCTTATGCGAATTATGCTATTAGTGCTGCGGATCTAATTATTGCTTTAGGAGCAAGATTTGATGATCGAGTTACTGGAAAATTGTCCGAGTTTGGTTCACAAGCTAAAATAATTCATATAGATATTGATCCAGCCGAAATTGGGAAAAATGTCTTAGTCGATATTCCCATTGTCGGTGATCTTAAAAAAGTGTTAAAAAAAATAAATGAGATTATCGATAAAAAAGAAAATACAGAATGGTTAGAAACAATAAAGGATTGGAAAAGAAAATATCCTTTAAAATATGAAAATAACCAGGAGTTAAAACCGCAATATATTATAGAGGAAGTATATAAAATTTCTGAGGGCAAAGCAGTAATAGTTACTGATGTGGGTCAACATCAGATGTGGGCTGCCCAGTATTATCAATATACTATGCCTCGAACTTTTATCTCTTCTGGAGGTTTAGGAACTATGGGATATGGTTTACCAGCAGCTATTGGAGCTAAAATAGGTTGTCCGGACAAAACTGTAATATGTATCTCTGGTGATGGTAGTTTTCAAATGAATTTACAGGAATTAGCTACCGCTATAAATAACCACCTAACTATCATGGTAATTATTATGAATAATAGCTATTTGGGGATGGTAAGACAGTGGCAGGAATTCTTTTTTAATAAAAGGTATTCCTCAACTGCCTTAACTGGGAATCCAGATTTTGTAAAATTAATTGAAGCCTATGGAGGAACTGGGATAAGAGTAAATAAAAAACAAGAGTTGTCCCCTGCTTTAGAAAAAGCTCTTTCTTTAAATAAATTTGTTTTAATTGATTGTATTATTCCTGGGGAAGAAAATGTATTCCCTATGGTTATCCCAGGTTCACCCATAGACCAAATGATAGGAGTTGATTAATGATGAGACATACTATTGCAGTTTTAGTTAAAGATCACCCCGGGGTTTTAGCCCGAGTAGCCGGCCTATTTACCCGACGTGGCTTTAATATTGAAAGTTTAGCTGTCGGTCATACGGAAGAATATAATATTTCCAGAATGACCATTATTGTGGAAGGGGATGAACGGGCTTTAGAGCAAATAACCAAACAGCTGAATAAATTGATTGATGTGATTAGGGTTAGAGATATTTTTCCATCAAACTCAGTGGAAAGAGAGTTGGCTTTAATTAAAGTAAATACTAATTCCTTAGCCAATCGTTCGGAGATAATACAATTGGTAGATATTTTTAGAGCTAAGATAATTGATGTAAATAGCCAAATGATGACTATTGAAACAACGGGTACTGAGGATAAAGTTAATGCTTTAATAGAGTTACTGAAACCCTTCGGATTAAAAGAGGTGGTGCGAACCGGTAAAATTGCCCTTTTCAGAGGAAGTAAGAGTGCTTCTTTATCTAATAAGAAGCAAGAAGAATAAATATTTTTTCAAATTTGCATTATAAAAAATCAAATAAAAATCTAAAAATAAAAAAGGAGAAATAAAAAATGGCTAAAATTTACTATGATCAAGATGTAAAGAAAGAATATTTGAAAGGAAAGACTGTAGCTGTAATTGGTTATGGAAACCAGGGCCGAGCACAAGCCCTTAATTTACATGATAGTGGAATTAAAGTAGTTATTGGAGCGGCTCCTCGAGATAAATATCCAGATTGGAACAATGCTGAAAAAGATGGATTAATGGCGATGAGTATTGGTGAGGCAGCCAAAATAGCCGATATCATTCAAATATTAATTCCTGATGAAATTCAAGCTAAAGTTTATTATGAGGAAGGGATTGATAAAAATTTACAAGAAGGCGATGTTTTGATGTTTTCTCATGGGTTTAATATCCATTTTGGACAGATTGTCCCCCCTCCCAATGTTGATGTAATTATGATTGCGCCCAAAAGCCCGGGTCGTTTAGTAAGAGAGATGTATGTTCAAGGTAGAGGTGTCCCAAATTTAATAGCTGTTTTTCAAGATTACTCTGGAAAGGCTAAGGAGATTGCTTTGGCTTATTCTTGGGCAATTGGTGGGACTCGTGCCGGAACAATTGAAACTACTTTTAAAGAAGAAACTGAAACTGACCTCTTTGGAGAGCAAACCGTACTTTGTGGTGGAGTAACTGCTTTAATTCAGGCAGGTTTTGATACATTAACAGAAGCTGGTTACCAGCCGGAGATTGCCTATTTTGAATGTTTACATGAGTTAAAATTGATAGTTGATTTAATCTATAAAGGTGGGATTACTCATATGCGAGATTGTGTTAGTAATACTGCTGAATATGGAGATTTGAAGTCTGGCAAGAGGATTATTACCGAAGAAACTAGAAAAGAAATGAAAAAAATATTATCTGAAATCCAGAACGGAGAGTTTGCTAAAGATTGGCTTATTGAGAATCAAGTTGGTAGACCTTACTTTAAAGCTATGCGTAATAAAGAAGCTAATTTTCTTATTGAAAAAGTAGGGAAAGAACTGCGCAGTATGATGCCCTGGATAAAAGACTAATATCGTATTGCGTATTGCGTATCGCGTATTGCGCGAAAAGGGAGAAGGAGTCAGAAGTTCAGAAGTTCGATTTATCGAACCCGAATAATAGCGGGGCGGATAAACCCGACTCCTACCTAATCGGTAAATTGGTAAATTGGTAAATTGGAGAATTGGTCAATTGGTCAATTGGCAAATTAGTGAATTAATAAATGAGGTGAGAAATTTGCAAAGTAGGATTGCATTTCAGGGAGAAAGAGGGGCATTTAGTGAGATGGCCGCTATTAAATATTTTGGTTCTTCTATAGAGCCGGTGCTTTGCAAAACCTTTAAAGAAGTATTTCAAAGAGTAAATAGCCAAGAAGCTGAGTATGGTATTTTACCTATAGAAAATTCCCAGACTGGAGGCATTAATGAAGTTCATGATCTTTTATTGCAGCAAGAATTATTTGCGGTAGGAGAGGTAAAGTTAAAGGTTAAGCATTGTTTAATAACTAAAAAACAGATCAATTTTAAATTAATTAAAAAAGTTTATTCTCATCCTCAAGCACTGGCTCAATGTGAAGGTTTTTTGTCTAAAAATTTAGCTCATTGTCAGATCATCCCAGTGTATGATACAGCCGGAAGTGTTAAGATAATTAAAGAATTAAAAGGAAATAATATTTCAGCCATTGCCAGTAATTGGGCCGCAGAACTTTATGGTTTAAAAGTTTTAAGTTCAGGGATTCAGGATAATAAATATAATTATACTCGTTTTTTAGTTTTATCTCCTGAGATATTTTCAGATCCTAAAAATAATAAGACTTCTATTATTTTTGCAGTAATAAGTAAGCCAGGGGCTCTATATAAATGTCTTAAAGAGTTTGCTCTAAGAAATATTAATTTAAGCCGGATAGAATCCCGACCGAGCAAGCAAAAACCCTGGGAGTATGTCTTTTATACTGATTTTGAAAAAGGGCTATTCGAAGAGAGCGCCCAAGAAGTCCTAAAGGCTTTAAAAGAACATACTACTTTTATTAAGATAATTGGGACTTATTATTCTAAAATAGAGTAAGGTTTTTTTCGGCTAACGATTAAAAAGGAGAGGAGACAGATTAATGGAAAATAAAGTAATAATCTTTGATACTACACTACGAGATGGAGAACAATGTCCTGGTGCATCACTTAATACTTATGAAAAGTTAGAAGTGGCTAAGCAATTAGAGAAACTTAATGTAGACATAATAGAAGCTGGTTTTCCTATTGCTTCACCAGGGGATTTTGAAGGGGTAAAGCTGATCGCTCAAACCATTAAAGGTTGTACCATTGCTGGTTTGGCTCGAGCAGTAAAGAAAGATATTGAACAAGCCTGGGAAGCACTAAAATATTCTGAAAGACCCAGAATTCACACCTTTATTGCCACTTCACCTATTCATATGCAATATAAACTACAACTTTCTCCCGAGCAAGTCTTAGAGCAGGCAGTTGAGGCAGTAAAATATGCCCGTAAGCTCTGCTCGGAAGTGGAATTTTCTGCAGAAGATGCTAGTAGGAGTGAGAAAGAATTTTTATACCGGATTTTTGAAGAGGTAATTAAGGCTGGTGCTACCATAATAAATGTGCCGGATACAGTAGGATATGCCCAACCAGAGGAATTTGGCAGATTAATAAAAGATATCAGAAAGAATGTTCCTAATATTGAAAAGGTAGTCATTAGTGTTCATTGTCATAATGACTTGGGATTAGCAGTGGCTAATTCTTTAGAAGCTATAAGAAGCGGAGCTACTCAGGTGGAATGTACGGTGAATGGAATCGGAGAAAGAGCAGGTAATGCCTCTTTGGAAGAGATTGTTATGGCTCTTCAAACCAGGAAGGATATTTATAACAAATGGACCCAGATTAATTCCACTCAAATATGTCCTAGCAGTAAATTGGTGAGTAAATTGACCAGTTTTGTTATTCAGCCTAATAAAGCGGTGGTAGGGAAAAATGCCTTTGCCCATGAAGCAGGTATCCATCAAGCTGGAATATTAAAAGAGCGTACTACCTATGAAATTATGACCCCTCAATCAGTAGGTTTAGAAAGTAATAGTCTAGTTCTGGGGAAACATTCAGGGAGGAATGCCCTTAAAAAGAGATTAGAAGAGATGGGGCATACTTTAGATAAGGAAAGGTTAAATGAGGTCTTTGAAAAGTTTAAGGAGTTAGCAGATAAAAAGAAAGAGATTTTTATTGAAGATTTGGAGGCTATTGTATCTGAAGAAATAATAGGTAAAATTCCAGAAACCTTTAAATTAGAATATTTTCATCTTAATACGGGTAATCGTACTTTGCCTACAGCAACAGTTAGGTTATTATTTAATAATGAACCTTTGGAAGATGCAGCTTGTGGAGATGGTCCAGTAGATGCTTCTTTTAAGGCTATAGATCGAATAACCAAATTAAAAATCAAGTTGACCGATTATAATGTGCAAGCTTTAACCGGTGGAAAAGATGCTCAAGGAGAAGCGATTGTAAAGATAAGTGATGAGAAAGGAAGTATCTTTGCCGGCCGAAGTATAAGTACTGATACTTTAGAAGCCAGCATAAGGGCTTATCTTAAAGCGGTAAATAGATTGATATTTCATTTGTCCTTAACCCCATTAAAAGGAAGTGATTAAAGATGAACAAAAAGATAGAAATAATGGATACTACTTTACGAGATGGAGAACAGATGAAGGATGTAAGTTACATCCCTCAAGAAAAATTAGCCATTGCTAAAATTTTACTGGGAGATATAAAAGTAGATAGAATTGAAATTGCCAGTGCTAAAGTAAGCAAAGGAGAGGAACACTCCGTAGAAGAGATAATTAATTGGGCTAAAAAAAACAACCATCTAGAGCAGGTAGAAATTTTAGGGTTTGTAGATAAAACAGAATCGGTCGATTGGATTTATAATCTTGGTGGAAGGGTAATGAATATTCTTGCTAAAGGGTCAATAAATCACTTAACCATTCAACTAAAAAAAACCAAAGAACAGCATATTAAAGATATAAAAGAGACTATTGCGTATGCTGATAAAAAAGGGATTATTTGTAATATATATTTTGAAGATTGGTCTAATGGAATGATTTTTTCTCGAGATTATGTCTACTATCTTTTAGATCATCTTCGAGGAGAACCGATCAAACGATTTATGTTGCCCGATACGCTTGGCATTCTTTATTATAAGCGCGTTTACGAATTTATTAAAGATATTTTAGAAAAATATCCTGATCTTCATTTTGATTTTCATGCCCATAATGATTATGGTCTAGCTACAGTAAATACTTTAGTAGCGATAGAAGCCGGAATAAAAGGAGTGCATTGCACCGTTAATGGTATGGGCGAACGGGCTGGTAATGCTTCTTTAGAAGAAGTAGTGGTTGGAATTCATGATTTTTTTGATTTTAAAACTGAAATTAATGAAAAATATTTATACCATCTTAGTAAAACAGTAGAAATATTTTCTGGGCATCGGTTAGCTTCTAATAAACCTATATCTGGTTTAAATGTTTTTACCCAAACTGCTGGAATTCATGCCGATGGAGATAGAAAAGGAAATCTTTATGCTAGTACTCTTTTACCCGAAAGATTTGGTCGCAAGAGACAATATTCTTTGGGCAAATTAAGCGGAAAATCTAATTTAGAATATAACTTAGAAAAAATTGGTATTCAGCTTACTAAAGAACAAAAAAAACGTGTATTGGAGAGAGTGATTGAGCTTGGTGATAAAAAGGAAGCTATTACAGCAGAAGAATTGCCTTATATTATTTCAGATGTTTTAAAAACACCTCATGAAAAAAGTTTTAAATTGAAATTATGTAATATAGTGACTTGTAGTGGGTTAAAACCTACTGCTGTAGTACAATTATTATACCAGGATGGAACACCGGGTAAAGAGTTGCAATTAGAAGAAAGTGCCCAGGGAGATGGCGGATATGATGCATTTATGAATGCTATTAGGAAAATAGCAAAAAAAATAAATTATTCGCTGCCCACCCTTTTAGATTATGTGGTTATTATTCCTCCAGGTGGAAAAACAGATGCCTTAGTACAGTGTACTATTACCTGGAGGAATCAATATAACGAAACCTTTGTTACTAAAGGGGTCAATCCCGATCAAGTTTTGGCTGCTGTAGAAGCAACCGAAAAGATGTTAAATGTAATTGCTTTTCAGAAAAAAGAGAATAGAAGTCAGAAGGTATAAGAATGATTTTAAAGATTATTCATTTTATAGGAAGGTTATTTTATGGCGATACAAAAAACTTATGAAGAAATTAATACTAAGATTAAAAGTGGTAAAGCAGTAATAGTCACTGCAGAAGAAATTATTTCTATAGTTGAGGAGAAGGGTGTAGAAAAGGCAACAGAAGAGATAGATGTGGTTACTACCGGTACTTTTGGACCAATGTGCTCCTCGGGGGCAATAATTAATTTTGGTCATAGCGACCCTCCTATTCGAATGCAAAAAGTTTGGTTAAATGAGGTGGAAGCTTATGCGGGATTAGCAGCAGTTGATACCTATATAGGCGCCACTCAGCTCTCTGAAAGTAAAGGGATGGAATACGGAGGTGCTCATGTGATTGAAGATTTAATTTCCGGGAAAAAGATTAGATTAAAGGCTATATCCCAGGGAACAGATTGCTATCCTCGACGGGAAATAGAGACTTATATAACTAAAGAAAGTATAAATCAAGCAATTTTGTTTAATCCCCGAAATGGTTATCAAAACTATAATGTAGCAGTAAATACTTCTGATCGGAAGATATACACTTATATGGGGATCTTGCTCCCTAATCTAGGAAATGCGACTTACTCCACTAGCGGTCAATTGAGCCCTTTGCTTAATGACCCTGAATTTATAACCATTGGCCTAGGTACTCGTATATTTTTAGGTGGAGCACAAGGTTATATAGTTTGGGAAGGAACGCAATTTTATCCTCAAATACTAAAAGAGGAAGGAGGTAAAACCATCTATAAAGGAGGAACTATAGCAGTAATGGGAAATTTAAAAGAGATGAGCACCGATTATATTCGGGCAGCAATTTTTAAAGGTTATGGGGTGAGTTTGGTAGTAGGTATAGGAATCCCTATCCCCATTTTAAATAGTGAAGTAATGAAAGGTGTAGCAATAAAAGATGAAGATATCTACACTCAGATAATTGACTATAGTTTTCCTCATCGGGAGAGACCTTCTTTGGGATGGGTAAATTATAAGCAATTAAGAGAGGGGAATATTACTATTCGGGGGGAAAATGTTCCTACCTCTGCCCTTTCCAGTTATGCCAAAGCTCGGGAAATTGCTCAAAAATTAAAAGAAGAAATATTAAATGGAAAATTTTTACTGCAGAAACCTATCCAGAGATTCTCACCAGATAGTAAGTTTAAACCCTTGATGGAAATTCATTAAAGGATAATTTGAATTATTAAAAATAATTAAAAGGATATTTAAATGATAAAAAAGAAAGTAATCTTAAATTTTTCTCCCGAAAATGTGGAGAGACCGGTTACCTATCAGCTGATAAAAAAGTATGATTTATGGGTAAATATTTTGCAGGCAAAATTCGAACCTAAATTAGGCGGAAAATTACTTTTAGAACTTAAAGGAAGTGAAAATCAAATAAATGAAGGGTTGAGCTTTGTTAGGCAGATAGGTGTAGGGGTTATGCTTTTAGAACAAGAAGTCTTATGGGATGAAAAAAAATGTATTGATTGTGGGGCATGTATCTCTATTTGTCCAACTGGAGTATTATCTTTAGATAAAGTGACTTATAAATTAAAATTTGACTATGAAAAATGTATAGTTTGCGGTAATTGTGTAGAAGCCTGTCCTTTACAAGCCATTAAAGTTACTTTTTAGAAAGGGTTAAAGTAAGTGAGTAGAAAAGTAATGATTTTTCCCGAGGTTAATAAAATAGAATATCTAGAAAGGAATTACCGCGATTTAATTAAGGGAAAAGATTTGGTCTCTTTTCAAATAAAGGAAGAAGAAAGTGATCTATATATAAGGGCAAGTCAAGAATTAACTTCTTATGCCCGGCAGGCGCTTTTACGCTTTAGAGGACAGATAAAGGATTATATTTATAGTCACCCATTATTTGAAAGTACGCTTTTGCCTTATCCCCGAGAAGGCGAAGTGACTGAAATAATTGATTCTATGATTCAGGCCGCAATTTGGTGTGGAGTTGGACCTATGGCAGCGGTAGCTGGGGCAATAGCTGAATTTGTGGGGAAGGAACTTTTGAATTATTCTTCCGAAGTAATTGTAGAAAATGGGGGAGATATCTTTATTAAGAGTAACCAGGAGAGAAAGGTGAGTATCTTCGCTGGAGAGTCTCCTCTGAGTCAGAAAATTATTTTAAAGATAGAAACACCAAAAAATTATGTAGGAGTTTGCACCTCATCTGGGACTGTAGGCCCTTCTTTAAGCTTTGGGAAAGCAGATGCGGTTACCGTAATTTCTGATTCTGTTTTACTTGCTGATGCCGCTGCTACAGCAATAGGTAATATGGTAAAAACTAAAGAAGATATAGGGCAAGGCTTAATTTATGCCCAAAAGATAAAGAGTATAAAGGGTGTAGTAATAATAAAAGAGGATAAAATGGGCCTCTGGGGAGATGTGAATTTTACGGTGATAAAGTAGAAAAAATGATAAACAAACCCTTGATGCATTTTTTTAACTTAAGATGAGATTTTGTGGGCTGGAATGATAGATGAGGGCTGGGATGCAGGCCGCCTAGACTGGGTAACTGCTGGATTGAGAATTGGTAAATTGGTGGATTGGCAAATTGGTTAATTAAAAAATTAAATATTTTTTATGAGCAGGGGAGATATAAAATGCTTATTAATAAGAAAGTTGCTATAATTGGAGTGGGAAAGATGGGAGAAATCCTGCTTGATAGTATGATTAAAAATAACTTAGTAAAGAGAGAAAATTTAAGTGGAAGTACTGCCCGAGAAGAACATGCAGAAGAAATAAATAAAAAATATAAGGTCAGGACTTATCTTGATAATAAAAAGATGGTTTTACAAAAAGATGTAATTATTT
>Ga0315291_10002613_pt1 | contig 23489 bp, 20 predicted proteins | sample YL17G12_20_MG_FD_203070 | JGI IMG/M metagenome (GOLD analysis project Ga0315291, IMG submission 203070) | Sediment microbial communities from Yellowstone Lake, YNP, Wyoming, USA - YL17G12_20 | ecosystem: Environmental > Aquatic > Freshwater > Lake > Sediment | place: USA: Wyoming | collected... | reverse complement strand
TAAACACGACCGGGGCGAAGAGGTTGGCTCTGGTATCTATTTTTACCGGATACAGACTGGCTCTTTCACCAAAACCGCTAAGATGAGCTTGTTGAAATAGTTTTTCTTCTTCCTCATTTCCTTTCCTTCGGATCCGAATTAGGACCTGTGGTAAAGGCCTCCCGCATAATTACGGGAGGCCTTTTTTTTAGACGATTTGGGTTCGATTGGTATCCACACCCTGCCCTCAAGGTGGGATATTTATTCTGAAAGTATAATAAGATACCCATGTTGAGGGCAACATGGGTTTACCAATTCAATTAGAGTTTATATTCGGTTAACCCGCCTTGCCCACAAGGCGGGATAAATGTTAGCAAGCCCTCTGCAGATAATACAAACTCGGTAACCTTACCTTGCCCGCAGGCGGGATAAATGTTTTTAACTTATATTCTTAAATATTAACCCTTGTTTTTTCGTAATAGATATTTATATTGAAAAAAGTTGAATGAATATCGAATTGATTGGAGGAAAGATGTCAAAAACTTGTGAAATTTGCGGAAAAGGTCCACAATATGGACACACTATCAGCCATGCCCATAAACTGAGCAAAAGGCGCTGGATACCTAACCTGCAAAAAGTCCATGCCTTAGTTAACGGGAAAAGAGTAACCATTAGGGTTTGTACCAGTTGTATTAAAGCCGGTAAAGTGCAGAAGGCAAAATAAATACAGTGGTCAGTGTTCAGTCCGCTTGAGGTGGAGTGGTAAGTTTTACTGACCACTAATTAAGGAGGGATTTTGACCCAGATTAGGATTTCAGCCAAGGAATTAGGGGCATTTGCTTTCAAAGATTCTTGCCCTCGCTGCTTATGGATAAAACTTCATTCTGCCAATAAATTACCCTACCAGATTTTCCCTGGAATTTTCAGCTCTATAGATTCTTATACTAAGAAGTTCATCAGCTCTTATTTTGAAAAATATGGACATTTCCCGGATTGGCTTCCCTCTCAGGAAAAGCTCACCGGTTTGACCAAAAAGCTTCACCATTCTACCTTTAATATCATAGACCAGATAACAGATATACTTTTAACCGGCGTCCCGGATGAAATCTTCACCCTAAAAGACGGTTCCTATTTCATATTAGACTATAAGACTGCAAGATATACCGAAACCCAGGATACTCTTATGCCCCTGTATGAAGTCCAGCTAAATGCTTATGCTTATATTGCGGAAAAAAAGGGTCTTTCACCCGTGAAAAATATTGCCCTGGCTTATATGGAGCCACAAACCGGACTGACTCAGGAAAATGTTGAAGAAGTAAAAACTGAGCAGGGATTTCTTTTACCCTTCTCCGGAAAAATCGTTCATCTTAACTTAAAACTCGACATCATCCCTGAACTACTAAGGAAAGTTAGAAACTTATACGACCATCCATCTGCTCCGCAGGGCAAAGCCGAGTGTAAAGATTGTCTTCTGCTGGACAACCTGATTAAAATTCTCAGCCTAAACTGATTATGCCTCAAATCTCTGAGACCAAATATATCTGGGTAATTTCGGATGGTTCTGGCTCAACTGCCGAAAGGGTTTTACAGGCAACTCTGGTTCAGTTTGGACAGAAAAATATTGCGGTTGAGCGTTTTTCCAATGTCTTAAAAAAAACACAGATAAGGGAAATCGTTCAGAGAGCATCAAAGAGTAAAGGACTGATCGCCTATACTCTGGTAACTCCGGAATTGAGAAATGAGATTGTAATCCAGGCAAACCAGTATAATCTTCCTACAGTTGACCTTTTAGGACCACTCCTTACCAGCTTGAGCAATTTCCTTGCCTTGCCCCCGGAGGCAAAGCCTGGCTTGCTCTCAGAGCTGGACCATAAATATTTTAAAAAGATAGATGCAGTCGGATTTGCTGTGAAGCATGACGACGGTCATAGAGTTCGCGATCTGAATGAGGCAGACTTAGTAATAACCGGAGTTTCCCGAACCTCCAAAACCCCATTGAGTATCTATTTAGCTTACAACAAGGGATTGTTAGTAGCCAATGTTCCATTGATTTTAGGAATTATCCCACCGGATGAGCTTTTTAAAATCGACCAGTCAAAAATCGTAGGTTTAACCATAAACCCTGAGCTTTTGATAAAACTCCGCCAGAGCAGATTAGCTCAATTATCCCATCCAGACATAGATTATGCTGACCCTAAACACATAGTAGCAGAACTGAATTATAGCCACAGAATCTTCCAGCAAAATCCTACCTGGCCCATAATCGACATCACCGGCAAAGCTATAGAAGAGATAGCTAATGAGATTTGCTCCTTAACGATAGATAAAACCAGTAGTCAGTAGACAGTAGGTAGTAGACAAGGGAAAAATTGGAGTGTAAACCTTTCCGAGAAGCGGATCCGTCCCTGTGGGAGAGGGGTCACAAATGATTTTTTTCATTAAAAAATATTGACTCTGGGGAGGAAATAAGGTAAAATATGGCAGGAATTTTATGAATTATTCTTTCTTTCTAGATGAGACCGGAGATCATGGTTTAAGTTTTGTAGACAAAAACTTCCCTCTTTTCTTATTGTGCGGATGTGCTATAAGTGAAGATGCTTTTGAAGAAATTGGACAGAAGATTAACAGTTTCAAATTAAAATATTTTAAAACAACAGAAGTTATCCTTCATTCAAGAGAGATCAGAAAATGTGAAGGAGCTTTTCAAATATTATTTGATTTAAACCTAAAAGCTGAATCCTACAAAGACTTGAATCAGATACTTGGTGAAGGACAGTATTGTTTAATAGGTTCAGGAGTTCAAAAGGAAGAACATATTAAAAAATATGGTAAAGGAGCAAGGGATCCTTATTCCCTTTCCCTTTCATTTGTTCTTGAAAGAGTTATTTTTTATCTGGATAACATCGATGAAAAGGCAAAAGTAGGGATATTTGCAGAAGAAAGAGGAAAAAGAGAAGACCAAATGCTGCTTTCTCATTTTAATTCTATACTGGACCGAGGTACCTTTTATGTGCAGCCAGATAGATTCAAAAACAAGATAGAAAAGTTTAGCTTTCATAGCAAAAAGGATAATATTATAGGTTTACAAATTGCTGATTTATGTGCTTATCCCTTAGCCAGACATTTACTTAATCCTGAGGAGCCTTATATTCCTTTTAAAACTATTGAAGGGAAGATTTATTGCAGTGAGGAGGGTCAGTATGAGGGATGGGGATTAAAACTCTTTCCATAAAAAATAAAAAGTCCCCCTCACGGGAGACCTTTTAACGACCGGGAGACACCCCGATCCCATTTCAAAACTTTCTAATTATATTTACGGCAAAAAAAAGAAAAAGTCAAGTAGTTTTAAAAGAATTTTTTAAGTTATTGATTCAAAAGGGCTTGAGCGGAGATTACTCCAAGCCTACGCAATTGTTGGGTGGTGCAATATGAAAAACTTAGAAGCTATACGCACAAGATATTTACAGCAAGATTCAGCTAGACGCATAGGTGGCTTGGCAGCAAATCTTGCTCGTGTAGCATCTTTCTCTGATAAATCAGGCAACTTCAAAGCAGTGGAAACTTTAGTAGAAGAGAGTAAATTTTTAATAGAGTGGATAGCGCCTGATTTACCTTTGGATGTGCAAACGAAACTGGTTGAACTCCAAATCCAACTCTCCTTCTGGCATCTCAAATTCTCTGAAATCTGCCAGAGTCCTGAGTCGCTTAAGAATCTAATCAGTCAAGCCAATGCTTGGTCAAAAGAGCTTTTGAAATTGTCGGGATTAATCGCGTAGAGGTGGAGCTTGTTGATCTTGGCGAAATCCCGCTTTAGCGGGGTCTCCACCCTTGATTTTGGTAGCCACAATCTTTAGATTGCGAACAGATAGAAAAAAGATAACGCAGACTAAAGTCTGCGGCTACCTTATATTTTCCACAGAGCAATTGTAGTTGCTCGATTTATCGAGCTAAAAAATGCCCAATTAATTGGGCAACTACATGAGAGAAAAAACCTGAATTATTTCAATAAAAAATATTGACTCTGGGGAGAAAACAGAGTAGATTAGCAAAAAAATAAATAATATCAAATTGAAGGAGTTGTAGAAATGAAGTTATTCGGTCTACCAGCAGATCACGTGAAAATGTTGATCAAGGATACAATAGAAACATATTCAGGGCAGTGGCGACTAATTCACGAGGCAATACAGAACTCGCATGATGCTATTCAACTCCACAATGGTATTACCCAGGGCAAGATAAACATAGATTTACATATTGGAACTAACAAAGTTGTGGTTATTGATAATGGCAAAGGGATTCCCATTGATGAGTTCGCAACCGTCTTTACTTTGGGTGGCACTGCCAAAAGTGATCCAGAGTTACGGAAAATTCTCAAGGGAAGCCAAGGTGTTGGGATTAAAGCAACAGTCTTTACCTCAGATTATTTTGAAGTTGAAACAAACTGTGCTAAAGGGAAATGGTCAAAAAGAGTGGAAGGCTGCTGGAAATATCTGCAACCGGACTTCAACGATGATATCGGGGAACCAGAAACCCAAGAAGAGGATTTATCAAACTTTTTCACAAAGGTCAGTTATTCACTTAAAGATTACAGCGTTTATGATTTCTTCCAAGAGATTATAGCAAATTATTGTGGGGAGTTGGATATGACGGAGATTTCTTCGGAAAAAGAGCTACTTGATTTATTAGAAATGTATTTCAGAACCCAAACTTATGCAGGTTGTGTTCAATCACTACTATGAATTGGTGAAAGACTCAAACCCGTCCGTGTGAAAGTAAATATAGTCTTAGACTATCCCACCGTAGAGGATCACAAACGAAACAAAATTCCTCAATGCGCTTTCCTATCTGAGGAAGTAAATCATGGAAAAGTAATCAGTCGTGAGTTTCCCGCGATCTATACTGACTTTAAAGAAATTTACATGTCACTCAAAACTCAATATAAGGCGGACAGATTCTTTGAACATGTTAGTGTAGTTATAGAAAATCCACCCGACAGGAGTATTAAGAAAATATTAATTCAAAAACTTACAAAAGAACAATCAAAAATGTTGCTTTCAGATATAAGGCGGGACCGCAGCACGGGAAGGTTACAACTCATTCAACATCCAGGGAAACTCGAAAAACATAGGAAGCTGTTAGAAAAACTTAATGGGATCTATTTATTGATTGGGCCTAGTCCGTATTTAAAAAAATTCTTACATCTTTCTGCCAAACAACTAATTTCTATAAATGGCTTGCCAACAAACATTGGACTTAACCCAGTTACAAGCTCAGGTAAGCTTGGTTATCTTTTAAATATCCACTTTGTTATGGATTTGGATAGTACTCTTGGCTATGGTAAACGAAATATCCCAAGTGTCGTCAAAGGACAAGCTGATACATTCTTCGCTGATATATTTAATTTCTTAACCCGCTTGGCGAGTCTTATTGTCGGAGAAAGAGAATCCATTGAACCCCCTGGAGATCTATGGGATAAAGAGAAAGAGTACGATACCTTTCAAGCCACAAACAACACATTCAAAGACATTGACCTTCCACTCAAGCTACCACCCCAGGAAGAGCAAGATGTAGTCTGCTTATTTCACGAACTTTTAAGTAGCGGCAAAATTAAAGGATATTATCCTTTCCGTGCAAGTACTAATCGGACTTATGATGCTCTAATGTATATATCAAAATCTGAAGATGGAGATATGCCTGCTGAAATAAGTTGGCGTGACCTAAAATTTGTTGAATTTAAATTAAGATTATCTGAAATTATCGAAGATTTTAGGACTGAGAAAAAGTCTATTCGAGATTTAGACTTGCTAATAGTATGGGAGGATGATTATGAGATGGACGGAGAATACACTATTTCATTTTTGGAAAGAGATGGAATCGATCCACTTCCTTGTGCGCAAAAACGAATAAAATTGGGAACTCAATCCTGTCAAGTTATTGTTCTTAAGGAGCTTCTATTCCCAGAGTGAAGAACTTCAAGTTTTAAAACTGTCTTTAGCACACCTCAGATACTTTTCGAACAACATCTCTTTTCTACCCGCTGTTTTTACCATCTCCCACGGAAACAAATAATCTTTTGGTTTTTCTTTGAACGCAAAAAACTCCGTATTCACTTCTGCTTTTCTAAACGCCTGCGCTAAAGGCAGATTTTCTTTAATATGGTAATAAAGCCCCATTCCCACTTTCCTATTCCCCTGTGATAAAACCCCTTGCAGGATTGCTTCTTTTATGCTTTTCTTCTCGAACTTTACTCCTTTCAAGCCTCTTATCCCATCCGAGATTATTTTTAATTTCTCCCGCAACGATTTTTCTGAATCCATTGGTACCCATTGAAAGGGAGTGTATGGTTTGGGAACAAAAGGGTTTATGGAAAGAATAATTTTTCGGGCGACCACAGGTGTCGCCCCTACATCTTCATAGGAGGCCACCCTGATAAAACGGGTTTCGCTACGCTCAATAAAGACCTCCCCTACATCTTTAATCAAATCCACAATCCCTTCAATATCCTCTTTTTTCTCAAAAGGAAGCCCGATAATAAAATAAAGCTTCAGCTTCTCTAAATTCTTCTCTCTTGCCAGACGGACAGCATTTAAAACATCTTCGCGCTCTATTCTTTTATCAATTATTTTCCACATCCTCTCTGTCCCGGCCTCAGGAGCCAATGTCAGTGTTTTAAGACCGGATTTAATCAGAATATCTAAAAGACCTGGAGTAATCTTATCCACCCTCAGAGATGAAACATTTATTTGATAACCTTTTTTATATAACTCCAGGCAAATTTCCTCCAAAAAAGGCAGATCAGAGACCATCGAGCCTAAAAGACCAACAGATTTAGTCCCCCCGCTATATTTTTCGATCTCAGAGATAATCTTTTCCTTTGTATGAAACCTGAAAGGCTTATAAATCTGCCCGACCGCACAGAACCTGCATTTCCAGGCACAACCCCTTTCAGTCTCAACAATGAACATATTTTTAAAATGTGAAAGTGGAGTAACAATTGAAGAATAAGTCTCAATTATTTCGAGATTAGCTTTTCGCTTTTCGATTTCAGAGGGAAAGCCCTTTTCAATTACATATTTTTTTAAAGAACCATTCTCATCATACACCGGCTCATAAAATTCAGGAACATAAACACCTTTAACCTTAGCCAGCTCTAAGAGAAGCTTTTTCCTGTGATAACCTTTTTTAAAAATCTCAGCCATCTCTATGATACCTTCTTCAGCCTCTCCAATAAAGATAACGTCGAAAAAAGGTGCCATAACCTCAGGATTCAAAGTTACCGCAACACCACCAGCTAAGAGGAAAGGATGATTCTCGTTTCTATCTTTTGTTAATAGAGGGATTTTCGCCTGTTTCAAAATCCTAAGAATATTCAGATAATCTAACTCGAAAGGGACCGAGAAAGAGATGATTTGAAAGAAATTCAAAGGGTCACCTGATTCCAAAGTTCTCACCTTATCCTGAGGTTTATAATCGAATCCTGAAACGGATCCGGAGGATAGAAAAAATCTCTCGCAGGAGACGCCCTCTATTTGATTTAAGATTCTATAAATTGACTGGAATCCTAAATTGGCAATCCCCACGTCATATTTATTGGGAAACCCCAAAGCCACCCTCAATTGATATGAGCTTTTAATTATTGTTCCCTTTTCCCGGGACAAAATCTCTTTTCTTATCTTATCGAATTCTCTCATTCTTATCTTTCCCACCCTCGACGGGAGGGATAAAGGGAAGGTGATATAATCACCGAAGGGCTTGATAAATCAAGCCCCTACAATTCTTCTTGTCGTTCTGAGGAAGCGTAAGCGACCGAAGAATCTCAAGATTCTTCGCTATCGCTCAGAATGACATAAATAACTATATGAGACTTCTTGGACAACCAACTACTATAGACTATTCCTTTATCTCTCTTCTAAAGTTTAACATCATAATTATAAAAAATAAAAAGTGTTTCTACAAGAAAATAAATACGTCCGGGACAAACCCGGACGCTGCGAACTCCGACAAAAAATTGTAGGTGTGGGTTTCAAACCCGACCCTGCCTAAGCGACCCTAAAGGGTTACACTACGAAACACAAGTTTTTACAAACTCACTGAAACCCTGTATAATCCACCCTCCCTTTCAATCACCATTGCCAGCCTTCTCTGTTTTTTAATATTACTCATCGCTTTCTTGTAGTCATCCATACCATTTATTTTCTGATTATTGATCTCCCGGATAACATCCCCTTCCATCAAGCCCAGACTCTCTCCCCTGCTGTTCTCCTCAACTGAGGTTATGACCACCCCGGCTCTGCTTGACAGATTCAGCTTATCCGCCAGCCCTGAAGTAATTTCTGAAACCGTAATCCCTAAAAAATCCTCTTTCTCTTCCGAAACCTTTACTGCTGGCTCTTTTTGAGCTGAAAGATCAATTTTTAAAGTCTTGTTATCTCTTACCAGGGAGAGCTCAAGTTTATCTCCTGGCTTTAACAAAGAGATGAGGTCCTGAAAATCGGCTTTATCCCTGACCTTTTCTCCATTAACCTCAGTTATCAAATCACCTCTTTTAATCTTAACTTTTTCTGCTGGGCTTCCTTCTTCCACCTCTAAAACTATAGCTCCTTCTTTTTCCTCCATATTTAAAGATTGAGCCAAAAGTGGGGTCAAGTCCTGAACCCTTACTCCCACCCAGCCTTTAACTACTTTACCTTTACTGATGAGATCAGAGAGAATTTTCTTGGCTCGATTTACAGGTATGGCAAACCCTATCCCCTCTGAGCCTCGGCTGGTAGTGAAAATAAAAGTGTTTATGCCTATGACTTCCCCATCCGCATTTACCAGTGGTCCGCCGCTATTCCCTGGATTAATTGCCGCATCGGTCTGAATCATTTTGCGATAGACCCTTTCCTCCCCCGTTCCCCTTTTTATATCCCGGTTAAGTGCACTGATCACCCCAACCGTAACTGTGGGATGAGGGTCATCTAAAAGATACCCAAATGGGTTACCCAGGGCAATAGCCCATTCCCCGATGATCAGATTATCTGAATCTCCTAAGGTTGCATAAGGGAATTTATTACCCTCTATTTTAATCACTGCCAGGTCAGAGGTGAAATCCTGTCCTACTAACCTACCCTTAACCTCTCTTCCGTCCGGCAGAGTAACTTTAAGCTCATCTGCATCCCTGACCACGTGCTCATTTGTAAGAACATACCCGTCCTCGCTGATTATTACACCTGAGCCTAAGGAATAGATCTTCTGTTTATATTCCCTGGGCTGAAAGTACCTGCCCCAGAACTCATCGAAGAACTCATCTCCGAATGGGGAGAGGAATGGCGACTCCCTTATAGTTCTGGTCTGCACTACGCTTATAGATACAACTGCTGGGCCGATCTTTTCTGCGGCACGAACAATGGCATTTCTTCTGGTCTCTGTTATCTCCTCTTGAAGAGCAGTGGTCAGTGGTGAGTGCTCAGTGCTGAGTTGCTGACCACTAACCACTGGTAACTGACCACTGCTTTTTGCATTTTGGAAAATAGATGATACTGGTTTTAGGCCTGTTGACCAGAATAATCCCAGACCTGTACCTATAAAAGCACCTGCTAAGGCTAACAGAAAAACTATAATATATACAGTTTTATTGACCCTATCCACAGACATAAATTCACCCTTCTACTTAAGTAGGTTATACAAATAAATTTCTAAATGGTTTTGATTATTTTTTTGTTCTTTACTCTTTCCCTTTTAGATATTTCTCCGGCTCCCTATCGAATCTCTGTTTGCAGACCGGTGAACAGAAATAATTGGTTACCCCTTTGTATTCGCTTTTAGCAGAAGCTTTTTTCTCATCTACTTTCATCTGACAGGCCGGGTCTATTGCCATAAAACCTCCTTAAAAATTATACGAAAGTAAAAGCTCTTCTCAAATCCTCAATCAGATCTTCAATATTTTCTATCCCCACGCTCAGGCGGACCAGCTCATCTGAAATACCCAAACTTTTCCTTAAAGTTAATGGGATGGAGGAATGGGTCATTAAAGCTGGATGACCAGCTAAAGATTCCACCCCTCCCAAGCTTTCAGCCAAGGAAAACAATTTTAAGTTCTTTAAAAACCTTTTAGCCCCGGCTAAATTGCCTTTCAACTCAAAAGAGACCATCCCGCCAAAACCACTCATCTGCTTTTTAGCTAAATTATGCCTAGGATGGGATTTTAATCCTGGATAAAAAACCTTTTTCACTTTTTTATGACCGGATAAATATTCTGCCACCTCAACTGCGTTAGTCTGATGCTCTCTCATCCTAACGGACAAAGTCTTTAAACCCCTTAAAACCAGGAAGCAGTCAAAAGGTCCCGGGATACCTCCAACTGCATTCTGGCAGAACTTCATCCTGTCATAATATTCAGGATTGGAGGTAACCACTGCACCGCCGACTAAATCGCTATGCCCACCTAAATATTTGGTACTGCTGTGCACCACTATATCAGCACCAAAGAAAAGTGGTTTTTGAAAAAAAGGGGTAGCAAAAGTATTATCCACTGCTAAGATCAGATTATATTTATTGGCAAGCTTAGAAATCTTTTTTAGATCAATTATCTTTAAGAGAGGATTAGTAGGAGTCTCGACCCAGACCATCTTTGTATTTTTCTTTAAAACTTTTAAAATGTTTTGGGGATTGGTCAAATCCACATAAGAAAATTCAAGGCTATAGTCTTTATAAACTTTCTCAAATAATCTGTAAGTCCCACCATACAGGTCATCGCAGACAATGATATGGTCTTTAGCTTTTAATAAATTCATAACCGTTGAAATAGCCGCCATCCCGGAGGAGAAAGCCAGGCCAAATTTTGCCTCTTCCAGAGAAGCCAGGCATTTCTCTAAAGCAGCTCTGGTAGGATTTGATGTGCGGGAATATTCATAACCCTTATGCTTCCCTATACCCCTTTGAACATAGGTCGAGGTTTGATAGATCGGCACGATCACTGCACCTGTGGTTTCATCCGGCTCTTGCCCTGCATGAATAGCCTTAGTTTCGAATTTCATATTATTGATTGTGATTTATCCCCCTTGCTAAAATATCTTTTTAGTTTAAGTTTTAATCCAAGAATCCGTTATCCTTCATCCATTTATCTGAGTAGATTTTGCTCAGATAACGGGAGCCTGAATCCGGCAGGATGACTACGATGATTTTATCTTTATCTACTTTTTTAGCTAAATCTACTGCTACCTTTGTGGCTGAGCCGCTTGAGCCACCCACGAAAAGTCCTTCCTCTTTGGCTAGCCGGCGAGCCATTACAAAAGATTCCTTATCATTCACCTGCACAATATCATCTATGATGGAGAAATCAACATTCTCCACTAACATATCCTCACCAATCCCTTCCACCTTATAGACCTTTGGTTCAATAAGTTTCTTATGCTTGAAATAATCATAATAAACCGAGCCAATTGGATCAACTGCAATGATTTTTACATCGGGCTTTTTCTCCTTTAAAAATTTACCTGCTCCGGACAAAGTCCCGCCGGTCCCAATACCTGCTGCGAAATAATCTATCTTTCCTTCAGTCTGTTCCCAGATCTCAGGTCCAGTTATATAATAATGAGATTCGGTATTTTTTAGATTATGATATTGATTTAAGTAAAAAGAATTCGGAGTCTCCCGGGCAATCCTTTTTGCAGTCTCGTAATAGCTTAAAGGTGAATCCGGAGGAACATCAGTAGGGGTTACAATCACCTCAGCCCCAAAGGCTTTCAATAGGTCAATCTTTTCCTGGCTCATTTTGTCCGGGATAGTAAATATGGCTTTATATCCTTTAATGGCTGAAATAATAGCTACTCCAACCCCGGTATTTCCTGAGGTATTTTCAACAATCGTTCCTCCTGGTTTTAGTAATCCCTTTTTCTCAGCATCCTCAATTATATAAAGAGCCATTCGATCTTTGATGCTCCCCCCGGGATTCATAAACTCAGCTTTAGCTAAAACCGTGGCTGAGTTTTCATCCACTATTTTCCTCAGTTTAACTAAAGGTGTATTTCCTATGGCTCTGGATATATCAGGAATAATCTGCATTTCTGTAGTAGAAGTTTTTAGATGGAACGGTTGGGACATCTCCTGAAGACCGGCATGTTCTTGGAACTTTCTACGGTTATCCGTCTTTCTATCTTTTCACTATTTCGCAACAAGAGGAGCTTAACCTTGGAGCCGACGGGAGATATAGAGATCATCTTCCTGAACTCTAAATCATTTCTTACTTTTTTCCCTTCAAACTCTATGATACGATCTCCCACCTTTACCCCCTCCTTAAAAGCAGGTCCATCCTTAAATACCTCAGTCACCAGAACCCCTGGCCCACCTTTGGAGACACTTTCTTTCCCCCTGGCACATCTTCTTTCGGTGAAAATACCGATCCATCCCCTTTTCACTTCTCCATTTTCTTTGAGGATTTTCCCCACTGTCCCACAGGTAGAGGCTGGCAGTATCAGGATTATACTCTCTTTCCCCTCTAATCTTCCTTCTGCCAGACCAATAAGCTCTCCTTCTGAATTAAAAATTGGCGTCCCGCTTTGATAAGCCGAAAAAGGGGCGGACAAGACCAGAAGCTCCTGGTCGTATGGATCAACCCCCCCTATCCAGGAAGAACCCACTGTCCCCAGAGCTATTTGTAGCCCTTTGGAATAGTTGGTGTTCCCGATTATTAGACCTAAGGTTCCATTTCTGATCTTCTCTTTTTTAACCAGCTGAACCGGTTTTAGGTTTCCCTTTTTTATCTGAATAAGGCTAACGTTTGTTTCAAAATCACAATAGATATTAGCTATCTCTGAATCTATTATACTGCTGCCATCCTGCAGCTGGATCTTAATCTCATCCGAATTCTGTAAAAGGTTTTCAGTGGTGAGGATAAAATCTTTCTCTAAGGCAACCCCTGATCCGATCTTTTTTTCCCCATTAGTCAGATTGATAGCCGAGATTGAGACCACTGAAGGTCCTACTTTTTCCATCACCTTATAGATCTCAGACTGGATTTTCTCTAACGGATTTTCTCTGCCACATCCGTTAAAAAAAAACAGGATAAATACTATCCCGCCTATTTTAATTACATGTGAATTTAAAAGAAGTTTCATTCTAAATTTAATACAATATGTTTTTGTGCTGCCTTACTTCAGGCTGACAGTATAGATAGTCATAAAACCATCATCGCTGGCAGAGAGAAGCTGACCCTCATAAACTATTAGGTTATTAACAAGATTTCTGGAGGAATATCCTCCTGATTTTGATAGAGACGAGAAACCAAAGGCGGCAAATATCAAAAGCAAAAGAGAAAAAACATAAGCCGGAATCGGTCCTAAAAGCGGGGTTTGCAATAAGGAGAAAAGAAAGTCCAGTTTCTCACGGAAATAGTTTCTCAATTCCAGAAGTGGAGGATAAGAGCTCAGCTTTAAGCTGAACTTTTCCCAGTAGTTCTCCGGCGGTTTAAAAATCAGGGTCTTTTGTAACAAACCCAGAGTAGCTTTATAATCCTCGAACTCCTTGGCGCACTCTGGGCAGTTTTTTAAATGTTCGTGTAGAAATCTTTTTTGAACTTCACTTAGATCTGAATAATCTAAGAAAAAATCTTTAGCTTTTTTACACTTCATATTTGATCCCTGCTTTCTCCAAGATATTAGGGTGATGTTTTATCAGCTCATCCCTGAGCTTGGCTCTTGCCCGGTGTAGATACCATCTCACCGTAGCTTGAGGCATCCCGGTTATCTGAGCCACCTCCTTTATATCCAAACCTTCTATATCTCTTAACACAAAAACCGACCTCTGTTTGGGGTTCAAACCATTAAGGGCATCATTAATTGCCAGGCGAACCAGCCCTCTCTGGTATACTTTTTCGACATCATTCTTTTTTTCCTTTAGTTGCCCGATTATATTATCCAGTACCTCAAATTTATGCTTGCGAAATTTCCTTATAAAATCGATGGAGGCGTTAATGGTTATGCGATAAAGCCAGGTAGAGAGTTTCTTAGAAGTATCAAATCTATTCAGATTTTGATAGATCTTCACAAAAACCATTTGAGAGATATCTTTAGCATCTTCATAATCTCCGATCATGCGATAAGCTATGCCCGCCACCTGAGCTTTATATTTTTGCACTATCTTCTGAAAAGCTTCCTGATCTCCTTGCTGGGCTTTCTTGATAATATCCAAAAGTTCCTGTTCTTCCTTAGCTCCAGCTAAGCTTTTCTCTCCATCTCTGGTTAGTTTTTCATCCTTTAAATTTTCAAAGGACATATATGCTTCCTGTTATAAAATACGATTTCATTTAAATTGACGTTTGGTAACTAATACCGTTTATAAAATCTATTTTGGGGAAATCCTCATTCCCTTTCTCTCAAAAAGAGCTGAAGTTATTCCCATATTTCTCTTTGGTTCGTTCTCTTTGTGGACCTTAAGCCTTTTATCCATTAATCCAAGACCACAAGAAGGGCTCCCCTCCTTTAACCAGGCAGAACTGATCTTAAACCTTTTAGCAATTCGAAAAGATAAATTGGCACCTCTGGAGAAGAACTGGCTCAAATCCTCACCTGAGATGGAAACAGCTTTTTTTCTACCAGAACTGTATTCTATCATGGCTGCTTTCCGTGGTGTGGACAAACCACCTAACTGTTCCGGACAAAGAGGTATAACCTCTCCTTTCTTTACCCTGAGAAAAATCTTTTTATCCAGCTTAGCTTTTCCATTATATCTACATCTGACCCCAGCCAGACAGGCTGAAACAACAAATTTTAAAACAGCCATACTTAATCCAGACTAAAAAAGTCTTTCAGAAAAGGAAGTTCACAGGATTTTCTTTTAAAAAAGAATTTTAATATCTTCCACCCCAGAGATATGATTGTGGATTTACAGCCCTCCCTTTTAGATGAACTTCATAGTGCAGGTGAGGACCAGTCGAATACCCGGTATTCCCCACTCTTCCTATTATCTCGCCTCGTTCAACTTCCTCTTGGCTTTGGACCAGGATAACAGAAAGATGTCCATATGAGGTTTCATACCCATTTCCATGGTCTATAGTTACAAGTTTTCCCAATCCTTTTTGCCATCCAACAAAACTTACTTTCCCTCTGGCTGGAGCTATAATCGGGGTTCCAATATCTGCTACTATATCCAACCCTTGATGTAATCCACTCTCACCCGTAAATGGGTCTGGCACAACTCCAATTCCCCGGCTGAAATATCCATCAACGGGATAGATTGAGGGGGTATGCTCCAAGAGTTCTTTTTTCTGGTTAAGTTTTTCATAAATATATTCAAACCCCTTTTTTTCATCCCTGATCTCATCTATGAATCTATCAAGATTCCTGACCTTATTCTCTTTATAAAAACCCCCACTCTCTGAGATAATTTGATTTCTATCTGTAAAATTGTTAAATTTCAGTGGGTTAGGTCCAAAAAGACTCCTGATATCCTGCTCCATATAACTTAATTCATTAATTTCCGTGCCTAATTTACTCAAGAAGAATTCGAGATCCAGAAGCTTGCCGGCTAAAATCTTATTTTCAGATTCCAGTTTAATAGCCTTAACCTGATCAAATCTCTGCCCGAAAAAGTCTAAGAAACTGAAACTAATCGTACCAACTAAAAGAAAAAGGCTAAAGCCCAAAAAATAGACAAGCCCCTTGGACAAAGACTCTTTTAAGAGCCTAATAGTAATTTTAAGTTCAGAATATAAAAAATTTAAAGGTTTTCTCATCTCTCGAAACTTTTGAGGCTAAATTATATAAAAGGAAGGGACTTGTCAAGCTTTATTTTATCAGAATATATTCTCTTTTTAGGATTTTATTAACCACCCGGATAAATTTGTCAGAGCTTAATGCTTGAAGGGTATATATATGCCAGCAGGTTTTCTCTGGTAATTTGGGACTGATCTTTTTCTTTTTATTCACTTATTTTCTCCTTTAAGCCCGCAACATCCTGAATTTACTTATAGTATAAAGCAACCTTTATGCCCAAGCCCGAAGATTTTCAATCGAAGTTTTGCCCCCTAATTCTATAACTTTCAGTGAATTAAAGGAAACAGGATTTTAAAGAAATAATCAGGTTGATTTTTCACCATAAAAGTATTGTCTGAAGACAATATCTTATTGTTTTATTCCTACAATTGAATCTGGATCAAAAGAGCTTCGGGAGTATTATAAGTCAAGCTCTTATAATTTCTTTCCACATAAAAAACCGGGAAGGAGTTGAACTCCTGCCTGAAACCGATAGTTAATTTACAAGGCTGACCTGATCATCCGATATAGTATCTATGTTAAAACTTTTTTATTTGTAATTCAAACAGAGTTTTACTATCTTTTCTGAAACCTGTATTCTTTCTTAACGTATGATAAAAAAGAAGGCATTGGTAGTACGGGATGACCAGACTTTGATCAAGGAAGCTTTGGAAGGTAATCAGAAAGCTTTCAAGCTCCTGATGGAAAGGCACAAAAATGCGGTTCGGCATATAATATTAAAGCTGGTTCACAACTATGATGAATCCCTGGACTTGGTTCAGGAGACTTTTGTAAAAGCCTTTGGCTCCTTGGCAACCTATAAAACAAAATATCGCTTTACCACCTGGCTCTACCGGATTGCGGCTAATTGTTCCATAGATCATCTGCGCCGGAAAAAAATCGAGGCTTTCTCACTGGACCAACCCATAGAAACTGAGAAGGGTAAATTAGAAATAGAAATACCAGACCGGACTTTTGATCCGGAAAAAGATTTAACCTTAAAGCAACAGGAGCTTTCAGTTGAAGAAGCCATCGCCTCACTGCCCGGGAAATATAAAGAGGTGATCTTGTTGAGACACAAAGAGGACAAATCGTATGAGGAAATCTCAGCGATTTTACATCTGTCCACGGGCACGATTAAAGCCCGGATTTTTAGAGCCAGGGTTCTGTTAAAGAAAAAACTCAAACATATGAGATGGTGAAAATATGAAAACAAGACTAATACTTTTCTGGCTTATGATCTCCTGGGTTTTATGCTCTTTTTGCCTTGATTTTCTTGAAGCTAAAGAGTTTAACTTCCCTTTACAAAAAGAATTCATCTTAGAAGAACCCTTAACTCTGGAAGTCGAAGATCCCAGAGGTGAGATCATCCTTGAATCTCACAACCAGAATAAAATTATAATTCAGGCTTCCAAAGTAGTAGAAGCTAAGAATTCTAAGGAAGCAGAGGAGATTGCTCAAAAAATTCAAATGGATATTGAAAAGACCGGCGCTTTAGTTCAAATAAAAACCAAATATCAAAAAACTGAAAGAGGAAATTTCTGGGAAAGGCTTTTCACGGTAAACAGGTCAGTGGAAGGGTATGTCAGTTATCATATACTTGTGCCCAAAAATATCCGGGAAACAGATCTTTCAGTTACCAGTGGAGAGATAAGGGTTTTCTACCTTAATGGAAAATTTAACCTCTCCGCTACTTCAGGAGATATAGAGGCTGCTGGAATAGAAGGAGAGTTTTCTTCCTCAGCTACCAGTGGAAATATCCAGCTTAAGGATATAAAGGGCAAAACCAGCCTGGAGGGAACAAGCTCAGATATTGAGATAAAGAATCTGAAGGGAGAACTCAGCATAAATTGTACCAGTGGTTCAGTGGTCATTGAGGAAATTCAAGGTTCTCTTAAGTGTTCACAAACTTCAGGTGATTTAGAAGTTAAAGGACTGGGTGGAGATCTTAGTGCAACCTCTACCTCTGGAAATCTGTGGATTGAGCAAACTCAGGGCAGTTTGGATTTAAATACCACCAGTGGAGATATCGAAGCTAAAACCCAGATATTATCTGCAAAGAATTACTATCTGGAAACTTCGAGCGGCGAGATTGATCTATATATCTCCAGGGGAGCGCAGGCTAACCTTAAAATTGAGACCACCAGTGGAGAAATCAATATGGATATCCCTATGGTCTTGAAAAACGTAACCCGGAATTCCCTTTCCGGAATCTTAGGTTCAGGAGGGGGAAAGATAGAAGTACAAACAATTAGTGGTGATATAAACATAGAGGAGTATTAAAAAATGAAAAAAACCAAGAATCTATCATCCCTTTTAATATTATTTCTATTTCTATCCCTTTATGCGAATTTATGGGGTGCAGACCCAAAAAAGACGACTCCAGATACCACTGGTCAGAAAATTACCCGGGTAAAAGTAGGCGATGAGGGAATTACCATTAAGACGCAGGAAGGAACAGAAGTTACGGAGAAACCAGGAGAAATAACCCTGGGAAAAGAGGGGATCAAGATAACGACTTCCGACACTGAAGAAACAACTCCTACCGAGATAAAGATTGAACTGCCTAAGCATACTACCACCATAGAGTTAAATGGAGGCGACCTTGTAAAGTTCGGGAAAGATATTACTGTAGACGAAGGTGAAAAAGTTGCAGGAGACGTTGTGGCTATCGGCGGAAGTGTACGGATAAACGGTTTAGTCGAAGGGAATGCGGTCTCCATTGGTGGCAATGTCTTAGTCTCCTCCACTGGCATAATCGAGAAAGATGCTGTGAGTGTGGGAGGGGATGTAACCAGTGAGCCTGGAGCGATTATCAAGGGTGAAACAGTAGGGCTTGGTTTTCTTCCGGAAAAGCTTATAGGGTTTCATACTGGTCCCCATTTCTTGGTGGGTGTAGGTTTTATTTTCTCGCTCTTTAAGATTCTATTCCTCTTTTTCCTGGGAATATTAGTTTTAGCTGTAGTCCCGAAAAATGTCCAAAAGGTAAAGGATAAGATTACCAAGAATCCCTGGCAGTCCGCACTCATAGGTTTCTTGGGTGAAATCCTGATCCTTCCTGTCTTTATCCTCTTATTGATCACCATAATAGGAATCCCAGTAGCAATCATAATTCTACCCTTGGCTATCCTTTTAGGTTTTTTGCTCGGATATACCAGCATCTCTCTTTTAATAGGAGAGAAGCTCAAACAAAACACTAACTTGAAACCCCAAACCCCGATATTGACTTTAGTTTTAGGAATACTAACAATAGAGTTTATCTCCCTTTTCGCCAGTTTTCTTAGAGTATTCTGGGGTTTCTTTTTTCCCTTATCCTTTATATTAGTCATTCTCGGAGTTTTGATTACCTATATAGCCTCAACCATCGGTTTTGGCGGTGCCATTTTAACCCTTTTAGGAACCAAACCTAAAGATAAACCCGTTGTCCCGGTTACACCTGCCCCTGATAATGCTCCTTCGCCGGCTCAAACTGGATAGAACTTATAAAATCTTTCTACATTTTTCTTGCTTTTATCCCGATATATATAGTATATTATAAACAAGAGGGGATAGCTCTACGTTATTGTATTTGATTGAGAATAGAGGTTTTGAATTTTTTAAATTGTAGTTGTATTTATGTAACTTAACTTTTTTCTTTAGATCTCTGTTAAATATAAAATTATACTAACTTTCAATAAAAAGGTACAGCTATGCATAGTAGAATTTTAAAATTATTATCGCCTGTTATTCTTTATATGCTTCTTTTCCTAATTCCTCCCAATAAAGTCTTAGCACAATCCTGGCTTTCTCCTGACTGGAACTACAGGATGAAAATACTGGTTAAAAACACTGGCAATTCATACAGCTTAACTGACTATCAAGTAAAGGTGCAATTGAATAGCTCCAATTTTAATTTTTCTTTAGCCCAGTCTAAAGGTGAGGATGTAAGATTCACCAGAGATGACGGAACTACCCTGATAGACCACTGGATAGAATACTGGAACAATGTAGCTGAATCTGCTTTGGTCTGGTTGAAGGTTCCAGATGTTCCAGCTTTAGACTCAACCGCAGTTTATGTTTACTATGGAAATCTAGGTGCAACTAACTCCAGTAACGGCAAGGGAACCTTTGAATTCTTCGACGATTTCGAATCAGACTATTTAGCGGAGAGCGGCTGGAGCGTTAAAGCTCCTTTACCTTCATTTAAGGCTGACAATGCATCCGTAGTATATAATAATCTCTTATTTATCTTTGGCGGTTACGACCGTAATCCTGCAACCTGTGTTAAATATTATTTAGCGGAGACCTTTGTCTATGATCCGATAACTAACACCTGGACACAATTAGCTAATATGCCAACCCCTCGCTGGGGTCCAGTAGCGGTTGAACTTAATGGTTTAATTCATATCTTTGCAGGAGAAGCTATAACTGGTCTCACTGGAGCACATGAAGTTTATAACCCAGCCACAAATACCTGGAGCACCTGGTCAAATGTCCCACCCCAGTTGGCAGATCAAGGTGGAATGGGAATCAGTTATGGCAACAAGATTCATTTATTCTTAAGGCAATACCACTATGAATACGATCCTGCTACTGACACTTATACTGCAAAAGCAAATGTTCCTACACCCAGAACCTGGGGAACCTGTGCCCTGGTAAACGGTTTGATCTATGTAATAGGTGGTTATTCTTATGGTTCTCCCAGTGGTGCCACAAATGTAAACGAAGTCTACAATCCAGCCACTAACACCTGGACCACAAGAGCGCCTATGCCGGTCAAAAAGTACGGAGCCACCAGGGAAAATCCAGTTATAGGCGGTAAAATCTATGTCACCCATGGGAGAGATGGAAGTTTTTTTACCAATAATTACGTCTACGACCCTTCTACTAATACCTGGTCGAAAAAGTCATCAGGTGTAAATCCGAGAGATGGAGTTGGCTGTGGAGTGATCAACGACAGACTATATGTGGTTGGAGGAAGAGACATTTTTTCCTGTGCCGTAGGAAGAAATTATGTGGAGGAGTATGATCCAGCCAATGATAAGGGTGAAGTATGGGTTCTTTCAAATACCAGTGTAATTAAAAGAGATACTCTGGCAAAATACGAGCGAGCTTACGGTTTCCTTTTTGATAAGTCTTCCTCCGGAGATGGTGTATCCGCACAGCATTATCACAATTTCACCAGCTGTGCTGTGGATGTTTATTGGAATATCACGGATTATTGGGGAGTAGCTTACTCCCAGCCGGAAGGGGCAATATTGTTGACAGATAACGCGGGTGATGGATCGCTGAGTTATTTCAATAACAACGGTAGACCTGAGTTTAGCTGGTACAGAGGCTCATATAGATTTTTACAAACTGGCACTTGGAATAGATGGTATCCCGTGACGATCATCTGGAATGGCTCAAATAGTAAGGTGATTATTGATGGTAGAGAATACATGGTATCAGCTGCAGCCACAAATTCTAACAGAGTATATCTTCGGGTGAATAAGATTACCCGAGAGTATTTCGACCTTGTCAGAGTACGTAAATACTCATTTCCCGAGCCAGCTGTAGCCCTTGGACCAGCTGAGTCTTCTAATCATCCACCAATTTTAATTCTTCAGGATACTACTTTCTTCCTTTGTGAGCCAGAAACTGTCAGTTTTAATCTATTAGCCATAGATCCTGATTCACCCGATACTATAACCTTGGAGAAATTTGTTGGACCTGGAGATTTTAATCCTTTAACAGGACCTTCCCCGCTGAACACTACTCATTCCTTTTTACCTGCACTCAACGATTCAACCTATCTTTTCATCTTCAAGGTTACTGATACCAAAGGTGCCTTTGTCCAGGATAGTTTCTTTGTTCATATTTATATAAACCAGAGCCCGATTTTAACCCTGCCCGAAGATATTGACACTGTGTTATGTAATTTGGGTGATTCATTATATTTAACTGTAAGAGGGGAAGACCCGGACATAACAGATACTCTCACCTTGGAAAAAATCTCTTCACCGGGAGAGCTTTTACCAACTAATCCTGTTTCTGGAACCTCACCCCGGTTAGCTAATTTCCTGTGGAAACCTGAATATTCGGATACCCTAAATAATCCGCATGAAATTATCTTTAAATTAAAAGACCTTTGTGGAAAAGAGGTTCAGGATACATTGTTGATATATATCAGATTTAATCATCCACCACTTCTCACTTTACCACTTGATACCATCTACAATATGTGCAATGTAGATACTATCTGTTTTAATCATATTCTGGCGGCAGATCCTGATCCGGAAGATTCAGTTTTTGTTCAGAAACTATCCGGTCCAGGAGTGTATGATCCCAGCACAGGAATTTGCTGTTTCTTACCGTCAATCTCAGATTCAATATATACCTTTATCTTTCAAGGCCGGGACCTCTGCGGAACCTCCACCTTAGACACCTTTAACTTAACTGTGAACTTAAACAGAACTCCAGCTTTAGTTCTTCCGATTGACACATCTTACAAGCTGTGCGTTCCAGGCGATTCTATTTTCTTCGAAGTTTCCGGCTCTGTTCCAGGTGATTCTCTGAGTTTAACTAAACTTTCTATTGAGGGAGAGTTAAGACCAACTGATCCTGTTCTGGACCAAGACTCAGTTAAAGGGATTTTCGTCTGGAAACCAGATTATCCCGATACTTTCTCTAACCCTCATCTTTTGATTTTTGAGGTAAGAGATAATTGTGGACTTTCTCATACTGATACTGTCCAGATAAGAATTGAATTTAACCATTTGCCGGTCTTAGTTTCTCAGAACAGCAGCTACAGTTTATGTAATGATAGCATTATTTGCTTCAATAACCTTATCGGTAGCGATTCAGACCCGGATGATTCTGTAGGCTTGGAGCTTGTCTCAGGTCCTAACTGCCTTTTCTTAACCACCGTGCTCAGCCCGACTTTAATCACTGGTTTTACCTGCTTCCAGACCACAGGCACTGATACGGTATATCCGTTTATCTTCGAGCTTAAGGATAGATGCGGAGCAAAAGCTGTAGATACAGTCTATATAACTGTTTCCCCACCGGCTAACCTTTTAAGAGGAGACCCGAATGGAGACGCCTTTGTAACTGTCTCGGATGTGATTTATATCATAAATTATCTTTTCAAATCCGGACCCCCTCCAACCAATTGTCCCAAATCCGGAGACGTTAACTGTGACTTCAAGATAACTGTAAGTGATGTAGTTTATTTGATAAGCTATCTCTTCAAAGGAGGACCACCCCCCTGCGATTAAGAAGTTCAAGGGTTCAATAGTTCAAGAGTTCAAAGATAAAAACTAAAAAAGTAACGCCCGATCTAAAATCGGGCGTTAAGTTTTTATACGGTGCATCCAAGTGGATGCCACATCCCGCTTATAGCGGGATGCGCTCCAAAATCTCGTCGGGCATAAAGCCCGACGCCACGATTAAACAATAAAAAACACCCGATCTGTGGTTTAGCGGACCGGGCGTTACTTACTAAATCTACATTAGATAATAACTTACCAAGGAGGCAGACGTCTGCACCAGACAGCAGGATCAACCGGAGGGGGACCACCCCTGAACAGGTAATTAATCAGGTAAACCACATCCGAAACCGTTACCTTTCCATCGCCATTGGCATCACTGTATGCTTTCCAGGGCTCAGGGCCTCCCTTGAATAGGTAATTGATCAGAAATACCACATCCGATACTGTAACTTTACCGTCCATGTTGGCATCTCCGATTTTGATACTGATTTTGTACCGCGCCTTTTTACGTAAATCAGCTATACCCTTATCAGTTACAATTAGTGCA
>Ga0315291_10002612_pt1 | contig 23489 bp, 13 predicted proteins | sample YL17G12_20_MG_FD_203070 | JGI IMG/M metagenome (GOLD analysis project Ga0315291, IMG submission 203070) | Sediment microbial communities from Yellowstone Lake, YNP, Wyoming, USA - YL17G12_20 | ecosystem: Environmental > Aquatic > Freshwater > Lake > Sediment | place: USA: Wyoming | collected... | reverse complement strand
GAAGGTGGTCACCAGGTCTGCCGGGCACGGCTCGGTCACGTCGTGGCGGGTGATGTTTAATTTGTACTCGAACGGCCGCTCGAACTGCTTCAGGTCGAGCAGGCTGGGGCTGGAGGCGGTTTCGTAGTCGAGCATATAGTGGAGCATATAGTCCGGCATGGCGTGCAAGGCGGCCAGCAGCGGCGCGTCCAGGTCGCGGAAGCGCACGTTGTTCAGCGCGTCTTCGTAGGACTCCAGGCGGATGTAGTGGAACATGTGCGATTGGCCGGGGCTGCCGGGGACGGGCTTGCCGTCTTTCCAGTCGGAGGCATAGGCAACCTTCTCGAGACGGGGCTTGAGAATAGTGTCGAAGTAGTCGGCCATTTCGACGAGGATGTATTTGCGGTGCTCGCCATCTTCACGATTGAGATTGATGACGGCATGGGCTATAGTCCCGGAACCGGCGAAGTAATCACATACAAGATCAACCTTGCGTCCAGCTACCTGAATTACGCCTCTTAGCAACTCAACAGGCTTAGGATTACTAAAGAGATTTTTAGCCCCAAACAGGGCGGACAATGTGTCATTGGCCCCGGAGTTGTGCCCAAAGTAAGAATGCTCCCACCAGTTTGTGGCACATTGCCCCTCTTCTTCCCTTTCGGACTTGAAGTACTTCTTTCTAGGAAACCCATCCCCTTGCTTGGGAAAGATAATCCGACTATCTGCCAAGAGAACTTTGTAAGTTTCTTCGTCGCCCATCCATTCTTCGTCGAACACTTTGCCTGTAGGGGAAACTATCGTATATTGTGTTCCGCTTTGATCTGTTCCCACTTTCCACGGCTTCGATGCCCAGTTTCCCCTGGGATCATTATCGGGATTCGAGAAGTCACCAGTGAGATCTAGTTTCCCGACACCGGCAGCCCTCAACGCAGTGGGATCCTTGGCATAGGCCAAAAGATACTCTGAGACCAGCCCAATCATCTTCGTCTTGTCATTGGGCTGATTGTGCCGTCTCCGCCAGGAGATAAGTCCTTCGAAACCTCCGTCTTGATAGTGAGTCTCCAGGAGTAGCTTCAGCGAGGCTATCTCGTTGTAGTCAATACTTGAGAAGAACACCCCATCTAGTTTGAGGAGGTCATGTCCCAGCTTCAGTCGCTCTCCCATCATTGCTAACCAGCTTGAATGCTGAAAATTGTCCTTGTAAACGAAACCGTCATCGCCGGTATTGTACGGCGGATCAATGTAGATGCACTTCACCTGCTCTCGGTAGCGCGGCATGAGCAGCCGCAACGCTTGGAAATTCTCTCCATGCACCAACAACCCGTCGCACGTCGCGTCCAGATCCTCGAACGACGCCAGCAGCCGCGCCTTGATGTCGGCGTCGAAGAAGGCCGTGTCCACCATCATGAACGGGTGCTGGCTCAGGGCCTGCACTGAGCCTGTCGAAGTGTCGGCCTCCGGCCCCACCTCCACGCCGTACAGCCGCGCCCACTCGGCACGCTGGCGCGCGTTGGCCGCGATCTCCCCGTACAGCGCCTCCGGCACGCGGTCCAGGGTCACACACCAGTCGCTCTGCACCACGAACTTGCGCTTCTCCCACAGCCGCTTCTGGAAATCCTCGATCTGGGCCAGGAAGGCGATGATCTTGCTGGCAATGTGCCGCACCGTCTCCAGCCGCGCCGCCGCGATGCGCACCACGCCCGGCCGGTTCCAATCCAGGTCTTCCAGCCGCAGCACCTCGCTCTTGAGGTAAAAGTCCAGTTCGCGGGTCAGGAAGCCGGCCAGGTCCTTGTGGATGAAGTAGTCGCGCGTGTTGCGCGCCGTGTAGCGGGCCAGGTGGCGGGCCAGGATCGTCTGCTCCTTCTCCCCATCCGGCGTCCCCAGGCGCGCCTTGACCAGCGGCTCGGGCGCAGCGTCCAGGATGGCCTTTTCCGCCTCGGCGCTCAGTTTGTCCTGCTGCTTTTGCATCCCGGTCCGCTTCTTCTCTTCCTCCGTCAGCGGGCGGTACTCGAAGGCGACCGTCAGCGTGCGGCTGCCGGCGTCCCACGCCAGCGGCGCGTTCCCGGCCAGCACGAAGAAGCGCTTCTCGCCCTTGACGTTGTTCTGTGCCACCGACGCCGTTTGCAGCCTGAGGAATACCGTGGCCGGCTCGAACCCTACCCCACCCTCCAACTGGAAGCGGTAGTCGGTAAAGGTCTCGCCGCTCTTGACGTAATACTGGTCAAAGTTGGCCCAGTACAGGGTCACTTCCTCACCGTTGTAGGGGATGGCGTACTTGTCGGCCGCGCCGTAGCGCCGCTGTGCAATAAAGTCGCCGTCGTCGTAGTAGCGGGCAAAGAAGCGGTACAGGTCGTTGTAGACCTGCGCCTCGGCTTCCTGACCCAACACCACCGCATCGCGCTCGGCCTTTGCCGCCTCATACTCGCGCACCGCCTCCTGGATGACGGGAAATGCCAGGGCCTTGACTGTCGGCGCTACGTTGCCGTCAGCATCCAGCGCTGTGTCACCGACGGCCTCCATCAATTTGCGTCGGGCTTCCTCGTAGCGCTCCTTTGCCTGCGCTTGATGCGCCTCGGCCTGCAACTTCAGTCCCTCTTCAACCGCGTCGAGCAGGTCGTGCTCGATGAAGCGGGCCATCTCGTCCCGCTTGCGGTTCATGATGGCGTAGATGCCAAAGTCCAGGTCGGCGCTGTCGAACTGGAACAACTCTCGGAGCAGGCTCTGTAATTTCTGGCGATATGGTGACATAGCACTCATCCTTCTGTGGCTACGAGAACATGCGGCCCAATATCGGGGCAGGCTTGCACATCAAAAACCTATCGGCACTACTGCCTGGCCTCCAGGGCGGCGAGATTGCCCCGCGCAACGCGGATGTAGGGACACTTGGGCAGAGGCTCTCGTATATTAGTATAATCCTATCTCCGTTCTATACAAGTCCTGTAGCCACAGGTTGCCGATACCGAATGCCATGTCTTGCCCTCTCGTGCTGCCTCTTCAGGCGGCGCGTTTCGCGGCTTTCGCGCCCGTTGCGTGACGTTCGCGTTCCAGATCCCTCCACCCTCACCCAGCGCCGCCTGTTTCACGGCGGCGTGCCTCCTCGTAGCGGCTGTTGCGCCGGAGACGCAGCCCGCTCACCAGTCTGCCGAGCACCTGCCGGACCAGCAGCCCCGTCCGCCAGAAGGCGACCGCCGCCATGCCGTGCGCCAGCACGGCGAACAGGGGCGGCGTCTGGCGGGTGTAATAGGTCCAGCATAGCCGCGTGGTACCCCAGCGCTCGAGGAAATACCCCAGGCCCGCTCCAGCCGCAAACGTCAGTAGCGCCATGCGGTGGTCGGCCGGCGTCAGGATCAACAGCGCGCACAGGGCCAGCGACGCCAGGGTGAGCGACTTGTTCGCCGTCGGCCACACGAACACCAGCATGAGCGCGTAGAACGCCGCAAAGGCCGGCCAGTATGCACCCCGCACCGCGGCGCGGGGCAGGGCGGGCACCAGCCGCTGCAACAGGCGCGCCAGCCGGTCAATGGACAGGCTGGCGATGGGCCAGGCCGGGATGATCCACAGCGGCGGCCGCTCCCGCGTATAGTAGGTCCACAACTCCGTCTGGGTACCCCAACTCTCGATCACCAACCCCCCGGCCAGCCCCACCAGGACGATCAGGGCGTCGGCCTTCAGGTCAGCGCCGGCCATGATCAGGAGCGACATGGCGGCAAAGATGCCCCACAGCAGCCAGTCCACCTGGGCCCACAGCGGGCGGCTCCAGTCCAGGTACGAGAGCGCCTCCTTCGCCAGCGGCCACCACACGACCCCGATCACGAGCACGGTCGCCAGAAACACGCTCAGCAGCACGTAACTGGAGCGTGTCCAACCCAGGGCCGTCACCAGCCGCCGCCACGGGGTTGCACGTTGCGCTGGCTCGCTGATCCTTCGCGAGTGCTCAGGACAGGCTTGCTCACTCATCGGTGCGCTGCGTTTCACAAAGCCTGCGAGATTCTTCGCTGCGCTCAGAATGACGGCGTCGCGCTCAGAATTCCGCATTCCGCATTCCGCATTCCGCATTCCGCATTCCGCATTCCGCATTCCGCAGACGGCGCCTTCACGGTTGGCACGTCACGCCCCACAGTCTGCCGTCTCCCACCACGGCTTCCTCCCACGGCGTGGCGTTACACAGGTACTCTTTCCCATCCGGCATGGTGACGCGCACCCCGACGTAGGCCGAGTCCAGCGCCTCCAGTTCCAGTGTGTGGTCTGCCCATCCCTGCGCTTCAGCGTAGCGATGCACTTTCCACAGGGCCGTCCGCCGGCCGCTGGACGACTCATCCACATAGTCCAGTGACCAGGTCAATCCCAGGCCCAGGGCGACTACCATCACTACTGCCAGCCCAGGCCACACGTACCTGCCGCGCTTCCACCGCCGGAAGGCGGCGTAGTATAGAGCGAGCAGACCGCGCAGGGCGCTTCCGAGAAGCAGGCCCAGCAAAAAGACCAGCGCCCCCGCGGCCAGGGCGATCGCCAGCCCATGACCTGAGAAGTTGGCGTGGCCGAACAGGCCACCCAGCCGCCACAGGAAAACGACCACGCCGGCGGCGCTCCCGCTCAGCAGGGCGCCCGCCCACCAGCGCCGTGGATAGGCGGCCATGCCTCCCCACACCAGGCCGGCCAACCCCCCGATGGCCAGCCCCCACAGGGCCGCCGGCCCGTGATGAATGGGCAGCCCGGCCAGATAGATGCAGTCCCACAGGCCGCTGAGCCCTGAGCCGGCAGCCGCTCCGCAGGCTCCACCCAGCAGTGCTCCCAGCAGCCGGCGCTGTGCGTCGTCTCTGGCCATTTCTCAGGCTGCCTGTAAGAGGTCGCGCATGGTCGCCAGGTCGCCTGGCTCGACCTTTCTCAACGTCACCTTGATCCTCGACCAGGGCGTGAACTGGCAGACGAGGCTCAACGTCCCGTCGTCCAGCCCAACCGATTCGATGGGGAACGAGCGCCGGAACATCAGCCGTTCGGGCGGCTGGGTCCCCGGCACGTACAGGTGCAGATAATAATAGTAGATGCGGCGCCCGCCGGGCAGCGGCCAGTAGCAAAAGTCGTAGAGCGAGTTGCGGATGGCCACGATCTCGGCCCGCCGCCACCAGCCGAGCCCGATGGAGGCCCAGGCCATCCTGCTCCGCCCATCTACGTGCACCACCGTTCCGCCCTCCGCGTTCCGCCCTCCACATTCCGCATTCCGCACTCCGCACTCCGCATTCGACTCGTGGTCTTCGCTCAGAGTGCGGGCGATCAGTTTGCGCGCGGACTGGTCATAGGCGACCACCACGCCGACGATCAAGAGCACAAAGAGTATCATGGGGCAGCACAAGGTTCTACCCACGAGCACCAATACGTCATACCAGTTCATCGCTCTTACCTCCGGTGGTGGTGTGCACAAAGCGGTACAACAACGCCAGCGCGGTACCGGTGACGACGCCGGCCACGGGGCCACTCACCAGCATCGAGGCCATGTCGGCGGTTGGCCCGAACGACGAGCGGGACAGCCAGGAGGCAGCGCCCCAACCCACACTGTTGGCCAGGATCCACCAGCCCGCTCGTGGCAGGTGGCGCCGCAGGGACGGCCATTGCACCAGTCCGACGAGAGCACCGCCCACGAAGGGCAGCGCGGTGGCCAGGATGGCGAACCAGGCGTTGATGTACTGCGCTCCACGATGCATCGTGAACGCACACAGGGTGACAATACAGCCGCTGACCCAGCCGGCCATGGTCAGCGGAATCCAGCCCTTGACTGCGGCTGTACGGCCACGCAAGATGAGGAATTGGTACAGCCCGACGAACCCGCCGCCGAGGATGCCCCCCAGAATCCCTAACCTGAGCAGGGTCACCAGGCCGCCTTCGACCTGGGGGCCGCCGGCCGAGGCGACGACGCACAGGAAACTGCTGGCCCCCACGATGGCCAGCAAGACCACGGCCGCCTGTCTCACGTTCCGGCGCAGGATGAGCCAGAGCAGGCCCATCACGAGGCCGGGAATGACCCCCGTGATCGCTCCGGTCAAGAGTGGACCCGAGAGCCGTTCCCACGGCGAGTAATCCAGGTAGATCCTGGCGGCGTCTGAGTCGGGCATCGAAAACGCTGCCAGCATCATCATGATCACGATCCACGTCACGAACCATCCCAACGCCGTGCTGATGCTCCAGGCCCCCCATAGGAGCAACTCACGGAGCCGGGCCCGGGTGGGCTTGATTTCACGTTGTTCGCCTGTCATTTATGCTCAGTCTCCTCTCCTATGCAGTCAGCCGCTGGTACCGGCCCCTGGCTTTGCCAGGTGCGCTCCCCCTATAGTACCCGTATGGTGCCCATAATGGTATCGCAAAAGCGCAAAAACATCAAGCGCACCTTCCCGAAGGCCAAGTAGCCGTCGTTGACTTGGGCCCTGAATCAAGGTAGAATGCGATCCACATGGACGGCGGCTGGCGCGCTGCGTTATGAGAAGACGACCTCAACGCAGAGGCGCTGAGTCGCAGAGGTGCAGAGAAATCCATAAAAGCCTCTGCGCCTCCCCGCCTCTGCGGCTCTGCGTTTGAGCGGATTGGGTAGTGGTAGGAGGCTGCACGATGAGAACCTATGAGATCGCGGTGTTCGCCGGAGATGGCATCGGGCCGGAGGTCGTGGGCGACTGCTTGCGGGTGTTGGAGGCAGTCCAGGCCCACGTGGGCGGGTTCGCCCTGCGCTGGACGCACCTGCCGTGGGGAGCGCAGCACTGGGCGGAGACCGGCCACATGGTGCCCCCCGATTTTCTCGACGTCCTGCGTCCCTTCGACGCCATCCTGCTGGGAGCGGTCGGAGACCCCGCCCGCATCCCCGACCACCTCACCCTGGCGCCGCTGATCCAGATTCGCCAGAGTTTCGACCAATACGCCTGCGTGCGGCCGGCCCGCCTCTTGCCGGGCGTACGCTGCCCGCTGGCGGGCAAGGGGCCGGCGGACGTGGACCTGGTGGTGGTGCGGGAAAACTCGGAGGGGGAGTACGTGAACAGCGGAGGACGGTTCAAGGTGGGCCAGCCGGACGAGTTTGCCTTGCAGACGGCCATCCATACCCGGCGCGGGGTCGAGCGCATCCTGCGGTTCGGCTTCGAGTTGGCGCTGACGCGGCGCCGCCACCTGACCATGGTCACCAAGTCGAACGCCCAGCGGTACGGCTTCGTGCTGTGGGACGAGATTCTAGAGGAGATGCAGGGGCGCTATCCGGCGGTCAGCGTGGACAAGCAGCACGTGGACGCGGCGGCCATGAACATGGTGCGCAGCCCAGAGCGGTTCGACGTGGTGGTGGCCTCGAACCTGTTCGGCGACATCCTGTCCGAGATCGGCGGCGCCATCGCGGGTGGGCTGGGCCTGGCCCCTAGCGCCAACGTCAACCCGGAGCGGGACTATCCTTCCATGTTCGAGCCGGTGCACGGCTCGGCGCCGGACATCGCGGGCCGGGGGATCGCCAACCCGGTGGGGGCCATCCTGAGCGGGGCGATGATGCTGGAATGGCTGGAACTGGGGGAGGCGGCCACGGCAGTCCGGCGGGCGGTCGAGGCCACCCTGAGCCAGGGGGCCGGCACGCCGGACCTGGGAGGGCGCTTGAGCAGCGGCCAAATGACCGATATGATCATCCAGAACCTGGCCGGCTCCTGATTGTGACGGACGCCCCGCTTTTCCGGATCTCTACTCCTTCACGCGCAGCAAGAACACACCCCACCCGAAGTGGCCACGGTATATCAGGTAGGAACGTTTCCAGTCCTCAATCTCCATCCTGAACTGGGCAGCATCTGGATCATCGGGGTTCTCTTGAAGCCACTGGTGGATTCTTGCCCAGTGGTAGGTCTGATAGCGATCCCATCCTTCCTCGTCTGTGAGAACCATGTTCAGCAACTGTAGCCCTGCCTGGTCAAAGAGCTCGTACAGTGCCGGCAGGGTTAACACGTCACCCGGTTTGATCCCAAAGGCCAGTGCGGCCTGGGTGTTCGGTTCTCTGTTCCAGAAGGGCTCGCCCACCAAGAGCAGCCCGTCTCGCCCATCCTTGAGTGCTTTTTTCATCAGGTTCAGGGTGGCGGCTGTACTTCCACCGATGTCCATGGCTCCCAGGCAACTGACGACGTCGTAACCGGTCAAGTTCTGTGCAGATTGGGCAACATCGCCTTGAATGAACTCGACCTGTGACGCGACTCCGAGTTCTGCGGCACGTTGGAGCGCGGCTTCTACGAATGCCTGGCTGATATCTACCCCCGTGCCCGTGATGCCGTAGCGTTGCGCCCACCGAGACAACAGCTCGCCCTGGCCACAAGCCAGGTCAAGCAGGCGGATTCCCGGTTGCAGACAACCGAGCGCGCGGGCGAGTTCCCCTACCAGCATCAGTCTTGCCTCAGAGAAGGGATTCATAATGCGGATGCCGGCTTCCGAGATTTCAAAGAAACGCATATTCAACTCCTCCAGCAAGGCTCTTGATCATCTACCGGGGCGTCGCCCCCATGGACACTCGCTGGGTGATGCTGTCGGCGATGGGCTGGAACGCGTCCAGCGCATAACCCTCGATCTCTCCTGCGTCGCAACGGCGTGCCAGGTCGGGATCGAGCGGCAGCCGCCCCAGGAACGGTACGTCCAGTTGCAGGGCGGTACGCACGCCCCAACTGGGGCCAAAGACCTCGATCTTTTCGCCGCACTGGGGGCAGATGGCGTAACTCATATTCTCCACCAGCCCCAGGATGGGCACGCGCAGTTGCCAGGCCAGCCGCGCTGCTTTGCGCACGACCATGCCGGCCAGGTCCTGCGGCGATGTGACCAGCACGATCCCGTTGAGGGGCAGCACTTGCATCACCGTCAACGCCGCGTCGGAGGTGCCCGGCGGCAGGTCCACCAGCAGCGTGTCCAGGTCTCCCCACAGTACGTCGTTCCAGAACTGCTGGATGGCCCCGCTGATGAGGGGGCCGCGCCAGACGACCGCCTCGTCTTCGTCAGGCAGCAGCAGGTTGATCGAGATGACCTTGATGCCGGTGGCAGTCTCGGCCGGCACGATGCCGGCCGGGCCCATGGGCGGCACCTGGTGCAAGCCAAACATCCTGGGGATGCTGGGGCCGGTGATGTCGGCGTCCAGCACGCCCACCTGCTGGCCCTGCCGCCGCAGTGCCGTGGCCAGGAGCGCCGTCACCGTTGATTTGCCCACGCCCCCTTTGCCGCTCATCACCGCGAGCACCCGTTGCACGTGGTTGAGGTGGGCGGCCTTCCCAGGCTGCTGCGGCTGCCGGCTGGCGCTTGGCCAGATGCGCTCCTTCTCCTGCGCCGTCATCTCCCGCAGCGTCACCTGCACGTCCAGCACTCCCTCCAGCGCCGTGACTGCCCGCTGCGCGTCGTTCATCATGCGTTCCCGCAATGGGCAGGCCAGCGTCGTCAGCGCCAGTGTGAAGCGCACCACGCCGCCATCTATCTCGACGTCGTGCACCATCCCTAGATCTACGATGCTCTTGCCCAGTTCGGGGTCAAGCACTCCCTGCAGGGCCTCCAGGACCTGTGTTTTGTCAAGCATACCTTCTCCCTCGTTGTGGATATAGTATCAGACAGGGGCTGAGTATAACACACAATTTGCCGATTGATAACTTCCCGAAAGTCCGTTGTGAGGGGTGTGTCACGCTACAAGCGTGACCTACGGACTGACCCACCTTCCCGAAAGGTCGGACCTTTCGGGAAGGTGAAGGGTTTTGACTTCTGCCCAACTTGCACTACACTATAGGTGCCAGTGTGGATGGATGGCCGACAACCTGCGGTGACGTCACCGCTGCATCGGAGAACACCACGATGCGCATCATCATCCGGCAGTTCGACAGTCTTGTCCGTTGGGCCAATGGGGTGTTTGAATTCTGCGACGATCCGGAGGGCCTGCTGCGGCTCCAGGTGGCGCATGCCCGGCACGCCCTCGACCTCTCCGACGGCACCCACGTGTGCACGGGCGAGCGGGTGCTATTGTTGCACCTGTGGAACGAGCACGTGCCGCCGCTGAGGCCGGGCGGGTCCGACCTGGCCTGGGCGGCTCAACTGGGTCGCCGTCTGGTGCAGTCCATGCATGCGGCGGGGCGGTGGCTGGCCGGCCAGCCCCACCTGGCCGACGTGCGGGCCGTGGGCGGGGTGACGGTCCTGATCGCGCTGGGTGACGAAAGGGGTAGCTGGCGGTGGATGCGCCGGTTGGGCTTCGACGTATTCCCGTACGAGGGGCGGTTGGGGCGCTTTGGCGAGTTCTGGGAGAACTTGTACACGTGGGGGCTGATGTGGACCTTCAACGGGGCCAGCCTGCGCCAGCGCTCGCTACTGGGACTGCGCCGGGCGGAGTTCTGGATGCCGGCGGGGAGGTTCGTGCGGGACTATGGTGCGGAGTATGATGCCAGCGAATGAGCCGCTACAGCAGAAACAGGGAGTCCGCGCCCACGCGGCCGGTTCACGGCAGGAGGCAGCACCATGCCGCCGCGTCGCGTAATTGTCGTCGGGGCCGGCGCGGCCGGGCTGATGGCCGCCGGGCAGGCCGCCGGGTCGGGCGCCCACACCCTGCTCCTCGAAAAGATGGACCGCCCGGCCCGCAAACTGCGCATCACCGGCCAGGGACGCTGTAACCTGACCAACGTCGCGCCGCTCTCCGACTTCCTCGACCACTTTGGTCCCAACGGGCGCTTCCTCCACCAGGCCTTTTCCCGCTTCTTCGTCTCTGACCTGCTCGAGTTCTTCGAGGAACTGGGAGTGCCCACGGTGACCGAGCGCGGTGGGCGGGTCTTTCCGGCCAGCGAAGAGGCCAACGACGTGGCGGATGCGCTGGTGCGGTGGGCGGGCCGGCAGGGCGTGACGCTGCGCCCCCGCTCCCCCGTCGAGCGCTTGCTGGTCGAGGAAGGGCGGGTGGTCGGGGTGGAGTTGAGCAGAGCCAGTCTCCGGGGGGGCGCGGCCGGAGACCGGCCCGAGCGGAGTGGTTTCTACCGTGCGGACGCCGTGGTCGTCGCCACCGGCGGGGCCTCGTACCCGGCCACCGGCTCCACCGGCGACGGGTACCGGCTGGCCGCCTCGGCCGGCCACACCATCGTCCCGGTGCGGCCGGCGCTCGTGCCGCTGGAGACCGCCGGCCGCGTGGCCGCCCGCTTGCAGGGCCTCAGCCTGCGCAACGTCTCCGTCCGGCTGTGGGTGGACAGTAAGAAAGTGGCCGAACGCTTCGGCGAAATGCTGTTCACCCACTTTGGCGTGTCTGGACCGCTCATCCTCTCGCTGAGCCGGCTGGCCGTGGACGCGCTGCGCGCGGGCCGGTACGTGACGCTGTCCATTGACCTCAAGCCCGCCCTCGACGAGCGCAAACTGGATGCCCGCCTGCTGCGTGACCTGGAGGCGCACGGCAAGCAGCAGTTCCACACCCTGCTCAAGGAGCTGCTCCCCCAGAAACTGATCCCGGTCTGCGCGGACCTGACCGGCATCCCTGCCGACAAAGTGAGCCACCAGGTCACGGCGCGAGAGCGGGAGCGGTTGCGCACCTGGCTGAAGGACTTGAGACTGGAGGTGACCGGCTACCGCCCGTTCGCCGAGGCGATCATCACCGCCGGCGGGGTGGACACGCGGCAAGTGGACCCCTACACGATGGCCTCTCGCCTGGTTGAGGGCCTCTATTTTGCGGGCGAGGTGCTCGACGTGGACGCCGACACCGGCGGTTACAACCTGCAGGCGGCCTTCTCCACCGGCTGGCTGGCCGGCCGCTCGGCCGCCCTTAGCGCTAATCGCTAGTCGCGTAGCGCGGTTCGCACGTCGCTGAGCCCTTCGGATGTACTCATCCGCGATCAGCGCTCCCTGTTCCCCGATCGCTGATGCGCTGACTCGCTAGAACCGTGTACTTGCGCCGGCCAGCGAGATAGGATACAATTCCAGGTGCAGGCCATAGCCCGGTGCCCCAGGCCCCTGTCTCACACCTGGCCAGGAGGTCACCGCCGCGAAATCAAGGAGTACCATGTTCCACGCATCTGACCGTGTCCTGGTCGCCATCATGAACAACCGGCGCGACTTTGAGATCGCGCGGGATGAGGGCTGGTACCGCATCCCTCAGAAGCACGCCCCCCCGAGCGCCACCGAGGCAGCCGTGCTGGCCTTTTACTTCACCAGAACCTTCGAGGACGACAAGTGGTCCGTGCGCTGGTACGCCCCAGTGCGCGGCCACGAACTGGCCCGCCGCCGTGACCTGTTCCCCGGCGAGGCCGACCATCCCCGGGCCGACGAGGCGTACTATAAACTGCAACTGGGGCCGCTGATCGAGTTGGAGCGGCCCATCCCCAGCCTGCGCTGGCGGCGCATCAACTTCATTGAGACCTCGTGGGATCGCTTCACGGCGGCCGAGGAGGTCAACGACCTGTACGCCTCCGGCGCCGATGGGCTATTCGTCACGCTCAAGGACGAAGGCTTCTGGCCAGAGCGGGAGTTCGAGGTATGCGAGGGGAGCGTGGAGTACGTGGTGGACATGGCGATTCCCTGCCAGGAGGGTATCGTGACGATTGCCATAGGTGATCACCCTGCCCCGGTCCACGCACTCCGTGATCCAGACCCCGGGGCCGTGCGCCGGGCAGTAGAAGGCCTGGGAGGTGAGCTGCTCGCCACTTCCTCGAAAGGAGAAATACTACAATGAAAGGCTTGAGATGGATCCTGCTCGCTGTACTCTGTTTTTCCTTCCTGCCCGCGCAAGCGAGGCCGGCGCTTGCGGGCACACCGCAGAAGGCTGGCCTGGTGGCGATCTATGCTCCCAGCGGCCCTCCGATATCCACCACGTCCACGGCCTTTGTAGACATGCCACACATGAAGGGCAACATCTATCTGCGCGATACCAGTGACCTGGCCATCACATTCTGCGCCGAGACCTGGATTGCTGGCGGCAAGCGCATATTTGTGCGCGCCCTGGTGGATGGTGCGGTGGCCAGCCCCAGCGACGTCGTACTCACCTCTGCCCAGAACCTGGAGACACATTGCTTCACCTTTGTGCGTAACGGCGTCGGCGCAGGGGTCCGCACGGTCCGTATCCAGTGGCTCGTAGATAGCGGGGGCACGGGCTACGTGTACGACCGCACGCTGCACGTCACCTTCGCCGGGGCAGGGAGCGATGAACTGAGCCTGCTGGCGGTGGCGGCACCCAGCGGGCCGGACCAGGTGATCACGGGCGGTTGGACCGATATTTCTGACATGAGCGGCACGCTCCACCTGGAGGCAGCCAGTGACCTGGCCATCAGCTTTAGCGCTGAAGCGTATGCGACCAACGACAGGCGCTTTTTCATCCGCGTGTTGGTGGACGGGCAGGTGGTTGCCCCCAGCGACGTCGTCCTGGCCGTCGGAGGATATACCGGGACGCGGACCTTTACGCTCGTCAAGGAGAACGCGAGTTCCGGCGATCACAGTATCGTCGTCCAGGGACTCGTGGATGGTGGTGGCGAAGCCCACGTGGGTGACCGAACCCTCAAGGTGGTCGGCGTGCGCCGCTCCGGCGTCAAGCACGCCGGCAGTCTCATGGTACCTGCGCCCAGTGGTGGCTGGCAAACCACGACGTCCACAGGCTGGGTGGACATGCCTGACCTGAGCGGCAGCCTGTACGTGCCCACCAGTGGCGATCTGGCCGTCAGCCTCAGCGCCTCTATCTGGGCCACGAGCGGGACCCCCTTGTTTGTGCGCGCTTTGGTGGATGGACAGCCTACCAGCCCCAGCGACGTGGTCCTGGTCACGGGTGGATGGACCGGCTCCTTCGCTTACACGTTTGTCAAGCGCAACGTGAGCCGTGGTGACCACACTGTCACGCTTCAGTGGCTCGTCGGCTCGGGCGGCACAGGGTACGCGGGCGACCGCACGCTGACGGCAACCACGTTCGCCGGCCAACTGCCGACGCTGTTCGTCGCCATGGAATCGGAGCGCGGCGAGACGGGCTATCCATACGGCGGCTATTTTGCCCCCAGCGTGGTCAACGTGGACCTAGGAAGCGGGCTGCGGACGTTCAAGCCTTACGTGGCGAGCCGGCTGTTCCTGGAATTCCCCAGCGTGGCGGACTATTTCCTGGAAAACTCGGACGATCGCTTCTTCGTCGTCCCGGCCTCCAACGCGGGCGCGTTAGGGCCCTACCTGAAGCAGTACACCGAAAAGTATTACCGCGAACAGGTGCCTGATTGCTTCACGGTCATGAAAACCGAAGCCCTCACCCGTGCCGACCAGGCCGTGGATTACAGCCTCTACGACCGCAACGGAGACGGCAGCGTGACGCGGGACGAACTCGCCCTCACCGTCATCCTTTACCAGGATACCATCTTTGGCGAGGTACGGAACATCCCGGCCGTCTCCACCAGCGATGGCGTGACGCTGGATGGCAGCGAGATCGCCACCGTCTACACGCCGGATTTTGACCAGCCCGGACACACCGGCATCTTTGCCCACGAACTCGCGCACGTGTTTATTGACGCCGGTGACATGTACGAGACGTTCTGGGATCCCACCGCGCCCGGCCCCTACACCCTGATGGACCAGCAAGGCAACCATCCCCACCTGGACCCCTATCACAAGCTGCACGCCGGCGATTGGTTTGACCCCATCGTCGTGACGCAGGATGGGTACTATGATATTCCTGCGGTCGAGCAGCAAGCCTGGATCTACAAACTGGGCGACCCCGGGTCACATCTTGGCGAATTCTTCCTGGTGGAGAACCGCCAGCTCCTGGGCTACGACCAGTATCTACCGGACAGCGGCCTGGCCATCTGGCACATTGACGAATCGCGGATGCCCGACTACCGGACTGCCGTGGAGATGGAGCCGGCCGTGGGGCAGACGAACCCGATCCAGTGGCACAACTATCTCTACGATGGGACCGGTAGCCTATGGGGCAAGGACTTTTGGGACAACTCCAGTGGCTCCAACGCCCGGTGGCACGATGGAGGCACCAGCCAGATCGGCGTCTGGGCCATCCCGCCGTCAGGCACACCCATGCGCGTCTTTCTGGACGTGCCAGGATCGGGCGTGCTGGTGGATCTGAAGCCCGACTCGGCGGTTGCGCCAGCAGGGAAACAGACCACGTTGCAGATACGCCTGGTCAACACCGGGCCGCTCAGCGATCAATTCGTTCTGTACACGAGTCTGTCGAGCAGTTGGATCACCTGGTCACAGAATCCGGTCTCGTTGGCCTCTTACCAGGAAAAGATCATCACCTTGACCGTCACACCCGTGTGGTCGGGACAAGACCAGATTGATTTTTCGATCACAGGCCAGAGCACGCTCAACGCCGGCGTGGTGACTATGCATTCTGGCGTGCTGACACCGGGGTCCAACGTGTACCTCCCTCTGGTGGTGAGAGGAGGCTAGAGCGGAGGGTGAGCAGGCGGTAGAGAGATCCAGAACCTCCCACGAATTTGCCGGGGCCTGGCAGCGGTCACTTCGCCAGGCCCCGGCCTGGTCCAGATCGAGATCCCCCTGCTGATAATCCAGCTCCCAATTGAGGGGTCTGACTTCAACCACTCCAAGGGGAACCCCGATCAGCCAAAGAACTTGCACAGAATGGGAAGAGGAGTATACTAGCAACAAGAAAGTTTCGGCACCCTGCCCAAGGCTATGTCCGGGACGGTGGGATCGCCCTGGCAGACGATATGATGGCGCAAGGCCCGCCCACCGTCAAGTGTGCGGGCACTTTTGTGTGTATATAGTGACACAAAGCCAGTCCCATAGGAGCCTATCATGTCCGTTGCTCCTGAGACAATCTACCATCACCTGTCTGAACTCTCCCGGCGCCGTTCTCTCGACGCGGCGCTTGAGCTCTTCGACACGCTGGGTTACCAGTACGCCGACGAACTTCCCCTCCCCATTCGCACCTGGCCGGAAGGCGTCCAACACCTTGTACGCGCGAACGCCGGTCCTCCGCTCTACCTGGCCCGGCACCACGACTTGCGCGTCATCTACACGCACCTCACCACCAACCACCTCTCGCGTGCCTTGGAACGCCCCGTCGTCGAGCACACTTTGCATAAACTCCACCCCTACGCCCTCTTTGTCTTCGCCAACTGCGATCTGACCCAGTGGGACTTGGTCAACGTCAAGTACAGCGCGGAAGATGGCGCTCGCCGCCGCACTATCCGCCACATCTACATCGGGCCGGACGAACGGCTGCACACCGCCGCCCAACGCTTGGCTCTGCTGGCGGTGCCGCACGCCGGCGTGACCGCGCTGGAACTCCAAAGCCTGCACGATCAAGCCTTCGACGTGGAAGCGGTCAGGAAAGACTTTTTCGCCGCCTACTGCACCCTGTTCCAGGACGCCGAAAAACAGATCTCGGGCATCGGCGGCGATGCCCGCCGGCTGTTCACACAAAGACTGTTCAACCGCCTGACGTTCGTCGTGTTCCTGGAGCGCAAAGGTTGGCTCACCTTCGGCGGGCACCGGGCCTACCTGCGTACGCTATGGGAGGACTATCGGCGTGAAAGGCACGCTGCCCCCGATACCAACTTCTACCGTGACCGGCTCAAACTGCTCTTCTTTGCCGGCCTGAACACCCCACACGAGGTCAACGTCGTCGGCATCCGGCGCGATGGCTTCCTGCAAACCCGCATCGGCGACGTGCCCTACCTCAACGGCGGGCTATTCGAGGAAGACGACGACGACCGCAACCCGGCCATTGCCGTGCCCGACGGCGTGATCGGGCGAGCGATGGATGAACTGTTCTACCGTTTCAACTTCACCGTCGTCGAGAGCACGCCTCTGGACGTGGAAGTAGCGGTGGATCCAGAGATGCTGGGCAAAATGTTCGAGGAATTGGTCACCGGACGGCACGAGACGGGCAGTTACTACACCCCTAAACCGGTCGTGGCCTTCATGGGGCGCCAGGCACTCCAGGGTCACCTGCAATCGGCCTGCCCCCACGAGTCGGTGCAGGCCCTGGCTGCGTTCGTGGATGAGCACGACCCGTCTGGGCTGGTAGATCCTGAGGTGGTTCTGGATGCACTCAAAGCCGTCAAAGCATGCGACCCTGCTTGTGGCAGCGGCGCATACCTGCTGGGAATGCTGCACGAACTGCTCGACCTGCGCGCCTGTCTCTTCGCCACACGTGGATTGGACGCGCTGACCGCCTACCAGCGCAAACTGGAGATCATCCAGAACAACCTGTACGGCGTGGACGTTGACCCGTTTGCCGTGAACATCGCCCAGTTGCGGCTGTGGCTTTCGCTGGTGGTGGATTTCGAGGGCGAAACCCCGCCACCGCTCCCCAACCTGGACTTTAAGATCGAAGCAGGCGATAGCCTGACCGCCCCCAATCCTTCCGGCGGCCTGCAGCCCGACCTGTTCCGCCACCAGCAAATCCAGGAATACTTTCGCCTCAAGGCCGACTACTTGATGGCCCACGGCGGCGAGAAACTCACCCTGCGGGACAAGATCAATGCCTTGCGGCAAGAGATTGCCACCTGGGCGCACGCAGGCAGCGGCGCGCGTGGTTTCGATTGGGCGGTCGAGTTTGCCGAGGTCTTTTCCCGACCGGAGGGTGAGGGTGGCGGCTTCGACGTCGTGCTTGCCAACCCACCCTACGTGCGCGCCGACGCTCAGTTCAAGCACGTCAAAGACGAGGCCGAGCGCCAGGCTGCCATCGCCCGCTGGCAACAGTACCGCAAGGACTTGAAGAACAGCAAGGTTTACGAGACGCTCTACGAAAAGTGGGACCTGTACGTGCCTTTCCTGGAGCGGGCCTACCAATTGCTGCGCCCCGGCGGGCAGATGGTATTCATCATTTCCGACGCCTACAACGCCGCCAAATACACCCGCAAATCGCACGAGTTCTTCCTCAGCCGCGCCCGTGTCGTCCGGCTGGACTTTTGCTCCGACATTCCACTCTTTGAGGCCGGCGTCAACAATACCATCGTCCACTTTGCCCGCACGCAGCCCGACGATGCGCACACGCCCCTGCGCTTCCGCCGGTGGGGAGTGCGGCCCGACGATTTCGAGGACAAAGCCGAGGCGTTGCCGATGTTGCCGCAGGCTACGTTTGGCCCGGCCTTGTTCCGTTCAGATGGGCAGAAGCCGGTAGAGGCAGCCAGTGCGTTCATACCGTTGACACAGATCTGCTACACCAGTTATGGGTTGCGGGCAAATGCAGATGATCGCTACTGGAAGGGAGAGTTTGTAACTGGAGATCTAGTGTCAGACAGAATAGATGAAGAACACACCAAGCCTTTCATCGAAGGCAAGGACATCGTTCCGTGGTGGATTCGCCGTGTTCGGTATCTGGAATGGGGCACAGATCGTGCACCTCGTAAGTTTGCTCGCCCCACCTTTCCTGAATTGCATGGCGCGAAAGAGAAACTCATTGCACTGGTTGTAGCAGACAAGCCACCTGTAATGTACGATGATCATCAGTTGGTTACAACACATACTTCGTGCGTCTTCGTTCCCTGGTACTACCTACAGGGCGTGGTGAATAAGTCCATCAAAAAGACAGCCCAATATCGCCATCAATCACCTGATGGCGACCGTGAGGAACGGGAGGAATTGTCGCGGCAGTTCCACCCCAAGTACCTGCTGGCAGTGATGAACTCGGCCTTCGCCCGCGAGTGGCTGGCACAGCGGCGGCGCAGTAAACTCCACGTCTACCCCGATGATTGGAAGCAATTGCCCATCGCCCCCATCCCGCTGGACGAGCAGCAGGAGTTCGTGCGGCTGGTGAACGCCATCCTGGCCGAGTTCGAGCAGCATGGCTACCCCCTACCGCCGGAGGCTGCCACGTGCGTCGCAGAACTGGAGCAGGAGATTGATGCGCGGGTGGCACAGTTGTATAAGGATCAGATATGACCGGACTTGCTGAAGGTGCCAGACAGTTGCCATTGAGACATCTTTCCATCCGCGTCCCCTGGAACGACACCGGCTGGACCGGACGAGTCTGCAAGCGACCTGCTGACAACATCGCCTGTCTAATTCTGCGCCGTATTCGAGCTATCCGCGACGCCCACCAGGATGAACGTGAGACACGGTTGGCCGGCCAATCCTGGGAACAAATCGCTCCAACCGAGTTGCCTCCCTGCGTCAGCGAGCACGGCCACTTCATGGCGCCCTACGAATTGACGCGGGAGGTTTCCCACCCATATTCAGCCTCCAGCGAGCCACACAAGCACTTCTTGCCCACGCAGTTTCGTTACCCGCCCTACTCGGCCGCCTGTCTGCCCTTCAGGTGGATGTTGAAAGAATATGCTCCTGACCTGGCTGCAGAACTCGAACTTGGCTTTGTCCCTGAACTCGAGGACAAAGCGCACGCCTTGATGAAATTCGAGACCGACTGGGTGCAGACCAAACATAACCAATTAGTGATGCTGGATACTTTCTTCAGTGCCGTTCAACCCCGGCGCTCCCTGTGTTTCTTCTATGCGAAGCGGACACCGCTGGTCGAAGACACCCGACGCGTAATCGTCGGCGTAGGGTGGGTGACACACGTCGGCGAGACAGTAGAATACCGGTATCGTGAACCAGGACCGCTGGATAGTGTGCTCTGGGAGCGGGCAGTACAACACTCGATCCGCCCCGGTTTTGCCGATGGCTTCTTGCTTCCCTATCATCAGGTTCTAGAGTACCTCGACACCCACCCTGATGAGGACCCCGTACAGGTCGTGGCCTTTGCGCCAGACGAGCATTTCTGGTCGTTCAGCTACGCTTCCGAGCACGTGACCAATGATGGTGCAGTCGCCGCGTTGTTGTCCTGCGCCAAGGCCCTTCAGAATATCAGGAGGGTTGTGCCCGGACAATGGGATACCGTAACGCGCTGGGTGGACGAACGACTCAACGAGTTGTGGAAGATGCGTGGACCGTGCCCAGGGCTGGGCGCTGCCCTGACCGCTTTTGGGGTTGAGAACGGCACGCTGGTCGCTTATGAACTGGAACGGATACTGGCTGAGCGTGGAAGTGCTGATACGAATCCCTGGCCATTGGTCGAAACCCTATTGAGTGACCCAGAGAGTCTACGCCCCGAGCTACACACGAAGATTGGTGGCAGCCTACGCCGGAAATGGAAAGCGCTGCCGACCGAGCGGCGTGCTCTGCTCCAACTCCTGAGCCGTTTCGAGTTGACGGCTGAGCAGGCCGCCCGCTATTATGTGCATGAGGACAAGAGCCGGACTGAGCTACGGATTGACGTCAGCGATGCGCAGTTGCTCGCCAATCCTTATCTGCTCTACGAAATGGACCGGGTAGCACCAGAGCCGATCAGCCTGGCGATTGTGGATCGCGGCCTCTTCCCTATGCCGGTCATTCGAGAAAAGTATCCCTTGTCGGAACGTTCCAAGATAGACGATGCCACCGACGCCCGGCGTGTGCGTGCCTTCGTGGTGCGCCAACTGGAACTCGCCGCGGCCCAGGGCGATACGCTGCGCCCTCGTGCTCAAGTCATCCAGGAGATCCGCGAACTGGACGTCCAGCCGGCCTGCCCGGCAGACGGGGACCTGATGGCCGTACTGGAGGACACGTTCTCACCGACAGTCCGCGCGCTTAATCTGGCCGATGGCCAGCCGGCCTATCAACTCGATCGGTTGTGCAGGGTGGGCGAAGTGGTTCGCCGCTCTGTGGAGCGGCGGGTCAAAGGCAAGCGACACGAAGGGGCAATCTCGCGGCGCGAGCGCCTGGACGAAGTCTTGGGAGGAAAGGCCCCAGAAAGCGACCAGGAAGAGCAAGACGCCCGGGCGGAGAAGACGGTAGCACTTGAGGAACTATTTGGCTCACGCTTTTCGGTTCTGATTGGGCCAGCCGGCACCGGGAAGACGACCTTACTGAACGTACTGTGCCAGGAGCCAGCGGTCAAAGAACGTGGCATCTTGCTGTTGGCGCCTACCGGGAAAGCGCGTGTGCGTCTGGAAGATCAGGCGAATGTCAAAGGCGCCCAGACCATAGCGCAGTTCCTGCTACCACTGGACCGTTACGATCCCCAAACGCAGAGTTACCGGCTATCCGACCGCGAGAGAGCAGATGTTGGAGAAACAGTAATCATTGACGAAGCCTCTATGCTGACAGAGGAGCAATTGGCTGCTGTCCTTGATGCTGTCAAAGGAGTAGAACGGCTGATTCTTGTGGGTGACCCACGGCAACTGCCGCCAATCGGAGCCGGGCGCCCGTTTCTCGATATTGTGCGTCAGCTACGGCCACCAAACGTTGAGTCTATGTTTCCCCGCGTCGGTCCTGGGTACGCCGAATTGACCGTTCTGCGCCGCCAGAAAGGCGAAGGCCGCGACGATTTGCTACTAGCTGAATGGTTTAGTGGCCGACCTGTTGACGTCGGAGCAGATGAGATTTGGGATCGCATACAGGGGGATCAACCGTCGCCACACCTGAGGTTTGTCAGGTGGGATACGTCTGAAGAGTTGCAGCGGAAACTCCTGGATGTGTTAGTCGAAGAACTCGGGCTCGCCAGTCGCGCGGACGCAGCAGGATTTGAGCAACGGCTCGGTGGCAGTCCGTATGGCGGAGGAGTCTATTTCTGGGTTGGCCGAGATGGCAAACCCGGAGCGTGTGCGAAAGTAGCGGACTGGCAGATGCTGTCGCCTGTCCGTGCCCAGCCTCACGGTGTCGAAGCCATCAATCGTATGATCCAGACTACCTTTCGATCGCGGACCAAGAAATTTGCCACTCAACGATATCGAAAGATTCCCAAGCCGATGGGGCGCGAAGGTATCCTGTATGGCGACAAGGTCATCCATACACAGAACCAATGGCGGCATGATGTTTGGCCCAAGGACGGTGCGCTCCGGTACGTGGCTAACGGCGAAATCGGTATCGCGGTAGGGCAGTTCAAACGTAAGAATGCCGGATATGCGGGCCTACCCTGGAAACTGGAAGTGGAATTCTCTTCCCAGCCAGGTTTCGCATATGGGTATGGGAGCCGGGACTTTGGCGAAGAGGCTGAACCCCCATTGGAACTGGCCTACGCCCTGACTGTCCACAAGACACAGGGATCTGAGTTTGGGTTGACATTCGTCATCCTCCCGAACCCGTGTCGGCTGTTGAGTCGCGAGCTACTCTATACAGCGCTCACCCGCCAGCAGAATCGTGTTGTCATCTTCCACCAAGGCGATCGGCATGCTCTGAAGCGCTATTCGGTGGACTATTACTCGGAGTCCGCTCGCCGGTTGACCAATCTCTTCCAGGCTGCCCGTCCTGTTGAATTGCAGGATCGTTTCCTCGAAGAGGGGCTCATTCACAGGACGCGTCGAGGTGACAGTGTCCGGTCCAAGTCCGAGGTGATCATCGCTGACCTGTTGTACAGCAAGGGCATCAAGTACGAATACGAACTGCGCCTCCCAGGCAGAGACGGAGGTGTACGCTATCCGGACTTCACCATCCAAGACGAAGAGACAGGGCAGACCATCTATTGGGAACACCTTGGAATGATGCGCAGTCCAGCCTACCGATGCCGCTGGCAGCAGAAGCAGACCTGGTACCGCAAGGAGGGTGTTCTCCCGTGGGAGGAAGGCGGTGGGTCAGCCGGTGCACTGCTAGTGACCCAGGATGATGAACGGGGCGGCATCGACGTGAAGGAGATCGAGCGGCTGGTTGACGAGGTGCTTGGGTACTGAATGGTGCTGGCGGCATATCCAAAGATACAGAGACTGCCCCACTGTTGTACGAGCCAATTGAAAGGAGTGTGGAGGAGAGGATTCGTGGACATGGTTGATCAGCACAAGGAGTGGGTGCGTTTCCGGCGGTTAAGTGATTCCGTCAAATGAGGGAACGATAGATGGCCGTCAAAATCGCACTTCCCACCGACTTTACCCAGCAACACGCCGCTGCGCTGGGTCAATACCTGCAGAACGAAACCAGGCTCGACAAGGCCCAATGGGAATTGGTGTGGGACGGAGCGGACATCCTGCGCCAGGCCACCGTTGCCTCGAGCGGGCGAGCACAAACCTTTGCCAATCTCTACGACAACCTGGTTGACCGGGTCTACGCCGGCCCGTTTATCGAGGCGCTGTGCCAGTTCGACGACGTCGCCCGGCAGGCTGAGCAGAAACGGGCTGTAGTAGCCCGGCAAATCATTGCCGATCTGCGGGAGGCCGGCTACTACGACCGCGCCATACCAGAAACCCAACCGGTCCTCATCTTTTGCCTGTATTGGTGGCAATCCTTCACCAAAGGCTATGCCTTCGAGGTAGAGATTCTGCGCGACCTGGTGGCAAGTGGTGTTCCGCACCAGGCCCATGACCTGCGCGATCGCCAGGCGCGCCTGGCACCTTTCGACCTCGTGGTCATGGGCTTCCGAGGCGATATCAGGACATCCACTTACTTCTTTGCCGTGGAACGTGGCAGGGGCCTGCCCCACGACTTCTACATCACCCGTCTATGGCACCCCCGGACTCGTCGCTGGCAAGGGGTGGTGATGCTCAAACCGGACTTCTGGGCGGCGTTGGACGGCGAGACCAGGCCGTCGCGGCTAGAAGAGGTGCTCGATGTCCTGCCCGGCGTTGCCGAAATCCGAGTTGACACTCAGGAGTTGATGGTGGTAGAAT
>Ga0315291_10002609_pt1 | contig 23515 bp, 22 predicted proteins | sample YL17G12_20_MG_FD_203070 | JGI IMG/M metagenome (GOLD analysis project Ga0315291, IMG submission 203070) | Sediment microbial communities from Yellowstone Lake, YNP, Wyoming, USA - YL17G12_20 | ecosystem: Environmental > Aquatic > Freshwater > Lake > Sediment | place: USA: Wyoming | collected... | reverse complement strand
ACGGCTCGGGCCACCTCCTCGTGCCTTCGATGCCGCGTGTACTCCCCCCACAAGGCATGCGTGAGGATCAGGTCGTATCGCTGGGAGGGGAGCAGAGCCATGATCGTGTGCTCGACTTCGACGGTACGCAAAGGCTTCTGCTCCGGGCCGTCGTCCAGATCGCCCATGATGCCGACGACGCGGTAGCGTTCGAGAGCCTTGTGGAACTTGGGCGCGCGGTCCGGATCGCTCTTGCGGGTGAGGGTCACCACCGTCCAACAACTGTCCGGCTGCATCAGAAGCGTTCCCCCCGCCCACAAGGTCTCGTCGTCCGGGTGGGCAACAATGACGGCGCAGTTGCCGTGCTCACAGTTCGTTTGGGCCACTCGATCCGATGTCATCGCCTGTCCCCCATTTCGTGAAGTCTCTCTCCTTGCTTCACGTTTGACGCTTCGTGATTCAGGGTCTAATGAGCAAGATCACCACATCAATGATGAAGAGTAGAACGATGGTGGTTTCGAGCACCACCATCCAGGAATTGATCCAATCCTGGTGCAGGAGGTAGTAGAGGTCGCCCAGCGTCCGCAGCTTGACATTGATCGTGTCGTGCCAGTCCTTCAGATGAAAACGACTGAACAGGTTCTGGTAGATGCGGGCCAGGTGCCAGTCGCCGAAGAACTTCGTGATGTTCACCAATTCGTCATTCAAGCGGGCCATATCCACGCGGATTTCGCGGAGGTTGCGGCTGACGTCCCGACTGACCCGCCGGCGACGGGCCAAATCGCGGTAGGCTACTTCCAGCGCCCCATCCAGCACGCGATCGTAGGCGGCGAGCTCCGCCAGTTGGACGTTGGCCAATTCCATGACGTGGATGACCTCCTCCAGGCTGTCCCGCTCCCCCACCACGAGAGCCGCATCCCAGTCGGTCACCACGAGATCGGTTTCATAATACGTGAGGTACCGTTCCGTGGATTCGGTCACCTCCTGGTCCGACAGCCGGGCGGCGTCACTCTCCTGGGTCAGCAGCGCGGCGACGGCTCGACGGTTCTGCATCAACCAGTCCTCGGTCCGGCGGCCGGCCGCACGCTCAGAAACAGGTACCTCGTAGATGCAGAAAATCGTGTAATCCTCACCCGCCGCCAGGGCCGGCACCGGCCGGATCAGATACGGCTCGAGCTCCCGGCGAACCTGCTCGACGATCTGAACGACCTCGGCCTCGACGCTCTTGCCGGCCAGACTCAAGCCATAGTATTTGACGAGATCCTCAACCGAGGAGACCTCGAACGGCGCGCGGACCTGAATGCTGACCGCGCCGACGTTATACACCTTGACCGTCAGGGAAACCGTCAGCGGACCCAGAGAGCTTTGGTAGGTCCTCGTCGGCAGCGTAACCATCTGCGGCCGGTAGAAAAAACCCTGTTTCGGTCCCGGCTTGCTGGGACCGACCAGGTAATCCTGCACCGCCTGGCCGAGGGTCTGCGGGATTCGCTGCCGCTTCATGTCATAGGCGATATCGAAGGCACGGATATAGACGACTTCGCCTTTGAAAGAAGCACGCCGTGCCTCAGCGGTTTCAACCGATTGCTGCAATGGCTCCATTCTTCAACTTTCCCCTATACCGACAATACCGGCGGGCTCGAATCCCCCCATGAGCGGACAAGACAAAGGGAGTCTATATACCGCAGATTCCTCTGTGGCAGACTCCCTTATAACATACTCTAATACTTGTCGAGTTGGAAGAGGTGATTACCGTATTCTCGGCCATCCTGAGCCTGACACGCCAGCCCATCCCAGTTGCAGGGTCAGACTTCTCTCCGCACTGCTTCCGGGCCGGTCAGGAATAACCGAGTCCGCTACCCTGCTACTCCATCCCTGTTGAAGGGACTTTTTTCGTTGTCTCCTTCTTCGTCGTGGTCGGAGTGCTTTTCTTGCAGCCCGGCAGAACCACGACCGCCGCTACGATGACCAACGCCGAAAGTAGTGCAACCAGTTTGTGCTTGAGACTCCTCATGTTTTTCCCCTTCGTGATAAATAAGTTATTCATCTGGACTCGGCACACAATTCTGGAGTCCATCCATCCCTGACAATCATAAAACTGGTGACGCCTCGAAATCAATCCCGTTTCCGCAAATTCCGATGCCGCCCTGCGTCCGCCGGGCTTGAAAGAAGGTGATATTAACGAGTGTCCCCGTCTCTGTCCATACAAAATCGCCATTTATTTGCGATCGACCAGCGGCGTGCTGGGGCTGTCGGCGGCGCCGACGGCGTCGAGGAATCTGCGCTGAATATTCTTCTCCAGCTTCTCGCACTCGGCTTTGGTCCCCGTGCCCAACGAGATCTGTCCGCCGGCATAGGTGAGGTGACCTCCGCCGGTACCCCTTCGGGCGACCACACGTCTGATAACCCTGTCGGCCGAAAGGCCCTCTTCCGAGGTCCGAATGGAGATGAGCAGTTTCCCATGCCAGCAGCCGGTACACATGGCCCAGGTCGTCTCATCTTCACGAAGCAGCAGGTCCGCGACCTCGGCAATCATGTCCGGATTACTGACATGGCCCAGTTCCGTAATGACGGCACATCCCTGAATGCGCGCTTTTAGCAGGGCGTAGGCCAGCAGTTGGTAATACTCCCGGGGGAGCTTTCCCCGTTGGATGACGCCCAGCACCCGCTTGTTGGCGAACGGGTACAGAAATACGATGGCTTCGACATCGGCGCGCGATGCCTCGCGACCCAGATCCTGCGTATCCGAGCGGATACCGTAAAGCAAGGCCGTAGCCAGGGGAGCGTCCGGGGTGATACCGGCCTCCGTCAAGTATTCAAGGAGGATCGTCGACGTGGCGCCGTATCCGCTGCGGATATCGGTGAACGGGACGGCCCGGGTCTGACGGCGAATCGGATGGTGATCGATCACGATATGGGGCACGATGTTCGCGGGCAGCGAGTTATTACCGGTACTGGGCTGCGTATCCACCATCGCGATCAGGTCGAACTTGCTGTAGTCAATCTCATCGTAGGACCGCAAGTTCAGCCCCAGGTATCGGACGAGAGCCCGGTTCTCCCCCCGGCCGACTATGCCGCTGCAAACCAAGGAGCATTGAAGGTCCGCCAGACTGTTGGCCAGCTTTCGCAGGGCCACGGCCGCCGCAATGCTGTCGGGATCGGGGCTGTCCTCCATGGCGATCAGCAGATAAGCCTTGCCGGCGAACATCTCCGCGAGCCTCTGTAGCTTGGAACCGGTCTTTTCCGCAGCTTTCATACGGCACATTAACAATGGATGATTGATGACTGACGATCCCTGTCAACGATCAATTATCCGTAATCAATAATCAATAATCAATTCTGCTTATTTGCCTTTGCGAAAAGGCCTCATAAGCCCCAGGAAAGAGAATTGGTGCCACTGTCTCTTCAGCGGGAAGACTCCCCTTTCCACGAAATCCACCTCCTCGATAGAATAAAAGGCTTGCGGATTGGACTTCTTGACGAGTTCGACCACGGTCACCACTTCCCGGCGGGGCACGATCGTGAAAACGACCTCGACGGGGCCGACGGCGCCTTCTCCGTTGATACAGGTCACACCATACCGTCTCTTGCGAAGGCATTCGACCAGGCTGTCGGTCTGTTTGGGCGTGATAATCCGAACGAGCACCATCCCGAGCGAGAGCTTTTCTGCGATCAGAATGCCTACGAAATTGCCCGTGGCAAACCCGCCGGCGTAGGCAATGTAGCAGATGGGGTTCGCCAGGTTCCGCATGATCTGCCCCATCGCGATGATCCAGATCAGCACCTCAAAGAAGCCGGCGATCGGCGCCAGGTACTTGAGCCGCCGCGAGACAAGGATCAGACGGACCGTCCCAACGGAAACGTCCATAATCCTGGCCAGGAAGATCAGAACGGGCAAAACAATCCAAGCGTAAACCTGCGTTTGAGGGAAAACGAAAGCGAGCGTATCTGTCATGGATTACCCAAATTACCAAAACGGGTCGATTCATCACCCGTACAGACCAAAACCATTTCTGCCTGGCGCCACGCGGGCAAATGGTATCTCGATGCCCTTCTCGTGGCGCTCCTTTCGAGCCGGCGGCTGAATCCGTGCCCGGCGTTTCCGTGCTTTATCGGCTTGGTCCTGCCCCGGACTTTGCTTTGCCGCCCTTTCCCCGGAGAAAATAGGTCGCCACCAGAATGCCGACTATGAGCCCCAGGACAAAAGTCAGCATCATCAGCAGGGCCCCCGACATCTGGACCGTTGTGAAAAGGATGCGCGCCTGCACAGCCTCCGTGTTCTGCAGAAGAACAACGATGGTGAGGATCAGGACGGCTACAATGGCAATCAGCTTGACTTTCCACATGGGTTCACTCTCATGTCATTCACACGGCGTACAGTTTTCCCGAGCTTTCCACGCAGGGAATATATACCGGCCCCTCAGACAAAGGCGAATGAAAAATGTGCGGGCGCGGACCGTGCCGGTTCTGAGGAATTCATGGGGTTGAGGCAAAAGAAGTCAGTCTACGGCTGCCCGCCTTGATTGGGCTCCGGCGTCGGCACCTGTTCCGGAGGCTGGGCCGGGGTTTCGGCCGCGATCGGTTCGGCGGCCGTCCCTTTTTGCAGTTGCTCGATGGTTTTCTGCTGCTCCTCCACCAAGGCTCTCAGTTCGGTGATTTGCTTTTCGAGAGCGGCCGTCGTGCTCACCTGCCCGTCCGCACGCGACGCCAGGCGCGTCACCGCTTCCTGAGCCTGCTGGGCCGCCGCAGAAGATCGATCGCGATCCTCGATCAGCTTGGCGATCTGCTCCTGCAACTGATCGCGGGTCTGCTGGACCGCATTGAGCTCCGCCTTCAGGTTGGCAATCTCCGTCGCCGCCTGGTTCAGGTTGAACTTGAGTGTTTGCACCATCGCCTTGGCATCGGCGGCCTCCTGGCTCTCGCCACGTTTCTCACAGCCTGCCAGAGCGAGTAGAGGAAGCAGGAGAATAAAGGACAAGACTGCGGATTCCAGTCGCGGCGCTCGTTCCATCCTCAATCGGCAACCCGAAATCCGCCATTCCCCTGCCGCATTCCTCGTTGTCGTCATTTGGGCTCTCCTGCAAGGACCGGCTGGAAGATCCTGCTCCACCGCCTCTGAGGCCTGTCCTCCCACAGACGCTTGTGGTACACGTAACTGACAATCAGAGGCAGCACCGAGGTCGCCTCGGCAAAGACCATCTGCTCGTACGTCGTGTCCACCTTGCCCCACGAGGAGGCCTCTTTCAGAGTCGAGCTGGAACAGGCGCCGTCCCGAACATCGGCTACCGTGATCTGCACGGCATATTTATGCATATCGACCGGATGTCCGAGAATCTCCGCACAAATTACGGTATCCTGGGCAAAATTTTTGGGCACGCCGCCGCCGATCATGAACAGGCCCGAGATCGGCGAGCGAATTTTGATCTTCGTCAGCTCCCGAAAATCCTTCACGGAGTCGATGGAGACGTGCTCATCCGGGTTCTCAATCTGGTGTTTGACAAGTCCGAAGCCGGCGCTGGAATCGGAAAAGGCCGGACAGAAGATGGGCACATCGCGCTCGTACGCGGCCAGGACCAGAGAATCCTTCTTTCTGCCGTGTGTTTTGAGGTACTTGCCCATCTCCCGGATAAACTCCCGGGAAGAGTGCGGCCGCCGGTCGAGGTCATCGGCGACCTCCTTCACCGCGTTATCGCAGGCCTGAAGCTGCTCTTCATCGATGTAGGTATCGTAGATTCTGTCGATGTACAGCTCTCTGAGTTTCTTATCGTCCGCCACGGGACTGCCTTTATAGTGCCGAAAACCCAGGGCCTCGAAAAAGTCCATATCGACGATCGTCGCACCCGTGGCAACGATGGCATCGACCATGTTATGACGGACCATGTCAATATAGATCTGCATGCATCCGCCGGCGCTGGTGCTGCCCGCGATGCACAGGATGATCGTGCAATCCTTGTCCCCGAGCATCAGGTTGAGAATGTCGGCGGCCCGGGCGGTCTCCCGGGCGGTAAAAGACATGCCCCTCATGCCGTCGATGATCGCCGTCGAATCGAAGGCCTTGATATCGATATGCTCAATCGGGTCCCGGAGAATATCCCGCTTATCCACGTTAACCTCGGAATCGGTAGCTCAGTATCTTATAGATCAGTTTCGCCGCCAGGAAATCAGGGGCCCAGTTCCTCTCGACCGGGCACAACTCGACGACGTCAAAGCCCACCACGGTTCTGCGGCGGCACACCGTTTCCAGCAGGGCCAGGACATCATACCACAGCAGCCCGCCGGGTTCCGGGGTCCCCGTCGAGGGCATGATCGACGGATCGAACACATCCAGATCGATCGTGATATATACCTGCTCGGCCAGCTTGGCCACCACCTCGTCGATCCAGGCGGTGCTGCCGTAAATATCTTCCGCGAAAAAGACGCGCTCTTCAACGAGGGCCGGCTTCTCGGAAATGTCCATGCTCCGGATACCCACCTGGACGATGGGGCACACTTCCCGGATGCGCGCCATGACGCAGGCATGATTGTACTTGGATCCCTCATATTCATCCCTCAAGTCGGAATGAGCATCGAGTTGAAGGACGACCATGCCGGGATACCGGCCTGCGTACGCCTGAGCCGCCCCGACGCTGACCGAGTGCTCTCCTCCTACGACCACCGCAAATTTGTTGTTCGCCAGGTGATTCTGGACGCGCTGCCGGACGGCTCGGACCATTTCCGCGGGGGGAAGATCTCCGGCAATGGCTTCGTCCGTGAAGATGCCGTGGAGATAGACTTGCGAATCCGTCTCGATGTCGTACAGCTCTAAGTTGGCCGACGCTCGGAGGATGGCGTCGGGACCTTTGTCGGCGCCCTTGACCCAGGTGCTGGTCTGGTCGTAAGGCGCCGGAACGATCACAATCCTGGAGTCTGCTAATCCGCTGTGTTCCGGCGGCAAGGCTCCAAAGTTGGCGGCTTGCGTCATTGTCCCAATCGACTCCCGTGTCGGCCTGTTGGCCCATGCCCGCGCCGGCATGGGTGACCCGTCCCAGTCGGCATCCATCATTCAAGGCACAGAGCCGACGCATCCCTTAGCACGTGTATGAAAACCCGGTTTGTCGTAGCATGGGCATCTCGCCCATGCGTCGCAGGGCCATCTTGGCCCCGCACATCGTTGTCTTTCCACGGGCGGGACGCCCGTGCTACTTTTCACACACGCCCTTAGACAACCGGAACCGGCAGCGGCAGGTCGCACTCCGAGTTGAACAGGAACATCGCGATGGCCACCGTCGTGGTCCAAAGGTCTCTCTTGCCGCGCGCGGTCTGCGTGATATTGGAAGTACGAATGATCAAACCGCTGGACTTGTAGACCTGCTCCTTCTCCGACCACGCCTTGTTCGGGTCCACTTCCAACCCGAGGGTCGTTCCCAACATCCCGGCCGCCAGGTCTTCCGCCAGGTCCGCCGCCTCCTTCTCGTTCATGCCGTGGCCGTGAACCTCACTGAGATAGCCCCACTTCCTCTCGTCTTTAGGCACGGCTATACCTACGGAAGACGCGACCAACCGGCCGTGCTCATCGGTGTCGGCCCGCGCCATAACGCAGTAACAGATCCCACCCGGGGTCAACTGGCCCAGGCCCCGTTCCCGGCTGATGATCTTGCACCGCGGCGGCAGAATCGACGACACTTGCACCAGGTTTTGCTGGGCCACGCCGGCTTTGCGCAAGGCCTCCTCAAACGATTTGAGCTGATACTTGTGCCGACCGACGCCCTTGGTCAGGAAGACCCTCGTGGGAACCAGGTTCCGCATGTTCACCTCCCGCAACTGTATTGACTCGTTGATTCGTCTTCAGCCGCCCGCGCTCCGCTTCGACGGTCGGCTGACAACCGACGATGGGGCACTGGCGACCGTGTACCCTACCTCAGTTCAGCCTGCGAATTATAAAGAGCGGCTGTCCTTTGGCAATCAAAATATTCAGAAGGCCAGATAGCGCAGAGCCTTTTTGAGCCGGTTGCCTCCCACGACGATGTCCTCGAGACGCCCGATCCGCTGCGCCCGCCGCAGCCGCAGGATCCGATTGACCGTCACCGGGCCCAGGCCGGGGACACGCAACAGCTCCAGCCGGGATGCCCGATTCACGTCCAACGGAAAGAAGTCCGGGTGGCTCGAGGCCCAGACCTCCTTCGGATCCGTCTCCAAGGACAGGTTACCTTCTTTATCGAACAGGATGTCGCCATCTCTAAAACCATATTTGCGCATCAGAAAGTCAACCTGGTACAGACGATGCTCCCGCAGGAACGCGTCGCCCGCGCTGTGGCCGGCCTGCTCCGCCGGCAGGGAGGCATCACCGAGACCTCGCTGGTAGGCGCTGAAGTAGATGCGATGGAGCCGGAGCCTGTCGTAGAGCCCCCACATGTACTGGACGATCTCGGCATCGGATTCCCCGGCGGGCCCGACGATGAATTGGGTGGTCTGCTTGACCCTCTCGAACCTGGCCCCGCAGGCCGTCAACCGGCTGATATGCTTCATCGGCTCGATGATGTCACGCAGATAGTTCTTTCTGCCGGACAGTTTGGCGAGGTTCTTCGCGCCGGGCGTCTCGATATTGAGGGAAACGGCACTGGCGAGTGAGACGGCCTCTTCGATTGCGCCGGCGCCGGCCCCTGGAATGATCTTCAGATGGATGTATCCCTGGAAACGATGCCGCTGGCGGAGGAGCCGGGCTGTCCCGTTGAGCCGTTCCATCGTCGCGTCCGGCGCGCCGATGACGCCGGAGCTCAGGAACAGGCCGAAGACTTTCTTCCGGCGGTAATAATCCAGAAATACCCGGGCGGTCTCCTCGGGGCTGAGCGTGCAGCGGCGGATATCCCGCTCCTCGCGCAGCGGGCAGTATTTGCAGTCGTTCACGCAGACGTTGGAGATCAGGGTCTTAAACAGCACGCTCGTGCCGCCGTTCGGGAGCGACACGGGGTAGATCCAGCACCCGTCGTCGCCGCGCCGCCGCGTGTCCTCGCGGTTGGTGCCACACGCGCAAGCCAAGTCGTACTTGGCGTCGTCGCTGAGGATGTCCAGCTTCTGATTCGTATCCGGCTTGGAGAGTACCCCTACCACGGTTGGTCCAATCCTAACTGAACCCCCAGACGCCATCCTGTACCGGGGAAGCCATCCGGGGCTATCACAACCATGCGATCATTGTAACAAGAACGCGGGAAAGCGAAAGAGCGGAACCACTCATTTCGCCGGGTTCCCATAATTTTCTGTCGCGCTTTCCGGCATGACTTCGCGCAGCGCATCACGAGCCATCCGTGCCAGGAGGATCGTGACAACGACCGTCGCCGCCAGACTCACCCAGAGGAACACGTGATGGGCGGTGGGAGTCGGGCCTTGCCCGCGGGCGTAGGCAATGACCTCCGCGAGGGAGCGCAAGCCCGCACCGAGATAGACGAACAGGACCGTTCCCGGCGTCACCCCGATCAAGGTGCCCCACGTATATTCCCAGAAGGAGACCTTTGTCAGGCCCAAGACGTAATTCAAGAGGATAAAAGGAGAAATTGGGCTGAGGCGGCTCAGCAGCACGACCCGGAAGCCGTGCCTGCCGATCGCGTGATCGATGGCCGTGAATTTCGGGCTGCGGGCGATTTTGCCCGCCATCCAGTTGCGTGCCATGCCCCGGCCGACCAGGAAGGCGATGCAGGCCCCGATCGTGCTGCCCAGGATGGACGTGATGCTGCCCACCAGGACTCCGAAGAGAAAACCCCCGGCCAGCGTGGGGATCGATCCGGGAATCAGAAGCAGACACGATACCGCGTAGAGGCCGCCCAGCACCAGAGGCCCCCAGATACCCAGATGCGTAGTGTGCTCAAACAGATGCACCAACCACGGGATGAGGGGAGCAAAGGCCACCGGAGCAATCAGTCCAACAGCCACAACTGCCAGAAGGATCAACTTGATCTTCTTTACCCCCATAGTGCATCGCCGCCTCAGCCCGTCACGCGCCCCGCTACATCGGCATCCGCGCCGCCGTCCGGAAGGTCATGCCGGAATCCGGACGTGAGTTTCTCCTTGAGAATACGACGCCGATGGATTATATCCATACGCGCGTCGGAACGATTTCGGAGTACCGGTCTGATGGACCGATTATCGCAACGCCCAGCTATCCCCTCTGTTGTCAGGTACGGGGTTCTGGTGAGAAGGTTCTATTGAGCATATACCTTCGAAAGGATAGCGACTATGAGCCCTACGAAAGCAGGCAAACACTTCCCCCAAGCCCTTTCCCGCCGGAAATTCATGCAGCACGCGGCCACCGCGGCGGCATTCACGGTGGTGCCCCGCCACGTGCTGGGCGGGCGGGCGTACGCCGCCCCGAGCGAAAAGCTCAATATCGCGGGCGTCGGCATCGGGGGCGTCGGCAGGTCTTTCCTGCAAGGCTGCGCCAGCGAAGCGACGACACGCATCGCCTTCCTGTGTGATGTGGACCACGAGTACGCCAAGCCGGTGTTTGAGGAGTACCCGCAGGCCAAGCGGTACCGCGATTATCGCGAGATGCTCGACAAGGAGAAGGACATCGATGCGGTCCTGGTGGCAACGCCGGACCATACCCACGCCGTCATCACGATGGAGGCCCTCCGCAGAGGCAAGCACGTGTTGTGCGTCAAGCCGCTGACGCGAACCATTGCCGAGGCGCGGACCGTCGTGGAGGCTGCCCGCAAGGCCGGCATCGCCACGCAGGTAACGGCCTCCTCCTCCACGAGTGAGAGCGCCTCCAGCCTGTGCGAGATGATCTGGGATGGCGCCATCGGCGAGATCCGCGAGGTGCACTGCTGGTCGAACCGGCCGCTGTGGCCGCAGGGAATGGACCGTCCGGAAAGCCAGGACCCCATCCCGGCCCACCTCGACTGGGATTTGTGGCTCGGTCCGGCCCCGTTGCGGCCTTTCAAAGACAAGTGGGGCAGAGATCATCTGGTCATGAAGCAGGCCAAGCACGACTACCCGTTCGATGCCGTCTATCACCCGTGGAATTTCCGGGGCTGGTGGGATTTCGGGACCGGCGCCCTCGGCGATATGGGTTGCCACCATCTCAATACCCTGTTTCGGGCGCTGAAGCTCGGCCATCCGACCAGCGTCTGGGCCAGCTCGACCAAGGCGATGCCCGAGGCGACGCCGCTGGCTTCGACGGTCGCCTGGGAATTTCCCGCGCGGGAGGGTCTGGCGCCCGTGACCGTCTACTGGTATGACGGCGGAATCAAGCCGCCGCCGCCGCGCGAGTGGGAGGAAGGCCGCCCATGGCCGGATGAGGGCAATCTCTACGTGGGCGACAAGAGCAAGATTCTCGGCGACACCAACAGCGGACGGCTCATCCCGGAATCCCGGATGAAGAGCTACAAGCTGCCGCCCAAGACGCTGCCCCGCTCGAACTTCAACAACATCGCGACGGGCGAGTGGGTCCGGGCCTGCCGCGGCGGCGAGCCGGCAAGCTGCAACTTCGACGTCGGCGGCCTGCTGGCCGAGGTCGTGCTGCTCGGCAATATCGCCATCCGCCGGGATAAGAAGCTCTCCTGGGACGCCCCGAACATGCGCTTCACCAATGACGAGGAGGCCAACCAGTACATCCAGGAGCCCTACCGCGCCGGCTGGAAACTCTGATGGACTATTGAGGGTTGATGGGTGATTGTTTGCTCGAACGGACCGGGCGCGCACCCGGAGCGGCAAAACACCCGTCCATCGCGGAATTTGCACTCGTCTGTCATCCTGAGCGGCAGCGAAGGATCCGGGCCACGGGTGGTATGCCCCCACCGGATACGGTACAGACTTCCCTTTTGCGCCCAGATGCCTTGTATCAGCAAAATTATTTCGCGAAATGATTTGCCTTTCCCTTGGGTATATGGCTAAATGACCATATTTATCGACGAGTCCAGGCAATCTGTGGGTGGGGTGTGTACGGCACGCTCTGCTATGATCTATAGAGGAAAGGCATGGCTGATATCGATACTACCGTACGTTCCGCTCAGGGCAAGAGCAGGCGTTGCGCCGATCCGGTCCCTATCGGCGCGATTCTTCCCGGCGTCTGCACCGCGATCCAGGCCCGCTGCCAACGGGCCATGCGGCGGCTGCGCACGCAACGGCAGAAACTGCGCCCCGCGACCCGCCTCGCCGGTTGAGACACGGACATCCTCCTCAGGGCCGTGGCTTAAGGTGCCGCGCCGGGCGCACGCTCACGCTCGAATCCTCCACCGCTCGGTTCTCCCGGATTCTCTGGCGCTTCGATCCCGAATCGTGGCTGCGCCGCGGGCTAAAGTTGCTGCGGATCCAGAACGACGTGCTTGATGCTCTGGCGCAGGTACGTGTAGGTGATGTGAACCAGGCCGTCGGAGGTCTGTATGACGGCGGGATACGAATACTCGCCCGGCTGGTCTTCGAGGGTCAGGACGACGTTCCAGTCCTTGCCGTCTCGTGAGAGCGCCACGTTCAGAGGTGTGCGGCCGCGGGGCGTGTTGTTGAAGACCAGTAATTGCCGGCCGTCGCGAAGGGTGACCGCATCGATCCCCGAATTGGGATTCGGCAACTTCGTGGCGGTCATCTCGCTCCAGGTCTTGCCGCCATCCTGCGACCAGGTCTGTGCGATGAAGCCCTGGCCGCGGGTCCGGCAGAGGATCTGGAACCGCTTATCCGGATAGACCAGGACCGTCGGCTGAATCACCCCAATCTGGGCCGGGTTATTCAAAGGGCCCACCACCTCCCAGGTCTCAAAGTCCTTCGTGATCTCCAGGTGTGTCCGCCAGCCGGCATTCTCGCTGCTCGACGGGCACAGGATGCGTCCGTCGTCGAGCTGGACCGGTTTGTCCTTGATCGGTCCCATCACGTGGGGCGGCAGCCGTCGGCGGTCTTTCCAAGTCTTGCCGCCGTCTTCCGAGACCATCATCTCGCCCCACCATTGATCCGGCCTGGGCCCGACCTTGAAGAACAACACGAGCGGCCCTCGGCGCGGCTGGAACAACGCCGGGTTCCAGCACGGATACCGTTTTTGGGGCGACATCACGCCGTTCGCCACTTCTACAGGCCTTGTCCACTGGCCGTTCTCGAAGCGGGACACCCAGATCCCGACATCATTGTCGCCTTCGTCCGTTCCGGCGAACCAGGCGGCCAGCAACCGCCCGTCGCGTGTCTGAACCACCGTCGAAGCGTGGCAACCCGGCGTCGGCCGATTCTCCAGGGGGAAAATCAACTCCGCCCGCACTACCGCGGTTCCCGCATCGGAGCGAGTGTTCGTCGTTACAGGAACGGACCGGCATCCGAGGACCAGAACCAGACCGAAGAGCCATCCCAATCGTCTCATTGCATATGCTCCCAACTTTTACTACCGGGCGAAGACAACCGCCCCACAGCCTTTATTCGACCCGGGTATGCTAACACGCCGCCGCTGCGCCGTAAAGCGTCTGTTGGATTCGAGCCGAGTCTCACGGCTTCTCGGCTCAGCCAACGGCTTGTATAAGACCTCTCATTCCTGTATCCTTGACAAAGTGGCAAATCATGAAGAACGACAGTCTGCTCACAAGCCGGTGACGCCGGTGACGCACGAAGAAACCGTCAGGTCCACCATGTCCGGGTACATATTCGATATCAAGAGGTACGCCATTCACGATGGGCCGGGGATTCGGACGACGGTCTTCTTTAAGGGCTGTCCGCTCCGATGCCGGTGGTGCCACAACCCGGAGAGCTGGAAGGCCCGGCCGGAGCCGGGGCTGCGACGCAGCCGGTGCGTTCGCTGCGGGCGGTGCATCGACATCTGCACGCGACACGCGATTTCCCAGGGCGAGGGCGGGCCGGTGACAGACCCGCAGAAATGCGCCTTGTGCGGCGCATGCGTTACGGCCTGTTCGGCCGGTGCGCGAGAGATCATCGGACGCAAAGCAACCGTGGCCGATTGTCTGGCTGAAGTGCGAAAGGACGTGATCTTCTACGACCAGTCGGGCGGCGGCGCGACGTTCTCCGGCGGCGAGCCGCTGATGCAGCCGGAGTTCCTGCTCGCCCTGCTGGAGGCCTGCCGGGCCGAGGGCATCCGCACTGCCGTTGATACGACGTGCCACGCCGAGCCGAAGATCATGCAGCGCGTCGCCCCGGCGGCGGATTTGTTCCTCTGCGACATCAAGCACATGAACCGCCGGTCACACGAGCAGTATACAGGTGTGGACAACCGGCAGATACTCGACAACATCGCCACGCTGGCAAAGACCGGCAGGGAGGTCATTATCCGGATTCCGATTATTCCGGGCTTCAACAGCGACGAGTCCAACCTAAGAGAAACGGCACAATTCGTGCAGGCATTGCAGACGGTTCGCCGGGTCGATATTCTGCCTTACAATCGCGGCGGTCTGGAGAAGGCCGTCCGGCTGACCGACGCGAGGGATTTGATGCAGGCACAAGTCCCGAGCGATGATACAATGAACAAGATCGCAGAGACCCTGCGGGGTTACGGATTCGAGGTCAAGACAGGCGGGTAAGATGATGAACGAACGGGTGGCAAAGCTGCGGCAACAGAGCGTGGAAGCCAAGCCTTACATCTCCACCGAGCGGGCCGAATCGATGACGGCGTTCTATCAAAGTGATGTTCCCTTGCAGGAATCGGTGCCGGTGTGCCGTGCGCTGGCCTTCAAGTATCTGATGGAGAACAAGACGATCTACCTTGGCGACGGCGAGCTCATCATCGGCGAGAAAGGCCCCGCACCTAAGGCGACTCCGACCTATCCGGAGCTGTGCTGCCACAGCATGCAGGACCTGCAAATTCTCAACGACCGGGAGAAGATTCCTTTCGCCGCCGGCGACGAGGTCCGGCGCGTCTACCGCGAGAAGATCATCCCCTTCTGGTCCGGCAAGACGATGCGGGAGAAGATTTTCAAGGCGATGGATGAGGCCTGGCTCAACGCCTATGAGGCCGGCATGTTCACCGAGTTCATGGAGCAGCGCTCGCCGGGCCACACGGTGCTCGACAACAAAATCTACCGCAAGGGCATGCTCGACTTCCAGCAGGACATTCAGCACAGTCTGGAGAGCCTGGACTTCTTCAACGACCCGCAGGCCTGCGCCAAGCAGGAAGAGCTGAAGGCCATGCTCATCTGTGCGGACGCGTTGATCCGCTTCGCCGAGCGCCACGCAGAAAAAGCCAGAGAGTTGGCCGCAAAGGAGTCCGATCCGCAACGCAAAGCAGAGCTGGCGCGAATCGCCGAGGTCTGCTCCCATGTCCCGGCCCACGCCCCGCGCGATTTCTGGGAAGCGCTGCAGTACTACTGGTTCGTGCACCTGGGCGTCACCACGGAGATGAACCCGTGGGATTCCTTCTGCCCCGGCCGGTTGGACCAGCATTTGTACCCGTTCTACAAGAAGGGGCTGGAGGAAGGGACGCTGACCCGCGAGCAGGCGCAGGAATTGCTGCAATGCCTGTGGGTTAAATTCAACAACCAGCCGGCGCCGCCCAAGGTCGGCGTCACCGCCGCCGAGAGCGGCACGTACACCGATTTCGCCCAGATCAATAACGGCGGGCTTAAGGAGGATGGGGCCGACGGCGTGAATGACGTCACGTACCTCATCCTCGACGTCATCGAGGAGATGCGGCTCGTGCAGCCGAGCTCTTCCATTCAGGTCAGCAAGAAGAACCCGGACCGGTTTATCAAGCGCGCCGCCCGCATCATCCGCACGGGCTTCGGCCAGCCCTCCGTGTTCAATACCGACCTGATCGTCCAGGAGCTGATCCGCATGGGCAAGTCGGTCGCCGACGCCCGCAACGGCGGTACCAGCGGCTGCGTCGAGGTCGGCGCCTTCGGCAAGGAAGCCTACATCCTGACCGGCTATTTCAATCTGCCCAAGGTACTGGAATTGACCTTGAACAACGGCATAGACCCCAGGACCGGCAAACAGATCGGCCTGCAAACCGGCGACCCCGAGCAATTCGGCAGTTTCGAGCAGCTCTTCGAAGCCTACCGCCGGCAGCTCAACTACCTGATCGACGTCAAGATGCGCGGCAACAACATCATCGAGCGGCTGTACGCGGCGTACATGCCCGCGCCGTTCCTCTCGATTTTGATCGACGACTGCATCGCCCGCGGCCGGGATTACCACGACGGCGGCGCCCGCTACAACACGAACTACATCCAGGGCGTCGGCCTGGGCACCATCACGGACGCCCTGACCGCCATCAAGTACCACGTCTTCGAGCACAAGACGACCTCCATGAACGAGCTACTCGCGGCCCTGCGCGCGAACTTCGAGGGCCACGAGGCGCTGCGGCAGACGCTCTGGCAGCGGACCCTCAAATATGGCAACGACGAGGATTACGCGGATGACGTGATGCGGTCGGTCTTCGAAGCCTACTTCCAGGCCGTGGACGGTCGGCCCAACATGAGAGGGGGCCGGTACCGCATCAACCTGCTGCCGACCACGGTTCACGTGTACTTCGGCTCCGTCATGGGCGCGACGCCCGACGGCCGCAAGGCGGGTCTGCCGCTGTCCGAGGGCATCTCCCCCGTCCAGGGTGCGGACCGCCAGGGCCCGACCGCCGTGCTCAAATCCGCCGCCAAAATGGACCACGGCCGCACCGGCGGAACGCTGCTCAACATGAAGTTCAATCCGCAAGTCCTGGAGGGCGAGGACGGCCTGGACAACCTCATGCATCTGATCCGCTCCTATTTCCGCCTCGACGGCCATCACATCCAGTTCAACGTGGTGGACGCGGAAACCTTGCGCAAGGCCCAGGCCAAACCCGAGGAATACCAGAACCTGATCGTCCGCGTTGCCGGCTACAGCGACTACTTCGTGGACTTAGGTGTTGACCTCCAGGACGAAATCATCGCCCGCACCGAACAAAAAGCGTTCTGAACGCTCTGGGCGTGGGGATAGAATGCGCGTTGACAGGCCCGGTTGTGTGCGTTTAGACTCGCGGTATCATGGTCGCCGTCATTGAACAGAAGAAAACAGCCTTAGCGGAGCTTTGCCGCCGGTATCGGGTGGAGCGACTCTACCTGTTTGGGTCGGCACTGTCGGGCCGCTTCGATGCCCGGCGCAGCGATCTCGACTTTCTGGTCCGTTTTTCCGATCGCCAGCCAACGGGCGAATACGCCGACCGCTATTTGGGATTCGCAGAGGCGCTGGAACGACTCTTCGATCGGCCGGTCGACTTGGTGACCGAGGAGTCAATCCGCAATCCCTTCTTTCGTCACGAGTTAGAAGCCACGCGGCAACTACTATATGAACAACCAAGTGAGGAAGCTTCTGTTTGATATTCTCGAATCCGGCCGCAGCATTCGCAATTGGTGCCAACATCGCACCTTTGCCGAATACGAGGCTGACCGCCAGCTCCGCCGCGCAGTTGAGCGGGAGTTCGAGATCATCGGCGAGACGCTCAACCGATTGCAGCACACCGACCCCGTCACCGCTGCTCATATCGATCAGCTCCCCCGTATTGTCGGCTTCCACAACCGGATCATCCACGGCTACGACACGGTCGACGACGCCATGGTATGGGGCATCATCGATCGCTACTTGCCGGAACTGATTGCACAAGTTGAGATGCTCCTCCAAGAGCCAGACACGGGATAAGACCCTCCGAAGGACTATGCGCGAGACCCCCAATGTGTTCTTTGTCACATCTGATTTAGTGTTTGCGGAGGTATTGCATGAGAAAGCTGTTGTCTGCATGGCTGGTCACGGGCTTGTTGGCTCTGTGCATGGGTTGTGCCACCAACCCCCGGCCGGACCAGCTCAGCCAATTCGTCCAGACCTGTGTGGCGAAGGTCGAGCCGCTTAGCGCGCGGGCCAATCTGGTCTACTGGGAGGCGGCGACGACGGGTAAGCCGGAGAAGTTCGAGGAGCTCAAGCAGCTTCAGTTGCAGATTCGGCGGATTTACAGCGACCCGAACGATTTCGCCCGCATCAAGGCGTTCAAAGCATCCGGACACATCCGCGATCCCCGGCTGGCCCGACAGTTGGACAAGCTCTATTATGCGCATCTTCAGAACCAGATCGAGCCCGCATTGCTGAAGCGGATTGTGGAGCTCGATACGAAAGTCCAGGAGGCCTACAACAACTACCGTGCCACCATCGATGGCCGCCAAGTCACGATGAGCGACATCTATACCGCGATGACGACGGAAAAAGATGTTGGCAAACGCAAGGCGGCCTGGCGGGCCAGCAAGCAGGTCGGCAATGTCATCATCCGGGACTTTCTCGAACTGGTCCGGCTGCGGAACCAGGCGGCCCGGCGGCTCGGCTTCGACAATTACCACACGATGACCATTGTCACGGGCGAGCAGAAGATCAACGATCTCGATCGCATCTTCGACGAGCTGGACCGATTGACACGGGAGCCGTTTGCACGACTCAAGGGCGAGCTGGATCAGATTCTGGCCAAAGGCTATGGGATCTCACCGGCGGACCTGATGCCGTGGCACTATCACGACCCGTTCTTCCAGAGGACGCCGCTGGTTTATGAGCTGGACCTGGACCAGTACTACAAAGGACGGGACGTCAAGGAGCTGGCCCGCAAGTACTATGCGAGCGTCGGCCTGCCCGTGGACGATGTCCTGGCCCGCAGCGATCTGTACGACCGGGAAGGCAAGTACCCGCACGCGTTCAGCCAGGACGTGGATCGCAAGGGAGACGTCCGCGTGCTGGCCAACCTGCAGGACACGGAGCGATGGATGGAGACGATCCTGCACGAGCTGGGCCATGCGATCTATGATAAGTATCACGACCCGAATGAGCCTTGGCTGCTGCGCGAGCCGGCCCACAGCTTCACCACGGAGGCTGTGGCGGTCTTCTTCGGCCGGCTCAGCCGCAACGCCTTCTGGATGCAAAAGATGCTGGGCCTGTCCGATGAAGAAACCGCCAAGGTCAAGCAGGTCAGCGACAGGTACCTGAGGTTCCAGCAAATCCTGTTCGTCCGCTGGGTGCTGGTGATGTACCACTTTGAAAAGGCCCTGTACGCCGACCCGGAGCAGGACTTGAATACCCTCTGGTGGGACCTGGTCGAGAAATACCAATTCGTCAAGCGTCCGCCGGGACCGGCCGATGCGGGCTGGGCGTCCAAGCTGCACTTCACGACGGCCCCGTGCTACTACCACAACTACATGCTGGGCGAGCTGCTCGCTTCGCAAGGGCACCATCATATCGTTCACAGGGTTTTAAGACTTGAATCGGACGAGGGTCTGAGCTATGTTGGCGACGAACGCGTAGGCCGGTATTTGCGTGACAATGTCTTTGGCCCCGGCGCCCGTTATCCCTGGCAGACGATGATCGTCCGGGCCACCGGCGAGCCGCTGACGCCGAAATACTTCGTGGAGCAGTTCATCAAATAATCAACGGATGGTCTCGGTCGGCTAACCATGTTTGCGAAGGAAACCTACGTTCGGAGAAGAGAGCGGCTCAAGGCCCAAGTCGGGTCCGGACTGATCTTCCTGCCGGGCAACGATGAGTCGCCCATGAACTACGCGGACAATCCGTACCCGTTCCGCCAGGACAGCACGTTCCTCTACTTCTTCGGGCTCGACCAGCCCGGCCTCGCGGCGGTCATGGACCTGGACGAGGGGACCGAGTGCATCTTCGGCCACGATCCAACGGTTGAAGAGATCGTCTGGACGGGGCCGCAACCGCTGCTTCGCGACCGATGCGAACGGGTCGGCGTCGCGCAGGCGGCTCCGCGCGACAAGCTGGAGCAGGTATTGAACAAAGCGGCTCAACAGGGAAGAGCCATCCACACTCTGCCGCCCTATCGGCCGGAGCATTCGGGCTGGGGGTCCCTGCAGCCTGCGGCCTACAGCCTGCAGCCTTCCCCCGCTCTGATTCGGGCGGTCGTTCAACAGAGGTCCGTCAAGTCGCCCGACGAGATCGAGCAGATGGAGATCGCGCTGGGCATTTCCTCTCGGATGCACACCACGGCCATGAAGATGACCAGACCCGGCATTTTCGAGTATGAGGTGGCCGGAGCAATGGAGGGCATCGCGGTCTCCAGCGGCGTGCGACTGGCCTTCCCGGCGATCTTCTCCATCCACGGGGAAATCATGCACAACCCGTGCCATGGCAACGTTCTCAAGATCGGCGACCTCGTTGTCAACGATTCGGCCGCCGAGTCACCGCTCCATTATGCCAGCGATGTCACGCGGACGATCCCTGTCAGCGGGCGGTTCTCGCCAAGGCAAAGGGAAATCTACTCCATCGTTCTCACCACGCAGGAGAAAGCGATCGCGGCCGCCGCACCCGGCGTGGAATGGCGCGAGGTCCATCGACTGACGTCGGTCGCCTTGATGGAGGGACTGCGAGCGCTGGGCGTGGCCAAAGGCGATCCGCGCGAGGCGGTCGCGGCGGGAGCACACACGCTGTTCTTTCCCTGCGGCGTGGGACACATGCTGGGCCTCGATGTCCATGACATGGAGCCGCTCGGCGAGGAGTACGTCGGCTACACTGACACGATCCGGAGGAACCCCGAGTTCGGCTGGCGGTCGTTGCGGCTGGCCAAAGCCGTCGAGCCGGGATACGTCATCACGGTCGAGCCGGGCATTTATTTCATCGGGCCGCTCATCGACCGCTGGAAGGCCGAGGGTAAGCACAGCCAGTTCATTGACTATGGCAAAGTCGAAGACTATCGCAACTTTGGCGGCATACGCATCGAGGATGACGTCCTGATCACCGACGACGGCTGCCGCATCTTAGGCCCACACCTTCCCAGAACCATTGATGAAGTCGAGGCCCTTGCCTCGGAAGCGGTATAGGTCCTATTCGACCCACGGGATCCAAGCCCGGTCTACGGGGCGCGCCCTGTGAGTCCATCCAGCGCTTTGACGTACGCGCTTTGCGGCTGGAGTCCGCTGAGGCGCTGGACCTCTTTGCCGTCTTTGAAGAGGAGCACCATTGGGATGCTTTGAACCCTGTACCGATCGGCCAGCGAGGAGAGCTGGTCCACATTGACCTTGCGCACGATGGCACGGCCCTCATACTGCCTGGCGAGTTTCTCAACTGTCGGTGCCAGCTTCCGGCACGGGCCGCACCAGTCGGCGTAAAAGTCCACGAGGACCGGCTTGTCCGCCTTCAAGACGTCGCGCTCGAACTGCTCGGCGCTGCTGATTTGCAGGGCCGCATGTTTAGCGCCGGCCGCCTCAGCGGTTGCCCCGGAGGAGCCCGCCGAAAAGGCGAAAAGGCCGCCCATCATAGCCCCGATGAGCGCCCCGCGCCACGGATTGGCCGTGAGCGGACAGGCACCGGTAGTACACTTGCCCAAATAGCCCATTAACGCTCCCAGACCGCCGCCAATCAACAGCCCGATGATCAACTGAATGAGGGTCACGCTCTGCATTTTCATACTCCCTATGCGGTTACAAGACTGCTTTCAATAGCTCCAGAGCACGTTCGATCTGCTTGACACTCCTGTCGTCAAGACCGGCGCAGATACGGCGATCACACGCTTCCATGTGATGGATAATCTGCCCCTTCGCCCGCCAGCCCCTTGGAGTCAGCGAGATGACCACGGCCCGCCGGTCCTTCGGGCCGGGGATGGCCTTCACATAGCCATCGGTCACCAGCTTGTTCAGCACGCGACTGCCCCGGGAGGGCGACAGTGCCATCCGCTCGGCGAACTCACACCCGGACATTGCCTGGCCCTCGTCCAGAACGATCAGCCCATTGAACTCGGCCGGTGACAGCCCCATCTCCTCCTGGATCTGCTCCTCGTTGCTCTGGCACTTGCGCTTGACGGCCAGAATCAACTCAAGAAGACGTCGGCTCATGACTCCACCTCACCCTTGGACATATTTGCTCCTAGCATCAGTTGCTAATAGCAATTATACGAAGTGACAGGTCTGCGGTTGAAAAGAATTTCCCGTTTTTTTTCTGCCTCTCCCGTGGCGCGAAGCGGCGCCAAACGCCGTAAGCAGCGATTTGACAAGGCTTTACGAGACAATCGGGCGATTCGCGAGGCGTCTGACCTTGCCCAGAGCACAAAGCGCAAAAATGATAGGATAGAGTTCCTCGGAATACCAGAGCCGGGCAAAATACAGGCCAATGGGGGAGGCTTCCATGCGTCGGCCTTCGTTCGTGTTCCTGATGAGCCAATCAGCACCGCGGCGGACCGCATTGATTGCGGATTGCGGATTGTGGATTGTGGATTGAAGTGAGGACGTCGCCAGCGCATCAATCGCCAGAGCCGTTTCCTCAACGGACGAACTGACCGAAGGACCGCCGCCCCAGCCTCCATCTGCGTTCCGCGCTGACAGGAGCCACTGGACAGCGTGTTCACACATAATACGGAACGATGGCAAGTCGAATCCGCAATCTGCAATCCGAAATCCGCAATGGGACAGATGCGTCAATACCCTGCTCGTTCCGTACACCGGATTCTCCTGCCCGGGCGCAGACTGGTTGCCAAACCACAGAGGCACCCACGAGCCCTCTTCACGCTGGGCGTCATGCAGATACCCCAGAGCTTTCGCCATAGCCTTTTCCGTTCGACCTTTTAGAGCAGGCGCCAGTGCGTGCCGCCAAGTGCCCATCGCCGCCAGCGTGTGGGCGGTAATGTCCGGGGCGCTCTTGTCAAACGGCAGCTTCGTCCAGCCTCGGCAGAAGGTGGGAATGCCCCCGTCGCTGTTCTGCAAGCCCAAGAGCCAATTGATGCCGGCGGACGCAGCGTCCACGATTGTCCCCTCACCACTACCGAGACAATGTACCGCGAGCAATGCTCCCGCCGTATCGTCGGCATCGGGGACCGCCCCCGGCAGATTCGACCAGCCCCAGCCGCCCGGCTCGGCGTGAGTATACGGATGCACGCTCCTGTACTGGCAGGAGAGGAGCCAATCCGTAAGTCCCTGCCGCTCGCGCGGGGAAAGAGCGTCATCGAGACCGCCGGCGGACAAGGCATCGATCGATAGCGTAGTGACCCAGGTGGCGAGGTCCGTGTCAATGGGCCAGCTCCCATCCTCCCGGATCGAAGCCGCGAGGAACTCGACGCCCTTTGAGACCACTTCGTGGCCCCTGTGCCCGCTGGATGCAAGACTCATGACGACAAACGACGTCAGGGGTGCTGCTTCGAGAAAGCCTCCATTTTCGGGCTGGAGCCCGGTCAGGACTCTCAGGCTTCTCGCCCGGGACAAAGAGCGCATCGTCCTGGCAAACGGGTTGCGGGGCTTGAGGTGCTCGTACCGGGCCTGTCCGATGGCGATCAAGGCCGGCAGAGCGTAACTGACCACCGGCAGGCGCAGCCACTTATACAGGCGGTGCGGGAAGATCGCCAATTCGAAGGGCAGTGCCCGAACCAGGCGCCACGGGTTCGGGGTCCCCGGACGCGAGCCGGAGCACATCGGTCGCGCGTCCTCGCACGACATTTCGGCGAGCGGGGACGGGGTCCCCAAACGCGATTCATCGCGTTTGGGAGCCCACGCTCGCCCTACTATCCCCAACCGACCGGCCAGAGCACACATGGTCAAAATGGGGACGGAGAACGTGCGATCCCCGCCGTACTGCTGCTCGACGGCCTTCACCAGCGGCCCCGGCTCCAGCGTGCCGACGACGCGGCGGAGCCACGACTCGGCCT
>Ga0315291_10002607_pt1 | contig 23521 bp, 21 predicted proteins | sample YL17G12_20_MG_FD_203070 | JGI IMG/M metagenome (GOLD analysis project Ga0315291, IMG submission 203070) | Sediment microbial communities from Yellowstone Lake, YNP, Wyoming, USA - YL17G12_20 | ecosystem: Environmental > Aquatic > Freshwater > Lake > Sediment | place: USA: Wyoming | collected... | reverse complement strand
GATGCCCGGAAGGAAACCCATTCGCCGACCCCGAGGGCCGCATCCCGATGGAGGATTTCGTCTGCTGGGACGAGTGGAGCTGAGCGCCCCGCCGTCGGATCGGCAAGCCTGCTGGCCGCGGACCCCGGCCTGGTAGGGGAGCCCCTCCGCGGGCTCCCGCCGCGCTTTCCGGTCTGTAAAGCTTGCTTATATTCTTCTGTTTATGGTAAAATTCGTTAGAAGTGCGAGAAGAGGGTGAATAATGGGTGAACCAAGGCTGGAAGACCTGCCCCAACTCCTCGACGTGCGCCAGGTTGCCTCTTACCTCAAGTTGCACGAGGTGACCGTATTGAAGTTCGCCCGGCAGGGGAAGCTGCCCGGGTTCAAGGTGGGTCGGAAGTGGCGCTTCCGCGCCGGCGACATCAGGGCCTGGCTGGAGCAGCGTCAGCAGGGGAGGAACGCCTTCGCCCAGCGGTTCGACGAGCTGTGGGAGAGGCTTCGCCGGCGGGCGGAGGCAGCAGGATACCGGCCCGAGGATGTCCCACGCCTGGTGCGGGAGGTGAGAGAGGCGAAGAGAGCGGAGCGGACCTGATCCCGTGGCCAGGATTGTCGTGGACACCAATGTGTTGGTTTCCAGCATCTTCGGCGGCAGACCCCGCGAGGTGATGGCCCTTTGGCGGGATGGGCAGGTGGTGCTGTGCCTCTCCGACGAGATTCTAGCGGAATACCTGGAGGTGTTGGCCCGATTCGCTGATGCGAAGGAGGAGGTCCGCGAACTCCTGACCATACTGGACGAGGCTGAAGGCGTGCTCTTCGTCTCCCCCGCCGAGCGGATTCGGGCAGTTGCGGATGACCCGGAGGACGACAAGTTCCTGGAGTGCGCGGTGGCCGCCCAGGCCGATGCTATCGTCTCGGGTGACCATCACCTGCTCGCCATCGGAGAGTTTCGTGGCATTCCCATCCTCGAGCCGGCGGAGTTCTGCGACCGGCTCGAGGCCGGCTGAATCGGGGCCCGAACCCATGGAACCCAGAGTTGGGGGAAGGTGTCACCTGTCAGGTAGCTGCAATCTGTTCGTGTACGGCGCCTCGCCTGCCGGGATCGGAGCGGCAGTCGCGGCATCGCTCGCGGTACGAGACGGAACCGCCCCCCACGGTGTCTCAGTCAAGGAGCTTCAACACCTGCTGGAGCAGGCTGGCCAGATCATTCACCCGCCGGTGCGCTGACAAGATCCGCCAGCAGCCCGGGATGCTTGAGATGGTGCCCCCTGGGTCCGCGGGTCGCCTGCTACAGCGCTGTATGCCCTCGGTGCCAGCACCTGCTCCAGCACCGCAGGGCAGTAGTCGCAATGTTCGCATTCCTGCCCGCAGCTAGTCGTGCGCTCGAACCAGTCGAGCGGGAAGCGCCGGTTGTCTATCACATAGGGCGCGAAGACCGGACCGTGGCCGGGCTCGAACAGATCCGGCAGGTTGCCCGCAAAACTCCCCGCCGCATAAGCCCCCACCACCCGGCGCGGGTTGGCGTGCATCCGCGTCGCCAGCTTCACCAGCGGGAAAAGGGACTCGTAGTGGTGGAGATCCTCGGGCCGCACCCAGGTGTTCTGCAAGAACCGCACCCAGTTTCGGCGGTCCCGATAGTACGACCAGCACAGCGCCGGCGTTTCCGACGGCGCGTTGTCCACCTGCGCGGCCTCAGCTTCGTGCGAGACAAGGTTGTCGTGGAATGTCTGCACCGAGCAATGGCTCAGACACCCGCTGTTGGCGAGCATGACGAGCCTCTTGCCGTTCGAATCAGCCCAGGCGCGCAGCTCGCCCAGTCGCGCCAAGTCCCGATTGCACTCCCGCTGCACGTGGTAGCTGTCGAAGAGGTGGGCTACGTACTCCAGCGCTCGCACCGTCCCCAGCCGCATGTTGACGCTCGCACGCACCTCGACGCCCGGGAAGAGCCGCTTCACCGTCTCCGCAAGAAGCGGCGACATCGTCGTGACGACATCCACTCCGACGAGATCCATCAGCCGCGCGATCACCGCTGACACGCGCTCGACGAGCGACAGCGAATACGCCTCCTTGCCGTAACACGAGGCATTCAGCAGCAGATCGAGTCTCACCCCCAGGCCGCGCATCTCCACCAGCTCGCGCTCCAGGCGCGCCTGCGCCGCCTCTAGCCCCGGGTCGTCCCGCCGCACCAGCGGAGACCTACCCGAAGGCAGATCGAGCCAGGAGAAGTAGACCTCCCCGATGTGCTCGCGGAACTTAGCTACCAGCGTGGCAAAGGATGGCTCGTCTTCATCGGGGAGCTGGTATCCAACCGAGAACCTCACCGCTCCAGCCTCCACGGCTTGCGGCGGCGGAAGGGCTCGTGGAACCGGTTCCGCAGCTTGCCCTGCTCCTCGAGATGAACCATGCAGGCGCGCATGCACCCGGCCGCCCCCTCGATCGCCCGCCCGTAGTCGTAGGTCGGAGGCAGCTTGTACTTCTGTGCCGCCCACACCTGCTGGTTGAACCCTGCTTCATCCTCCGGCCCCACCATGAACGGGTTCGTCTCGGGGCTCCCCCCGCAGAAGGCGCGGCTGCACTTATCGTAGTCTATCAACGCCCACTCCAGCTCCCGGCCGGCCACCCTCACCTTGACCGTCTCCGTGCTGCTGATCGCCTTGCCCGAGCAGTCTCTCACACACAATAGGCACCGGTCGCACAGCTCTCCCTCGAACAACGGATCCGCCTCCAGCGGCGCGTCGGTCAGCAAAGCGGCCAGGCGCTGGCGCGGCCCGTACTCTGGCGTCAGTAGCAGCTTCCCGTACCCAATCTCGCCCAGTCCCGCGCAGAACGCGGCGATGCGCAGGTGCACGACGACATCCGGCGCAGGCTTCTCCGGCGACACCGGTCGGCTGAAGCCCGGCCGAGGCGGGCCCACGATCGAGGGATCGTTCCCGAGGATGTCCGTGCCCGGCCAGGGCCAGTCGTTCGGCATGGGTACCGCTTCGTATCCCTGGTCTTCGATCGACCGGCACACCTCCCACAGCACCATCGGCTGCAGCACATGGTTGATGCCCGCGTACCCCATCCCCGAGTAGGCGATGAAGAAGGTCCCCTCCTCTACTCCTCGCAGCGCGCCGCGCAGGATGCGAAAGCCGAACACCACCATCGCCTTCGCGTCGGGGAAGATATGGCGTGGGTCCATCTGCTTCGGCGCCCCTTCGAACCGGTCCATCGAGGCGATCCCGACCAGATCGGCCCCGGCGCAGCGGCCGTACTCCTTCACTTCGGCTGCGGTCAGCATGTGGGTCTCCTGGCGCAAGCGCACGTAGTCGCATCCCCTCTTTCCTGCATCCGATAGGTTTCCTGCCAGGCCGTGCACTGGGGCCGTCACGGAGGGACGGGCCGGCATTGCCTGCGGCCTGGCGGCATCGCTCGCGATAGGAAACCGAACCGGCGCGCGGGCTGTCTCAGTCGAGGAGCTTCAGCGGTTGCTCGCGCAAGCTCGGAAGGTAATGCGCGTACATCCGTAGGACATGTCCTCCGTTCGGCAGGAGCTTGCTCCTGCCACTCCCCCTACGCGTCCACCAGCTTCCTGCTGATCGCGTACCTGGCGGCCTGCAATCGGCTCGACACTCCCAGCTTCTCCAGCAGGCGGGCAACGTGGGTCTTCACGGTCTGCTCGCTGATGGTAAGCTGCTCCGCGATCTGCGCGTTGCGCAGCCCCTGCGCGACGAGCCGGAGGATCTCGAGCTGCCTGGGCGTCAGGTTCACGTCCAAACCGGCAACCGCCGCATCAGCACTGGGCCCCCGGGCGAACTCGGCATACACCTGCTGCGTGAGGTCGGGCTGAATCCACTTGGTGCCGCGAAGTACATCCTTCAGCGCGCCGACCATCTCGTCGGGCGGCAACGTCTTGAGCATGTATCCGTGTGCGCCCGAACTCGCCGCCACCGCCAGGTTCTTCGGATCGGGGTAGTTGGCCAAGACGACGACACGGCAGCTGCCGCACTTCTCCCGCAGCTTGGTCAGCACATCGGCGATGCTCTCGTCCCCCAGAAACGCGTCGAGCAGCACGAGGTCCGGTTGCGCTCGCTCCACCAGCGCCAGTCCCGCCTCCAGCGTCTCCGCCTCACCCAGCCACTCGATGTTCTGTAACGCTCCCCCCAGGTACATGCGCAGACCCAGCCGGAAAACCAGTTGGTCGTCAATGACGACCGTCCTGATCGTCTTGGGCCTCCCGCGATCCTCTCCCGCCTGCCTGCTTCTACTCATTGCCGCCTGCACCATCCACGCCTCGTGGCCCGACTCGTGCGAGCCCCGTCGCCCAACCCGGTCAGTTGGTTCTTCCACGTTTCACCCGCAATATGTAGTTCTTTCGAGCATACCCCTGTCACTCTCTTAGGCGATTGCGTCCACAGGGGTCTACACGGTAGCCTGTAGCTACCACGCCGAGCAGAACTGAGCTCCCAAGGGGTAGAGATCCGATGCTGAGCAATATCACCGGCGGCCTGGTTGCCTACTACATCGGGATTGCGATCGTCGCACTGCCGGGTCTCATCGGTGTGATTCTGATTGGTCGCATGCACCGCAACGCGCTCCGCGACTGCCGCAAGCTCCAGGACGAGGTCTCGCGGGCCGAGAAGGCCACCGGCCGAGTGCGGTCCCTGCTCTCGGACCTAGTCGCCACCATGAACATGAGCCTCGCCGTCTGCAGAGCCGACCCGGCCGCCGCCGATCAGGAGCAGATCGAACGCATCCGCGTCGCGGCCGAGGAAGCGATCAGGGGCCACCAGCCGGCAGCCCAGCCCGGCGTCTGACCCCGACGCGCCCTCACCCCGGCCGCTCATCCTTGCGCGCCCGGATCTCCTCGATGATCCGTTGGTAGTCCGCCTGCAGGAACTCCGGCTGCTCCGCGCTCGCCAGCGCGTACCTCCGGTCCGCCGCACCCATCTCCAGCCGCGCGGTGATCACCATCTCGCTGTACCAGTCCGCCTCCGCCAGCGACAGCCCTGTCGGATGCTTGATGAACGACCCGCCCGATGACGTCTGCTTCCCCCCGTAGTCCTGCCCCACCGTGTTCGCGCAGCAATGGAAGATAGAGGTCGTCGGACCCGCCGCCTGGGTCGCCCGCCCCGCCTCTCGCTTCCACCACAGCGCCTCCACCGTCTCGGTCGAGCAGGCCGGCTGGAACAGAATCTGCGCGCCCGCCATCGCCGGCAGCCGGTACAGCTCCGGGTGTCGCCCGTCGCGGCATATCACAATGGTCGCCGCGAATCCTTTGATCTCGAACAGCGAGAGCTTGTTCCCCGGCCGGCAGTAGCGCTGCTCCTCCTCGCCGGCCATCTGGATCTTGGCGTACTCGTGGATGATCTCACCGTTCGGCGCAATGACGTGAGCCAGGTTCAGGAACCGCTCGTCGTCGCCGCGGCGCTGGATCGTCCCGCAGATCACGTAAAGGCCAGCGTCCCTCACGAACTCCTGCACCTGCTCCAGGGCGCGCTCTGTCTCCCCGGCGGAGAGCCCGAGCAAGTAGGGGAAGTCATACCCCGTCAGGTTCGCCTCGGGGAAGAGGATGACATCGCTCCCCTCCTCCCAGGCGATGCGGATATGCTCGATCGTCCGGCGCAGATTCCGCTCGATCCCCTGCGCCCAGTGCTGCTGAGAGACCGAGACCTGCAAGACGTTTGGTGCGTTCATGGCCCACCTCCGAGTTCCGCCGCCACCTCCTTCGCCGCCGGCCCCTCCCAGCCCTAGCCCGCCCGGCTCTCGTTCCCCCTCGCGCTGGTCGTACGTGCCTCCGCGCTCCATCCTCCACTCTTCACGGTCTCGTTCCCCGGCGCCGACACCATCCCGTTCGGCAGGAGCTTGTTCCTGCCCCCCTGGGCGCGGGCTCCGCCTGCCCTGAGCGCAGTCGAAGAGTGTCTCCCGCCGCGGTGTCATTCTGAACGCAGTGAAGAATCCCGCCGTTGTGCGTTGCTGGAGGGCGGGCACACCCTTGCCCGCCAGGCCGTTGCACCGTTCCTCGTAGGGCAGGACCTTCGTGTCCTGCCCGCCCCCTCCCCCCTCGAAGCGCATCACCCCGTCTCGCATACGTGCATCTCAGGTAGGGCGGGTGCATCTGCGCCCGCCAGGCCGTAGGGCGTGTTGCAGGGGGGCACACCCTTGCCCGCCGCTCTCGCCTCCCGCACACACCGCCCTTGACGCCCCCGCCTCGCTGTGCGACAGTTCTGCAGGGCAGCACCAAGTCTCGTTGCTTCGGTAGCTTGCTGCCGAAGCGGCCTTGAGCTTGAGACCATCGAACTGAGGAGGCGAGCAGCGATGCCCTTGACCCAAGACGTGAAGGCCTTCGCCCGCGAGCGCGGCGCCCATCTCGTGGGGATCGCCTCGGTCGAGCGCTTCGCCGAGGGGCCCGTGGGCCACCGGCCGGCCGACCTGCTGCCCGGGGCGCGCTCGGTGGTGGTGGTCGCGCTGCGCCTGTTCCAGAGCGTGCTCGACCATCCGCAGATCAACCGGGAGAGCGCGCTCATCCCGTCCGACGTGCTCCCCGCGGTCCAGCAGCACTACTACCGCCGCACTCACTACGAGACCGTCAACTGGGGGCTACAGCTCATCGGCCACCAGGTCGCTTACTTCCTCGACGCGGCCGGGCACGAGGTGATGCCGACCCCGGTCACCTATGACGCGGGCGACCTATCCAGCCGCGTTCCCGGCTACTACGCGCCCTTCTCCCATCGCCACGCGGCGGTGGCCGCGGGCCTGGGCATGTTCGGCCGCAACAATCTCATCCTCACCCCCCAGCACGGCCCGCGGCAGCGCTTCAACTCGGTCATCACAACCGCCGAGCTGGAGCCGGACCCGATGTTGGAGGACAACCCCTGCCGCGGCGCTGACTGCGACGCCTGCCGCAAGGCCTGGCCGGACTGCTTCGGCGAGCTGCATGCGTTCTCGATGGTGGGCAAGGAGTTCGAGCTGGCGAGCTTCGATGGGTGCAGCCCGAGCTACCCCTGCGGCGGTGGCGGCTGCATCCGCGTCTGCCCCATCGGCGCGAAGAAGTCGGAGGCGTAATCCGCGGGGGAGGCCCTTACCCGTAGGGCAGAAGCGTGTCTCCTGTCCAGGCCGTTGGCCTCGCACGCGCGCCCCAGACGTCCTGGGCCGTTCTGTAGGGCGGGCACACCCTTGCCCGCCAGGCCGTGGCCTCTATTCGTTGGGCGTTGCTGTCATTCTGAGCGAAGCGAAGAATCTCGTCGTCAACGGTTTCCCGTGGGGCAGGACCTTCGTGTCCTGCCTCTCCCCCCCTCGAAGCCCATCACCCCGTCTCGCATACGTGAATCTCCGGTAGGGTGGAGGTAATCCGCAGGAGAACCCCCGCCGGGCGTTGGCCTTGCTTTCATGCTGAGCACAGCTGGTCCAGCGCGGAGTGCTGGGAAACGCTGGAGGGGGCGGCGACGTGGGAGAGCGCAGAAAGGAGGGGGGCGTGCCACACCTCCGCCTCTACGCGCTTCCTCGCATAGCCCTCGCTAGCAGGGGCTTATCTCCAGCTTGGTGCGCAGGGCGTTCAAGTGGGTGCGAGGAAGCAGATCGGCGTGCTGCAGACGACCCACCACGATGCTGGGCGCAATTCCCACACTATGTGCAAACGCTAGGACCTTCGCTTTCGAATAGGGCGCTATCATCTGAAGACGCCTGAACTCCTCACGCGGTATGAGGGTATCGCTCGCAAATCCATCTGCTTCGCTCTCCTTTTCGGACTGCGGAGCCTTGGGGAATTCGACGAAGACCTCTTTCTTCCCGTGGAGCAACAGGTGTCCCAGTTCGTGGAACAGACTGAACCAGAAGATGTCATCGTACCTGCGCAGCACGCTCAACTGCACCAAGGCCGTGCTCGGATTAAGCCAGCGAACGGCTCCGTTGGCGTGCGTTCGAGGCAGGTGAGGGACAAAGACCAGCGCTACGCCGCAGTCGGCGAACAGCGCGCAGAGCGGGGTGTGGAAATCTTCTGGTCGGCGCTGCGTCATCTGCCGCATCCGCGGAAGTGCCTCGCGCAGTCGTGCGCCGTCGAAGGATTTCGTCTCAACCTTCTCACCCTCAATCTCACCCTTCCGCAGCCAGGCCGCCAGCGCCTCCGGCGAGGCCTCTCGTCGCCCACTTATGCGGTAGGCCGCGCGTTGAGTCTGCGTCACCAATCTGAGGTCGGTCACAGCGAAGTAGCGAAGCAGTTCCCGCACTCGTTCTAGCGGCTCACGCGTGGCGGGGACCCACTCGAGTCTGGCCATCTCGGCATACGGGAACTCGCGCGCCCGCTGCACCTGACCCTCAAGCCGCTCGAGGTCGGTCAAGCGTTCCTTGTTGTATCGGTAGTCACGCTCGAGGTTCAACCACACGTAGGCGGGAGTGCCAAGCACACGCTCCAACTCGAGCGCGGTTTGGGGGGTGATCTCCTTCTTCTCCTTGATGATCTCGTTGATCATCTGCGCAGGTCGGTCCATGCGTCGCGCAAGCTCCGCCTGCGTCATCTGGCGCGCCTCGAGTTCGTCGGCCAGCATTTCGCCAGGCGCCATCGCAACATCCGGCCACGGTCCGGAGAGTCTGTCACTGTCCATAGTGCCTTACACTCAGTTCCTCGATCCGGGCTATGAGGGCCGCGCCTTCATCGCTCACCGTGAAGATCAGACGCGCACGCTTACCCAGCTCCAGCGAGTGCTCTCCCTTGCGGTCCGCTGTCAGCGGCTCGTAGGCGAACTGGCGGAAGGCGGCCAGATCCGAGGGATGCTCGACCGCCCTCAGAAGGTTGACCGCATCCAAGTACTTCCGCGCAACAGCTTTTCCCCAGGCTTTCTGTGCCTCCCTGTGCCGCTCGTAGCATCGACGAAGCTTGTTCGTTCTGAACCTGATTATCACACGTCACCCTCGTGTTGTCAAGACTTTCTTTCACCCATAGGGTGAATATTCATCTCCGCGAGTTACAAAAAGCCATGCAGGGCCGGCTCCGTTGCCCCCTCCCGAACTCCCCTCCCCCATCCTCCCACACCCACCAACCTCCGTCAAGGCTGGGGCGGAGTAACAAGCGGGAGCGCGTGGTGTGGCCGGGCCGTTCTCGTAGGGTAGGAGCGTGCCTGCCCTGCTTGCCCTGAGCCTGCCGAAGGGAGCGAAGTCGAAGAGTTCATCTGTGGATGCCTTCCCCTCCTGTTCGACCAATCAAGCGCTAACTCAACTCGATTGCGCCACCATAGAAACCCAGCAATTTCCTATCCATTTCCCGTTTTCGCTTGACTCCGTATGCTATAATGGAGGCAGCGAAGCGGACAGGGTTTCCCGCCTCGCTGAAGCGGGCGGGAGAACCTGGGCGATTTGGCGTGCTGCCTCCGCCCGCACCGCGCAGCGTCACCGGTCACCAGCCTCCCTCTCCGTTGACACCCCCGAAAACGCCGTGCTATACTCCCCCCAGCCTTGGAGTCCATTCTCGGGCCGTTCGCGCCCGCCAGGAAGGTCATGAGCATGCCAGGCAAGAAGATCATGGCCGTTGACGATGAGCGGCACATCGTCCGCCTCATCCAGGTCAACCTCGAACGATCCGGCTTCCAGGTGATCACCGCCTTCGACGGCCCGGAGGCACTCAGGAAGGTCGAAACAGATCGCCCCGATGTGATCGTGCTCGATGTCATGATGCCGAAGATGGACGGCTTCGAGGTGCTCAAGCGGCTCCAGGCCAACCCCGAGACCCGCAACATCCCCGTCATCATGCTGACCGCCAAGGCCCAGGACGCCGACGTCTTCCGCGGGTGGTCTTCCGGTGTCAGCGCCTACCTCACCAAGCCGTTCAACCCCCTGGAGCTGATCACGTTCGTCAAGCGCATCCTCAGCGGGCGCGATGACTACGATGAGGGCGAGAAGGTCTGGGAAGTGTGACGCGCCAGGCGGACCTCTGATGGAAGAGACTTCCGACAGCCGAGAGATGTGGATATGGATCGGGATCGCCGCCGGCGTCGCGGTGGGCGTGGCCGGCGTCCTCTACCTCATGCGTCACACCGATGCTCCGCACCGGCTGGAGAAGCTGCTGAAGCAATGCGAGGATCGGATCCACAGCATCGAGTCCTCGCTTTCCGGCCTGGAATCGTCCTTGAGCGCGGCGCAGTCGTAGCCGTCCGCGCGCTTCGTTGACAAACCTCCCGGCCCCGCTACAATGGGGTGTCATCCCTCCGCGGTGGATCACATGAATGCCTTTACCGCGCTGACCGACTCGCTCGGCCGGCGCATTGATTATCTGCGCATATCGGTCACCGAGCGCTGCGATCTGCGCTGCGCCTACTGCCGCCCCCGCGGCGTCGCCGACGCTCCCCAAGAAGACCCGCTGACGGCCGACGATATCGCGATCATCGCCGAGGCGGCCGTGCAACTCGGCCTGCGGCGCATCCGCCTCACCGGCGGCGAGCCGCTTCTCCGCTCCGACCTTGAGGAGATCGTCCGCCGCCTGAGGACCATCCCGGGAGTCGAGGACCTAGCCCTTACGACGAATGGCCAGATGCTCGCCGCGCGCGCCGTCGGCCTAGCCGCGGCCGGCCTTATGCGCGTGAACGTAAGCCTGGACTCGCCGAACCCGGCAGCGTACGCGGAGCTGACGGGTGGCGGTGATGTGAGCATGGTGCTGCGGGGAATGGAGGCGGCGCTCGACGCGGGGCTCACGCCGGTGAAGGTCAACGTGGTGCTGGCATCGCCTTCCGCCCTTGACCGTGCCGACCTCGCTGGCTTCGCCGACCTCGCCCGCCACAAGCCCGTGCACGTGCGCTTCATCGAGGCGATGCCAACCTGCGGCCACGTGAGCTACCTGCCAGCTCAGCAGGTGCTCGATCGCTTGGCGCAGATGGGTGAGCTGCGCCCAGTGGACGGTCCGCACGGCGGCGGTCCAGCGCGCTACTACCGGCTCGATGACTCCCAGGGCACTCTCGGCATGATCGCGCCGATCTCTGATCCGTTCTGCGCCCAGTGCAACCGCCTGCGGGTGACCGCCCGGGGCGAAATGCTGCCATGCCTCTTCAGCCCAGGCGGCATTTCTGTGCTGCCCGCGCTGAGAGGCGCGGACCCAAGGGAATCGGTCGCAGCACTGCTCAGGCACGCGGTCGCCGGCAAGCCCTGCCGCTACGCCGAGGTGGCAAGCGCCGATGGCATCCGCGCCATGCACGTGATCGGCGGCTGAGGACTCGACACACTCATGCCAGCCGATGCGCGCGCCGGCGAGCCCCAATACCCCTTCACCGGCTGGAACTTCGTCGTCATCACGCTCGACGCGGCCTTCTTCTTCGCCGGGCTCGCCTTCATAGATCCGCTTATCGTCCTTCCGATCCTCGTAGACAAGATCGCCGGCTCTCAGGTTCTGGTTGGCCTGATGTCGACGATTCAGCGGGCGGGTTGGATCGTCCCCCAGCTCCTCGCGACGAGCTTCGTGCTGCATCACCGCCGGAAGAAGCCCTTCGTCATGTGGCCGGTGGTGTTGAGCCGCATCCCCTTCGTCGTGCTTGCGGCCGCCTTCAGTCTTCCGGGCGCCGGCGATCACGTGAAGGCGCTGCTGCTCCTGCTCATCGGCATCTACGCCGTCTTCTTCTTCGGCGACGGGCTGGTCGGCGTCCCGTGGCACGATATCATCGCCCGCACCATTCCCCCGAAGCTCCGCGGCCGCTTCTTCGGAAGCATCAATGTCTTCGGCGGCATCCTCATCATCGGAGCAGGGCAGATCGTCAAACGCGTCCTCGCCGACCCGTCCCTTGGTTTCCCGCAGAACTACGGCCGGCTGTTCATCTTCCTCTGCGTCTGCATGGGCCTGTCCACGTTCTTCCTCGCCCTGATGAAGGAGCCCACAGGCTCCGCCCTCAATGAGCGCCAGCCGTTCCGACGCATCGTACGCCTGATCCCTTCGACACTACGCCAGTACCGCCCGCTCCTCCGCGTGGTCATCGCCCAGAACATCATGGGCATCACCGGTCTCGCGCTCCCCTTCTATGCTCTCTACGCACACAAGCGGCTCGGTGTGCCAGAGCCCTATGGCGGGACGTTCATCCAGGTCGGCATCCTTGGCCTCATGGTGGCGAGCATCCTATGGGCCTTCCTCAACGATCGCCACGGCCCGCTTACCGTCCTCCGCGGGGTGGCGTTCCTCGGCATCACGGTTCCCATCGCCGCGCTGGCCGTGCCCCCGCTCGTTCGCGCCCTCGGCGCGCCTGAGCACATGCCGCAGGCTTACTCGCTGGTCTTCTTTCTGAGCAGCGCGGCCGGCTCCGGCATGTGGATGGGGATCACGAACTACGTGCTCGAGATCGCCCCGGATGACATCCGTCCGCTTTTCCTCGGCCTGTCGGCCACTCTGTCCGCTCCAGTCGTGGTCATGCCGCTGATCGGCGGCGTGCTGCTCGATCTCATCGCCTACGAGGTGCTTTTCGCCATCGTCGGGGTCGCCGCTCTCGCCTCGGCCATCTACGTCTCGACGCTCGAGCGTCCGCGAACACTCGAACACCACCCTGGGTTTGCCGTCACCACCCCAGGCGTAGTGCCCCGCCCAACCTGCGATTGACAGCTTCCAGCGCGGTGGCTATTGTCATGCATAATGGATCGCGACGGCATTCGCTCCACTGGCGAACGGGGCACCCCTCTGTTCCGCGTTTCCAGAGCGCTCCTGAAGGTGCTCTTCCGCTGCTACAACCGCTGGGAGGTCAGCGGTTGCGAGCACGTGCCCGAAAGCGGCGGCGTGCTGCTCATCGCCAACCACACCAGTTACGCTGACCCGCCGATCGTCGGCGCCGCCTGCCGGCGGCCGGTGAACTTCATGGCGAAGGCGGAGCTGTTCCGGATCCCCGTGCTGTCCGCGTTCATCAGCCGCACCCACGCCTTCCCGGTTAAGCGCGAGGCCGCGGACCAGCAGGCCCTAAGGCACGCGCTGCGTCTCCTCAATGCGGGAGAGGTGCTGCTGGTGTTCCCCGAGGGGACGCGAAGCCCGGACGGGCGTCTCATGCCGTTCGAGGCCGGCGCCGCGTTCATTGCGCTCGCCTCTGAGGCGCAGGTGGTTCCCGTCGGCATTGATGGCGCCGACCGGTTGCTGCCCCGCGGCAAGCCCATCCTGCTGCCGGCGAAGTTGCGGGTCCGCTTCGGTTCGCCGCTCGATCTCTCGCAGTACCGGGCGCAACGCCGGAGCCGGGAGGTGCTGCAAGAGGCGTGTGATGTGATAAGCGCGGCGCTGAGCGCGGTGCTGCCGCCGGAGCGGCGTGACAACGCAGAAGCCGAAAGGTAAAAGGCAAAGGGGGCGGGAGGGGTGGGACGGGTGGGATGCGGGGGCAGAGGGGCCTCGGCAGCAAGGTGCCCGTTCGGCAGGCTCAGGGCGAGCCGAAGCAACAGGGAAGGCAGAAGATGGCAACACTCTCCACGTTGTTCGACACCTTCTCCGACAACCTGGCCCTGTACAGGAAGGATTGTCGCGGGCGCTTCATGTGTCCGTTGTGCCTCCGCACGTTCTCCCGCGACCGGATCCGAACTGACCTCGGCAAGGCTCACATCATCCCTCAGTTCCGCGGCGGGAGAGAATGGACCCTTGCGTGCAGGAAATGCAACAACAAGGTTGGGACCGAGATCGAGAGCTGCGAGGCAGAACGCGTCAAGTTCAACCGGGCGCTTTCCGGCGATGGCGATGAGAAAACCCGAGTCCGGGTGGTCGTCCCTAACGAGCAGGGCGGTGTTGTCGGGCCGGTGCAGGCGGATATGGGAGCTACTAAGTCTGGTGGCGACCGTCGGCTGCAGATGTACCTGAAGCCAGAGGGATCAAACCCCGCCGCATCGGAGCAGCTCAACAACCTGCTTTCCGACAGGTCATCTACTGGGGGCGGGCCCATAGAGGTTCATTACCGTGTGACAAGAAGCGCCAAACGCGCCAACTTGACGTATGTTCACGCCGCGTATCTGCTCATGTTTCACCAGTTCGGCTATGAATGGGTGCTCGATCCGTGTGCCGAGCCGGTCCGCAAGCAGATAGTGTCACCTGACGAACCCATCATTCTCCCGTTGTTTCCCGCCTTGTCTGACCATCAGATTCCCGACGATGAGCTAGGGATCTTTCTTGTTACCGGGCCAGCGGACTGGCAGCATTTCCTTGTAGTGTTGCCATTGTTTCGCGGCTCCGCGAGGCGCCAAGCGGTGTGGATGCCGTTGTTTGGGCGGCCATATAGGCAGCCTCCTCAGCGCAAGGGTGTTCATCTAACGGTCGTGTGTGTTCCGGACCACCACCGATCTCTCCGTCGGCGTGATTCGCGGAGCCAGGGCTACCGCTTCGTTCTTGGCCACTTCGCATATCGCCCAACGCTGTACGATGGCGGCAACTGGTTCGGGGAGCATGGATAGACGCGATTCCTGTTCCAGCCGCCGTCGGTTTCCTGGGAAGCATTGATTCCTCCTGCGAGAGGACCAGTCAAACCCGAGGCGCCCATCCCGGAAAAACCAGCAATTCCCTTGCTTGCTCTGTGTGTTGACGGATTGCACAAGCCCACATCTTTCAGCGAAAGAGAGCCCGAGAATGTCGTTCCAGAGGTGATTCCCATTTGGTTCGGCACAGGAGTGGCGAAGCGAGCGAACTCTGTGCTTCCGCTTCCGATCTTGCTGCTACCATGGCGGGGGCGGCCTTGGGAGGTAGCGATCGCGATCATAGGGCGGGTCCCTGTGCGGCGGAACCTGGTGCTCGGGGAACTCCCTCGCCCAGTCCGCTCTCGCCTCTTCATCCGCGTAGTAGGTCAACCACAGGTTGGCATCGTCGTCGCTGCCGCTGCCCACCAGGTCTATGTGGCAGTTCGTGCGGCTGTCGGGGGGCAGCAGAGGCCCGGCTTCATCGAGCACGTCGCCCCGGAGGCGGGAGTAGAGCTCGCGGTCGCTCAGATGATCGGTGTTCATCAGGAAGGTGCGGTGCCCGGCCAGAGCGTGGATCACGCTGGCCAGGGTATGCTCGAGGTGGTCCTCCGTCAGCTCGTTCGGAGGCGGTAGTGGCACGCCGTCGCGCGCCAGGAGCTCTCTGTGCGTCACTGTCTCCGCGCGTTCAAAGGCCAGCACGTACTCCAGGAACCGCTCCTCCACCTGCAGCGGGAGCTCCTTAGCTGTGCGTCCGATGAGCGCCTGATCGCCTGAAAGCTCCTCGAGCTCCTCTTTCATCTCCTCGATGTGGATGATCCGGTCAACCAGCTCGGCATCATCTTGCATGGTGGCCCTCCTCGGAAGGCAGCTCGCCATTGCTTCGGGACGCGGGTGTCGAAGCCTCCTTGAATCAGGCTTCCTTGGCAAAAGGAGACAGACCGGTCTAGGGCACGGCAGAAGGACCGAGAGGTACTGCAGCAGACCTGTGACGAGATGCAAGCCGCCCCTTGCGCGGTGCTGCCGCCGGAGCGGCGTGACAAGGGGGAACGAACGGCCGAACGGCGTTATCCGCAGATGAACGCAGATGAACACTGATTGCCCGCCTGCGGCGGGAACGGCAACGGTGGGCAGGCCTGTCGGACGGGTCGGACCGCCTTCGGGAAACCCCTCGCCCATGCCGCGTGTCTAAGTCCCCCGGAGGTGACGACATGACCGATCCGCAACATCACCACACCAACCGCTCTCTCGCGGCAATGCTCTTCGTGAGCGCCTTGCTGGGAGGTCTTGTCTCCGCGGCGTTGGTGTCGGGCCTTCGCCCGGCACCGGCCGAGGCCGCGCCTGCCAACGTCCGCGAGCTGCAGTCCTCGTTCACCTCGGTGGCCAGCGCCATCGCTCCGGCGGTAGTCAACATCAACACCGAACAGGACGTCCGCGAGCGGACCTGGGGATTCGACATCTTCAACTTCGACCCATTCACCGATCCGTGGCCGCCCTTCCGGCCGTACGAGCGCGTGCGAAAGGTAACCAATCTGGGGTCCGGCTTTATCATCGCCTCAGATGGCTATGTGCTCACCAACAACCACGTCGTAGCTGGCGCGGACCGGATCAGCGTTACGCTCTCCGATGATAAGACATATCCTGCCAGGCTGGTGAAGGTCATCGAGGACCGCGACTTGGCTATCGTGAAGATGCAGGACAACCCGCGTAATCTTCCTACTGTGAGACTTGGCGACGCGGATAGGGTGAAGGTTGGGTCCTGGGCCATCGCCATCGGCAGCCCCTTCGGGTTCAGCGAAACGGTGACTGTCGGCGTGATCAGCGCGAAGGGGCGTGTGATCAGACAGGCGCGGGGCAGGGAGGAGATGAGGGACCTGCTGCAGACCGACGCGGCGATCAACGCCGGCAATTCCGGCGGGCCGCTGGTGAACATCGCTGGGGAGGTGATCGGGATTAACCAGGCGATCTTCTCGCCCCGCGGGGCCGGCAACATCGGCATCGGGTTCGCTATCCCGGTGAACGCGGAGACGAAAGCGGCGATAGAGGGGGCGGTCAAGGGGGCAAAGAGGAGGGCGTAGAGGGAAGGCAAAAGAAAAAGGCCGAAGGCAAAAAGGAACGGCCGGACGGCCCTACAGTGCGCCCCGCGCCCAGAGAAGCAGGAGGATCCCGGCCAGCGCGACCCATGTCTTGTGCTCGTCGTTCGCGAAGACCGAGGGCCATGAGAATCGGCCGGGGCAGGAGACAAGCTCCTGCCCTACGGGAAGGCATGCGCCCCACTTGGCCGGCGTGAGGCGCGGGATGATGCCCGGGACGGCCCGGCGATAGGCCTCGAACGCCTCGCCGTGCATCCGGCGGAGGTAGTCCTCCTCCTGCTTCACGGTTGGCAGGTAGATGGCGAGAGCGAGTGCAAGGAAGACCGCAGCGAGCAGCAGGTCGCCGAGGATGACGAGGAACCCGAGCGTGTTCAGGAGGCTCCCAAGGTAGAGGGGATTGCGCACGTGCGCGTACGGCCCCCCAATGGTGAGGGCCTCGTCCTTCACCAGATGCCCCGCCGCCCTGGTCCGCAGCGCTTCGCCGAGGACGACGAGCGGAATGCCCCACAGATTCCAGGCCGGTTTCCGCAGCGCGATCGCCACCACCACGAACACGGGCGGCAGCCATATCCGCACGCGGTTGAGCCAGATCTCCTTCTTCGTCTTCGGGATGAGCACGGCGACAGGCTTCGCCGCCGAGGCGCGCGGACCTCCGGGGAGGACTGAGATCGGCATTGCCGAAGCTGTGGCAACCCCATTGACCCCTTACAGGAGGGATACGTTGACCGCGAAGCAGTGGCTCACACACAATGCATCCGGTTCTCGGCGCGTGATCGTGACGAAGGAACTGCCGGGCGAGCGCTGGCTTCGGCGGCTCGCCGAGGCCGACTGCGCGGTCGAGGTGTGCATGAGCTCTGACATCCTGAGCACGCAGGAGATCGTGGCCGCCGTCGGCGGCCGGTGCGACGGCGCCATCGGCCAGCTCACGGAGACCTGGGGACGGGAGCTGTTCGAGGCGCTGAAGGCGGCGGGAGGGACGGCCTACAGCAACTATGCGGTGGGCTATAACAACGTGGACGTCGCCGCGGCCACCGAACTCGGCATCCCGGTCGGCAACACGCCAGGCGTTCTCACCGAGACCACCGCGCAACTGGCGGTCGCTCTCACCTTCGCCGCGGCACGGCGCATCGCCGAGGCGGATGCCTTCATGCGCGCGGGCCGTTTCCACGGCTGGCTGCCGACGCTGTTCTTAGGCGAGCTGCTCTGGCGGAAGACCGTGGGCATCATCGGCGCGGGGCGCATCGGGTCCGCCTATGCGCGGATGATGGTCGAGGGGCACAAGATGAACCTGATCTACTATGACATCCAGCGGAACGCCGCGCTGGAGCAATATGTGGCGGACCACGCAGAGTTCCTCAGCCAGCATGGCGAGCAGCCGGTGACCTGCACGCGGGCGGCGAGCGTGGAGCAGGTCTTCGCGGAGGCCGACGTGCTGAGCCTGCATCCGCCGCTCGATGCGACGACACATCATCTCGTCAACGCGCAGCGCCTCGCGCTGATGAAGCCGAACGCAATCCTGGTCAACACAAGCCGCGGGCCGGTGGTGGATGAGGCCGCCCTGGTTGAGCATCTGCGAGCGCACCCCGAGTTCCGCGCTGGGCTCGACGTATACGAGGACGAGCCGGCGATGAAGCCCGGCCTGGCCGAGCAGCCGAACGCAGTGATCGTGCCGCACATCGCCTCCGCCACATCGTGGACGCGGGAGGGCATGGCGACGCTCGCCGCGACCAATGTCTCGGCGATTCTGTTGGGCTACCCCGTCTGGCAGAAGGCGGACATCTCGCCGTTCCTCGGAGACGACCCTTCGACTCCGCTCAGGGCAGGCCCGCCCAGGGCAGCGCCGAGCATCGTGAACGCGAAAGAACTCAAGCTCCCCAGCTTCCAGGGTTGAGTTCCGGCCGCAGCCAACAGGAGACGGGCATCAGCGCTAGCCGATGCCCGTCGCATCAGTGTCCATCCGTGTTCATCCGTGGTTGCTCTTGTCGTTACAGACCGAACGCCCTCGCCACGTAGACCGCCATCTGGTCGCGGCTGACGGGAAGATCGGGCCAGTAGTTGCCATCCGGGTAGCCCTGGGTGACGTTGCGCTTGTCATCGGCGATGTACTGCACGTACTTGAACGCCCAGAAGGTAGACGGGACATCGGGGAAGCTCGGCGCGCCGGTGTAGGCTGGCACGCTGCTGTCGCCGCCCGCCATCGCGCGAGCGATGAAGACCGCCATCTGCCCGCGGTCCACCTCGTACTCGGGATGGTACTTGCCATCGTCATACCCGCCGACGACCTCGTGCGCCACCGCGTATTGGACGTATCGCAGCGCCCAGTGGTTGGCCGGAACGTCGGGGAAGGTGGGAGTGCCGGTGAAGGCAGGCACCTTGTCATCGCCGCCGGCGAGGGCCCGTGATATATACGCCGCCATCTGGTCGCGGGTCACCGCGTTGCCAGGCTGGTAGGTGCCGTTGTCATACCCGGAGACTATGCCCGCCGCGACGCAAGCGCCGACCTGCTCGAATGCCCAGAAGCCCTGCGGCACATCGGCGAACTCGGCGGTGAGCCCGATGTCCACATCGGTGACGGCATCGGCGAGCACAGTCACCCCGGTAAGCGACCGGTTGTAGTAGCCCGCAGCCGATGCGGTGACCGTGTAGCCCGCCACCGCGGGCACGCTGTCGAAGAGGTACTCGCCGTTGGCGGCGGTGGTTGTCTCGTAACACACCTCGATGCGAGTATCAGGGTCTGAGACGTAACACGCCCGCACCCGCGCGCCGGCGATCGCCTCGGCCGTTCTTGCGTTGGTCACGGTCCCGCCGATCGAGCCGAAGTCCATCAGCTCGAGGGCGAAGTCAAGCTGGACCAGCTGCCCCGCGGGAATGTCAACGTTTGTCCGCCTCTGCGTCGCGTAGGCGGGCGCGCCGGCGGCGACCGTATAGCCTTCACCCGCGGGGACGTAGAAGAGATAGCTTCCGTCCGCGGCGGTGGTGTTCGGGGTCCCGCAGCTCACCGTCGCGCCGGGGATGGGATCCGATGTCGCGGCATCTGTGACCGTACCGCCGAGAGCGCCGAAGCCGAGCGGGCACACGCCGATGTCAACGGTCGTCACGGTTTCCGCCGTGACCGAGATGCCGGTGATCGTCCGCAGCTCGTAGTTGCTCGCGCGCGCCAGCACTACGCGGCTGCTGCCGGCCGGCACGCGCGGGATGGTGAAGCTCCCATCGAAGTCGCTGATGGCGCAGAGGCCGTCACAGCTCACGACCGCATTGGCGACCGGGTCGCCGGACACCATTTCGGTGACCACACCCGAGACGGCGCCGAACTCGCTCGCCACGTCGCCGATGGCGACCTGCTGGTTCACCGCGACATCGGCCTGCACGACGATGGTGCCGTCGGGGAAAGTGACGCGGACGGCCACCGTCTCGGCGGAGCCGAGGCCGAGCTGCGCGATCTGCTCATTCTGGCTCATGAAGCCGGAGCCGCCGTCTATGGTGCGGGCGAGTGTCCGGTAGGGCGGGAAGGTCGGGTCGTTGTCCAGGTTGACATCAACCCGCGCGCCGAGGGCGTCGCGGACCGGGCTGCCATCGGTGGCATCGCCGGTCCCGCTGGTGAGCGCCTGGACGCGAAGCCAATTGCCATCGGTGGGTGTGCCGGCGTTATGGTAGAGGCAGGAGTAGCCGTCTTCGCCGGCCATGAGCACATCCATGTGCCCATCTAGGTCAAAGTCGGCCCAGCTGACGGCGCGGTACCGGCGTTGTGCGGTTACCCCCTCGGAGGCAGCGACCTGGGCAAATGTTCCGTCCGAGTTGTTGTGGAAGAGGAAGGGATTGCTCGGGCCCGATTCGTTGTACTGAGGCAGCACCCCGTTGCCCTGAGCTAGGTCGAGGAAGCCGTCGTTGTCGTAGTCGGCCCAGGCCACGCCCGTGGTATTCGCTCCGACCCCGCCCATGGCTTGCTCGTAGGCGTTGGTGAAGCTGCCGTCGCCGTTGTTGTGGTAGAAGAGAGTGGCGCGGTTCTGATTGCCGCCCAGGTACAGGTCGAACCATCCGTCGTTGTCGTAGTCGGCCCAAGCGACACTCTCAATGCTGCTGCCCGCCAGGCCTGCCGCCACGCCCATATCGGTGAAGGTTCCGTCAGCATCGTTGTGATACAGGCGCGGAACCTGCTGATCGCCCGTTGCCTCCTGGTTCTGGCCCACTGCCAGATCGAGCACCCCGTCATTGTTGTAGTCCGCCCAGGCAGAGCTGTACGAGTAGGTGGCCGGCGCCAGGTCCATGCCCGCGGCGCTGGTGACCTCGGTAAAGGTACCGTCCCGGTTGTTGCGATATAGGTAGGCCGGGCCTCCCCAGTAGTCGTTGCAGACGAATAGGTCAAGCCAGTTGTCTGCGTCGTAGTCACCCCAGGAGACGCCTCGCCCCGTGTACCACTTACTGCTGAAACCGGCGGCGGCGCCGCCGATGTCGGTGAAGTGATCACCGTCGTTGCGGTAGAGGAAGGGAAGGTGGTTGCCGCCGGCCACCACCAGATCGAGCGCGCCGTCGTTGTTGAAATCCCCCCAGGCAGGTCCCCAGTCCTCCCACGAACTGCTGTCTACATGCAGGCCCATTGCGAGCGTGACATCGGTGAACGTGCCGTCGCCATCGTTGTGCAGCAGATAAGCGCGGTGGTTCCCCCAGAGCCCGCCCACGTATAGGTCGGGATAGCCGTCGTCATCGTAGTCACCCCAGGCGGCGCCGATCGTTGACGGCAGATTCGCGGTGGTTCCTATGTCCTCGAACCTCACCCGCGAGGCCAGGACGGTCAGCGTGGTAGAGTCAGTGCTGAGCAGGGCCTCGTCGCCGCCGTTGCAGATCGCGGTCACGGTAAGAGTTACCGTCAGGTTCTGATAACCATCGTTGGCCGGCGCGGTGTAGCTCGGGTTCTGCACGTACTTCGAGGGGGCGAAGAGGCCGCCGGCGCCGCCATCGCTCCACTGCCAGGAGGCGATGCCGTGGCCCTGGTTGTCGGAGTAGGTGGCCGAGAGAGCAGCGACGCCTCTGCTCGCCACCGTGTTGGGGTCCGGCTCATTGGCCTCGACGACGAAGCTGTGGCCGAGGGTGACGTCGGCGTAGCCCCACGATCCCGGGTTGATGGTCAGCGGCGGATCGGCGGAGGAGTGCTGGAGGTACGATCCATCCCCTTCGAGGTCTACGAAGAAGTCCGTGCTGGTCGCCGTCGCGCTGTAAGAAGATCCGCTCCAGACATACACGTCAACAGAGAAGGGGTCGCCTGAACCGAGATAGGAGACGCCATCGTTGAGATCCACCGCGATGCGGTTGGCGTCGCTCAGGGGCAGCGCGCCGCCGTCGTAGTAGATGACATCGTGCGAGTGCCAGCCGGTCTCTCCCCCGATACTGCCGCGCAGCCGGATGTCCCAGCGCTCGGGATGGTTGAGGCCCACCACCGCGTAGAGCTTCGGCCTGTAGTCCGGGCGGTCGTCGTTGTAGTACACATGCGGGCCGAAGTCGCCCTCGGCGAACACGGTGTAGGCGACCCAGAAGAACCCCTTCGAGCCGGCGCCGCCGCTGTTGGTGACGCCCCACCACTCGCCCCAGGAGTTCGCCGCCAGGAAGGCGCCGTAGTGAGTCAGTCCGTCCCGATGGTCAACATAGCTCTTGGTGTCATCATAGCCCACCAGTGCGACCGCGTGTCCGCCGACGATCTCGCCCGCCGGCGCGTAGTAGACGCTGTTGTTGATGCCGGTTGTGTTGGCGGGATAGGAGTCGTACCAGACGCTGTAGACCGGGAAGTCACTGACCGCCAGGTTGCCGTTGGCGAGATGCTGCTTGACTGCAGTTAGTCCCGCGGAGGTGGATGCGTCTGTGAAGTGCGCGGTCTGGGTGCGGTTGTTGAGGGCGTTGACCCAGGCGGCCTCCGAGGGCCACGAGGTCCAGTCGCCCGCGGAGTAAGGCTTCAGCGCCCAGCTCGAGCAGCCGATCTCGTTCAGCCGCGCCACCGCGAAGGCGGTGGAGGCGCCCCAGTCCTCGCCACCGTTGATGAGGTTGTACATGAACCCCGGACTCAGGATGTGGTTGTTGTCGCCGCCGGAGACTGTGTAACCCTCATCGAATGCCTGGGTGTAAGTGTCGTAGTAGTAGCAGGAGGCCCAGGCCGTGCATGACCCCTGGCTTCCCTGGCTGCGAACAGGCGGGAAGTAGGGGAGGGTGCTGTTGTCAACAGCGGCGGGAAGCGCCGGCGCGGCCGGCAGAGCCTCGCCCCTCAGCCGCGCGGCGTCCACCTCGCTCTGCACCCGCGCGCGCGACAAACTGTTGGGCGCAAGGGACGATATGCGAGTGTAGGCAGCGTCAATGTAGGCCTGCTCGGCCGGCGTTGGCGGCCGTGCGCCCAGGCCGCGGTCCAGCACGCGTGCGGCCGATGCAGACTCAAGGGAGAACGCGGAAACGGCGAGACAGAAAAGAACGCGCAGCTTCACCATCGCCAGCCTCCTGACAGCCCGGGGCTGCACCCCCCAGCCATAGCTCGGATCCCTTAGTACGCGGTTCGGGCCCGCCCCCGGATCACCTGCTCGCTCGATGCTCCAGCGCCGGGTGAAGGAACCTTTCTGCGTGCGACGGAATCAGGCAGAACCACTCTACCACCAACCGGGTACCAGATGCAATTGCTACAGGCCGCGCTGCTGGGGATCGTCCAGGGGCTGACGGAGTTCCTCCCCGTCAGCAGCTCCGCCCATCTCATCCTGGTGCGCGAGGTGCTGGGCTGGGGGCTGCTGGATGACCCTCACTGGAACATGATCTTCGACGTCTCGGCGCACGCCGGGACGTTCGCCGCGCTGCTCGCCTACTTCTGGGGTGACATCCGTCGCTTAGTAAGCGCCTTTCTCGTGAGTCTTCGATCAGGGCTTGGCGATGTGCCCGAGCGGCGGCTCGCCTGGATACTGCTCGTCGCCACTGTCCCGGGTGGGTTGGCAGGATGGCTGGGAGAGGATGTCATCGAGTCGTTCTTTCGGCAGACGCCCATGCTCGTCGCGACGCTTCTTGTGGTTTTCGGGTTCGTCCTATGGGCGGCCGATCGGCTGGGAAGACGGGCGCGGGAGTTCGGCGAGGTAGGATGGCTC
>Ga0315291_10002606_pt1 | contig 23537 bp, 29 predicted proteins | sample YL17G12_20_MG_FD_203070 | JGI IMG/M metagenome (GOLD analysis project Ga0315291, IMG submission 203070) | Sediment microbial communities from Yellowstone Lake, YNP, Wyoming, USA - YL17G12_20 | ecosystem: Environmental > Aquatic > Freshwater > Lake > Sediment | place: USA: Wyoming | collected... | reverse complement strand
TGAGTGGTATTTTAATTTTTCCGTATGTTTAGGATTCCTAAATATATTGAAATATGGCCTGCAATCCGGACAAATTATTACACCGTGTTATGGTGTCATGGTCTCCGGGCCGCCCCAAGTCCCGAGACCTATTATGCTCTCGTTCCTTATGGTCTCGTCTCCGTTTGGCCAGTCCATATTCACCAGACCATAATAGGTCTCAAAATATTTAAAAATTCCACGCCCATCACGCCCTAGGGCGCCGTAAGACGGCGCAGAAATAGCTGCATTAGAAGCAGAACTTGCCGCCCATCGGCCATGATTGTGGACGAATCACAACCTTCGCAACACTTTTCACAAACTTGAACTCATCATTTGAGAGAAATTCAAACAATAATTCAACAATAATGAAATAAACCGAATATCTCTCAAACTTATGAATCGAAAACCCAAAAATGTCCAACATAATGCATGCATTGCTGCCATGGCGCACCATTAACCTACACTTTTCACAAATTTGAATTCATCGTTCGAGCAAAGGCACGTCTCGTGCCGAGCCGTTGTGAGAAATTCAAATAATTCATGTCAATTGTATGCATTATTTACTCGACTTGCGACCTTCTTGCCTCTCTTGCCGCTCCCCCTATAAAAAAAAGTGTTAGAAACACACACAAACACACATACCTCTAAAGTGTTCAGAAGGACCAATTGTCGTAGTGGACTACTAAACCACACATGGTTGCAAGGCTTTCCTCCTCTGCGTAGTAGTTGTGGCAGGCATTGCATCTCACATTGACTCCATCCGCCACAACAGAACAGACAAAGTCGTTGGGGTCGTCAAGACCGGCATCACATGAGGAGCAGATGCCATGTGGATGCTCGATGCTCTTTTGGACACGCTCGAGTTCCGTCAGTTTGATCACCGGTTGGTGCCTCGTTGCACTTCCCGCGGTTTCTGTAGTCGTCATTATTGGTTCGCTGCATTCTGGTTAAATCTTTTTCAATTTTTTTATAATAATGAAAAATTTAAATCGTCGCAAAAAAATCAATTCATTCATGTTTATCGGAAATAAATACAATATCTCTCAACCCTCCGAATCGAAAACAATAAAAAGGTCAACATAATGCATGCATTGCATCCAAATCAATCCAATACCCCACACTTTTTGCAAATTTGAATTCATCATTTGAGAGAAATTCAAACAATAGTAACCATGCATGGTTCTTTATTCTTAACGCATTTTTGGTGTGCATCGTATCATTATTAAAAATTGGCACTGTGCCGCTTTGACCGTGTCCTTGACCTTGACCGTGTCCTTGACCTTGACCGTGTCCTTGACATTGACCTTGATGGAGGAAACGCTGCATTGAATGCGGCGCGCCTGATTGCCTGTTGTCGCTTGACATACGAATCGTGAAACGCTTTTCGGCTTTCACGATACTCTCGCTCTCGTCTTACTTTTTTTGCAACAGCTTTACCAACTGATGACCTTCGTGTCCGGCGTCCTCTTATCACACTCTGCAGCTTGGTGGCATGCGCGTTACGCACCTCCTCCTCTGCGATGTCGTCGGGAATGAACAATGTTGCTCGGCAACTATTACATTTGGTGTGGCTGAACTTCAGTTGCTCTTCGGGGTGCACGGGACACGACCACATTTCTTTTCCATGAGTTACCGTTTTGTGAAACATCACGGGCCGAACCAGAACCCCTCCGCGTACAAATTCATTCAAGCATATGGGGCATATATTATTCCTGCATTCAAGGTCCGTTTTGTCAGCGGTTAAGCACATGCTCATGTACTCTTCGGTTGTTCGCGCAATTTTTACATTGGTAACCCGGCGCTTATAATCCGTTAATTCTTTTGCATCTGGAATCAATACATCCATGTCATCCCAATCAATAAATTGAATGGGTTGACTAAATGATGTTGCACCCGCAAACATCGCATGCATGCTAGAAATATCAATGTCTTTGGACACAACCCATGAACCAATGGGTTGATTAAATGATCTTGCGTCTACAAACATTTCTTCCATCTCAGTAACGTTGGACACATCCCATGAACCAATGGGTTGATTAAATGATGTTGCACCTGCAAACATGCCCATCATGTCAGTCACATTGGACACATCCCATGAACCAATGTCTTCATTGAAATCGTACGCATCGGCAAATAAGGCACGCATGTTTGACACCTTGGAAACATCCCAATTTCTTATCGGTTTTTTTTGCAAATCACGCGGCAATTTACTTTTATCATGAATGTATATATTTACCAACTCTTCAATGTTGTCATCGGTTATTACGGTCCTGGACATTTGATCTTATTATATGAAAATATAAATAATATTTCATTTATATTCGGGGTTTCGCATTTTTGGCACATTCCACGACGTGTTTTTAGGCAAGGCCTAAAGCATGCAGGACGAGAGAAATTCAATAAAAATTGAACGAAACGAATCAAACCCATGTAATAAGCAATCCAAAAACATGCGACCTCTACAACTCGTTCATGCAGCCGACCTTCAATCAGGCAAAACGTACCTGATTGAATCAGACCGCGCCGAATATAAACACTTGAACTGCAAAGGCACGTTTGTCAAAAATCAGTATCCCGAGTATGCCCATCAATGCATCCGGACACATTTTACACACGTGGTGGCCCGTGGCAACAGACCCTATCCGGACTTGAACCTGCAAGACACGTATTGGAACTACTACGAAGCCGATGCGGTTGAACGAGCCTACATCGACCATGTTTTGCGCGAAATCACGGGCGACCCGTCATTCGTGTATCATTGTTGAGGGGTCTTCCATTCCAAGCCCGGGTGCCCACACTTCAATTTCAGTTTGCCCCTCGCCCTGCTCCAAATCCGTTGATTCTTCTTTTTTATGATACATGCGCGGAACAAATCGGACAATCACATTCTGCCAAACGGATGGAACGTTTGGCGCCAACTTGCGAGGAACATGCCGAACCCGTTTAAACACGTGCGCTTTCAAGATATTCTTGCCCGCGTGCTCGTGGTGGTCGATGGACACCACCTTCACACCCGCGCCCTTTACTTCCTCTATCATTGCACGCACCTTTGCAAATGAATCCGCATCCAGCCCCGCAGAAACTTCATCCAGAAATGCAATCATCACATTTGATGCTCCCATCAGGATTGGCAGCACATATTTCAGAAAGATGATGCGCTTTTTCTCTCCACCCGACGGTTTCAAGAAAGGCATGTTCAGGGTGTCTCCATTTATCGCGTTGGAAATTCCCAACTGAGCGGCACGATGCAACAGCTCCTCTTCAAAATTGGCCGGGAGTTTCCCTTCCGGAAACGCAGACGCGTAATACTCGGTGATTTGTTGCCCCAATGGCAAGCAAGCAAACTGCTCTATGTAGAGAATGTGCCCAAGCACATATTTGCCACATATTTCGGCGATAATCCTTCTCATCAGCGTTGTCTTGCCACACCCCGAAGGACCACACAGTTCCACTTCGCTTATTCCGGTTTCAAAAATTGGCATCATTGCCCTTGGCGAGTCTGGGGTCGCCAGGTCAGTCGGACATGGGGTCGAGTGTTTCATGAAGTCCGCATACTGCGTCCAAGGAGCGGTGCTGACCACCAGAGACTTTGCCTGCCAAAAGAGGTGCCAGCTGTTCCAAAACATTGGTTGTATGATGATGTAGAGTGGCAAGAAAGCATCCCTCCCTTTGAGCCTCCACACCAATGCCACGGGAACACCAGTTGTTGCGATCTCCAAGCTGCCATACATGACTGCCATGACAACCGCGTGCTTTGTGCTTGGCACAGATTCCTCCTTTTTAAGCGTCGTCATCCAATCCGGCAAGGTTTCACCGAGACCATTCACGACCAGGGTTGCAACCGACGTCATCAACGAACGCCCCTGTTCTGCAACTTCGGTCTCCGTTTTCGACAACCCCTTTTTTATGCGGTGGTCGTATGCCAATATTGCCACCCCCGCCAAAAACACGGACGACAAACATGCCATGACCGTGAACAGTTGCATGCCGTCAAGCGTCGCGCTCAGAGCAGCACCTCGTGAAACCAGGAGCACGACCGGGGTTGCGACCCCCAACCCATTTTCAACCAGTGCCTCCAGCGCACGCAGCGCAGCGCTCTTTAAAGCATACGCGCTCTCTTTCATGAGCAACAAGGATGCCGGCGAACGCACTGCAAACGTTTCAACCAATGACCTTTCCGCTGCAAGCTTGAATGGCAACATGATGAAATAAGCAACCACCAGCTCATTTACTGCTTTTAAAAAACGTTCAATCGTGGCATAGCAGCCCAAAGATGCCACGTTCGCATAAACATCCAAATCAGCCTGCATCAGCAAACTCTGCAGGAACAGCATATACGCCAAAGCCAATATAACCATAAGAGTTGTTGTGATCGCAGGTGCCACTTTGGCTTTCCTAAGAACCTTGTATAAAAAAACCCAGATGGACATGGAACATGGATGCATTTGATTGTCATACAGTCTATAAATCGTTTTTCTAGAAATGGTAAATGCATGCACGCACATGTGCCATGTTTTTATAATATTCATCGAATAGTATAGAATATCTGCATCATCTCTCGAAACACATGTGCCAACTCGCAGCCATCCTCATGATGCAATCCCAAGCACTTTCCACAAATCCCAATCTGAACTCGAGAGAAATTCCAAATAATACTACTGCCCACGGGACTTCGTTCGGGCATGGGACTGCGTTCGGGCATGGGACTGCGTTCGGGCATGGGACTGCTTTTGGACACCACGCATAAAATTTATTACGTGGTTCAGTTTCTTTGGTCCGTTCTTTATCGTGAATTGTTTCCTCCTCTTTATTGTAGGCGCATCTTCTCTTCGCAACCACTGCACTTCATACACTGTGGCACGTATACCACTTTGGCAATGATTCGATGAGATCAAACTCCCATAATCAAACATCACGTGATGCGATGCAGTGCTTTTTAATTGACGACTCACCAACTCCTGGGTAAACGGCCCGGCCCAATCTGGTTTCATCATCAGCATATTCGCCAATCGTGTTTCCGTCCTTATCTTTAACAAGTGCACCACCACGTTGAACCCGACGTGTTTTCCCATATCGCTTTGATTTTAACAATTTTATACCCTTTTTGGTGTTGTGTCTCATATTGAATGACATGAAATATTGAAATATAAAAAAACAAAAAAAACATATTGTTTTATTGTTTTATTGCACACATATCATATTTTTTTTTTGAGTTCACGCATCCCCCTCAGGGTCCAAACACTGGCCCAACTGTATCATCTTCTGCTTCCGCGCGTAGTTGCTCTTGAAGTACTGCAGGCACGGGTCCGGCGCGTCATACGCCAGGTAGTACTTGCTGCGGGCGCCAATCACGCGCCGGCCATGCTCCAATTCATCTATGTTGACCACCTCGGTCGACGTTTTTTCCTTCACGCGCACCGAGCTCGCCCCCACCTCCTCCGCCTTGGACGCCATCTCAATGTCCTCGTTGAAATAGGCTTGATAATCGGCGACGATGTCGTCCGCGGCACGTTGCGCCACCTTCCTTGCTTTATCCAACGCGTCTATCTGTGCCAGCTCCTTGCGATACGCCGTGATCAGAATCTTTTGCATGGTGCTGCGCTGCACGGCTTCGTCGCTCTTGGCCTGCGCCAACTCCACGAGCCAGTCCAGCAACATGAAGACGAACGCCACGTTTTCGCGGTCAAACCCCGACACGAACATCAAGTGCTTGCCGCCCTTGATCTTATTTAATTCAAAGCGCTTCTTGTTGCAAATGTTGCCGTTGGCCAGCATGATGCCGCCGATTGCATTGGTCTCCTTGCGCAACACGTCGCGCTCAAAATCGGCGGTGTTTGCCACCGGGTTAGTGGGCAGATTGTTCTTCGTGTCCAGCAACACCACGAGTTCCAGCTCCTTGTGGCGGAAATGGAAGTCCGTCTTCTCGCTCAGCACGGAACCCACGTGCGTTATGGTCCACACCGAATTCATGTGCTTGTCGTTGTAGTCCAGCAGCCTCGGATACAGCTCCTCCTCGTAGTTCTTGCCCTTGGACTTGTCCTCGTACATGCTGAAATACCACTCGTTCTTCGCTTTCAATTCAGCCAGCTGCTTCTCCATGTCGGTCACGCGCGACGCACTTGCGCGATCCACTTCGGTGTTGATTCCCTGAATTAATTTGTCGCAGCGGGCACGCTCCGCCTCGCACTCGCGACGGCGTTCATCGCACTCGCGACGGTAGTCTTCCACCCTGCGCTCCGCCTTCTGGAACTCCTCCTCGCGCACCATATGCACGCGTTCCTTCATGCGGTCCACCTCCTCTTTCAGCTTCGTCATCGCAAAGTCGTCCGCCATCGTCGGAAGCTTCTTCTGTGTCCAGAAATCGCGGCCATTTTCATGCAAGAAGATGCCCAGACGCACAATGTGGGCACGCTCATCCGGCCCATATGCAGTCAAATCATCATCGAATTCCGGTTCCATTCTGTGTCTCTCTATATGCACAAGCAAACGTGTGTTTGAATTTTCAAATCAATTTTTATTCAAATTCAATGCACGACATGAATTTGAAATGGGGGGGGGTTATCTGCGTTTTTGTTGTTTTTTCTTCGGCTTGGGCTTTGGTATAGACACCGTAGATTCCGGCTCCACGGGCTCCACGGGCTCCAGGGGCTCCACGGGCTTCGGAGCTTCTTCTACCGATGTGGCTGAAGTGGCTTCTTGAACCGGTAAAAAAGCGGGCGATTCTTTATGAACTAGAACTATTTCTTCTTCCTGGATGACAACCACATCTTCTTGCATTTCAGATAATGATGGTGGCTCTGCATTGGGTTTCACGTCATTGCTCTCACACACCCGGCCCATCGCGTCCGAATGCATCCTGAACAAAAACATAATCACAATTCTATTATAATGTATATTGTACATTGTGTCTATTTATTTTTCGTGTAAATTACGTGCGATTATCTCTCGTTTCAGCCGTTCCAAATACAGTATGGCGTCCATGAGTTCCTCCTGCATGTGCTGCGCCCACTGCAGCGGGTCCAGGTCTGTCCGGTCCAGCGTGGTCCCATATTTCAACTGCCCTGCGCGACTGCGTTCCTGGAACGAGCGGACAACCGACGCCACAACCGTGTCTTCCACCACCGGGTTTGCTTGTTCTTGCGACATTTGCATGTTAATGATGAGCATGGTTTAAATTGCAATAATGATAATCAATTTTTTAAAATATAAATCAAAATCAATTTTTTAAAATATAAATCAATTGTATATGCTTTAAAAAATGGTTCTATCTACCACCAAAAAGTGCCAAAGCATTCAATCCATTACCAACAACACCTGTATTTTAGGAGGTCCGAAGAAGGGCGGTCTGATTACAATGCAAGGACGCAACCCCAATCTCAGCAATGCAATTACTGCCCGCGCACCTTATTGCAACTGTGGCATGCCTCTCGGTTGCATCGCCGGTCTGGCTTATTTGAAGGCCAACAACCTCATGACCATGAACCCACAGTGTAGTGGTGGTGTGCCTCATCGCATGTATCGCGGATGCAGGTCGTCTGGTCCCACGTCTGGTCCCGCATCTGGTCCATCCAATGTGATCCAATTGAGTGAAATCGCGACAGGCGGCCCCAGCACGTGGACACTGACGAGTCCCTACACGCTGCCGCCCGGCTTCACTCTGACAATTCCATCCGGACAAACCTTGACCCTCAATGGAACACTGACCAATAACGGCACCATCACGATTAATGGAACCATTGCAAATGAAGGCAATTTGACAAACTTTGGAACCATTCACAATCAAAGCAACACGATTGTCAACGAGAGTGTTTTGGACAACCACGGAACACTCGAAAGTCCGGGAGCAATAACTAACACCGGCCGTGGCACCATCACAAATCACCTAACTGGAACATTGAACGTGCGCGCCAATGGCAATGTCACGACAACCGACACAGGTGCACGGTTTGTAAATCGAGGAACTATAACGGTCGAACCCAATGCAACTTTTGCCCATAGTGGTGGGGGAACATTCAGCTCCACCGGTCCGGTTCAGGGTATAACAATAAGGCCCGGCGCACCCACCAATCTGTTCGCGACGTCCAATCAGGATGGACAAGTTCCATTGAGTTGGACTGCGCCATCAAATGACGGAGGTCCAATAGTTCAATACAGAGTGCAATATGGAACCGACCCAACTTTTGCTGCACACAGAACTCAGACCAGTTCAACCACATCAACAACCGTTAGATCCTTGACAAACGGCATACTCTATTATTTCAGAGTGGCAGCCGTGAATGCATCTGGCACAGGCCCATTTTCTCAAAGAGCAAATGCAACGCCTGCTGGACCATGGTATAGTGGGCCAAATTTGCCCGATGGAACCAATGATAATGGAAGTTCCACTGGACCATGGTATAGTGGGCCAAATTTGGGACCATGGTATAGTGGGCCAAATTTGGGACCATGGTATAGTGGGCCAAATTTGGGTTAACAGCATTCAGCTGCAGCCGTGCGATGGCGTCGTCAACGACTGCTTGTCCAGCTGCACCACGTCCTTGATGAACGTCTTGATGATTTTCTTGTGCGCGCTGTCGTCGTGCTCGATGTCCTTGTAGAGCTCCTTGCAAATGGCCTGATACTCCATGTGCATGGCGTCCTTGGCTTCCCACCCCGGATGCTCGTTCATCCAATCCTGGATGGTCCGCGTTTGATAGCAGGACGTCAGGTAAATGAAACGGCGCAGGTGCGCGTGGCCCTCGTCCTTGATCCACTCGTCCGCCTTCACGTACATGGTCTCGCGCTTAGAATCCGTGCAATGAATCGGGCGCTTGTGGATGTCCATGCCGCGCAGGTTGTTCGCAATGATGGAACCCACACCCTCCACGATGCCCTTCGTCTTCGTGTACTCCAAGTCCTTGACCGTGATGTTCAGCGTCTTCACGAAGTCGCTCAACTTGACGGCGTCCTTGCAGTCCTCGTTCAAAAACATGTTCAGATTGAACTGCGTGTTGTTGTTGCTGGTGTTCGTGTTGGTGACGACGTTGCCATTCCCCAGCCGGGGAATCATGTCCTTAATGATGGCCGACATGTTGTCCACCACCGCACAATACGCCGTGCACGCGTTGCGATTGTCCTGCAGCATGGTCATGACCATGTCTTTGAACTCCGACAGCTCCGACGCGGGAGCTGGTTCCTTTTTTTCAGTTGCCACTGCAACAGTGGCGACATTGTCCAGGTCATGCACTACTATCTGCATCCGGTTTCCTTGTGGTTGGTGCTGCGCTGTCGCTTTGGCGCACGTCTTCCTGTGAAAGCTCAGACTGGACGCAAACTTGTAGCGCTTGCCACACTCGCACTGCGTGTCTGCCAAATTTTTCGCCTTCTGTTTTTCCCTTTTTGCATGCCGCTGGGATGCAATGTGCCGGTCGTAATCGCTCTTGAACGCGCATGCCACATTGCATGCGTCGCAATAAAATTCGGTCATGATTTGATAAAACACGCATATATAACACTGATATTTATGCATGCGTTTAAATGGTTATTCCACATATAAAACATTGCTCGGCGAGACTCGCCGGGCGTTAGTAAATCCTCGTTGGAAAGTAGCAGAAATTCGTTGAAACGTAGTAAAACTCGTTGGGAATTAGTAAAACTCGTTGAAACGTAGTAAAACTCGTTGGTTGTTAGTATCACCTAGCGATAAACCCGCCACAATGTGGGCGCATTGTCTGCTAGACACATGCAGCGGCATTTATGTGCTCGTTGGAAAGTAGCAGGAGTTAGTATTCAGTTAGTAGGTCCTGGGCGCCCGATGCACGCCAACCCTGGTGCTTTTTTTAAGCCCGTTTTTCAACGTTTCGGAATGCGATTAGCTGTGAGACCATTTATGCTCTCGTGGATTCGTTTTTTTCTATCGAAATGTTTTTGTTATTTTTTGAAGTTGATGTTGCAAAAGAGTACAGAAATCTGAGAAAATGGACAAAAAAAATGTCCAAAAACCAACATGCGCGAAACACTTTTGGAAAGTTGACGCGTTTTATATAATAAATGGGCCGAAGGGCTTAAGAACATGCGACTTGGCCTAATGAGTGTGTTATTTTATTATATATCTATTAATATATCTGTGACATGAGCAAAAGACCACGCGCACCGCTTGAACCGAAGGAAGATGATCAAGATGACCGGAAATTAAACCCCGTTATCCTTGAAAAATCGATTGATGAATTATTAAGCAACACTCGTCCTGAAGAGGTATTGATGAAGGTCAATCAATTAGTAGCAATGAAAGCAGCGCATCTGGTAAAAAAAATAGATAGTTTTCCTCAAGGATTCAATACACCAAATCCTTTTCTGAGTTTAAGTTTTAAATACCCACGTTTGACGGTTTGTTTTCAAGATGCTTGGGACAATACCATGGGCCTGGCAAGACTTAAGACTTTACAACCACCAGTAGAACAAGATGGATTCCAATTAGATATAAAAAAAGCAAATTCTGAAGACAGAAAAAAACTGACAATCTTTTCACAAACAGTCACACGCCTTGTTTCGAATCCATTTTTTACGAATGCAGATGAAATAGATAAATTATCTTTGGCTAAGTTTCTAATCTCCTCCCAGGGCAGTCCGCAAATCCTTAGTGGTGATTCTCGAACAAAATTTACTTATTTAATATTGAAAAAACGGGTTACATATATTATTAGTAATTTAAATGTATTAATTCATCTTTGCAACCCGAAACCTGATTCCTCCCACCAACTACAATCCACATCATTTTTTTCAAAAACACCACAATTGGCACACTCGGCGCTTGGTCAGAGGTTGGTTGATAGAATATTGCCTATCCAACATCAAACAGCTAATGGTTATGCTGTATTAAAATTATTGCCTCATACGGGAATGTTGGAGATACCCAGATATCAAATATACGCTTATAATGAGCTAATAGATGCTATACTAGAATTTAGATATCTCTCTGATGTTGAAAAATCTTCAGTACAATTTCATAAATTGCAATCCCTGTTTGTTGAATTACAAAAAAAAATAATTGATATTTTAACAAATGTGGCAGGGTTCGGTAAAATCACTTTCCCTTCGGATCTCATGCACCAAATTTGTGCCAAGAACAATTATTATAAATATTTTAGTATGATTCGTTTAATAAGTAATAACATAGTTTCAAAAACATTAATTTTATTTTTATGTAAAAGTGTATTCACTTTATTAACCGATAGTGACGTTGAACGTGTGTCGAAATTCATATGTTTCTTAACAAGAGAGCGAAATGATGAAATGGAAGCCGGCATGATAGTCTTATTACAAGACGACGGTCGGGCATTATATCGTTTACTCACATTTCAATTTGGTATACCGGCGAAGAACGTGAATGATTTGGTAAAAATTATACTACCAAAAGAAGGTTTATCAGAAGATGATTCGTCAGGAGAAGAAGATTCATCAGATTCGTCAGACGAGGTATCATCTGGTGGACGTCGTGGCGGTCGCTCTAATAAATCTAAAAAGGTAAGAAGATATAAAAAAAAAATCAATACAAAAAGGGTAAAAAGACACATGTTCAGACGCGGACGAAGCCAATGTAATAAAAAAAAATAATAAATTACTCCTTTGTTTATCTCCGGAGAGAGCCGATTGCACCTACGATGGCAGCAGCAGGGGCGAGCGCGGGGACAAATGTGGCGGCGACGGGAAGGACGCGCTCGGCAATAGGAAAAATCTTTTTGACGGCGGGAAGAACCTTCTTCTTGAGAAAGTTCTTTTGCTGCGGGGCATCAGTGGCGCTGAAATCCATGTTGTTTGGGGTTGGGTGGGTGGAGGGGTCAAAGGGGGTTATACTAACCATGGATATTATATTTCTATATCCGTTTTGCATTCAAATACTAATTTGTGGAGGGCGCATGTCCCTCCCTTAGTACTCATACAGGTGCGTCGACACGATGGTGATGCTCCAATCGTTGCCGTGCATGTTCAGGATGTTGCCCTTGTCGTCCATGAGCTGGATTTTCATGCGCTCAATGTTGACGGGGCCGAAGTAGATGCGCTCGTTGGTTTGGAGGGCGGAACCGAACTCGATGTAGGGCTGGCCCGGCAAGAGGGAATACGTTTTTACCGGAATGAGCGCGAGAACGTCGGTGGTGGTGGGCCCCGTGTAGCGGTCGATTGTGGTGTTGTTGCGGTCCTGCTGAATGGTGTTGATGGTGTAAATCTGGGCCTGCGTCAGCTTGCGCGGGTTGGACTGCACGTAGGTGGGATTGCCTGCATCGTCGCACACGACGGGGATGGCGCCCGGCGCGAAATACGACGGCGGCAGCGCAATGTTTTGTCCCGGCGTGAAATACGACGGCAGACTCAGCTTCGTGTCGTTGGTGGCAATGTTGACGAGCCCCTTGTTCAAGTGGTTCTGGTTGTAATCGTCCAGCACGAGGATGAGGTACTTGGGACCGTACGTGTCGGCCAGCGCCTCCGAGGTGATTGATGACGACGGCGGCAGCGTGTACAACAGTTGGTTGGGCAATGCCGGCACTTGGTTGGTGCCGCGAAACCCCATCAGCCAGCCCAGGTTGGAGTTCACCTTGGATGCGGCAATTGCCGTGTTGATGTCCTGCGCATTCATGCCGGGTGGCACCGTGTAATCAACGTGATACGTCGGCTCAAAAAATAGGAGTTCATATGTATTGGTTGTGTCCGTGTTCGTGATTGTTATTTTGCCGCTGTTTGAGTTATATGCAATGGTGAACGGGTTGCTGACGAACGGCGCCACGCCCGACATGTAGGTTTGAAGCTGCTGGGGCGTGTAATTGCCCGGCAGAACCATGAAGGGCGTGTACGGCAAAGGGGGCGATTGAACCATTCGGTAAAACAGCAGGTTGGTTCCCGACGTGATGTCGATGGCATACCACGCGTACGGAATCTGGATGGAATTCAACTTAATCGACAGCACGTTCGTCAAGTTTTCAGTCAGGTCAATCGTGTAATTGGTGGGCGACGCGGGACCGAGCGGGTTCTCCGCATTGGGCGTGATGATCTGGCGGTACTGGCTGTCAATGTTTAATAAACGGGTGACCGTGTTTTTCAGGTTGGGATTCAGGGTGCCTTGCGCAACCGGCACCTGGTACGTCTCATTTATGCCCAGCTTCTCTCGCTTGGTCGGCATGTGCTGGTTCCCCTGCAGCACTTGGATCTTGTTCTTGCGGTCGGCGGGCTTGTCGGCCTGCACCTTGTCGGTCTGCTTCAAATACTGGTTGCGCCACCACTGCCCCAGTTGGTCGTTATTGGGGTCGACGTTGTCTTCTTGGTCAAGGGCTTCTTGCGCTTGCGGGTCTTCGTCTGGATCTGCTGTGTCTGCTGTGTCTGCTGGGTCTGCTGGATCTGCTGGATCTGCTGGATCTTGTGGGTCTTCTTCCTCGTCTTGTTGCGCTTCTGGGTCTTCTTGTTCTGCGGGTTGCTTGTCCAGCTCGTCCAGCAGCGTGTCCTGCGCGTCCTGGAAAAAGGCGGCGACCTTGGGCAGCCGGTCCACTTTCGCCTTTTTTATCAACCGGTTTGTCGCATTGATGATGTCGTCCTCGGTGGGGTCCTTCAAACTCAACATGGCGAGCAGCTCGTCCGTGTCGTAGTGCGTGATGTCCAAATCAATGCCGTTGAACTTTGCGGCGTTCATGACAAAAAAAATTAGACACGTGATACAATACATTGTCATTTATTTATTATTGTTTTGCGGGTTAGAAACTAAATGAAGGGAGAGCACACGCACCGGCCCTTGAACCCGGGCTGGAACGTGCCGATGGCACCGTTGCGACACTGGCATTGTCCCGGCATGGGCGGGTTCTGCAGGCAGAACTCCTTGGAAAACCCGCTCCCTCGGCACGACGCAAACGCATGGGACTGAAACCCTTCGCAGTGCTTTTTCGAGCCGAGCGCCACTAAATATCCGCAAAACAGTGCCGCCAAAAAAAACATGAAAAACACAGACATTGGTTTCATTGGTAATTAGATGATATGAATTATGCGGACATATTATTTTTGAACAGGGCGGCAAAGAAGTGCACGAAGCTGTAGCCCGGTTTATTTTTGAGGATGCGAACCGGCAGCTCGTCGATGCCTTGTCCGCGCTTGGCGTGGCGGGCTCCGTAAAACAGCATGCGCTCCAGGGTTTCAATGACGCGGGCGTTTATCCTTGACTGCATGATGACGGCACGGTCGACGCGATTGCGCCCCAGATACGTGTATCGATTGTAGTTCTGGTCTGCATAAACCCGGTAAGCGCGGTCGGCGCGGATTTCATTGACGATGCGGCCGACGCCCATGATTTGATTCGTGTCGTTGTTCATTTCCAGAACGAACAACGGCGCTTGATAAGGGATGCACAACTTGATTGGAACGGGGCTTTTGTAAATGCATGCGTGTTGAGGGTTGGCAGCGAGCCACGCCGTTCTCTCTGCCCATGTTGCGTTGCTGTACCTTGTGATGCACACGGTGAATGCGGGTCCAGCGTGTTTGTTCTTGGACATGCAGCAATGATGCGGATCAATGCATCGGGACATTTTTATTTTCAATTTTTGAGAGAAATTCGGACAAATGACAAAAAAATTGATTTCACTCGGGGGTTTAGCATTTAATGTGCAATCCAAATGGCGCACTACAGGACCCATCGTATCATGTCATGGCACTGGTTCCAGTGCGTGCATTCGAGCACGCTTCACACCATCGAGGACTACAACCGAGTGTGCGAAGAAGACGCACAACGAGAAGAAGGCCACGTCATGGTGTTGCGCGACAACGTCGTTAAAATAACCGGATACTACTGGTATGGCAACGGATTTCCCGCGCAAAACTGCGCCGACACGGATGGATACGTGGATGTTCGCACCGGCAAACACTACGAACTACAAGGAGAGAACTCGTTCTTCAAGGCCATGCACAAGTAAGTGAATGCATTGTGTGTGTGTGTTGTGTGTGTGTGAGCGCAGTAAACATTTTTTTTCGGGGAGGGATGTCGTTTTTAGCTCATTGGGGGCCGCCGTGTGGGACGCCGTTCATTGTAAAGGAGCATATGAAGAAACACCCGGAGTGGAAGGACTGGGCTGAGTATTTAGTGGATTTCCCGCGGAGGGGGTGGGTGGAGGCGTGAAATAATATTGTGATAATATATAGTTAATATGCAGAGACCTGAATTTCCATTTAAAATGTATCCTCCCAAGGGTTATCAAAATCAAGGTGAAGCGGTGGAGATAAAAGATGTCAGGGATTTTACTGAATATGAAAACCAGGGTTATATTTATAAACCAAGTGGCGGTTCCCGCCGTCGCCGCCGCCCTTCGCGCAAATACAAGAAATCCAAGCGCGTATTTAGGAAGAAATCGCGGGCAACTCGCAGGCGTTGAAAATAGTGGTTGATTATCGATATTGAACTAATTTAATAGAGGTTATTTCTTCCACACGTAAATGTATTCCTCGTATTTGACGTCGGGGTGCTTCGGGTTGCCCTTGGCGAAGCGGGGCTGCAGGAACAGGCGGTGCTTGGCGAACAATCGAGGGGGCAAGACGCCGGCGGCTTTGATTTCGTCGTACATGTCGGCCGGGATGTTGAGCGCATACGCGCCGCCGCGCGCCAGGTTGGCGTACGTGTTCCGGATGACGGGGAACAGGAAGCGCGCGTTGAAGTCGGCGCGGTCGGCGTAGTGCGGCATGTGCGCGTAGCCCTCTATGGGTTTGACCGTCTTGAAGTAGGGCGGCGAAGTTAGAACCATGTCGTATTTCAATTTGGAATAATCGACGGTTGCGGCGTCTTGGAAGCGCATGACGACCTTTGCATTTGATTCCAGCTCTTTTGCCATGCGCGCATACACGGGGCGCAGGTCTGTGTTCGTGTCTATGCCGATATACGGAATGCCGAGGGCCATGGCGCCCAGACAACGGCCGCCCCAGCCTGCGGAAAAGTCTAAAATAGATCTAATCGGCTTATAAGTGCAATACATCCACTTGGCGACGAGGGGCTTGAAGCCGTGGATGGCGCCGTAATACAGACGGAACACCGCGTAGCGCGCCTTTTCCGGGGTTTTGCCCTGTGCTCGGTTGAACTTGTAGAAGCTGTGCTCCGACTCGTTGCGCTTCCAGTCGGTCTTAATCCAGTCGTAATATGAAATGGCGCGCTTGGTTTTGGCAGCGAGGCGGTGCCCGAAAAAGTAGTGGTCCATGACGGCATTGCCCACCTTGGCGGCCTGATTGATGTCATCACATGGCATGGCCTTGAGCGCGGCAAAATCGGCGCGGGCTTTCGAAAGCGGGATGTCTTTTATGCCGGCGGCAATGGATTTATTGGATGTTGTGGACCGGCGGGTTTTAGATTTGGGTTTGCTGATGGCGGACTTTTTTCGAGTCCTGGGTTTGGTCATCATTTAGTATATTTTACTGCTTATAGGGATTTGCACACATACTAAATTATGTAAATATTTAAACGCCCAAAACAACAACATTTAATGTGAGGGTAGTTTATATCAATTCCATGTTGTTGTTCGGGTTGACGCTGCTGTTAATTGCGGAATTGCTGAATTCATACTCCAACTATGTTGGCCGCATGTTGAAAGAGCGCCCGTTCTGGATGCTGTTTGCCGTTTCGTGCGCGGCTTCGTTGGCGTCCAACATGGTTTCGTTCCCCACCATTTATTATTGGGGGAAAACGCAGAACGTCATCATTCTGCAATGCATGCTCATCGTGTGCAGCGTCATGTCGGTTGTGCTGATCAACCGTTACGTGATTGGGGAGACCGTGCACCCTGCGTCCTACATTACGCTGGTTGCAATCGTGGTAATTCTCATCTTGCATCACGCGGCAACGAGCGATTTTTACTCTAAAGTCAAGAAAATGGTGTGATCAGCGCCGCCTTGTTGCACGACGTTTATTCGGTCTGCGTTTGCTGTGTCGATTCATTCGCTTTCCACGCTTGTCCATTAGCCGCCTGATTTCGGGTGCGCGGTACTCTATCATGTCCAAAAAGGCGCGGAAGTACTCGCGGAACGCGCCGCGCTCGCGCTTCAAGTCCGCCAGCGTGAACCAGCGCACGTGCGACTTCTCAAAGTAGCCGTTCTCCGGATGCGCCGCGATGCTCCGCAGGTTGGCAGTTTCCTTGATAAAGCGATAGTTGTTATTGAAATAGAACGGCAGGCGCTCGTCGTATTCCACGCGCATCAAATAAGTGACGCGGGTGTCGTAAGTCAGCTTTAGCAACTGGTTTTTTAGGAGCAGCGCCCTAAAATCGCGTTTGTTGCCGTAAAAGCCGTTCAGCTCTTCAGCACCCTCGCGCACGCAGGTGTCCATCTCGGACTCGCCGGGCTTGGCCGAGCCGCCGAAGTCGCCCCAGTCCTGGTTTTTAGACGCGTCTTTAATGACGTCGTTCTCCTGGCCGAACAGGAAATGCAGCTCGCCGTTGTGCATGGCCACCGGAATCACGCCGCCGCCTCCCATTCTGTGTTTTTAAGAGGATTGATGATGAATGATGATATATTATATTGAACACACAAAAAAAATATACACCACATATATATCATTGCACCCAGACACGATGCAATCTAGTATGATTTTTCCACAATCTGAATTCATAAAGCAGTTGACGGCGAAACTTACGGAACTTCCGGCAAATTCGCCTCCTCCAAACGGAACAACTGCTGATCCCACAAAAATGCAAGATACTATCCAGACCCGCGTGCAACAACCGCAACCGCGTGTGATTCCAGTTGATAAATTAACTGATGAAGATGTCGAAATTCCCGGCCCCCTGTTTCACACACACAAGCATCATGCAATATTTGCAGGTCATACACCGTTTAAAGTAATTGACATAAATGACAAGAACAAACCAAAACAAATGACCATTACTAATTTAAAAGACATATATGAAACCAAAAAACAAATCATGGATCATCTGAAACGTACCGGACAGTATGAAACAGTCACATGTGCTTCATATTTTGTTGTCGGTGCAACAGACGTGGATGATGCGATATCAAGTGTGAAAAAATATGCAAGCAAAAACCCGATGACGTTTTTCAATTGCACACAAATTGGTGATAGATATAGACCATATGGAGGAAGAAAACACACTCGCAAGCATAAAGGCAAAGGCAAATGCAAAGGCAAATGCAAAGGCAAATGCAAAAGTCAAAAAAGAAGGTTTTCAAGAAAATGATATAAAAATATTTTCTTAACCCATGTCATAACCCCCCCTTTGATCCCTCCATTTTTTCGCTTTCCAAATGCATCCTGTCAAGATTTCCTCTTCTTTACCTCTTCCTCTCTCTTTCACTTCTGATGCCAACTCCAAAAACAGCTCCATCAGCATCGGCGGCGGCTACAGCTCCACCGGTGGATGGAATGTGAATGCCACTTACACCAAGAGATGGTAGTTTGAATGCATTGATGATTGATTTCATTTTATTTCATTTATTGCGCCCAAAAATGATATAAAAATATTTTCTTAACCCATGTCATAACCCCCCTTTGAACCCCACACACTCTTTGCTCTCTAATGCAAACCATCAGCTTTCCTAACCCCAATCCTCGCACCTCTCCTTCCGGTTTTTCGGGTTCGTTCAATGCCAACAACCAGGGCTACGGCGGCAGCGGTCGCATCACTGTCGGCAATGAAAACCGCAACGTGTTTGTCCAAGGCCAGGTCGGCGGCGGCTGGTCCGGCCGTCCCAGCTTCGGCGGCATGGTCGGCGGTCAAATCCGATTTTAAGGCGCCATGCTTTAACTATGTTTTATGGAAGACAAAATGCCAATCTTCAATCGAATGCGAATGTCTGGAATTTCAACGAGATTGCTTGAAATGCCGTTTTCAGCAAACGTTTTGTCCGGGTCCAGCATGGTTCCCTCGCGCACGTGGATAAACATGGGTTCAAGGGTGCTGTAAGAGTGCAGATGCGGCGGGTAAAGCCGGTGAAACACGGACGCAATGATGCCGGTTGGGCTGTCCTTGGTCGGATTGACCACGACCTCATAGTAGCTATGTTTTGGATAATCCAAGTAAAAGTTCACCTTCATTTTTTGGGACATCGGAAATGGAGAGAAAATGATGATATATAAAATGAACATATTTGTCATTTACATTTCTGAATTTTTGCAACATTAACTCAAAAAATAAAATATAGCAGAATATTATAAAATGAAACCAGCTTTGAACCTCCCCACCTACGCACAAGTCAAGCCCGTGCTCAAGGACATTGTCAAGGGCGTGAATGCCGTGTGCCCCAATCCCAATGTCACCGTGAAGCTCCCTTCCACAATCAGCTTCGGTTGTCGCTGAATTGAATTAATAAACCTTCTTTCACGTATTTTTTTGTTGAAAACTCGTGAAAACATGCATTAAGAACGCTTTTTTGAAAATGCAAGCATGCTGGTTTGCTTGTACGTTTTTTCATCCTTGTAAGTCTTGGGTTTGAAAACAGGAATGGCAAATCCGTACTTGTCTAAAGTCGCGTTCTTGGGACTCTTGCTAGGGCTCTTGCTGGGGCTCTTGCTGGGGCTTTTTGAAGCCCGTTTTGCGGTTCTTCCGCGCTTCAGGGGGGGCCTGCATTCCTTCGTGGTCTTGTCCATGACTTGGCCACCCGGACACGGTTTTTTTGCTTTGGTGCTGCTGTTCGCCTTGGTGCTGCTGTTCGCCTTGGTGCTGCTGTTCGCCTTGGTGCTGCTGTTCGCCTTGGTGCTGCTGCCCGACCTTCTTCCGCGCTTCAAGGGGGGCCTGCATTCCTTCGTGGTCTTGTCCATGACTTGGCCACCCGGACACAGGTTTTTCATTGTTGCAATTATATGTATACCTATTTACATATAATTTATATTATTTTATTCACACGTTTTGTTATTGTCTGGCTTTCAATGCCGCAACTTCGCGTTCCAAGGTTGCAACTCTTGATTCGAGATCAGCGGGAACAGCGGCAGAAGGCGATGCAGGGGCAGGGGCGGCAGAAGGCTGCCTTGATAAATTGTCTCGTGTAAAGAAGTGCTTTTTATATAATTCGAAGCTCGGTTTGGCCAGATTTTCATTGAATTTTGTTGAGTCAACGAGATGTTGAACACACCTATCCGGTTCATTAAATATCCTGTCAAATGTCAACAACCCTAAATTCATGTTTGGCACAACCACGTATTTGCAAAAGAACATCATGCGTTTGATGTAATTTAATATTTTGTCCAAATCGTATTTACTCAAACCAGAAATATTGTGAAAAGGTTCATTGGCAAAATTAAGACATCCTATTGCGGTTGATAAAAATAATTGGTCAGATGGGTTTTTACCTATTTGCACAATTGCTTTCATTGTAATAGTAGAAATGTCGTCATCCTTGGCTATTTCAATTGGGGATGTGGATGTAGTAGGGAATCTATTCGCAAGCACCAGTGCAATTCCCAATAAGTCAACCCAAGATGGAAAAGTCAGAATGGCATTTTTTTCATTTTTAGATGTTTGTCTAACACATGCCAAAGAGTTATTGCCATAATAATATTTTGCCAACTCACAGTAATTAGCGAAGTTTTTGCCAATTGGATTGAATGTGTATGTTCCATCATCCATTCGTGTGACTGCAAGTTGAATGAGGTCGTTTCCTTCAACGAGAGAAACACCTTCATACTCATACGGTTGGGGTGACCCACCTTTCAGACTGCGACCGCGTCTAGATTTGGATTTAGACCTAAGCTTTAGCTTTCGAAATTGTCTGTGTTTTTTGCTATGCATTTTCAATGGGGATTTATGTTGCTTATATACAATGTAAACATATTATTTAAGGGTTGTAAAGTGGATTATATGCATACGACATATAACGCACAAAATACACAAATTGCATTAAAAATGCTTAAAATGCGGCAAAGGTGGAATGGCTGACATCCATGTCGCGCAGCGTCCTCAAATAATTCACAAACGTGGAATACCGGGGACGGGTTTGGTCGTAGCCAAACAGCTCCGTCTTGTTGCCGCGGGCGGGCAGCGCGCAGAGCTCGGCAAACGTGGCGTCCCTGACGGTTGCGCTGGTCATGGCAAACATGGTCAAGTTCAGCGTGTCGGTGGATGAACACAGGAAACTGGCCATCTCTCCGGACGAACGAAAGCACAGCTTGACTTCGGGGTACAACGTCTTCTTCTTCTTGTAATTTAACACAGACCGACGAGTGCCTTTGAACACGTAGCGACGGATGCGCTCGTCGTAGTAAATGTATGCACGCCAATCGGGGTCCCCTTTGACGTGAGTCAACTCTTCGAAGTAAAGCACCGGCTGGCACGTGATGCGAGTGGTGGAACACTGGGCCAAGTACGCCTCGGCTTCTTGTTGCTCTTGTTTCTCTTGTTTCTCTTGTTGCTCTTGTTGCTCTTTCAATTCCTCGGCTGCCCGGGCCTTGGCATACGCCTCCGCATACGCTTCCTCCTCCGCATCAAACCATTCGTCATATGATTGTTGCTGCTGCTGCTGTTGTTGCGGTTGTTGCTGCTGCTGCGCTAGTGCTTGTATATAGAGATCCTCCTCATCATCATTGTACTGAGCAGTTTGCTTATTTGCGGCCTTCTTTGCCTTCTTTGCCTTCTTTTCGGCCTTTGCTTGGGCCTTTTCAGCCTTTGCTTGGGCCTTTTCAGCATCGCGCTTGGCCTTCTTCTCCGTCTCGCTCACAATGCGCTCGTTGGTGGACAAGCTCCACCACTCGCCGGACTCCGGCAAGTATTCGCAGTCCCACTCGTTCACCCAGAATTTGCGGATTGCCGCGCTGCGATTGGGATACATTAACTGACCGAACTCGTCGTAAAACTCCGCAGTGATCGACTCCATGCGGATCATGACGTCGCGTAACTCCTTGCGAGTCAGGGCGTCCCAGTTGGTGTTGTTGTTGTGCCAATGCAGCTCATCCGACACGCTGAGCCGGGCGGCATTGAAACGCAGAGCGTTGGCCTTATCGGCTGCGATGCACGCTTTGTCGTAAAGCGAAGTCATTGCGTGTGTGTGTGTTGTGCGTGTTGGGTTGCTCGTATTGCAGGTGACTGAATATGGAGCGCATGCTTTAAATGCATTTCATGAATAATATTTTTATGTGCGCATAATGCATACATCATGCAGAATCAACCGTACAAAATACTAGTGTCCGCGCTGGGACTCGTCGCCATCGACTTTGCGTATTTGACCGTGATTAAGGGCCACTTTGCGCGCCAGATTGTGGCCGTCCAAGGCTCGCCCATGGTGGTCAACCTGTTCGGCGCGGTTGTAACCTACGTGTTCCTGATTTTCGGTCTGAATTATTTTATCATTCGACCCGGTCGTTCCGCACAAGACGCGTTCCTGCTGGGTCTTGTGGTGTATGGCGTTTATGACTTCACGAACCTGGCACTGCTGTCCAAGTGGCAGCTCACGACGGCGGTCATGGACACGCTGTGGGGCGGCGCGCTGTTTTATTTGACGACCAAGCTTGTCGAAAAAATTACGCATTAGAATGGAATAGAATAAAATAAAATGTGTTGGGTTTGTAAACACAACACGCCTATGAATCACGCATTGTCAACCGTGGGATTGGGGGTCATTTCCGGGTTAGCCGGTGGGGCGCTGGGACAGTCCGGTGCGGAAGTCATGGTTCCCGGATTGCTTGTCCTCGGCATCGTGTCAAATTTCAAAACCGCCGCGGGAACTGTCCTGCTGACCATTCTGCCTCCGCTGTCGCTCATGGCCATCGTGACGTACTGGAAACGAAACCAGGTGCAAGTGTCGACCGCGGTCATCCTCATGGTGACCTACTTTTTTGCGGCATGGGTTGGGGCGTACTTGACGAGTGGATTAAAAAACTCAACGCTGGAGGGCATTTCCGGCGTGTATTTCATGTTGATTGGGGCGTTTTTCTTGTGGAACTCATGGAGCGGAAAGTACGGAGGCGATGATGACAAATCCACGCCCGTTCCCACCAACCCCCATCGAGAGGGATTCAAAATGCTAAAAAAAATGTTCAGTTAGAATGAATGGATTGAATTCAGATTTCAATTGGTTGCGGTTGCAACCTCTGCATTGGCCGACCGTTTTATGGCTGCGAAAACCTTTGGCTTCATGCGCGTCATCAGCATGTCGCGGTTGGAGCAACCGCCGCTCTTGGCCTTGCCACTGCCCGTGGCCTTGAGCAAGTTGGTGTCATACTTCTCGGCAAAATCGGGATCATGCCAGCGCTCCTTGTTTTCTTGTTGCCAGGAGACAAACTCGTTCATCAGCAGCTTCTGCATGCGGTTAATGAACTTTTCAAATTCGGAACGCGTCATGGCGCGCCACTTTGGTTGGTCTTGGTCTTGGTCTTGGTCTTGCCGTTCATACACAAACAACGTGTCGGGAGCTTCATCATATGCGCAAATCGCACAGGCCGATGCGGCGGCAATGGATGCAATGATGGCGCACATGCCGTCCATGAAGCCGTGCTGGAACACGAGGGCCAAGTGGTCGCGAGTGACGGGAGGAATGGCAAGCAACCATTCCGAGAACGGTTGCTTCAAAGGCGCCGTTTGATTTAG
>Ga0315291_10002604_pt1 | contig 23548 bp, 26 predicted proteins | sample YL17G12_20_MG_FD_203070 | JGI IMG/M metagenome (GOLD analysis project Ga0315291, IMG submission 203070) | Sediment microbial communities from Yellowstone Lake, YNP, Wyoming, USA - YL17G12_20 | ecosystem: Environmental > Aquatic > Freshwater > Lake > Sediment | place: USA: Wyoming | collected... | reverse complement strand
AATTTGTAATTCGAGGTTCCAATTATAAGAATCATAACGAACTCAAAACAGCCTTGAATAAATATGTCAGATATCGCAATAAAAAGACTCAGCAAAAGTGACATTTATTTAATAGAAACGGCACTAGGTTATCAAATTCCACAGTGGCACAGTCACCCCCAGTAGATGTTCGTGTGCCTATCATACTGCCGACTTCTCAAAGAAGCCTTGTCAAATCGACGCTAATTGTTATGGCAACTGTCATTGTAGCAATTGTCGTAATTTCCATTGTATTGTCTGCACCGTCTATTATACCATCTATACTATCCTCAGGAAGCGAGACGAAAAAATTAACAACAAAAGCAAATCTTAAAATGCTTCACTATGCCATCGCACAATTCAAAATGGATACGGGAAGATACCCTACGAAAGAAGAAGGGCTTACTGTGCTTATAAAAGCTCCAACAGATGTAACTGGCTATCAGTCCGGCGGATATATTGATAGTACTGAATTGCCGAAGGATTGCTGGGGCAATGACTTTGTGTATGTTATGTATTCTGAAGGCTATAGGCCATATGCGATTGTGAGTTATGGAGCTGACGGAAAAGAAGGCGGAGAAGAATACGATGCCGACCTGTACAGCACCGATGCCGATTGACCGGATAACAGATGCTATGAGTGAAATACAGGCCTTTTTCAAAAAAACCGGCAAGAGTATTATTGCTTTGACTGTTAAAGATATCCTCGACGAACAAATCGCCTACAAACTGGCATAATAGGAATAATATTTTCAAAAATAAATATCGTGAAGAAAATAAAAGGAGTAAAAAATGCTATTCACAGTCGAACTTAGCGGTATAGGGCCCAGTTTTCGTCTTCAAAAGGATGGATCATGGCGAGAATTCAAACATGACACAAAATTGCAAGAGTTTGATTTTTCATGTTCTAAAGCATCCGAAGTCACAAAACGCAGCAATACTAAAGGAAAGCTTAAAATTAATGATATAATATATGAAATCGAACCCGACATAGTGGATTTTCCAAGTGAAAAAAAATATCTTTCACACACTTCATCAGTATTTCGACAGGCTTATCCTGAAGAACCTACACTTGCACAACTTAAGAGTACCATTGCGTCGGGAGACGATTCCGTCCACAATTGTCTCATTTTGAATGTGCAGGGAAATTTTGAACTGAGACAAAGCCCTCCTTTTAATCAACTTATCAACGATCCCAGTATTGTGGTAAGACATGAGACTTTCGTCCAAGGAAATGGATACGTAGGACCGGAGGCAGCAGAAGACAATAGGCTAATGAATGATTTATTTGTTTCATCTCTTGAACATTGGAAAAACCATTTAAAGCACCACCGGACTCATGAATACTCGGATACTCATGCGACCAAGACTCTAGAAGAGATTCAGAAAGAACTGAAAGAATTGAGAAATAATTGGAAACCTGATTATTGATCAAAATAGCCGCTGAATAAGTTAGGAAGAAATTAAAGGGGTCAAACACCGCTTCCTGCTAAATCATTTCGCGTCAGCGTCTCGTCGAAGTTCTTAACGAAGACGGATTTATATTTTATTTTCTCTGCGTCCTCGGTGTCCTCTGTGGTAAAAATTTGTGGCTGTTGAAAAAATCCCGCCACCGGCGGATTCCGCAAATCTTAAATGTTAAATCTTCAATCTTCAATCCTTGTCCTGAGCGAAGCCTGCCCTGATCCTGTTTATACTGAGCTTTGCCGAAGTGTCAAATGGGTCGAAGGATTAAATCTTCAATTAATAAATCCTTCAGTTGCTATACTCGTATGCAGTATACTGCAATGTAGCATAGTAAGAAATTAGGGATGCTGGACTGTTGATAAATCATTTTGAATTTTAATATGCCATTTTGCATTTTGATGTTTATTTTTAATTTACTTTTTGGTTCTGTTGAAAAAACATTTTGATTAATATTACAGCGTAATCTGCATAATCAGTGTTTAAAAATTTATACGTGACCGTCTTACGTTAGACGTAACGAGCCGCGCAACCGGAACCGTTTAACGAAACCTCTTAAATCTTCAATTAATAAATCCCTCAGCTACTATACTCGTATGCAGTATACTGCATACAAGCATAGTATCTATGGTTCAATCTCTTTACAGATTCTCATCGTGGTTTCATCCCGCATCTGTTATCTGCTTTTATTTGATTACTCTTTTTTGTACGGTTTTGATGCTTTCTTTTACGGTGTCCCAGTGATTGTTCATCTCCTCTAAAATCTTCCGTCCCTGTTTTGTCAGTTCAAAATATATTCTTGGTGGGCCGCCTTCAGTTCCCTCTTCGCTGCTTTTGACAAGTCTGTCTATTCGAAGTCTCGTTAAAATCGCATAAATATTGCCTTCACGAATTTTAAGGCCGTCTAACTGCTTGAGTTTCTGCACTATTTCGTAACCATGAATTTTTCCATTCCGCAGAAGATTAACTGCCGCCATTTCCAGCAGTCCTTTACGAACCTGTGTTCTCCAGTTATTAAAATCCATACAATAACTCCTTCAATCTTAGCCTGTATATTAAAATTAATCAGTGTCTATGCTCGTATGCAGTATACTGCATACAAGCATAGTGCCCGCCGGCAATAAGTCAAACTTTTTTTGGAATTGTATTCCATTTTTTTCTGTAAACTGTTAGCCGTTCACTGTAAACTACTCACCATGGAACTTTCATGGTTAATGAGATTCAGGATTGCGGCATCGCTTGCGATAGGTATTATTCTGCTGGGGCTTTTGCCGTGGAATCTTGTAAAGCCGCCGCAAAAGAATAGCGTGGTCTTATTACTTGACAAGGCTTGATATTCGGATAATATGTTTTCAACATTTATCCGCCGCAGGCGGATTAATTTGTCATAAGAGAAGGTTATTGTTTTATGCTTGATATTATTGAAAAATATCTTTCTGAAATTCAACAGATTTGTTCGCAGTTTAATGTCAGCAAACTTGAACTCTTCGGCTCCGCTTTAAGTGAAAACTTTAATCAGGCTTCAAGCGATATAGACCTTCTGGTTGAATTTAAGCCTTTAAAACAGGGCCAGTATGCCGATGCTTATTTTGGTCTGCTGGAAACAATAAAGAACCTGCTTGGCCGGGACGTGGATTTGGTAATGACCGGGGCGATTAAAAACCCGTATTTTCTGCAGGAAATAAATTGTAAGAGGCAGGTTCTCTATGCAGCTTGAGTCAAAAAAGATTCTGGAAGATTTATGGAACAAGATTTTAGTATTCTAAATCTTCAATTTTCAATCTTCATTCTTCAATTATTAAGGATAATATGGAACTTTCATGGTTAATGAGAATCAGGATTGCGGCATCGCTGGCGATAGGCGCTGTTCTGCTGGGGCTTTTGCCGTGGAGTCTTGTAAAGCCGCCGGCTGAGGGCGTTTTTGCACTTTTGAGCGGCAGTATCAGCGCTGATGATTTGTTGATTTGCGCAGGTCTGTCTTTTATTGCGGGGTTTCTATCTTCGGCAATCTGCACGCCGTATGGCACGCAAATCGGGATAATAGCCGCTCCGGCAGGCATCGCAGTCTGGGGACTGAGAAGTGCACCACTGTCAAAAATCTTCCAGATGGCTCCCGTTGTGCAGGACAGAATGAAGGCCTATTCATCGCTGAAATTTGAAGGTTTTCTGTGGCTGGGAATTGCAGTTTGTGGCTTTCTTGGGGCTTTATCGGCTGATAAGATTTTCAGAAGAAAAGCTATTGAACCGCTGGATAAGATAAAGCCGGTCTTCCGACTGCCGGAATTTTTGGAAATAGCGATATCAGTTATCGGGACTGTATTTGTCGCGAATTTTTTAATTAATATTCTCGCTGCCGATGTTAGTTATTCGGACCAGGAGCTGGCACACGTTACGGCTCAGCCGGCAAATCTTCAGGTAGTATTTGCCATTTTTGTAGCTTTTGGGGCCTGCGGCTTCTTTGCCAAGATTTTTCTGGCAAGCAGGGCTTTTTGGCCTGCGATTGCCTCTGTGCCTTTAATTTATTATTCTGCAATTACTTACGGCAAAAGCGATATTCTGACACATATCAGCAGTTCCTGGCCTGCGAATTTCTTTATAAGGCCTATTACAGCAGTTCTACCCATTCAAATGGTCGCCTTCGGCTGTCTGGGGGCCGTATGGGGCTATTGGCAGGCCGTAAGCTATCATTTGTGGCGAACCCTTCAGTAGCCACGAAGACATCCACCTTCGTCCCTAAGGGACTACGAGCGGGCAAGCTCCGGCACGAAAAAAATTAACCACGAATGAACACGAATTGACACGAATTTTTTAATCACTGATTACGCTGATTACGCGGATTTTTTGGGCCACGAAGACACTCCGTTAGTCCGCAGGACGCCTTGCGGCGGAGTCCTAAGTCCTATGGACTCCTTACGGAGGACAAAGACACAAAGAATAAATCAATTATTTTGTAGTTTTTTGCACAAATTCAATCCTAAAAAGTAGCTATATTGAGTCCAAAATAGACCGGAACTTTCAAAAAAAGGGAAAAATTTAGTGTTTTGACCTGCCTGAATAGCCGAAAAAATACACAGGATGGCATTAAAGCGCGTCCAGCGGTTTGGCAAAAGGTCTTTAAGTATTAAATAAAAGATGTCAGGAAACAGAGGCGGGGGGATTTTCGTAGTATAAGAGCAGGAATAGCTCCTGAAATCGCAGAAAGGAGTGCCGAAAAATGCTAGTTTTGAGCAGACAAAAAAATGAGTCGATAATGATAGGCGATGAGGTTGAGGTGATAATCGTTGACGTACGTGGGGACAAGGTTCGGCTTGGAATCACTGCCCCCAAAGCCATATCCGTCCACCGCAAAGAGGTATATGAAGCGATTCAGCGGGAAAAGGCAGAAGAAAAACAGCAAACTGATCCGCCTGTCAAGCCGCATATACAGAAGTCTTCAACGGGTTGAAACAAGCTTGTAGTTAAATATCCTATGAAAGCCCGAGGCCGCCAGGAGGCGGCCTTTTTGTTTTTACCCCCACACCAATTTGTATTGTGGCGGCGAAGCTTAAAAAAACACTCAAAACTGCTTTGGCCGGTCTTCAAAATACTCAACCAAAGTGTAATACGAATTGTAATTAAAAATTGCGCCTTTGATATTACTGCACACGTCATTGCGAGCGAAGCGAAGCAATCTCTATTTGCTGAATTTGAGATTGCCACGGCCATTTTCAATGGCCTCGCAATGACACTGCAGTGCCATTATTAAATGCAATTGGTATAAACCCCCACTCCAAATGTATTGGTGTGAGGGGTAAATTTGGTGTGGGGGTTTGCAATTCAGCGTTTTTTAACAGCTTTTTTGGCAGAAGGTTTATTCGGCTCAGCGAGGGCCTCTTTTTGGAGGCTGGTAGCAGACTTTATTAATTCGTCCTTTTGGATTTGCTGATGAGGTTCGAGCTTGAAAGTCCAGGTGTATTCGTCAATTTTTGTCATGAACATATCGGCAAAAAGGTCCCACGGAAATTTATCTCGCCACGGCCGTTTGAGTTTCTGGTGAGTGCTGAGCGTCTGATAGCCATCCTTTGAAATTCGGACACTGTAATCGCCATACCATTCAAAGCCTACGGTAACCGGCGATGTGCCGATTTCCTCGTCATTAAGCGCAACAAGAGCGCCGGCCGGTTCGGTTACAATAGTCAGCTTCCTTTCAACACAGCCGATGCAAAAACAAAATACTGTAAAAACAGCGACAAGGGCAATAAAAGCTATTTTTTTTGACGGCATAATCTGTCTCCGACAAAGCAATTCTGGTTTGATTATCGGTTCAGTTGGTAGAGTTGTCAATTATAAACCCCCACACCTATTTGCACAGCGGCACTGTATACTGATACTGCCTGGTTATCGCAATGCCATTCAGTTTTACACTTGCCGGAACAATGCAAATAGGTGTGGGGGTAAACCGTTGACATAAGCAAGCTTGCGGGTTAAAGTATGGCTTTATTTTTCAGGTAATGGGAATGAGAATATCACTTAACTGGCTAAAAGACTACGTTCAGATAACCGAATCCACCTTCGCCGAGGCTACGGCGGACAGGTCGGCTGAAAAGCTGGCGGAGCTTTTGAGCAATCTGGGGTTCGGTACTGAAAGCATCGAAAAATTCGGCAGCGATACGGTTATTGATATTGATGTTACCAGCAACAGGGGCGATTGCCTGAGCCTCATAGGTGTAGCCCGCGAGATTGCAGCAGCGACTGGCAGAGAACTAAAGCTGCCAAAAATCGAATACCAAGCCATTAAAAAAGATATCAGCAAATTAGTCAGCGTTGAAATAGATGAGCCTGCGCTTTGCGGCAGATATACGGCCAGAATAATTGAAGGCGTTAAAGTCGGCCCCAGCCCTGACTGGATGGTTAAAAGGCTTGAGGCGGTCGGATTACGGAGCGTCGGAAACGTAGTTGATGCAACGAATTATGCGATGATGGAGACGGGGCAACCGCCACATGCGTTTGATTACGACAAAATCAGACTTCGACAAGCTCAGTCGAGCCAAGGGGCAAAAATCATTGTCCGCAGGGCAAAAAAAGGTGAGAAACTTATCAGCATTGACGGCACAGAATGTAAACTTGAGCCGGATATGCTGATTATTGCCGACGCTAAGGGGCCTGTGGCAATAGCAGGCGTGATGGGCGGCATTGAAACAGAAGTCAGCGGAGCAACCGCTAATATCCTGCTGGAAGATGCGAGCTTCAGCCCGCCGAGTATCAGGACGACATCACAAAAACTTTCCCTTCCCAGCGAGGCAGCATTTCGTTTCGGCAGGATGGTCGATATTCGGCAGATTGACTGGGCGTCAGAAAGGACTGCACAGCTTATTGTCAAAGCTGCCGGCGGCAGGGTCGTCGAAGGCGTTGTTGACGCCTGGCCTGTAAAACCGCAGGTGCAAAAGGTTGAACTGCGGCTGAGCAGATTAAATAAACTGCTGGGTATCGAGGTGGCGGGGCAAAAAGCGTTTGAAATTCTTGAGTCTTTGAAATTTGAACCTCAAAAAGCAGATTCTGACAAAATAATCTGTACGGTGCCGAGCTGGCGGGCGGATGTGAGCAGGGAGGCCGATTTGATTGAGGAGGTGGCGAGGGTTTATGGTTACGACAAGGTCGGCGTCAGGGAAAGAATCAGTATAGAAATTGCTCCTGTCGATAAAAGGCAGCGGATAAGCTGTGCCGCAGCGAGTTTCCTTAATAGCTGCGGTTTTTACGAGGCGATAACGACAAGTTTTTCCGACCGGCAAAGTGCAAAACTTGTAACCGGTAAAGGCCCTGAAGGTCATCTTGCCGTGTCCGCCGCGGTGCGTCCGACCTCGGCTCGATGCCTCGTCGAGACGGGACCGCGTCGCGACGTGCAGGATATAAGCCGCAAGACCGAGAATCTGCTGAGGAGTTCTCTTATAGGTTCATTGCTGAATGTGGTCAGGCACAATTATAATGTCGGCAACAAAAATATAAGGATTTATGAAATTGCAGATGTTTTCACACGGCGCCAGGACGGCAGCCACATCGAGCATACGAGTTTATCTGTTGTCTGCGACAGCGATTTTGGAATTCTCAAGGGGGCGGTTTGCGGCCTGATAAAGATGATTGACAGAGATGCTGATATTGTTTTTGCACCTGCCCAACTGCACTGGGCAAAGGCAGGAGCTGAAATTCTTGTTAACGGCGAAAAAATCGGTTCTGCAGGCGTTTTGGGCGATGAAGCTGCCGAGGGCTTTGATATAAAGGCTGACCGGATTTGTTCTGCTGAATTGAATTTCGACATGCTTTTGGAGATGGAGAGGCCGCAGGTCAAAATGAAGCCTTTGCCGAAGTTTCCTGCGATAGTCAGGGACCTGTCGCTTATTGTTGGTGAGCAGGTTCAATGGGCGAAATTGGAGCAGATTATTCACTCGCGTGCGCCGCAGGAACTTGAAGAGATAAAATTCGAGGGGATATACAGGGGCAAACCGATTCCGGCGGGCAAAAAAAGCGTTACAGTTTCGCTGCGTTTCAGAGACGAGGACGGCACATTGCAGCATCGAAGTGTTGACCGCTGGCAGCAGGAGATATTCGCTGAGCTTGCAGCGAGAGTCGGTGCGGAAATCAGACAGGCCTAAAAGGTATTTCGGCATCCTGTTAAGCGTAGAGATATTCTGCGCATAACCGGCATAAAAAAAGAGCAGAACGGCGTAGGAGGAACAGCCGTCTGCCCCAAAAACGAGGGAAATAAGTTCCCTGTAATTAATACGAGAAAACCAGCGAAACTGTTTGCCGAAAAAAGCGCAAAAAAAATGGCAGGCGGCCGAGGAGAGAAACCGCCATGCCGTGTGCGCCTCCTAAAGAGGAGGAGGTACGTGTGGGCTATTTAGAATAACGTTCTTATTATAGTACGTCAAGCAAAAATTTCTGTTCTACAGAATTTTTTACAAAAATTATTATAACATATTCTGGTAAAAAAAAGCAAGGTTTTTTTATTTAATTGCGATGTTTGAAACAGGTCTTATAAAATTACTGATAAGATAAGGAGTTTTATAGGGTTATGATTGAAAATGAGCGAGAAATGGCTCTAAACAAATCCCCTGTAATAGATGGGAAATACATTTTTTGCCCCCACACCAATGTATTGATGTGGGGGTTTACCGGATGGAGGCCGCTCAGAGGGCCGAATTCGGCCATGCTCTTGAATAGCCATCCGGGGGGCAAATGTCACAATAATGCCGTTAGTTGTGATTTTATGCAAGTTTGAGAGATAATTTATCCGTTTGACTCAAAAGGGTTAGCGGTTTACTATTGGTTCTGACAGGTACTTATGGCGAGTCATAATCTGACGAAAATCAAGATAGAAGATTTGGAGATAATCGGCTATTCGGTGGCGGGCGAAGAGACGGTAGTGGCGATGCCGCAGCTTGATGTCTGCTTCGATATCGGCAAGGCTCCCGACCAGGTTATCAGTATAAACAATGTTCTGCTGACGCACGGCCATATGGACCATTCAGCCGGAATAGCATATTATCTTTCTCACAGACAATTCTGCGGTCAAAGGCCGGGCAGGGTTTTTGCACCGGAGAATATGATACTTCCGTTACGCGAAGTAATAGAAGCCTGGGGCCGGCTCGACGGGAACAAAATACCTGCAGAATTTGTGCCTATGAGTCCCGGCGATGAATTTCAGATTAAGCCGAATCTTATCGTCAGGGCCTTTGCCACCCGGCACTGCAGGGGTTCGCTGGGCTTTTGTGTTCTTGAGAAGAAGAAAAAACTAAAAGAAGAATATCTCGGTCTTGCCGGAGGTGAAATTGTATCTCTCAAAAAAAATGGCGTGACAATTGATTATCCTGTTGAAATTTCCCTTGTGACGTATCTTGGCGATACCCGATATCACAATTTTTCAAAGTTTGATTTTATTGCCAAAAGCAGGATATTGATTGCCGAGTGCACCTTTATGGTTGACGAACATATTGACAGGGCTCTGGCTGGCGCACATATGCACATAGATGAGTTTGCCAGAATGATAAATGATTTTGACAATGAGTATATTATCGTTACTCATTTAAGTCAGCGCACCGCCATACAGGAAGCGAAAAAGATACTCAAGGCCAAGCTGGACAGCCGTGTTTATGAGAAGGTAATTCTGCTGATGGACAAGAAGAGTCCTTTCAGGCAGGAATAGAAGCAGGGATTTGCTAACCTTTTAACTCGGCAGGGGTATGGTTTTGCAACTGGTCGAGCGAACAGGGCTCAGCAACTTTTCGATAGCCTAAGGCCTTGATGAGCTCCAGAACTTCCGTCCAGGTAGGAAATGGCCTGTTGTTTAATTTTTTATATTTGTCGACAGTCATCACGAACTCGAACTGTTCATCAGTCATCTGACCTTCTTCAGCGGCTTTTCTATCTTCCGGGCGTCTTCTGCCCGGTCCCCGTCGGCGGTCAAGACCGAGCCTTCTGTCAATAATCTCAGTTCTCCTGTGTTTTTTACGTCTGTTTTCCGACACTTGACGTGCTGTTGAAAAGCAATTATCTATGTGTGACTGGTAACTGTCCACTTTCATCACCTCAATAACTTGTATTTTTTAATAGTTTTCTTCTTCGAAGTCCTCATCTTCGTCGAGGTAATCCGGGTCCGGCTCATCCTGCCACTGGTCGGGGTCATTAAAAGCGCCGTCAAGGAAATGGTCGAATTCCTGGCGGGATTCAATAATTTCCTGTGCCTGTTCAAGACAATTTTCCGGGACCATCACGGCTATTGGAGGAGCTGTCGAAGAGAAGCTTTTCTGGGTTGCTATTACAGCGGGGATATCATTTTTAGCCAGTATATCCCTGTATTCATTTGCGAGGTCTAAGTCTTCAGCAATTGCCACGGTTACATACTCTTTCAGAGCCGATTTTGATATGTCGTTTTGTTCGTTCATTTTTTGACTCCTGTTAGGCGCCAAAGTCATCGCTATAAGAGCGTTCTTTAACAGTTTCGGCAAAAAACGGCGGTCAAATAACCGGGAAATTCGCCCAAACGGCTTATTAGACGCGAAATTTTGCGTTTTTGGCGTATTTTTTTGTTGCAAAACGTCTGATAAGCCTTCAAAATACGGCAGTGAAGTCGGTTCTGGCGGAAAGGGCCGATAAAAAAGTAACAGTTATTTTTTGCATGGAGGATTATTAACATGGCAAAGAAAAAAGCAGCAAAAGGAAAAGAATCTCTAATTGTAGCGAGCAAGGTCAGGGCGTACATCAGGGGCAAGAAGATGATGACCTCAGTGGATGCCCTTGGTGCTCTGAGCGACAGGATTTATCGTATTCTCGATTGTGCCTGTGAACGTACAAAGGCCAACAGGAGAAGCACGTTAAAGCCGCAAGACCTGTGATTTTTGTCCGCGCTCCGTCGCTGAAGCTATGGAGCGTCGGCGACCGGCAGCGGACAAAACGAAAATTAAAAATTCAAAATTTAAAATGCAAAATTAAGGAAGTCATCCCGCACCTATTTGCATTGTGGCAGCAAGTGTAAAACCGAATAGTACTGCAATAACCGGGCAGTTTCAGTTTACGGTGTTGCTGTGCAAATAGGTGCGGGATTCCACGATTTTGATATTTGATTTTTGAATTTTTGACCGACCACTGCGCACAAGAGCAGAGGTCGGTTTTTTTTTGGACGGACTTAACGTAATTTATTTTTGATAATGTTTTTCAGCAGTATTTCTATCTTTTTTTAACTTTTTCTGCCTGCAGGTCCGATAAATATTTGAAAGATTGGCCTTACGATACTGAAAATCTGATTTTATGGGAACAATTCATTAAACCCTATGGCCTGAAAACACCGATTATAACCTTATCGAATGCCCTATTTTTAATTGTTTTTTGGAGACAAGAGGGGCCGTGAAGATATTTATGTTAGGATGGGAGTTTCCGCCCTTTATCAGTGGCGGTTTAGGCACAGCGTGCTATGGTTTAACGAAGTCCATGAGCAAGCTGGGGCTGGAGGTAATCTTCGTATTGCCCCGGTCTGTCGGTATGGACATGCAGGCTACTCATGTCAAAATGCGGACGCCGGCGGATATAAACCAGCTGGAGCAGGAGAAACTCGAACGGGGGCTTAAAAACGTTAAGTTCCGGGCCATTGAATCTCCGTTACGGCCTTATGCAGATGCTGAGAGTTACAAACGTGAGGTGGAAGAGCTTATACGTGCCAAGCAAAAGCGTTATGGTATAACCGGCTCGGGCGAAGAATCTGCTGGCGGCAGTTTTCATCACTATTGCGGCGATATGTATGCAGAAGTTCACAAATATGCTGCTGCAGCGGTTAAGCTGGCGATGCAGGAGGATTTTGATATAATTCACGCTCACGACTGGATGACTTATCCGGCAGGTATTGCGGTGGCAGCGGTTACAGGCAAGCCGCTTGTTGTTCATGTTCACTCGACCGAATTTGACCGCAGCGGAGAGCATGTCAACCAGATGATTTATGACATTGAGCGAGCGGGGATGCACGCGGCCGACAAGGTGATTGCAGTCAGTTTTCTGACCAGGAATATAATAATCGGCCGTTACGGCGTAACCGGCGATAAGGTTGAGGTTGTTTATAACGGTGTTGAAAGAAACGACAACGGTCTTAACCTTGGCACAACAGGCATCAAAAAGGACGAGAAGATTGTGCTGTTTCTCGGCCGAATCACGATGCAGAAAGGGCCCGAATATTTTCTTGGCGCAGCCAAGAGGGTGCTCCAGGTCATGGACAACGTCAAGTTTGTGATGGTGGGCTCCGGCGATATGATGCGAAGGACGATAGAGCTTGCCGCCGAGCTTGGTATCGGCAGCAAGGTTCTTTTTACGGGTTTTCTGCGCGGCGAAGATTTGCGGAAGGTTTATGATATGGCGGATTTGTATGTCATGCCGAGCGTTTCCGAGCCGTTCGGTATAACTCCACTTGAAGCCCTTAATCACGATGTGCCTGTTCTTATCAGCAAACAGAGCGGGGTTTCAGAAGTGCTTACCCATGTTTTGAAGGCGGACTTCTGGGATGTAGACGAGATAGCCAACAAGATTGTAGCGGTGCTGAAATATCCGCCTTTGCAGATGATGTTAAGGGAGCACGGCAACTTTGAGGTAAGAAAACTCAAATGGGAAGACGCTGCCGAGAGGTGCAGGCAGATATACGACCAGCTTTTATCTTCAGCGGTTTGTGTCTGAAACTCTGAACCAGACTGAAATGCTGATTTGGAATAATTTGCAGGTTTTTTTAAAGAATAATTATGCCATCCGTTTGTTTTTACTTTCAGGTTCATCAGCCTTGCAGGCTTCGACATTATACGGTCTTCGACGAGGACCATCGGTATTTTGACGATTTTAAGAACAGGACAATTTGTCGCAAGGTTGCGAACAAGTGTTACCTTCCGGCAAACAGGCTCATACTGGATTTGATAAGAGAGCACAAAGGCAAGTTCAGGGTTGCCTACAGCATAACGGGCGTACTGCTTGAGCAGCTGGCCGAATTTGCTCCTGAGGTGATGAGCACCTTTGATGCGCTTGCACGGACCGGCTGTGTGGAATTCCTGGCCGAGACCTACTATCATAGTCTGAGTTTTCTCTATTCCCGCAGCGAGTTCAAGGAACAGATTTGCAAGCACGTCGAGACTATAGAAAAGTTGTTCGGTGTTCGGCCGAGGATTTTTCGCAATACCGAGCTTATCTACAGCAACAGCCTTACCGACACGATAGAGTCGATGGGTGCGTTTGACGGCATTTTAAGCGAGGGTGCCGACCATATACTCGGCGGCAGGAGCCCTAATTTTATTTATACCTCTCCCCAGAGCAGCAGAATCAAGCTGCTATTGAAGAATTATGCTCTCAGCGATGATATAGCTTTCAGGTTTTCCAACAAGGACTGGTGTGAATGGCCGCTGATGGCATATAAATTCAGCGACTGGGTAAGTAAAGTCAACGGCAACGGGTATGTTGTTAATCTGTTTATGGACTATGAAACCTTCGGCGAGCATCAGTGGCAGGACACGGGCATATTTGAATTTATGCGTCATCTGCCGGGCGAGGTTATGAAACATCCCGACAACAATTTCAAAACACCCAGCGAGGTTATCGCATCGTATCCGGCTACCGATGTTATTGATGTGCCGGGCATAATAAGCTGGGCGGATACGGAACGTGACCTTTCGGCCTGGCTCGGCAATCCGATGCAGTCCAGTGCACTGCATGAGCTTTACCGGATGGAGCAGCAAATCAAGCAGACAGGCGATGCGGCCCTTCTGACCGACTGGCGCAAGTTACAGACGAGCGACCATTTTTATTATATGTGCACAAAGTGGTTTTCCGACGGCGACGTTCATAAGTATTTTAATCCTTATGATTCGCCTTATGATTCATATATCAATTTTATGAATGTGATGGGCAACCTTGAGAAGAGATACAAAAAATTGCAGCAGACAAAATAAGCTGTAACCCTAAATATCTTTCAGACTTGAATAAAAATGCCCTCGGCACTGACCGGGGGTTTAACTTAAGAAGGGATTCGCTGGTGCTTCAGATTGCGGAAGAACTTAACAAGGCAGACCGGAAGTCAAACAGGCCTGATAGATATGAGCAGTTGATAGAAACCGAGTGGCTGCTCAGCAACAGGCGGGGCGGTTTTTCCTGCGGCACTCTTGCCTGCTGTAATACCCGCCGTTATCATGGTGTACTTATCGGCTCGTTAACCCCACCTGCGCAGAGGACCGTTGCTCTTTCTGCATGTGTAGAGGCGGTTTATACCCGGAAGCGCAGTTACAGTTTGAGTCATTTTGAGTTTGACCCGCCGTCGTCCGAACCGGCCGGGCTTGTGGCGGTAAACTTCAGAAAGGATATCGGGATTCATTTTGAATATCCGACAGAGATTTTTAATCTGACAAAGAGCATTTATCTGCTGCCGGAAGCGGATATTGTTGCGATTTGTTATGATTTCAGAGATATCGAGGAGGAATTTGAATTTGCAGTAAGGCCGCTTGCGGCCATGAGAGATTATCACAGTCTGAAAAAAGCGGCGGATGAATTTTATCTCGAATGGTCTGATGAGTTTCTCGCTGTAAGGAGGCGGAACTGTCAGGGGCAGCTTCTTCTTTCGACCGAAGAGATGGCCTTTGTTGAAGAGCAGCAGTGGTGGTACAATTTTTTCTACCGGCAGGAAAAGCAGCGAGGTTATGATTATAAAGAGGATTTGTTCTCACCGGGCATTTTCAGAAAGACCGTTGACGCTCCGGCCAGGATTGTTCTGTGGGCAGGTTTCGGCTCATCGGATTTGGGGCAGAAGATGACGGCTCTTGATGTTGATGTGATTATCGACGACCTTAAGCTGCGGCAGAAACAGATTCTCGGCAATTTAAAGAGCAGGGAGCGGATTGTTCAGAATCTTGCGGGTTGCGGTGATGAATTTATCATTGACAGGCAGGTTGAAAAGGTAAAGACCAAATCCATTCTTGCCGGTTTCCCGTGGTTTATGGACTGGGGCAGAGACGCGTTTATTGCCCTCGAAGGTCTTTTGCTCTGCTGCGGCAGATACGAGGATGCAGCTGGCGTACTGCTTAATTTTGCGTACAATGCCGACGAGGGGATGGTTCCGAATTGCTTCGGGGATTACAATAGCGGGGCACAATTTAACAGCATAGATTCTTCGCTTTGGTTTATCCACGCGGCGTTTAAATACTATAAAGCAAGCAGCGCTATCAGGACTTTTTCATCGAGGCTGATGCCTGTGATTCGCTGGGTAATCGATTCTTACTGCAAGGGTACAAAGTTCGGCATAAGAGCCGATAACGATGGTCTGATAACCGGCGGGGCGGTTGATACACAGCTTACGTGGATGGATGCGAAGTTTGACAATATTGCCTTTACGCCAAGATTCGGCAAAGCCGTTGAGGTAAATGCCCTGTGGTACAACGCGATATGCAATTGTGCCGAGTTTTATCGCGTCAAGGATGCAGTTATTGCAAGGCAGTTCAGCGAAATGGCCGACAGGATTGCAAACAGTTTCCGCTCGTGTTTCTGGTTTGAAAAGGGCCGGTATCTTTATGACTGTGTGACAGACGATTTCAAGGATATGAGTATCAGGCCGAATCAGATATTTGCGGTTTCACTGCCGTTTTCGCCATTGACCAGCCAGCAACAGCAGGCGGTTGTGGATTGTGTCGAAAGAGAGCTGCTTACGCCTTTTGGTCTGCGAACGCTGGCAAAAAGCGACAGCCGATATAGAGGCAGTTATGTTGGCGGCCCCAAAGAGCGGGACGGTGCATATCATCAGGGCACGGTCTGGGCGTGGCTGATGGGTGCATTTATCGAGGCGTATCTGAAGGTAAATAATTACAGCAAACCGAGCAGAAAGAGGGCGTCTGCTTTACTTGAGCCGCTTTTAAATCATTTCAATACCGATGGCTGCATCGGTTCAGTCAGCGAAATATTTGACGGCGATGAGCCTCACAAGAGTCGCGGCGCAATTGCCCAGGCCTGGAGTGTAGCTGAATTGTTAAGGGGATATCTGCTTATAAACAATCGGCAGTAAATCAGGCTGATTTGAGCGACTCTCTGATTTGTCTTATGAATTCAGATACCTGTAAAGGTATGGATTTTTTGTTGCTTAAGTTATCTTCGATGATTTTTACGAGTTTTGAGCCGATTATTACGCCGTCGGCGCCGGCTTTGGCAAGTTCGACGGCGTGCTGCGGTTTGCTTACGCCAAAGCCCACGCAAACCGGCACATCCGTAAAGGATTTCAGTCTGCTTATCAGAGGTTTTACCATATCGGATAATTTTTCGCGTCCGCCAGTTACGCCGAGCAGCGAGACGGTATAAATAAAACCGGTGCATTTTGAAGCGATGATTTTTGCACGGTCGGTGTCGGTGTTCGGTGTTATCATAAAAACGGTGTCAAGACCTGCCTTTCTGGCCGGAGCGTAAACTTCATCGACATCATCAATACTTAAATCGGCGACAAGCACGCTGTTTACGCCGGCTTTTGCAAAATCGGCGAAAAACTTTTCAATGCCATACTGGTAAACAAGATTGTAATACATCAAAAGCCCTATGGGTATATCGCGGTAGGATTTGATTTTTTTTACGAAGTCTTTTGCCTTTTCGATATCCATACCGGCCTGGAGCGCCCTGATGTCAGCCTTCTGGATAGTAGGGCCGTCCGCGATGGGGTCTGAAAAGGCTATGCCAAGTTCGAGTATGTCTGCGCCCGCGTCAATCGCGGCCTTTACGATTTCAAGACTTGTATCAAAGTCAGGGTCGCCGATGACAAAAAAAGGCATTAAAGCAGCGTGCTTCAATTCAGCAAAAGTTTGTTTGTATGATTTCATTGCTTGTTCCTGTTTCTTTCGACAATATCGACATCCTTGTCGCCTCTGCCGGAGAGGTTGACGACGACTATGGTATCGTCAGGCAGTTTATTCTTTTGACTGTAAATCCAGGCAAGAGCATGGGCACTTTCCAGCGCCGGCAGAATGCCCTCACACTTTGTGAAAATATCAAAGACTTCGAGCACATCTTTGTCTTCAACTGCAAAATACTGAGCTCTGCCGGTATCTTTGAGCAGGCAGTGTTCAGGGCCTACGCCCGGATAATCCAGTCCTGCCGAGATTGATTCGGTATCGACTATTTGTCCGGTTTCGTCCTGCAGCAGATACATCTTTGTGCCATGCAGGATTCCGACTTTTCCTGCGCAAAGCGAGGCGGCGTGTTTGCCTGTTTTAAGACCTTTGCCTGCGGGTTCAACGCCGACGAGTTTCACTTCCTTGTCATTAAGAAATGCGTTAAAGATTCCTATTGCGTTGCTTCCGCCGCCGACGCAGGCGGTTACGATATCCGGCAGGCGTCCGATTTTTTCAAGACACTGCCTGCGTGTCTCTGTGCCGATACAGGTCTGGAAGTGTTTTACAATGGTCGGATACGGATGCGGGCCGCAGACAGTGCCGAACAGATAAAATGTATCTGTAACATTAGCAGTCCAGTAGCGAAGAGCCTCGTTGATGGCATCTTTCAATGTTCCTGTGCCGCCTTTTACGGGAATGACTTCTGCGCCGCAGAGCTTCATCTTGTGAACGTTTACGCTCTGGCGGTCAACGTCGGTTGTGCCCATGAATATTTTTGTCTGCATTCCAAACAGCGCCCCAATCATTGAAGTAGCAAGGCCGTGCTGTCCTGCGCCGGTTTCAGCAATCAGCTTTGTCTTGCCCATGTACTTTGCAAGGAGTCCCTGGCCGAGGCAGTTATTAACCTTGTGTGCCCCCCCGTGCAGGAGGTCTTCGCGTTTTATATAGACCTTAAATCCCACCAGTTCGCTGAATCGTATCGCATAATACAGCGGCGTGGGTCTGCCTGCATAGTCGCGATAAAGGACATCGAGTTCTGCGACGAATTTTGTGTCCTTATAATATCGATAGAAGGCTGATTCCATTTCCTCAAGCGCCGGTATAAGCACTTCAGGCACATAAAAGCCTCCATATTGGCCGAATCTTCCACTGTATTTCATCCCGCACCTTCTTTTTATTCAAATTTGTTTGAATCTGTTTAACAATTATTCTTACGCTATTCCAAATCCTACACCTTAAAATACTGAAGAATATTTAGAAGGTGCGGGATTCATTTTACACCTTTATGCGGTAACGCTTCTTAATTTTTTGAAAAGTTCTTCCATTTTTTCATGATTTTTTTTGCGTGGCGAATCTTCGATTCCGCTGCAGATATCGATACCATAAAATCCGAGACCAACGGCCTCGATGACGTTTTTGGGATTTATTCCGCCTGCCAGAAATGTTCTTCCGAATGTATGTCCTGTAAGTTCGGGCAGAGAGTTCCAGTCGAAACGCTGTCCCGTTCCGCCGTGTAAGACGGGATGGAAAGCATCCAGCAGGAGTGCATCGACGGCGAAATTCTTTGCGTATTCGATGTCTCTGCCGTCTTTTATCCTTACGGCCTTTATAATCTGTGCAGGCATATTATTAAGCGACATGCAGAATCCCGGGCTTTCATCGCCGTGAAGCTGCACCCAGTCGAGCATCAAATCGCTCGCGGTTTTGCGAATGGTATCTGCGTCGGCGTTTACGAACAGACCGACTATGTCGACGAATGCCGGCAGTTTTCTGATAATCTTTTCGGCTTCCTGCGGCTCAATATATCTTGGGCTCTGGGGATAAAAGTTAAAGCCGAGCAGGTCCGCGCCGAGCTGCACCGCCTTGACGGCGTCGTCGATATTCGTTATTCCACATATTTTAACTTTCGGTCCAACCATAAGTTCAGGCAGATTATATTTTTTTGTTTGAAATCTCAATCAGTTTTTCAAGGCACTCGTAAGCTGCTCCGCTATCGATTGATTCGGCAGCCTTTTGAAACCCCATATGCAGATTGTCGGCAATGCCTGCAACCATTATTGCCGCTGCCGAATTTAAAAGTATGATATCCCGGGCGGCGCCTTTGTTTCCGGCGGACAGAACATCCTTTATCGTCTTTGCATTGTATTCGGTGCTGCTGCCGACGAGTTCGGCCATTTTCGGCGAGGAGATTGCAAAATCCTTCGGATGAATTTCATAGGAAATCTTTTTTTTGTCTTTAAGTTCGACGACCTTTGTGGTGGCCGTAATGCTTATTTCGTCAAGTCCGCTGCCGTGAACTATTATTGCCCGTTTTGTGCCGAGAATCTTGAAGGTTTCCGCAATCCTGTCCAGCAATGCTTCTTCTGCAACACCCATTACCTGTGCCTGAGCCGATGCGGGATTTGCAAGCGGGCCAAGTATGTTGAATGCGGTGCGGAAGTCGAGACTTTTTCTTATAGACTGAACGAATTTCATTGCAGGATGATACTTTGGAGCAAACATAAAGCCTATATGTGCGTTTTCAATGCACTCTGCAACGACATCAGGGGCACAGTCGATTTTAACGCCGAGCACCTCGAGTACATCGGCTGAGCCGCATTTACTTGTAATACCGCGATTGCCGTGTTTTGCGACATAAGCGCCTGCGCCTGCCGCTACAAATGCCGCTGCTGTGGAGATATTAAATGTTTTCAGAGGCGCTCCGCCTGTTCCGCAGGTGTCGATGAGATTGGTGATTTTTGTATTGACCTTTACAGCGTGGTCTCTGAGGGATTGCGCCAGTCCCGCAAATTCTTCAGGTGTTGCCTTTTTCATTCTCATTGCTGCCAGAAACGCTGCAATCTGGACGTCTGCGACATCGCCTTTGAAGATTGTATCCAGCAGGCCTTTTGCCTGCTCGTACTTCAGGTCGCCGCCTTCGAGAAGGATTTCAAGGTATTCAGTTATTTTAGTCACTGTGATTTTCCCTGTTAGTTAATGCAATTTTTAAAAGGTTCTGTATTATTTTTCCGCCTGTCGGCGTAAGAATGCTTTCAGGATGGAACTGCACGCCGAAAATCGGTTTTTGTTTGTGTTTTACTGCCATCACGATGTTGTCGTATTGTGCGGTTACTTCGAGACAGTCCGGCGTCTTGACTGCACAGAGGCTGTGGTATCTGCCGGCCTGCAGCGGATTTTCAAGACCTTCGAAGATTCCTTTGCCATTATGTATTATTTTCGACGACTTTCCGTGCATGACTTTTGGAGCATGGCTGACCGTGCCGCCGAAATATTCGACGATTGCCTGATGGCCGAGACATACGCCGAATATCGGAAGTCTGTCTTGAAAATAACCGATTGCTTGGAGCGTAACTCCCGCCTTTGCGGGCGTGCCCGGGCCGGGCGAAATCACCAGCAGGTCAGGCTTAAACTCTTCTGCAATTTGTTTTAAGCTTTCGAGCGGCGTATCGGCACGGTAGACCTTTGCGGTACAATCTCTTTTGCAGAAATCATCAACGAGGTTGTATGTAAATGAGTCGAAGTTGTCTATAAAAAGCACTTTTGGATTTTCGTTAATTTCAGAATTTTTCATTTTTCATTTTCCTCTTACTGCCCGCAGGCAGGAATTTGCCTTGTGCTGAGTTTCCTCGAATTCTGTTTTCGGCACGCTGTCATGGACAATCCCGCCTCCTGCCCGGATGTAAGCTACGTGGTCTTTTACCTGCAGGGCACGTATAGTTATACAGCTGTCGAACTGTCCGTCAACGGTTAAATACATTACTGCTCCGCCGTAGTAGCCGCGTTTGTTTTTTTCGAGCCTGCGGATGATTTTCATAGCCTCTATTTTCGGCGCGCCTGTCAGCGTGCCCATATTCATAGTTGCAAGATAGGCGCTTAATGCGTCAAGCTCGTCGCTGAGAGTGCCCTTAACGTTGCTTACAAGGTGCATTACCGATTCATATTTTTCCGCAACCAGCAGTTCAGTGACAATTCGTGTGCCTTTTTGTGCGACTCTTGCGATATCGTTTCTTGCAAGGTCGACCAGCATCATATGCTCAGCAAGCTCTTTTCTGTCGAGCTTGAGTTCAGCTTCATATCTGAAATCCGTATCAAGGTCGAGTTGGCCGTTAACTCTGCCGCGAGGTTTTGTTCCCGCGATAGGTCTGATTTCCACCTGACGATTTTTTGTTCCGCTTACCCGCAGATTAAGTTCGGGACTTGCACCGGTCAGGATTGTACTGGGTGTATTAAGGTAAAACATATAAGGCGAAGGGTTAAGCAGCCGCAGTCTTTTATAGACATCGAGCGGCTCATCGGGGCAGGGCTCCGAAATTATCCTGCTCAGGACGACCTGAAAAATATCGCCGTCAACGATATGTTTTTTTGCAATCTGTACCATTTTTTCATATTCGCCCCTGTCGGTATCCGTGCCGGCCTTTGGCAGAGGGCCAGTGTACTTTATCGGTTTTGGCAGCGGGGTTTTGGCAGCCTTGAAGTAATAATCAAAGCAGTTTTCCACATCTGCCACAATCTCATTTCTGTCGTCGTTGGTTATGACGGCATTGACGATTATAAAGGCATCGCCGGTCTTGTGGTTCATCAGAAAGATATTGTCCGCGAAATAAAGTTCGTAGTCCGGCACATCGAGAAGGACAGCAACATTAGCCGGTAGTTTTTCAAACTGGTCGATAAAATCATAGCTTATCGCGCCGAGCAGACCGCAGGTTACGCGGAACGGTTTTCCTGAAAGCTCAAAGGCGAAATTGACCGCCCTGATAACATCCATCTGATTTACGGCCTTGAGGCGAGTCTGTTCGTCGATGATATCGTGGTCGAGATTAAGTTGTCCTGTGATACGGTCTTTTTCAAAGTTTATTTTTTCACAGAAGCCGAACCTTTTGCGTGCAGCGGTTGCGAGGTATTTTATCATTCTTTTTCCAACGGGGCTTAGTGCGACGATTTGAAAATCCGCGCCTTTTCCGGACAGGTACAATGCCGGGTTTGCTGTGCCGAAGGTGAGTTCCCCCTGACCTTTTTCCGCCAGATGCTCTTTTGATTCGAGCAGACAGCAGTGTGGGTTTCTGCCATAGTTGCTTAACCTTGCGAAGAAATCGACCGGCTCGGCAATGTCAATCTGTCTGACCAGCGGAATAATCTGCCCTGTTTTTGCCTCATAAATTTTCTGACTGAATTCTGTCATATTTTTTCTCACACTTCGATAGGCTCAGTAGAGCCACAATATACATAAAAAAACGGCCTGCCGCTACCGACAGGCCGTGAAAATTATTAAATAATAGGTTTTTAGGATATACTAAGGCTCACAACCTGTCAGCTATTTGCCAACAGGCCACCACCAACCAAAACGATAGTTAGGACGATTTTGAGCCATAATCAATATAAAACATACCAAAACATCCCTTTTATGTCAAGCAAATAGTCCTGCAATTTTTGAATACTTGCATAAAGAGGGGTTTTTATTTATATTTATACAGGTTTATCCGTTCTCCGTCCCGATTTTATCGGGACTATGAAGGACAAGTCGGATATTGTTAAGAGGCTTTAAAATGGGTAAAGTTGAGACTATTGCGGAAACTGGAAAAAAACAGATGAATATCCTTAAATACGACCCGGCTCTGCCATACAAAGTAGCTGATATATTGCTTGCCGACTGGGGCAGGAAGGAAATGAATCTCGCCCGCAATGAGATGCCGGGCCTTATGGCTATCCGTCAAAAATACGGCAGCCAAAAGCCGTTAAAAGGTTTGAAAATTACCGGCTCTCTGCATATGACGATACAGACGGCAATGCTGATAGAGACGCTTGTCGAACTCGGCGCAAAGGTAAGATGGGCTTCATGCAATATCTTCAGCACGCAGGACCATGCCGCCGCTGCGGTTGCAAAGGAGAAACTCGCAGCCGTTTTTGCCTGGAAGGGCGAGTCTCTTGAAGAATACTGGTGGTGCACCGAGCAGGCACTTTTATGGCCTGACGGCAAGTCCGCCGAAGGCGAGACCTCGCCGCAAAGCGGGGGCCCTGATTTAATTGTCGATGACGGCGGCGACGCGACGCTTTTTGTTCATCAGGGTGTCAAGATTGAAAAAGACTCTTCGCTTCTGAATGAAAAATACGAAAACCAGGAGATGCAGATAATTATGAACAGACTTAAGGTCTCTATTGCTGAAAAACCGGACAGGTGGACGAATATTGCGAAAAATATTAAAGGCGTATCGGAAGAGACAACCACAGGCGTCAACCGCCTTTATCAGATGCAGAAGGAAGGCCTTTTGATGTTTCCTGCGATTAATGTCAATGATTCGGTAACCAAGTCGAAGTTCGACAATCTTTACGGCTGCCGGGAGTCGCTTGCCGACGGCCTGAAAAGGGCGACCAGCGTAATGGTCGCAGGCAAATGCATCGTTGTCTGCGGCTATGGCGATGTCGGCAAGGGCTGTGCTCAATCAATGCGGGGCCTTGGCGCAAGAGTGGTTATCACTGAGATTGACCCGATATGCGCTTTGCAGGCGGCGATGGAAGGTTTTGAAGTCAGAACTTTGGAAGAGGTCGTCAAGGAAGGAGATATATTTGTGACTGCCACCGGCTGCTGTGATGTTATTGGCGGCGAAGATATGGAAAAAATGAAAAACGAGGCCATCGTATGCAATATCGGCCATTTTGACCATGAAATCGATATGAAATATCTTACCAGCAATCCGAAGTGCAAACGGCAGAATATAAAG
>Ga0315291_10002603_pt1 | contig 23552 bp, 9 predicted proteins | sample YL17G12_20_MG_FD_203070 | JGI IMG/M metagenome (GOLD analysis project Ga0315291, IMG submission 203070) | Sediment microbial communities from Yellowstone Lake, YNP, Wyoming, USA - YL17G12_20 | ecosystem: Environmental > Aquatic > Freshwater > Lake > Sediment | place: USA: Wyoming | collected... | reverse complement strand
AGTAAGCCATGCGGGTCGGATAAATCCGACCCCTACAGATTGGAGGGTCCGCTCACCACCCAAGACTGAGGCATTACCACTAAAGAACGATTCAAAACCAGCCACTTTAGAGGAGAGATTTGTCCTGTAAAATACCCTAACACAGAAAGGGGGTATTTGCATGGCAAATCTGATCAAAGTGGTAATGGGTCAGTTATGGGTGAATCCAGCAATGAATTGCCGCAGATAAAAAGGATTGTGTGAGTGGTCAAGGTTTCTTGCCGCGGATACGCGCAGATACACGCTGATTTTATATAGGTATATCAGCGTTCATCCGCGTAAATCTGCGGCTACCCCCTATAACTGTCCCATTATGCTGTCATCTGTATTTTTCTTGCGCTTGCCTGGCAGGATGCTACCATTCATCCATATCAGACAGTGTTCTTTAATCACCTGGTGGGGGGCGTGAAAGGGGCCGAGGACCGTTTTGAACTCGACTACTGGGGTAACTCGCTCAAGACAGCATTATCAAAAAGGCGACGCGGGGGATATGGAACCACCGATGTAATGCAGGAATACACATATGGATACGCTCACCACTGCGCAACAAAGAAATTACGTTCCGCTTGCGCTCGTCCTCATCATCGGTACGTACTTTGTACTGCAAACCTATCACCTCTCCACCAATCCTCCCGGTTTTTTCTGCGATGAAGCATCGAAGGGTGTCAGCGCCCATGCGATCGTGCACACGCTTCGCGATGAGCATGGCGAATGCCTCCCGCTCTTTTTAAAAGCGGTAGGGGTATACGTCGGCTGCTTCTATTTTTATGCCACCATACCGTCCATTCTTATCGGAGGGCTCACGGTATTCGCGGTCCGGTTCACCTCGGTCTGGCTCGGCGGTGTCATGCTCCTGTTCGCATATCTCCTGGGAAAGGAGCTGTTCAGAAGCCGCACTGTGGGAATCCTCTCCAGCCTCTTTCTGTTTCTCTCTCCATGGTTCATGAACTATTCGAGAAATGGGATGGAATACATCAGCCTGCCGGCCATACTCGAAATTGTTGTGTTCTGTTTTGCCAAAAGCAGAACCAATGGAAAATATTTCATTCCTGCGATGATCTTCAGCGGCATTATATTCTACACCCATATTTCGGTGTTCCTCAGCTTCCCCCCCTTCTTCCTCCTCTTGTTTATTCTCTACGGCGTGAGATTGCTACGGCGCCATAAGGTGGTATTTATCACAGGGGTGTTGCTGTTCGCACTGCTCGCGGGTCCGGCGCTCTATGAAGTTTCATACGGGGGCAAAGGCACCCGGGCATCCGAGATTTCAGGTCCTTTCACCCAGTGGGCGAAGGAGGGGGCCCTGCTTCGAAACATCGCGAGGTTGCATGCGGGACATTTCTCCTATGACCTCTTGTTCAAGGAAGGGCCCGCCCATTTGAACCTGCGGAATGCCCCTTATCATACAGGTCTTCTTCCGTATACGTTTATCCCGTTCCTCATCATTGGTTATAGCGCGCTCGTCTTTCGTGCGGGGCGTCGGCAAGGCTGGGGCAGGGAACTCGCGCTTATCACACTCTGGCTCATGCTGTATCCTGCCGGCGGTGTCTTCAGCGGCTGCATTTCGGACAACCGATCTATCTTCGGGCTTGGCGTATTCCCGCTCATAAGCGCCTTCGGCTTCGTCACCGCGTGGCAGTGGATGGACTCGATTTCCATCTTCAAGAAGCTGCGCGTCCCGATCGTATTCGCCCTCACCGCACTATCGCTCCTTGTGTATGAGTCCGTTTATTTTCTTGGTGAGTACCACCGCCGTTACATCATCTATGCTGAGGATACGTGGCAGTGGGGGGCGGAGCAGGTGCTGACCTATTACAAGGGGATCGACAAGCAGCAGCCGGGGGTGTGGGATGATTATTATCTCGATTGCGAGGGATTCAACGCGCCAGAGATATTTCTGAATTTCTTTGCACCGGGTATGGCCAAAGTGAAAATTGGGAATTTGACATCGTATGACGATCACAAGAGGCAGCTCTTTGCGCTTTTGAAAAAAATCAATCTGTCGCCCAGATTTGAAGGGATTGTCGTCACGGCGACGATTGAATCAGCGTCGGGCGAGCGGACCTATCAGATTGTGGAACTTCCTGGATTTAAGAACATACCCCGGGAGTGGCTCATCAAAGGACCGGTCGATGTTGCAGCTTCTCATGGTCTGCCGGAGGAGGCATTCGATACTTCTGGATGGAAAAATTACCGCACCTATCTCGGGGGCATTATCATGGACTTCCCTGAAATAAAGGTCAAAAATGCATCCGAGTGCTACTACTACGCCATCTATTTTGACGCTCCCGATACGCCCTCAGGGCAGATCCGGATCGGAATGACGCGAGGCATCACGCTCTGGCTTAATGGCGCCAGACTTATCCCTCCTGCCCCCTCCTCTGACATGCCGGTTTATCTCTTCGATAATCAGATATTCCCCGCTCAGTTCAACCCCGCAGGGAATCAGATTATGGTTAAAGTATGCTCCGCCGACCGGTTCACTTTCAGGATTACTGATGCACAGGGTAATAATCTGCAGGGGATACATTATCGGATCAGATAATGTAGTACCTCCTATAGAGCTGGAGAGCCGCTGAGATCACCGGGTACACTGAGAATACATTATCTTTAGCGCTTTCAATGGCAGAGTAAACTGATGTTTTCCACCTACAAATCGCAATCGCAGATGCCTGTGGGTTTGCCATCCTGAACCATGATCTCCCCCAGTTTGAACGAGGCGGCGGTTGGCGCCTCCCGATAGCGGTCGGCAAAACCGTAAATTTCAGCAAACTGCGTCAAACCTTTGTACCATGCCCATGGATCAGTGTTGTAGAGAATGGGAAGACGCGTATGCTGAGCCACACAGAAAACACGGCTTTGCTCCAACACACCATCCATAGAGTGTTGCTGCACATACAGGCATCGCGTCCCCTCCACGCCGAGAAGCAGCACGCAGAGCCAGCCGATTGACCTCGGCCATCGTCGGTACAACGGCGCGATAAAAAGCGCTATCGTCATGGCAAAGAGCGGAATCAGCATGTACGCTCTCGTGGTCGTCATCTTCCCGGAGAGGGTAAGAGGAATCATTATAAGGAACGTCGTGGCCGCGGCAATCCTTAAAAAGTATCTCTCCGAAATCAATGGCGGTATGGCGCACGCGCGTTTTTTCCAAGGCAGGAGCGCGAGCAGCCAGCCGGCGAGCACCAGATATCCCGCTATGCCCCAGTACGCTCCATGGGAGCCATGCGAGGCGTACTCGCACCTGAACGGGAGTTTCATCGCGACAAGATAGAGGTGGGATAGCGCCCGGATGTCTCTGGGATAACCGCCCGCGACAAAGAGATGGCGGCTGAAATAGCCCGGTTGAAGCGCGGTGGGTGCGATGCAGAGGCCCACACCCGCGAGGTACAGCAGTCCGCATACAATGCCGCGGCGCGCCTTCACGTGGAATACGGCGGACCGGTCACAGAAGAGGATCCCGGACACGAAAAACACGAGATCCCATAGCATATAACATACGCCTACCTGAAACGTATAGAAACAGAGCCCACGTGCCGCTCCGACCCAGAACCAGAGGCCCGGTCGCTTTATCTCAGGATCGCCGAGCGAGAGGAACACGGGCAGGAGAAAAAATAGCACTGCGTGGATCTGATGGTACCCGTAGTGGCTGAACGCAAAGTACGGCGGTGAATACAGCGCCAAGAGCATGGCGACGCATCCCATATACATGCTCCCCGTCAGCCTCTTGGTCACCGCGAGGAGCATCCCCGCTCCCGCGAGGCCGAAGAAGATCGAGCTTATCTTCCATCCGAAGGCGCCATGCCCGAATAGCCTCATGAACACCGCGTTCATCACGTCGTCGGCACGATGCCCGCCAAAGGTGCCGTGAGGATTGATGAGGTAGTCCCGTATAAAGGGCCATACGGAGGTGTATTTGACCTCGAAGGCGAGGGTGTAGGCATCGTTGTAAGTCGCAATCTGATCAGGAATGTACGCGAATCGCCAGTGCGTGGTTGTGGCAATATAGAAAAGCACCGTGAACAGGATGCCGATCCCGATGACGGTTGGATAGAGCATGCTCACCTGCCGCATCAGGGATTTCGCTGATGAGACAACCGCGGCGAGCCAACGCCTCAGGCGGCGACCCGCCACCGCACCACACGCGATGCACAACAGGACAGCTACCGATGCCCTGCACAGCATGCCCATGCTCCTCTTTATCCTGGAGATGCGATGCGCGCGATGCTGGGGGAACTCACGAGGTGCTGCGTAGACGCGCATCTCGCCTATTCCCCAATAGCATGCATCATCTCTACACATCTGGACTACCTTGAGGAAGCGTGCGGCGCGCGGCGGCCAAATCTCAAGCCGGGTGACGCCGCTGCCGTTCTGGCGGGTGTGAATACTCACCGTTCTGTATGAAACCCCATCCGCAGAGAGTTGCAGTTCACAGGCCCTCGGATAATCGTCCTTGTGCACATGGTCATCGAGGACGACCTCCGCTATCGTCTGTTCGTTCCCCATGTCGAGAGCAAACCAGTCGCCCGGTTTCTGTGCCCTTGTCGTCTGCCACCGCGTATCGTGATTCCTGTCATATGCCAGGCGCGAGGCGGATGGCGAAGAATCAGGGAAAGCGTGGGCCGTCCAGCCCTTATGTGGAATTTCTACCTTCATCTTTTTTAGATCATGTTCGACGAAGCCGCACATATACCAGCCCGCGAGGGCGGCGGCTAGAACCGCGATACACACCACCAGCGAGAATCTCATGACCCCTGCCCCTCCGGAATAGAAAAGGCTATTGCGCCTCGTATTTATTTTAATATAATTACCTCCATGCCAGCAAGATCAAATCACATTGCTCTGGCAATCATCGCCACGGCAATCGTCGGATGGATAGCCTTATGCGGCCTCCAGGTCTATCTGCGATCAGCAGAAACCGAGCTCGTTCCCTCCCGATGGCATAGCAGCGCCTCCATCCAAGCAGCAGGGGTAACTTCTCAGATGGCCCATGACGGAGATGGCCAGACCCGCTGGAATACTACCAGACCCCAAGCACAGGGCGACTGGTACTGCCTCGATTTAGGAAGGCAGGAGCGCGTCGCCAGGATTATTCTCGACAGCCGCGCCATGGCCTGCGACTACCCGAAACAATGCCAGCTGCTCATCTCGCGGGATAACAGACACTATCTCGCCGCGGCTGCTACGGTGGTGACGAATTCCTCCGCTGTGACAACGGTACGCCTCAGGACGCCTGCTGTATGCCGTTATCTCAAGCTCATTCTAACCCAATCGGACTCGCGCTGGTACTGGGGTATCAATGAAATCAGCGTCTACGCGCTTCCGGAGAACATCCCCTTCTTTCTCCTGGAAATCCTGCCCCCCCTCAGAATGTGCGTGATCGTCCTTACCATCGCGGGCGCGCTTCTTGCCCTGATCTCGTTCAACGTCTACGCGCGTCTCCGCATGGCGATATCGCTTTTTGCCGGATGCATTGGCGGCCGCGCGCGCGCCTTCGGCAGTCGAATCAAGTCGATCGCGCAGCCGGCGGCGAAGCGGCTTTCATATCCCCTCGTGCGGAGGATTCAAGGGTCACGATTCCGGCTCATACTCTTCCTGATGCTCAACGCGGTGCTCATCCCGCTGTTCGTGTGGTGCTTCTTTAATAACAATATTCAGATACACATCGCGCGGCGCGGTGAAACGGTCACGCTGGCCATCGACGGCCGGGAGCTGCTTCGCGGCTCGCTCCGCCACACCAATCCCGTGTCCATCGCCTTCAGCCCTCCTATTCTCTTTCTGTGCCCGCAGGAACTTTCCGACATACGCCTCTGCGATCCCGACACCGGCGCGGCGGTGTTCCCTCCTGCGGGCGCGCCTCCGGTACTTGAGAACCCCTGGGGCGTTGCCCTTCGCCGTGGATTCCGCACGGGGCCGACGAGCACGAATTATGCTCTCCCCGCAGCGGGGGGTGCGAATTTTGATCTCTCGTTCAGACTGTGGAATCCCCTGGAAATCAGCCTCCGTTTCGCCGACAGGCGCGCGAACCACACCAGCAACCTGAGCATCTCCTTCCAGAGCAGGGAGGTCTCCCTCTGGTCCCCCGATACCCCCGACAGGCGCGCCCCCTATATCCCGTCATCCAGGCGTTACACATGCCTGATCCTCTTCAGATTGACCATCGCGATGGTCGTCGCAGAGCTCGGCCTCGCCATTTTGATTGTCATCAGTGAGGCGCTGCTGCTGGCGGCGAGGGGGCGCACCTGGGCAATCCTCGGCACCCTCGCAGTTGTCGGCTCCATATTTGCCTGGACGCTCCGCCATTACTCGAGCATTGTCGCACCGCTCCTCGCGCACTACCAGTTCCCCATCACCGTGTTCCTCCTGCTCCTCCTTCTCCTCCCCGTCGTCTCCAAGCGCCTCTCGCCCCGTGCCGCCGCGGCCTTCCTCTTCGCGGCTGCGTTCGCCCTGCTCCTGTACGTCAACTACTGTGTGTTCGACCACTACCCCCATTTCGGAGATGAGATGAATTATCTCGTACAGGCCAAGATATTCGCCCACGGGAAGCTCTATGTCCCTGAGCCTGAGTACCCAGAATTTTTCAAGGTGCCATGGCAGGACCTCTTCTGGAAGGATGGCAAGATATGGAACTTCCACAATATGGGGAACAGCCTGCTCCTCGCAATCGGCTGGCTTCTTAAGGCGCCGTGGATCATCCCCCCCCTCGTCGGAGCGTTCACGGTGCTCTTCCTGTATCTTCTGTCGCTCGAGATATTCCAGGACCGGCGCACCGGCTTCTTCACCGGCCTCATCTGCCTCTCCTCCCAGTTCTTCGCCTCACTCAGCGGTTCGTTCATGGCTCACTCACCTGCGGCGTGCGCCCTCACGATCTTCTTCTATTGCCTGATAAAAACCGTCCGCTACGCCCGCACCCGCGATGCCATCTGCTCGGGCGCCGCGCTCGGGTTCGCCTTTATCACGAGGACGCTGAGCGCGGTCCTCGGCTCACTGCCATTCCTGCTCTACGGCCTCGTGAAACTGCTGAGCGGGAAACTGAAGCTCCGACACGCCGCGCTCATCTGCCTCTTCTTCGCCCTGGTCGGCTGCCTCGATCCCCTGCGAATGTATCTCACGATGGGGAAATTTACCCTCCCCTACTGGGTGAAGGGCCCTGAGGCGGGCAAGAATGTCCTGAGCCTCGCCCACTACAACCTTGACTATACCCTCCAGAATGCGTGGCGGAACATGATCGAGCTGAGCGACAGGGTGTTCGGCCTCCGCTATCCCCTCAACCTCTGCTTTTTCTTTCTCCCCTTCCTCCTCCTCACGGGGAACGGGTGGGACTACCTACTCCTTGGCTATTTCCTCTTCTACTGGATCGCCCACTCCGCGGTCCACTGGTACGGGTGGAAGTTCGAGCCACGGATGCTCTTCGAGTCATTCCCTGCGATCGCACTGCTCTCCGCGCGCGGCATGGCCGCCCTCCTCTCGTTGCCCGACGCCTTCCCGCGCCTTGGTCTCTCCGGCGACGCCAGGGTCATCCCCCGCTCCATTGCCTGGATCGCGATCGCGCTCTTTCTCACGGTGAGCGGCGCCGTCGACCTCCCGTTCCGCCTGCGCCACGAGTACAAGGACTACTGCTCCGCCAGCTCAGAAACCCGAGATGTCGTTGCCCAGCGAGGGATTCACCACGCGATCGTGTTCATCGAAGAGATGAACTTTGCCTATTCCCCCTATGTCGCCTACAATGCACTCGACTGCAAGGGCGATATCATCTACGCGCGCGACCTGGGGAAGGAGAAGGACCAGGAGCTCATCTCCCACTACCCCGACAGGAGAATTTTTTACGCCGTGACATCATCCAACCTCGTAGAGGAGGATAATTTCTTTGGCCGAGAGTTTCCGCTGATTCGGGCGAAAATCGCCGGGCTGAGGAACGGCGGCTATACGGTGGTCCTCGGCCTCCCGTGGTATCGTTCGCTTCCGGCCGCCACGTGCGCGCAGATCGGTGAAGTGGTTCCCCTCAGCGCAAATGAATACTATGACACCATTCCCCGCCTCGTCCGGGAGCGTCGCCGCCTCGCTTTTTTGCTTGTGGAAAAAGCAACGCAGCTTCTGCCGCTCATCCAGAAAAAATTCCCCGGTGGAAAACTGACGCCATCGCTTTTTGCAAGCTGCCGTTATGCAATAGTCTTGTATTTGATTAACGACAATGGGGGGGGCGACGGAGAAACGGGGCCGTACCGGGCTGGCCTCCGGGCAACGTATTATCCGAATCCGAACTTTCAGGGGAAACCGTGTCTCGTGCGCAGCGAACTGGATATAAGCATCGGCAACCACACCCCATTCCAGGAGAACTTCAGTGTTGAGTGGGAGGGATTGATCAGGATAGACCGCGGGGGCGCCTACACCTTCGAAACCAGAACGGACGACGCTTCCTGGCTTTATATCGACGATCAGCTCGTCGTTGACAATGGGATGGGCGGTGCGGCACGCTCAAAGAGCGGCGTTGTCGCGCTCCAGCCCGGCCTCCATCGTATTCGGATTAGATACACCCAGGGGGCGGGAGAGAAGGAACACGTGGTGTTCTGGAAACCGCCTGGATTACCCCGAAAACCTATAACAGTAGAGACAGCCATCAACTCCTTATCTCATACCCTTAAATAAATACCCTCGCCCACAGTTTGTTCCGGCTATTTCTAAAAGGTCTGTGGCACCATAACTGCGTACCGGATTCCTCCCACGTTGCTGCGTGGGCTGGAATCCGGCGCCAGAACTGCCATCTCAGTCCGGCAGGCCTGACGGACACCCACGGGCATGCCTGTGGTTTTCCGGCGAACGGATAAACTATTAGCGAATTTCGAATTCGCCAACAGTCCACCAATAGACATTGTCGTTTCCGGTCTGCGTCATCTTAATGTAGCGCGCCCGCACAGGTTTTTCAAAGCCAATAACTGTCTCCGCGCCTTTGGGTACATCCTCTATCTCTTTTGCCTTACGGTAAACCCTGTCGTCAGCGGATACTTCAACAACCAAACTGCGGGGGTAATCTGTGGGGTTGCCCTTAAGGATCACTTCGCTGATGTCAGACTCCTTTCCAAGATCAATTTTCAGCCACTGCCCTGGGGCTTGCCTGCTACCGGTATACCAGGTCGTAGCCGTGTCGCCATCAATAGCCATATTCGCCTTTTCATTGTTCAAGTTTGCAGTCGCCGACCAGCGAGCGACCTTGGCGGCAGCTTTAGGCGGAAGGGTTTTTTCCACCTGCTTTTCTTCCTTCGCACAAGCCGCCACAAAAAGTAACATCAGAATAAGGAAAATGCTTGATGATCTCATTTTTACCTCCTTATGGTTAACAACGTAATGTCAAAATTTCCCCTCTAAAATTGACCTAACTCCCTAGAGTTAATCATGTAGCCATAAAATCAGCTCCCTCCCCCCCATTTTTAGTGTTTTTCAACCCTACGAAGATACCTAAATCCCGGCGCATTTGCAAGCAAATTTAAAGAAAAATGGTAATGGGACAGTTATAGGGGATAGCCACAGATTTACGCGGATGAACGCTGATACACCTATATACAATCAGCGTGTATCCGCGTGTATCCGCGGCAAGAAACCTTGACCACTCACACAATCCTTTTTATCTGCGGCAATTCATTGCTGGACTATAGGGGGTAGCCGCAGATTTACGCGGATGAACGCTGATATACCTATATAAAATCAGCGTGTATCTGCGCGTATCCGCGGCAAGAAACCTTGACCACTCACACAATCCTTTTTATCTGCGGCAATTCATTGCTGGATTCACCCTGGTGGTCAAAGATCCTCGCACGGCTCTATTTAAAATCGCTCTTCGAGAACTTACGGATCCGGTTGTGTCGGCAGTCTGCCACATAAACCGTCTGCCCCCTTTTCACAACTGTAATCCCCATCGGGAACGAGAGGAGCGGCTCATCCCCCTGCATCGGCTTCAGTATCCCCAGAAGTTTTCCTTCCGCAGAATACCTGAGCGCGCGGTGGCCGAGCGGATCAGTGAGATAGATGTCGCCCCCGTCATCCACATCGAGATACGGCTCGTTGAGCCCCCCCTGCTGCCAGCCGTCAACCTTGAACTCGCGCACGTAATTCCCCTCCCCGTTTAATATCTGCACGCGCCTGTTCCCCACATCGGCCACGTAGATATTCCCCCTCCGGTCTATCGCTATGCCGATCGGGTTGTTAAACTCACCCTTCCCGCTCCCGTGCCGACCGATGAGCCTTTGCAGCTTCCCCTCACCGGAGAACAGCTTCATCATCCCACTTCCCGTATCCGCAACCCAGATCCGTCCTTTCGCGTCTATCGCGAGGCCGCGCGGCGAGGAGAATCCGCCCCTAAAATGGAACAGGTACTTGCCCGCCTGGGTAAATACCTGGACGCGGTTGTTAAAGGTATCTGCGACATACACGTTTCCTCCCCCGCCGACCGCCACCCCGCACGGATCCGCGAACTGCCCCGGAGCATCGCCCTCCTCCCCCCATGAGGCTATATAGCGACCATAGGAATCGAACTTCTGTATGCGATAGTTCCTGAAATCGGCGATGTAGATGTTTCCCCGTCCATCCATTGCGATACTGCGCGGCTCATTATACTCACCGGGCCCAGATCCCATGCCGCCTGAGAATATATTGACGCCTGTCGATGGCTTTCGTATCGTGGACTCTCCTATCTGCGCTGCCTTTTTCTTCGCATCCGACGGAACAAGAAGCTCCACATAATCCATGCCCGTTTCACTGATATGAAATTTTTCTGATCGCACCCCCTGGTAGCCATTCTCGAAACGTCGTATCAAGTTCCTGGCCTCCGAATTTTCAAGGAGCACGTATAGCCGCATCGGTTTTTTCTCCAACGCATAGCTACTGAAATGAGAAAACATAAAATCGGTAAAGCTATCATGGGAGGGGATGTCAAAGGTGAGATATTGTACTACCTCTCTCCCCGATCGAGAGAACAATAGTACCCTTTCCTCAGTCTCAGATCTTTTTTTAGCATTTTTAATCATCTGCACCTGATCCCCGTTGAATACAAAGAGGGCATGGCTATTGGTTGCGCCCAATTTTCCAAGCCTTCCGTATACCTCACCAAGACCGATGGCTGCTACCGCAATGATCGCCATGGAAACAGCTATCCCCTGTCGCCTCGATCTCCTGGTGCATTGAAAGATAGCAGCGTCGGTTACATAGGCTGAAAGCAATATCAGGGGAATAAGGATACCCAAAAGTCTCGTATAACTGGGGCCGACATAGCCTACGATTATGAAATAGGTAAACGCCCATATGACCGTGACCACGAGAGGATTCCTGTATTCTCCCTTTCTTACCACCCGATACACAATTACAAGCGCGGCGAGCGTACAGAAGAATATGATCAGGCTCAATGTGACACACTCGGGACTTTTAAAATTGTCATAGAGCAAGGCGTGCACCGCATCGCCAAAAAATCTATCAGAAATCAAGTTGAATCCCTCCGGCGGTCTTTTAAAAAGAAGTTGAAGCGTGCAGCAGTAGTTTCGGAGGGCGGAAAAGTGAGGCAAGTCGATATTGTGACGCCCGCGTTCAAGGATAGGCCTAAGGGTTCCCTCAACGAGCCTGACAGATAAAAGATATCCCACAACAGGAGCCGCAACGGATCCGAGCACCGCGCACAACCTCTGCCGTAATCCATAGCCCAAGATACAACTGGCCAAGAAGAGAAATGCCACCATGGCTCTGAATGTTGCATACGTCGCAAGCCCGAGGTAGGAAAATAATGCGCACGCGATGAGCCATCGATAACGCGGTTTCTTAAAATATCTTATAAGAAAATAAAATGCGATGCAGTCTATGAGCAGGACATGTGATGCACACCAACCAAGGCGACCGTAAAAAACAAGAAGGAATGACACACCCGCAAACGCGGCGGCGAGGACTCCTACACGTGAATTCCAGAGACTTTTACCAAGCAGATAAAACATGAGGAGCAACATGATAGAAGCGGCAGCAGCACCATAGCGTATAAGGAGGATGCGTGCCCCAAAGAGTTTCGTGCCGACTGCGATACAATATCCTATTGGCGTTTCCCATTTTAATCCGTAATCGATGAAAAAATGGAGATCTCCCTGGGCAAGATAGCGGCAGCCGTTATATGCATAAATGCCTTCGTCATTGTCCATGCCGGGGGGAATAGTGCTCAGTGCGTATACGCGAATCATTACACCGAGAAGAATAATGATGGCGAGGGGAATAGTATAAAAATATCCGAACCAATTTCTACCCCTTCCAGTCAAGCCCATGTATGTCCCATCCCCTCAGTTCCCACTTCGCCTTAAAATATTTTCAGAATGTTTTGAAGGCTGCACTGCCGCATTATTATTTAAAATCCTGCTTGGAGAATTTGCGGATCAGGTGATTGTGGCAGTCCACGATGAAGAGCGCAATGCCTCTCTTCTCCACCGCGATCCCCATGGGGAACTGGAGCAGCGGGTTTCCGCCATCAAACGGTTTCAACGTCCCGGTGAGTTCCCCATTTTTTGAATACCTGAGCGCGCGGTGGCCGAGCGGATCAGTGAGATAGATGTCGCCTCCGTCATCCACATCGAGATACGGCTCATTGAACACCCCCTGCCGCCAGCCGTCAACCTTGAACTCGCGCACGTAATTCCCCTCCCCGTCTAATATCTGCACGCGCCTATTCCCGGCATCGGCAACATATATCCTCTCCTCCTTATCAACGGCAAGCCCTATGGGCGACTCGAATTCTCCTTCCCCACTCCCCTTTCGCCCGACCACTTTGAGTGGCGTGCCATCCCTTGAGAACAATTTAATCACTCCATTCCCTGAATCGGCGATCCAGATTCTCCCCTTCCTATCAATAGCGATGCCGTGCGGGGCGAAGAAGCCACCTTTGAACTGTGAAATGAATTTTCCACCCCCATCGAATATCTGGATGCGATGGTTGAACGTGTCCGCGACATACACATTCCTTCTCGCATCGATTGCAATTCCACACGGGTCATTGAATTGCCCGGGCTCGCTCCCCTGACCGCCCCACGCAATGAGGAACGCACCATTCTTATCTAACTTCTGTATGCGGTAGTTCCTGAAATCGGCCACATAAAGGTTGCCTTTGGCATCTATCGCTATGGCTCTCGGCTCATTGAATTTTCCAGGACCCTCCCTCATTCCACCTTCAGATATCTTCCGGGCCCGCGAAGAACTCGCCTTTTCCTCTGTCACCGGCATTGCAGATCCGGCAGGGACATACAGCTCGACGAAATCCATTTTTGTTTCAGGCATGTGGAATTCTTCTGATTGAACCCCCTGATAATTTATCTTAACATAGTTAACAAGATTCTCTGCCGGTGCTCCCTCTATGAGCACATACAAACGTTTCGGCCGGTTCTCTCCCCCGTACTTCCGGACATTCTCGATATCGTAGTTTATATAACTATCGTGATAGGGAAAATCAAACATGAGGTAGTTCATCACGTCAAGGCCAAAGGTCGAAAAGAGCATCACCCGCTCCTGGAGCGCGCTCCTCTCCCTGGCTTTTTCCGCCAGCTTCATCGCGTTCCAGTCGTGGAGGAATAGCGCCCGGGGGTTATCCACTCCCAGCCTGCGCAGCCTCAAAACACCTTCACCCAGGACCGCCGCCGCAAGGACGAGCATGAGCGCACCGCCAGCCACCCGCACAAACGGGCCCATCCCGGAAAGCCATTCCACGGTCCTGCAGAGCACAAAGCCGGTGAGAAGTATAAGAGGAATGAGGATCCCCAGCATCCTGCTGTAACTCGGCCCCGCATATCCCACCACGAGAAAGTATAGAAGTGTGAAAATCAGCATAAGGATTACCGGATCGCCATATCTTTTCTGCCGCATGCTCCTATAACAAAAGTAGAGAGATACAGCCAGGGAGGCCACCATGAGCATGCTCAGGAGAGTGCCCTCAGGCCTGGGAAAACTGTCGAAGATCAAAAGATGGAACCCGTCACTGAGGAACTTTGATGACTGTATCCCGAACTCATTGGGAAGCCTTTTGAAAAAGAGGAGGAATGTGCGCATATAGTTCTCAGCCGCAGAGAATTCCGGACGATTTATATTATAGGCGCCTCGTTTCAGTATGGGCGATGTGCTCCCCTCCACCCACAGGACCATCCCCACATATGCAGCGAGAGGAGCAAAGAATGACCCGATTAAACCGCATATCTTCTGCTTCATCCCCGCTCCTAAAAGGATACAGGCAATAAAGAAGAATGCCTCAATCACCCTGAAGGTGGCATAGGTCATGAGCCCGATAAGAGAAAATAAAAAGCAGGGTATGAGCCATCTGAGCTTCTTCCTCTGAAAAAAGAGAAGCAGGAAATACAACGCAACGCAATCAAGCAGAAGCACGTGGGCACCCGATATGCCCATGCGACCATAATAAATAAGAAGGAATGCCCCCCCTGCCAGGGCAGCGCTCACGAGCCCGACATGGCGATCCCAGAGTGTTCTGCCCAGCAGATAAAACATGACGATAAGAAGCGCTGAAAGGACTGCTGAAGGTATCCTTATGCTCAGCACATTATTGCCGAACTGATGAGCCACGAAGCCATAGTAATAACAGAAGAGCGCATCCCACCTAAGGCCGCCCCTGGCAAACAGGCAGAATTCCCCTCTGCTCAAATGGTAAAGTCCGTAATAGCCGAATATCGCTTCGTCGTTATTGAGCCCTGGCGGAAGTGACTCCAAGCCATAGAAGCGCAGGGCAATACCCAGAAGCATAATAATAAACAGACCGGCAATGCAGAACGGCGAAATGCCTCTGGATTTTTCTCTCAAGGGTTTTCTATGGCTTCTGGTTTCTCAAAATCTCTCTTGGAGAGCTTGAGTATTCTGTTATGTTGGCTATCAACAACATAAATGAGATTCCCCTTTTTCTCAACCACTATTCCCATGGGGAAATGCATCACCGATTCTCTATCCCGAATGGGCTTACATATGCCTGTCGGCTTTCCTCTCGGCGAGTACCTGAGCAGACGATGCCCCGGCGGATCAGTGAGGTATATGTCCCCATCCTCATCCACGTCGAGGGACGGCTCGTTGAACACAACCTGCTGCCATCCGTCAACTTTGAACTCGCTCTGATAGTTGCCCTCTCCATCAAGTATCTGCACGCGCCTGTTCCCGGCATCGGCCACGTACACCCTCCCCTTCCGATCAATGGCAATCCCTGTCGGGGATATAAACTCTCCCCTCCCGCTACCCTTCTTTCCGACGACTCTCAGTGACTTCCCCTCCTTGGAGAAGATCTTCACCATGCCGTTGCCGGAATCTGTGACCCAGATCCTTCCCTTTCCGTCAATACGAATATCGTGCGGAGCGAAAAAGCCGCCCTCAAAAACGAACAGCAACTTACCCGTTTCGTCGAACACCTGTACGCGGTGGTTGAAGGTATCCGCAACATATACCCGCCCCTTCCCATCCGCAGCCACGCCGCACGGATCCTTGAACTGGCCGGGGTAGTCGCCTTCCTCGCCCCAGGAGGTGACGAAATACCCTTTCGCATCGAACTTCTGAATACGGTAGTTCCGGAAATCAGCGACGTAGATATTCCCCTTGGGATCGAGCGCGATGCCCCGCGGTTCTTTGTACTCGCCGGGCCCCGATCCCTCCCCGCCCTCGAGCATCCGGACGCGCGGCACGACGAGCGGGGCCCTCCGTTCCCCGGCAAGGGTCTCTGCTGGTTTCTCCTCCTCTTTCACCACCGGCGTAAAAGAGATGGTCTGATATATTGAAACGTCCTTATTCTTGAACACCGGCCTGAAGAGCTGCGTGAGGTCAGAGAACTTAGCGAGCTGCGCGGGCGTGTAGTTCCGCCGCTCGGTTGGACCCACATAGACGTATGCAATATCATAGCGGGCAATGACGCTGCTCAACTCAAGGGGGTCAGTGCTCTTGTAGAACTTGATCATGTCGCCCTTCCGAATATCCCGATACTGGTAACCCCTCTGATCAACATGGCTGTGCCACCCGAGCACTGTCGGGAGACCCGTTGTGGAGCTGATCCGGGCGTACTCGTAAAGGTAATCCCCACCGGTCGCCTCGGTAATGACCGGCTGCCCCCCCACCCTTCCATTCAGCCAGATGATTGCATCGTATTCGTCGGGGACGTTCGCCCTCATGTACGCAAGCCCGTCGATGGTGGGATGGCTCAGCATCCTCGGCACTATCATCTTGAGCAGGCCGCGGGGCGGCTCTAATGAGCTCCGCGCATAGTTGTCGTCGCCGATTGTCCTGGCCCTCGGCCCCATGACGGTGAACACCAGCGAGGCGGCGAGGAGCGCACAGAGGAGCGCGCACCATATGACTCTTCCCGATGCTGACAGAAGCCCGTTCACCCCTCCGCGCCGGCACGCCGGGGCATCGAATATTCGGGACAGGCAATAGCTGCCGGCGATGGAAAAGAAAAACCAGACCGGCATGTAAAACTTGAATATGGTGTTCATCCTCTTGTACTCTCCCCCCTGGAGAAAGTCCTTGATGTGGAATATCTCACAGAGCGCGATTATGGAAAATCCATAGAGGATGACGACGAGCGTGTATACCGCCGGCCTCGCCGATCGGTTTCTCGCGAGCACAATGAGACCGGAAAGGAGCAGCGCGAGGGCAATGGATAACGTCGCATAGTCGCGCGTCCCCCACATCATGAAAATAATCGCTGGTCCCGCCGCGGCGAGTAGCATTGTCAGAATGAAGAGTGCCCTCTTGAAGAGCCCCGGCCTGCCATCAATGCAGGCGAAAAGCTCGCGCGCGAAAAAACTGGCAATAACAAAGATAAAAAAGCCGAAAAAGCGGAGGAGGGACAGCGGACTGGTGGTCAGATTGCCCACGAGGCCGATCCCCATCCCCTCTCTGCCGAAGAACTGGAAAAAGGGCGAATAGGCGGCCAGCGCGGTCAGCGCAAGGAGCACCGTGGGGCACGCGGTTTTCACCATCACCCTGAGCGGAGTGCCCACCAGTCCTTCGCCGCGGATTATCGAGAGAATAAATCTGATGACACGCCCGAAAAAACCGCTGTTCCACCAGATCGAATATGAGGCGATGGGGATCCGCGCGTACGATCTCTCGCGGAGGAGCGCCTCCCGCGCCATGAACACCAGGGCGAGCAGCACGAGATAGGTCGGGAAGTCCCACGTGTTCATCGGGATCATCATGCCGATCACCACCGCAGCCACAAAAAAATTACCGAGTGCGTGCATGCCGCGGCCGCTGAAGCCGGGGCCGCGGCGGGGCTCCATGAGCATATTGAGGCCGAGGGCGATGAGGAAGACGCCGAACGGCATGGCGATGATGTGGGCGTGAAGATCAACAAAGATGAAGCTCCAGAGCGGGAACTCATGCACGGTATGCTGGATCACCTCATGCGCGCAGCGGAAGAAACGGAATACGCCCTCACGGTGGGTGGGCATGGCGATGTGGCAGAAGCGATAAAACGCCTCCCGCCAGGGATAGGTGTCGACCAGGAGGAAAAATCCGTCGAGGTTTCCCATGAGCCCCGCGAATAATCCTCCGCACACGCCATATCTGATCCTGCCCGTGATGGTGTACACGATGGAGAAGACACACGAAATCACCAGGGCGGGGATGAGGCAGAAACAGAGATTGTAGGTGATGTATGACGGTACACCAGACAGCTTCGTGAGCATGGCGACAAGGTAGTGGCCGTAGTAGTAATAGTTGAGGCAGATTCCCGACGCCCACGGATCGATCGGCGGGAAGGAGCCGCTCCGCAGAATGGAGTTGATGAACGAGAAGTCCATAGAGCTCTCGCTCCAGTAGATATCCGGATTATAGAGCCTGAAAAGCAGGAAAAGGCCAAACGCCCCGAGGAAGATCAGCTCGGAGACGATGATGACCCTCCTCCGCAGCCTGAAGAAGGCACGCCAGCCGAATTCGCCCGCGGCGCGCTGCCATGAGAGGAGGAGCACCACGGCGAGGGAGAGGAGGACGAGGCGGCGGGAAAACGGCGCTATACCAAGGCTCGCCACAATCCAGACGATGTAGCCGGCGAGCGCGATCGCCATTACCTTGGCGAACGGGTATCCCCGGTCCGCAAGGTTGCCGAAGAACGACGCCGTCAGCGGCAGGGCGATGAGCCCCATGATCTCCACCATGGCGAGCCAGATGATGAGGGCCTTTATTCCGCTGTAGTGCGGGGGTATATATCCCTCGAGGGACGGTGCGATGGTGTGTGCCCGTCTCTCAGGGCGGTTGGACTCGTCCGCCCCGAGTGCATCCGCGAGCACCGGCCAGTAATCGATCTTGGGTTCTGCCCTGAGAAGGCGCTCGATATACTCGGCAGGATAATGCACCACCTTCCGGAAGAGGAGCGCCTTGGGGTGATCGTACACCGTGAAGCTCTCGTCGGCGTAGTCATCGTTGAAACTGATCCCCCAGAGCCGCGGGTGTGCGGCCGCGCTCTTCGCCAGCCTGTAGCCAAGCCGCTCAGCAAAGAGCAACCGGTAGTAATTCGCGGTCATGGGGTAGCGCTCCGGGGCCCTGAGGACGGAGCCGTACATCCGTTTTGTCGGGATCGCGATGAGGTCGCCCTCCGCCAGTTCGCGAGCGAAATCCCTCGCCTTGTTCCTGTCGTCGGTTTTGTAAATTTCCAGCTGCCTGACGGTGTAGTGATGCGTGCCGGCATTCCCCTCATCGGTGTTGCAGGGGAGGCCGCCGAATTCCCATGTCTCACCAAGGATGCGCGAGCCCTTCGGGATATTCTTGTAGATCCAGCGCGACGCGGTGATACGCGAGCTCTCGCGCCCGTAGATGCTCACATACGCGAGCGAGTAGAAGAGGGAAAAGACCAGCACGATGCCGACGGCACCACGCAGGGCGAGTCCCCCGCCGCGGTCCCGCGCCTTCTCGTAGATCATACAAACTCCCTGCGCCCCGAGGATGCAGAGGAACGGGATCAGGGGGGCAAGGTAGCGGAGGAATTTGACCTGAAAGCTCAGCGTGACAGCGGCCACCGGCACGAGCCACATCATGAGGAGCAGCGCATCCCGGTCTGGCTTTCTGAGCCAGCGGCAGAGGAGGTACCCTGTGCCGGCGAGGACGGTAATTCCCAGGGGGGCCCCCATGCAGTACGCGATGAGATTTTTGATCTGGTACACCCCCTTCACGGTGTGGGCGTACTGGAGTGTCCAGGGTGGCGCCCATCGCCCCTGGACCATATCCCGCTGCTCTCTCAACTGCCGCATGAATTCCTTATGATCGATGAGGAAGAACGGCTCGCAGACGGCGAAAACCGCGGTGCACACGATGAGTCCGGCGAAGAGCTTTTCCCATTGCGCCAGGGAGCGCATCCTCGCCTGCCTCCAGCTATAGGCGACGTGCGCGAACAGGAAGGAGAGGAGGATCGGCAGCGCGGTGAACTTCGTCGCGAGGGCCAGCCCCGCGAAAAGGCCTGCGAGGCAATAGTGCCTGAACCTCCCCTCCTCCATGACGCGCGCGCAGTAATAAACCGTCAGCATGATCAGACTGGTGAGCATCACGTCGACCGTGAGAAAGTGAGCGAGCTGGATGTGGAAAACCGTGAAGGCGAAAAAGAGAGCGGCCAGGCAGCCGGCACGCCTCGAAAAGAGCCGGCACCCGATGAGGAATGTGAGGAGGATCGTCAGCGTGTCAAAAAAGGCGGACCAGGCCCGGCCCACGACGAAGAGATCAGCTGCCCTGGGCAATGCGCGACCGATGATGCCCGCCAGCACGTTATGCGAAGACCTGATGAGGTATATCGGGAGTGAGCCGTACGCGAAGAAGCGCGGGTTATATGCCGCGATGCGCTCCCTGAGGGTGACATGCTCACCCCGGTCAATCTTCCCCCTCAGCTCGTGAACCTGCCGGTCGATATCGCCGACCGCGTACGAGACGCGCGCCTCGTCCGGATGGAACACCTCAGGCCTTCCCCAGTCGAGGCGGTAAAAACGGAACGCCCCCCCCAGGAGCATGGCCGCGAGGAAGAGCACGAGGTATCGTCTGTTATTGTTCATGGCGCAGGAGACTGCCGATGCTAAAGCCCGGGGAATCCTCACCCATAGTAGCCCTTCCAGTCGCAGTAGCGTATTTTGAGCACGTCGAGAAACATCCGCATCGGATCGCTCGCGATACTCACGCGGCTGCGGGGCGAGTCGTACCAGGTCACGGGAACCTCCGCGATGCGGTAGCCGTACCTCCGCGCCAGATAGAGCGCCTCCACATCGAAGCTGAAGCGTTCAATCCGCTGCTTCGCGAAGATGCGCTTCGCCGCCTCGGCCGTGAAAAGCTTGAATCCACATTGGGTATCCTTGAAGCCTCGGAGCGTGCAGACCCTCACGATCTTGTTGTAGATTTTCCCCATCAGTTCGCGATACCACGGCTGATGGATGCGCACGTCCGCTCCTCGAATGCTGCGCGATCCGATGGCAATAGCACATCCCTCGCGGAGCAGTTTCGGAAAAAGCTTTTCCAGATCTTCGATGGGCGTCGAGAGGTCCGCGTCGGAAAAGAGGATGTACGCTCCCCGCGCCTCCTCGACACCATGCCGCACCGAGAACCCCTTGCCCCGGTTCGTACCGTTGAGGACAACCCTCACCACCGGCCTCCTCGCGGCGTAAGCTTCGGCGAGGGGTACCGTGCCGTCCGTGGAGCCGTCGTCCACCAGCATAATCTCAAATGAGCGCCCCTGGCCGGACAGGTACTCGTACACCCTGTCGAGCGTCGCCTTTAGCCTGGACTCCTCGTTGAAGGCCGGGATCACCACCGAAAGGTAGAGTTCATTTTCTCTCATACGGCGCTCAGATTTCGGATCCTCCGCCGGATACCCCGGCGATATACACCTCATCCCTGCCCGTGCTACTTTTCGCCCACCGCGTATATCCTTATATCATCACGCGCGTAGATCAGAGGGAACGTCCCCGCAAACGCCCTGAGACCCGCGGCGCCATACTTCTTCGCCTCCAGCGTGCCGACATAGACATACCGGATTCCATACTTCTGCAGGAGCGCGGCGACTGTTTCTTTGCGCGTCTCGTCGTAGATTCGCTTGATATCCTGGGTGCGCTCCGTGATGAGCTTCCAGCTCCAGTCCCTCCAGAGGGATTCCTGATTCCCCCAGCCGAGCACCGTCGGGTGTCCCGTGAAGGTGGACACGCGCCCGTGGAAGCTGTACGGGTCACCTGTCGCCTCCAGGATGACCTCCCCCGAAGGAATGTGCTCGCTCACCCAGTGCAGGGCGTTGTACTCTCCGGGGTACCGTTGCTTTATGTACGCGCTCCCATCGAGTGTCGGGAGGTAGGGCACCGGCGACAGCAGGCCGCCGCGGAACCTCTGGCACCTGTGGTAGGTGCCCCACACGGGATAGATGAGCGATCCTGCGACGAGCGCGACGAGCGCCGCCTGCCAGGCTATCCTGAAAACGCCCCGCAGTCGTTCGATCACAAATTTGGTCCCCGCGGCAACGATGATCGAGGAGAGGATCCAGGCCTGAAAATAATATTTGAAAACCGTGTTCTGCCTCTGGAGATGCTCACCATAAAAATCTTTCAGGTAGAACAGCTCGCAGCCGAGAAAGAGCACCGCACAAAACAACAGGAGGAGCACCACAAAAAGCCTCTCGGGTGGCCAATCGCAGCGTGAGAAGACGGCGAGAGCGGCCAGGACACATACCGCGCTCATGATCCCCACCACCGCGCATCCCGCACTCACGCTCCCCGCGATCACCACACCCATGCCGAGGAGGGCGAGCGGCCAGCCGTTCACCCTGAGCAGCCTCCCCCCCGAGCAGCGCACGAGCTCCACGATCAGGTAGCTGAACGCGACAAAACAGCCGAGGCCGTTCACCGTGAAGAAGGCGCCGAGCGGCGAGCGCTTTGCCGCATCCACCAGCGCCGGGTGCGGTTTTGCCTCCGGCGCGAACTGGAGTCGGAATGGGAGGAAGAGGAGGACGCTGAGAACGATGAGCAGGAGGATCCAGCCGAAAAACGGCCAGCTCCTCGCCAGCGCCCCGTGCCGCGAGGCAAGGACAGTCGCGGCGAGAAACATGAGTAGCAGATACGTGGGATAGTCCCAGGTGTTGAACATGAAAACAGCGCCGAGGACGAGGGAGCACACGATGGTGTACAGGCGCCATCCCGAAAGCGAAAACTTCGGGAAGAGATCACCCTGGCGCGCGAAGAGGACATAGAGCATCGAGAGCACGAGGAAGCAGAACGGCATGAACGTGAAGTGGGGATGGAGATCTCCGAGAAGGAAGCTGAAACAGGGGAACTCATGGATCGTTCCCGGGATGACCTCGCGCGATCCGTGGGCAAACATCTCATACCACCAGTCCCTCCCCGCGAGCCCGCCCGAGCGCAGGGCGCGCAGGAGGGCGTCAAAGTTGCCCAGCCCGAGGAGGAAAAGTGGCGCGATGAGCGCGGCGCCCCTCCGCCGGGTGAGGTTATAGGCGAGGCTGAATGCGCCGCAACAGGCGAGCGGCACGATGCTCGCGACCGCGAGGTTGAAGCCGATCTCCGGTCTCACCGCCGCGAGTTTGATCAGACTGGCAACAACGACATAGCCGAAGTAGTAGTAGTTCACCGGCTTCCCCGCGAACCAGAGGTCCTGCGGCGGCATTGAACGGCCCCTGAGCACCGCCTGGAGGTACATCATATCCGGTTCTTTCTCGGCGAGCGTGATGTCGGGTTTGTACGATTGTATGAACACGGCGAGAAAATAGAGCGCAAGGAACAATACCTGCTCGAAGAGGAGAATCCGCCTCCGCTCCCTCAGGAAGGACAGCATCTCTTTGCCGTTCAATGTGAAAAGAATCGAGGCGGATATCAGGAAGAGAATCAGGAATGCGGCGAGCGACGCCCCATCGAAGGGGAAGAGGCTCAGTGATGCGGCGAGCCAGCCTGCATACGATATGATGAGGAGGCCGAGCAGCCGTGCCACCCCCAGTCCCCCGTCCGGCAGGTTGCGGAAGAGAAAGAAACAGAGCGGCCAGCCCGCCGCCCCCAGGAGTTCGATTATGACCAGCCATCTCAGGATGCTCATATTCAGTAACTGGTTATCCCCATTCCCCTCTCAAGAACATTTATTGTCCCTCAGATTACATCTCCAGTCAAGCACAACAACACAATGTCAATTCCCCCAAAAGGTTACGAATCTATCACGCCCTTCAATTCACCGCTGCGCCAGTACCTAACTGTCAACAATTAAAATAACACATTCGGGATAAACTTTCGGTTATGATGCGGTGCCTATCGCCTGTCATCCCCGCGGAAGCGGGAGTCCAGGTTTTATGCTGGATCCCTCCCGCTTAGCGGGACGGCGATGACACTCTTACTGAGTATCACCCAAGACTGACGCATTACAAGGCAACGTAACCCCTCAGAAGGTGTGAAAAAATTGTCTTGCGGCCTTTTTTGTAGGGGTCGGATTCATCCGACCCGCTTGGCGGGCTTGATAAATCAAGCCCCTACACGATGGGTTGCATACGCCGAAGCGACAAACCG